>Ga0316202_10000733_pt1 | contig 31531 bp, 24 predicted proteins | sample 3monrhotite_MG_FD_204934 | JGI IMG/M metagenome (GOLD analysis project Ga0316202, IMG submission 204934) | Microbial mat bacterial communities from mineral coupon in-situ incubated in ocean water Damariscotta River, Maine, United States -... | ecosystem: Environmental > Aquatic > Marine >...
ATACTGAACAGGCATCTCAAAGCCGGCAAATGGAACCATCTTTCCGCCGAGAGCAACATGTGCTTCAAATAGTGGGGTTTTCGCCAGATCTGTCTCCACCATTTAAACTTCTCCCAGATGCGTTTTAAATGCTTGCACAGTATTGGCCAGCAGCATCGTAATCGTCATAGGCCCTACACCACCGGGAACCGGGGTAATCCAACCGGCATTTTTACTCGCATCTTCAAAAGCCACATCCCCCGTCAACGTGCCATCTTCCAGGCGATGAATACCAACATCCACAACGATCGCACCTGGTTTAATCCATTCGCCTTTAATCAGACCCTGTTTACCGGCGGCCGCTACCAGAACATCAGCACGTTCGACATGGCTCTGTAAGTCATTCGTAAATTTATGCGTCACGGTCACCGTGGCTCCGGCCAACAACAGCTCCAACGCCATCGGTCGACCGACAATATTCGATGCACCAACAATCACACACTCTTTACCATGCAGATCAATGCCGGTCTCTTCGATCAGTTTCATGCAGCCATACGGCGTGCACGAGCGCAGCGCCGGCTGGCGCGCAGCCAAACGACCCAAATTATAAGGGTGGAAACCATCCACATCCTTACTCGGATCAATCGCTTCAATGATCGTTTCAGGGTTAATGTGCTCAGGTACAGGTAACTGCACCAGAATACCGTCTATTTTCGGGTCCTGATTCAACTCCGTGATCAAACCAAGCAGATGCTGCTGCGTGGTATCGGCAGGCAATTCATATGAAAAAGAGGCAATGCCTGCTTTTTCACAACCGGTTTTTTTGGCGCGAACATAGACCTCTGAAGCAGGGTCAGCACCAACAAGAATCACCGCCAGACCAGGTTTACGTCCATGCTTGCGACTCTGCGTTTCAGCTTCAAGCGCTATCTCCTGCCGCATACGGGCAGCAAGGGCTTTACCATCTAATATCTGTGCATTTAAAGTACTCATAATGCTGCGCATTGTTGCAGTATCGGCCTGTTCAGACAATCATAAGCTGCATGAGCTTGGAGATAATCACAAAATGAGTGCGGATATGAGAATTGGCATCGATTTGGGTGGTACTAAAATCGAGTTAATTGCTCTTGATCATCAAGGCAATGAACAGATGCGCATGCGTCAGCCGACACCTTCTGGCGACTACCGTGCGAGTATTGATTTGATTGCCCATATGGTGCTAAAGGCAGAGAGAAAACTACAAACAGCCGCCTCAGTCGGCATCGGTACGCCAGGGACAACCTCATTCAAAACAGGACGCATGAAAAACTGTAATTCAACCTGCTTAAACGGACAGCCTCTGCAACATGATCTTGAGCATGCCCTGCAGCGAGAAATACGATTAACTAATGATGCCAACTGCTTTGCACTCTCTGAAAGCAGACATGGGGCAGCACAGGGGGCGCAGGTTGTCTTCGGCGTAATTTTAGGCACCGGTGTCGGTGGAGGTTTGGTCATCAACGGTCAAATCATTGATGGAGCCAACCACATTGCTGGTGAATGGGGACACAATCCACTGCCTCTCTCAGCCGCCTCAGCTTTCCCGGGGCCAGCCTGTTATTGCGGCAGGCATGGCTGCATTGAAAGCTGGCTCTCAGGTCCCGCTATGGCAGCCTGCCACCAACGTGATACTGGTGACGCTCTTAGTGCAGAAGGCATTGTGCGTGCCGCAGCATTCGGAGATAGCGGTTGTACAGATACACTGGAGCGCTATTTCCAAAAAGTGGCCATGGCACTGGCTACCGTGATCAATGTAGTTGATCCTGATGTGATCGTTCTTGGCGGCGGCCTATCCAATATTGATGCCCTATACCAGCGCGTTCCGGCATTATGGTTGCCCTATATTTTTTCAGATGAGGTCCGCACCAAACTACTACCGCCAGAGCACGGTGATTCATCCGGAGTATATGGTGCTGCCTGGTTATGGGAGAGATCATGAAGATTGTACACATTGCGCTGTTGGTGGGTGACCTCAACAGATCCGCCCACTTTTATGAACAAGTTTTTGATCTACACCGCATTGAGCGCCCTGCAGCTCTTGCTTTTGATGGCCTGTGGTATGGCCTTGAGGGTGGCCAACAGATTCACCTGATGTTGCTCGATAATCCTTATCAGGATTGCGATAAACCCCTGCACGGCGGACGTGACAACCATATTGCGATGCAAACCGATGATATCAAGCTGATTGCAAGCAGGCTTGATGCGATTGATATGCCATACACCATGAGCAAATCCGGCCGCAACGCGCTCTTTTGTCGTGACCCTGATGGTAACACCATCGAATTAACCACATGAGTTTGTCTCCTCACAACTCCGGCTATGTGGGTCTCCTGATTGGCATTAATCGTGCTAATTACCCGCTTGAGAGATGAGAAACTTTCAAACGCTCCACATATGCTATAATATGTTAAACAGGAAGCGTACTTTAGGGGCCTAAGGGGGATATTACTGCCATGAAACAGACTATTCTTCATATGAACCCATTACAGCTCTCCCTGCTGGTTGCCATTCCATTTGTACTTATGTTCAGCCTCATTAATTTTACTCAGGGCTTCAATGGTTTAGGTCAAATCGAATTGCTCATGGTAATATCACTTGCCTCCCTCTACGTCTGGACCAGAAAAATAGAGATGCTTTTTGTGCAACAAAACCTGTTCATTATTCATGCTGCCACACTATTCGCTCTGCTCTTTTTACAGGGAGGATTTAGTGGCATTGGTTTCATCTGGAGCTTTGGTTTTCCATTTATCGCCTGCTTAAGTGCAGGCTCCCGTATTGGCCTGATTTGGACCGTGATTTATGCACTGATCATCGCAATTTTAAGCACTACACTTGGTGATATCATCTGGCAAAAAGCAGCTTATATTGGTCTGGCATATATTGCTTTCAGCCTGATCGCCGCTTACACCATCACCTGGCGTGAACAACGCGAAGAGAATCATCAACATCGCATTCTCGACACGACTTCACGTCTCAAACATGAAGAGCATGCGCTGTTAAACAACAAAATGAGTCACCGCACCCTGCTCGATAGCCTGCCGCACGCGTTAGCTGTGCATTGCAATGACCGCTGGGTCTATTGTAACCCACCTGCAGCACATCTGTTGGGTGCCAGCGGTACGGAAGAGATCATTGGCACATCTATTTACGACTATGTTCAGGATGATGATGTGAACAATCTGAAAGAACGCATTGCCAACATGATCAAAAATGCTCGCCCTGCCCCTGTTATTGATGAAACAATTGTTCGCAAAGACGGCCAGCTTATAGTTGCCAGAATTCAATCCAGCCCGGTGATCTATGACGGAGAACCCGCCTTTCTGGTCACCGCTGAAGAGTCACACAAACATGCATCTGATCAACCCCTCTCACCCAATGATCACAGTGAACGACTAGAACATGCACAAAGACTGGAGTCTCTGGGCGTACTGGCTGGCGGTATTGCACACGATTTTAACAATCTACTGGCAGCTATTTCCGGCAATGCAGAGCTGGCTCGCAGCAGCCTGGGCGAAGAGGCAGAAGCCACTCCCCATATCGATAATATTACCGATGCCTGTGACCACGCCGCAGAACTGTGTAAACAGATGCTCGCCTATGCAGGTAAAGGCAGTTATGAACTGAATATTCTTGATCTGAACGAAATGGTGAAATCAACCGGAAAACTCATTCGCGCTTCGGTAAGCAGTCATATTGCACTAAAAATAAAACTGGCTAAAACGCTACCCGGCGTTGAAGGCGACATGGCTCAAATTCAACAGCTGATTCTCAACTTCATCGTCAACTCTGCCGATGCCATTGGCTCCAAATCCGGTGAAATCAAAGTATCTACAGGCGCCCGTCACATAGACCGCCAGACGCTGGATAAACTCTATAATGGCCCAAGTCTGAAACCGGGCCAATACGTCATCATCGAAGTCTGCGATACAGGCTGCGGCATGAGCCTTGAGATGATCACAAAGATTTTTGACCCCTTCTTTACCACCAAAAAAACAGGCAGTGGTTTGGGCCTGTCTGCCGTGCTTGGTATTGTACGCGGTCATCATGGTGCCATTCAGGTACACAGCGCAGAGGGTCGAGGCACAGCCTTCCGTGTCTATCTTCCATCCACTGATCGGGAGTTTAAAGAGACCATGATCAGTACCGTTGAAGTCGAGGCCTGGCAAGGCGATGGTAAAGTACTGATTGTCGATGATGATATGCGGGTACGGCATGTCGCCAAGGCCTTCATTGAGAGCCTGCACTTTGACGTCTTGACCGCCGATGATGGCAAAGAGGGGCTGGAGATGTTCGCCAAACATCATGCCAATCTGTCAGCAGTACTACTGGATATGACCATGCCTGTGCTCGGCGGTGTCGAAGCCATGGCAGGCATGCGTGCTATTGATGGCAAAGTGCCCATTGTACTGGTTTCCGGTTATTCTGAAGTTGAAGCCGGCACCCTGATTGCCGGCGACCGCCCTGATGCATTTTTACAAAAACCATTCAAGGCCAAAGCACTGAAAACCACGATTTATGAAGTGATGCACCCCTCCGCTAAACAAGGTTAAACTAAATAAAGTGCCCATTGCACTGCCTGACGATAGGCTATGCAACCATGCAAGTTAGCGATTTTAATTTTGAACTACCTGAACATCTGATAGCCAAGCAGCCGTTAAAGCAACGCGATGCTTCACGCCTGCTTTGCCTAACCGACAACGCATGCATCGATGCACACATTACCGATTTAGCAGCTCTGGTTCAGCCAGGTGATGTCTGGGTATTAAATGATACCAAAGTGATCCCGGCCCGATTAACCGGCACAAAAACCAGCGGTGGCAAAGTTGAACTCCTGCTGCTGGAACCTGCCGGAGCCGACAACACCTGGATTGCCTGGGGAAAATGTAATAAACCCTTAAAACCTGATACGATTATTCACTTCAGCGAAGATTTCTCTGCCAAAGTGTTGCGCCGTGATGGCAAACAGATTGAAGTACTATTAATCGCCGATGATGTAGGCATAGCCATCGAAACACATGGCCATATGCCGCTGCCACCATACATCAATCGCCCTGACACTGAAGAAGATAAAGCTCGTTATCAAACCGTGTTTGCACGCCACTCCGGTGCCGTAGCTGCGCCAACAGCCGGATTACATCTGACCACGGCCTTAATGGCTGCGATGCAGAAAGCCGGAGCCGTATTTGTACACCTCACCCTGCATGTTGGTCCCGGCACCTTTCAACCGGTGCAGGTCGACAGTCTCAATGATCATATCATGCACGAAGAGGCATATATCGTGCCTGTAGAAACTGCCGAGACAATCAATCAGGCCAAAGCAGAAGGTAAACGCATCGTAGCTGTTGGCACAACCAGCCTGAGAACGCTGGAGGCCGCCAGCCAGCACGGAACCCTACAGGCCGGCGCAGACAGAACGTCCATCTTCATATATCCGGGTTACCGTTTCCAGATGGTGGACGCCCTGTTGACCAATTTTCACCTGCCTAAATCGACCCTTATCATGCTGGTCGCAGCTCTCGCCGGTCAGGATCGTGTACTGGCCGCCTATGAACATGCCAAAGCGCATGATTACCGCTTCTACTCCTATGGAGATGCCATGTTTGTACCTCGGCTGGAAAACTCATGAAGATATTAGTGGCTCAAGTCACCCCACGTGTTGGTGATATCAATGGCAATGTCAACCTGATTCAGGATGCCATGGCCAAAGCAGAAGCAGCACATTGTGACCTGCTCGTGCTACCGGAATTGGTCATCACCGGTTATCCACCTGAAGATCTACTGCAACGCCCTGCTTTCATGGACCTTGTAGAGAGTGCGATCAATGCAGTTGTCGCAACCACCCACCATAGCTGCGTGGTATTCGGCGCACCGCGCCGCGATGGGAAGGTTCTGAAAAACAGCGTTTATTTGGCCCGAAACGGTAAGGTCATTGGCATATATGATAAACAGTGCCTGCCCAATTATGGCGTGTTTGACGAACGCAGATATTTTGAGGCGGGCTGTGGTGAAACATGCAGCTTTGAACTGAATGGCTGGCGCATTGGTATCGGTATATGCGAAGACCTGTGGAATGATGAACTCGCTGCCAAACAGGCAGGCCTGGCATGTGATGTCTGGCTCAACCTGAATGCCTCTCCCTTCCATGTTGGTAAACAAGCAGACCGCGAAGCTCTGGTGCAACGCAGAGCACAACAGTTTTCAGCGCCGGTAGTTTATGTGAATCCGGTCGGTGGCCAGGATGAGATTGTCTTTGATGGCGGCTCTCTTGTGGTGGATGCACAAGGCACGATGCTCATGCGTGCACCATTGTTTGAGCCCTGTTTGAAAATCGTCGATCTCGGGGCTATTGGCATCAGTGATATCACCCCATTGCCGGAACCCATGCAGCAAATTCACAAAGCCCTGATCATGGGTGTAGCTGATTATGTACTGCGCAATGGCTGCAAACAGGTAGTGATTGGTCTCTCCGGCGGCATTGATTCTGCATTAACGGCTGAAATTGCAGTGCAAGCGCTGGGAGCAGACAATGTACTCGGTGTATTGCTTCCATCTCGATATTCCAGTGATCACTCCATTGCTGATGCAGAAACTCTGGTCAGTAACCTCGGCATCGAATCCATCACCCTGCCTATTGCGGATGGTGTTACATCGGTTGAAACCACACTGACGGACTCTTTTGCCGCCTGGGGAAAGTCAGCACCGGATATCACCGAAGAAAATATTCAGGCCCGCATGCGAGGCCTGCTACTTATGGCCATCTCCAATAAAACCGGCCGCATGGTGCTCACTACTGGCAATAAATCAGAGATGGCTGTCGGTTATGCTACCCTGTACGGTGATATGGCAGGTGGCTTTGCTGTACTCAAAGATGTCTACAAAACAGATGTCTTCGCCTTGTGCCGCTGGATTAACCGAGCTGAGGAAATTATTCCTGAAAACACCATCAACAAACCGCCTTCAGCCGAGCTTCGTCCTGATCAAAAGGATTCCGACTCACTACCTGATTATGATGTGCTCGATGCCATTCTCAGTGCCAATATTGAAGAACGCCTGGGCATTGATGCCATTGCTGCTCGTGGTTATGACAGGGTGGAAGTCAAACGCATTGTACGGCTACTACAGCTGGCCGAGTATAAACGTCGCCAGGCAGCACCCGGCGTGAAAATCACCGAACGCGCCTTTGGCCGTGACCGCCGTTATCCCATCACACACGCTTTTTGGGAATAACTGGTGCTATAATAAGCTGTTACTTGAATGCGACTTGAGATCAAAAAACAGCAACGCTGATTTCAGCCAGGCATCAGAGGGAGGTAAACATGACCGAACATCATATTCGCATTGCTACCCATCGATCTCCTCTGGCACTGATGTACACCAAAAAAATAGCCGCACAAATCCAGAACATGCACCCGCAAATAAGTGTAGGGCTGGTAGAGGTCGACACCAAAGGTGATCAATTCTACTTCGAACCACCGCCGGAGTTCGGTGGAAAGGCTCTCTATATTGAGGTCGTTGACAGGGCTCTCCTAGATGGCCGGGCGGATCTTGCGGCGCATGTAATTGAGGAGAAAGCGAATGCAGCTTCCAATTGGCCCAGAGGCTGGATATGTGCGAAATCGAATGTTGATGGAGATAACAGCCTCTACTTCATCACCGAGCTTAAGCGGCTTCCTGAACACCTGTTTTCATCCGTTCCAGGTCAATAATAAATTTCATCCAGATATCAACCACAGCGACAGCTTACACAATGAAACGCACCAAACGCCTCTCTGTATGCAATAAACATAGCTACGCTCATTAATATCTCAGTACGCGGAGAATGATCGCATCATACGTGGTCCCGCAGCGGTTGCAGGCTCATCAGAAGGCATTCCAACCGATCCATCAGCACAAGTGCATCCAGTAATACCAGGAGGGCATGAGCATGTAAGCGGCAGCTCCTCATCATTTTCAAATGATACTAACTCATCCTCATCCATGCCTTCACAGGCGCCGACAACATCACCGTGAACAAGGTGTCCATGCAGGGCATTATCACTCACAGACAAGGTTTTACCATTATGACATACCTCTTCCTTTGCTTGTGAAGCAGGAATCAACAACATAAATGCAGTAATAAATAGTATCATCATTTTAATATTCATCATCTCACCTCAAATGCGCTGTCACTTTTCAGTGCCCATTTTACAGTATCGCATGATTTGCAAAATCCGGAGTAATACGGATACGGCGCAACAGATAGAGTATGGTTGAATATAAACAACGAACGCATAACGGTATTATTGGCATGTAACTTGATACCAGTTTCACTAACGCACCTCAGACAGGAGAAACGCTGCGCTATACATTGACATAAGGGACTCAGGTAAACATCCATGTTATCCAAACTACGGCAACACATTATAAATTCAGGTCTTGTCTCTCCAGCGCAGCTTGCTGTTGCCGAACTGATTGATAAGCAGAAAAAACAGGGGCTACTACTTGCCCTACTCGATGTGGAAGAACTCGATCATGAGGCGGTTCTGCATGCGGTTGCGGCAATATACGGCGCTCCTTATATCGATATCAGTGAACTAGAAGTTGAGGATGAATTACTTCAGATGTGTCCTGAAAGCCTCTGCCTTGAATATCATTTTATACCGGTATCCAACAAAAAAAACGCATTAACTATCGCAACCAGCGACCCTTTGAATGTGGTGATGCTGGATGATCTCGCCTTTCGATTTGATAAACACATTATTCCCGCCTTCACACGGCCCGATTTCATTGTGAAAAAAATTGCCAGCCTGTTTCAGGATGGCGATGCAGCTTTTGATATGGCACTCGAAGGCATGGATGATGATGACGCTGTTGAAAGTCAGGAGTTTGATAATTCATCTCAAGTCGCCAACCTTGATGAATTAAAAAAAGGCGCTGAAGACTCTCCCATCATCAATCTGGTCAACCGCATCATCGTGCAAGCGATGAAAATAGAGAGTTCTGATATCCATATTGAGGCCGGAGAACGGCAAAGCATGGTGCGCATGCGTGTGGATGGTCTATTGAGAGCCATCATGAAGTTTCCAGCCAAAGCACATGCACTTGTAGTCTCTCGCATCAAGATCATGGCAAAGCTGGATATATCCAACTCACGCACCCCTCAAGATGGCCGGGCCCATGTCAAATTATGGGGGAAAAAATACGATATTCGCATTTCAACACTACCATCCATGTATGGTGAAAAGGTCGTTTTACGCATTCTGGATAAGGGTGGTCTTGCGCTTGGACTAAATGTGCTGGGCTTTGAAAAAACATCCTATGAACGTGTCTGCAAAAGCATCAAACTTTCAACAGGATCCGTATTGGTAACCGGACCTACCGGCAGTGGTAAAACAACAACGCTCTACTCGTTTCTACATAGCATCCATAATGAAACCCTGAATATTATTACCGTTGAAGACCCTATTGAGTATCAGATCAGTGGTATTAATCATGTGCCAGTGAACACCAAGTCAGGCATGAGTTTTGCCACAGCATTGCGCTCTATCCTACGTCAAGATCCAGATGTGGTGATGGTTGGTGAAATCCGCGATGCAGAAACCGCACAAATCGCCATGCATGCAGCACAGACAGGTCATCTTGTTCTATCCACACTACATACCAATGATGCGCCCTCTACAGTCTCGCGTCTGCTTGATTTGGGTGTTGAAGCCTCCATTCTCGCATCATCATTGAACCTGATCGTGGGCCAGCGTCTGATTCGACGCCTCTGTCCTAAATGTAAACAACAATCATTTCCAGATGACAGTACGCGCAAACGCTTTGGCATCCCCGACAGCATCACTTTTTATGAAAAAACCGGTTGTGATGCTTGTACAAATAGCGGCTACAAGGGCCGACTGGCAATTTTTGAAGTGCTTTATGTGGATGATAAAATTCGAAAACTGATTGCTGAGAAGGCTGATGCCCAACAATTGATGGAAGCTGCTCGTGAAGCGGGGATGTTTACACTCTTTGAGGATGGTTTTGCCAAAGCTATGGCCGGTCACACAAGCATTGATGAGGTAGAACGCGTCTGTTCAGCACCCGAGACATTCAACATGCAAGAGCAGATGGATGAGCAGCAACAATTATTATCCTATGGTGCTGCACAACAAGCCCGACATCAGGCACAACTTCAGAAATCTGTTGAAATGAATCAGCGAACGCTACTGATAGTCGATGACTCAAGTGATCTGCGTAAACTCGTTGAGATGTTGCTGCACACTGACGGTTATAAGGTATTACAGGCTGAAGACGGGCAGCAGGCCTGGGAGATGCTTGATAACATTAAACCGGATCTTGTATTATCAGATGTCGAGATGCCCAATATGTCGGGTATTGAACTACTTCAACGCATTCGTAGTGAGCCGCGATTCAACGACATGCCTGTAGTCATGCTCACCTCCCACAGGGCCGAAGAAGAACAAGTGCTTGGTCTGAATATCGGTGCCGATGATTATATCGGAAAACCGGTTGAGCCCTTAAACCTGCTGGCCAGAATAAGAAGAACCCTCGCCCTCTATGACCATCTTCATAAAATCTAAAGCGCAGGTCGAGCCCGCTGTTTTCCTGATTGATGACGATCAGGGTTTTCCCGATGTGGCAAAGCGCTATGTGGATCCAACGGGTTTAACCATTCAGGAGTTTTCTTCTGCCGAACTCTTTCTAGAACATTTTTATCCGTCCGTATTGGCTGCTTTTAAACTATGTATGTGCCGATCAACTGGCAGAAATCTTCAACGAACGCAACGAATCAGCCGAGCAGTAAAATTTTCCATCATACTCCCGTTGTAATAATATCCGAACGCACATTTGACCGTGACCACCTCCATGCCACGCACACTACTTCTGGAGATAACATCCATAAGCAACGAGCTTAATAGCACATGAAATAAGCAAGCAGATGTCTGATTTCAGCCAGTGCCGATGAAAGCACTGATTTACACAAAAAAGCTCTCAACAAACCCAGAATATGCACCCGCAGATCAGTGTGGAACTGGTAGAGCATGAGAGCAAAGCTGATCAATCTCTTTAGCCCCCGCCGGAGTGAGGTGGAAGGGCTCTGTATAACTTCTGAGCGGGTGGTTCTTGCGCCGCATGTGATTGAAGAGAAAGCGAATGCGACGTCAAACTGATCCAGAGGCTGGATATGTGGACATCACAAATTGATAGAGATAACAGCCCGTATCATCACTGAACTCAAACTACTACCGGAATAGATAGTGCATTGTCTTCTAACGGGGTAATACGCAGAGAAACCTTTTTGATGCTACATCAGTAAAGAACAAGAGATTAATGCACTTCACAAGCAGCTCTAAAACAGCTTGCAGCCTGTTCATGTTTTTCCGCTGCCTGATACCACATGCCCAAACTCTGCCATGCGGATTTTCTACCGCTCTCATCGGCCAGCGCCTGCATCTGTTCAAATGCCAGGCCATCAAGGTGAGCAGCATGGGCCAATTCAGCGCGCAACCAGCGCTGAGCATCATTTATAGCACCCTCTTTTTTGTTTTCGAGTTTACGGTATGCACGCATGGCATCACCACGCAGCAGCTCAAGTAAGGCTGCTGCAACAGCATCGCTGCTGATGCGTTCCAGATGCCCTGACCACAGATGCTGTGCAGTTTTTGCATCATCAGCGGCAACCAGGCCGCGCCCATACGCCAGCAGCACGGCCTCGTTTTCCGGCTGCAACTGATATGCTTTCCTCAAAAAGAGAGTGGCGTTTTTCGGATCCTTCCGGGTTAACTCAAGATAAGCATGTACCAAACGCGCTTTCACCTGTGCAGCAGGCCTGAGCCCATGTTTTAATTCGGCCTCCAGTAGCTCGGTGCAATACAACCAATCACCATCTTCTTCAGCCAAATCAGACCTGCGACTCACGGCCAATGGAGCACCCGGGTGTGCTAGCAACCATGCGTCCAGATGCGCTTTGCGAACATCCAGATCCAGTTTCGGCTCAGCATGTGGATCGGTTGCGATACGCGCCGCCAATACAGTGTTCAATGGCTCCTGGCTCTGCTGCTCCACCGGAGAGGCCAATCGATGAGCCGGAGTTGCCATTGTACGCAACATCTCCTGAGCCCAATCAGGCAAAACACCACGACTACGCTTGAAGGCCTTGAAACCAGAATCCCCCCGTTGATCCAGACATTGCGCCAGTGCTTCTTTGAGGTTTTTTTCACGCCGTTTACGGCTGCCCATGCGCAGAGAGCGCCAAGCCATGCCCGGCCCTGCAAACAGAGCTGCAATCGCACTGCGCATCAACCAGAGTACAAACAACAACAACAGCAGCACAACAATAAATGCCCCTTGTCGTGTTTCAAATACCCAGCCAAATGCTTCGACGCGCAATGCCTGATCGGCAATATCAGGGAATACAATCAGTGCAATACTGATTGCCAGAACAGAGATGAGGGCCAGCACCAATCTCATAACAAATCTCCCTTGCCCTGTTCAACATCATTCACCCATTGTCGGGCAGTCTGCCGTAAGGTAGTGATATCAAGCTGTATACCTTTAAAATCAACCGGTAAACCTGTTTCAACCGCAACCTTATCATCACCAGGGTGCATCGCTTTGATTTGCAATAACAGTTCGGCATGCAGACGCTGCCATGCACTTTGATCAGGCCATGATTGCAATGTCAGCTGACGTGCGGAATCGAGTAAGCGTCCTCTCAAGTCAGCCAGCGTCCTGGCCTCTTGTGAAGGCGCCTGACGCAACTGAAACTGACCAACAATCCAGGCCAGCCATGGATGCTCAGGCTGCGGCAGTACATTTTCATGCACAGGCGTCGTCAGAGCATCTGCCCATTTATGCAAATTACCCTGCCATTGATGCAATCGCTGCACATTGGCACGGGCCAGAGTATGCATCTCCACAGCTTGCTGACGCTGTTCGTCACTCAGGCCAGGCAGCAAAGATATCTCTTCCCAAGCCAACTGCATCTGAGGCAAACGACTCTCCGCATCTGCGATCCAGCGTAAACGCACCTGTCTGTTCATCTGCTGCTGTTCAATCAAACTCTGTTGTAATACCTGTTGAGACTCTTCCAGTTGCAAGAGTGCTGTGCGCAAACTGTCAATGCTATAGAGCAAATCGTTTACGGCATTACCAGCAGGGCGTTGAACTCCATTATTGTCCACAGGCGGAACCGCCACAGCATCAGGGGCTAGATCAGAAGTTACAACAGCAGGCTCAGCTTGCATGTCAGGATCAATAGCAGGACTCATGACTTTAGTCGCTGAAAAGGAGTCCGGCTGCGGCGAGAAATCGGACTGAGTAACTGAAGGCTCTACCTGCTCCTGCACAACTGTATTCACAGTCGTAGCATTTATGAGTGATTCATACAGTGGTTGCAACTGACCTGTCAGCTTTAAACCGCCAATAATCGCAGCAATGAGAAGAAGAAGGGCAACAAAATATATTCCCGAATTTGAACTTTTCTCAGCTGTTGCCTTCTGTTTATCTGATGCATCAGCGCTTTCAGCAATCACAGCTTCAATCGATGCTTCATCAACGGCTTTCTTATCGATCGTATTATCCACCTTATCACCCATCAGGATTAACCTCTGTTCAGCTCATCTTCTTGCAACCAACGTGCCACATCGAGGGCATGATAGGTCAGGATCAAATCAGCACCGGCACGTTTAAAACTTAACATGGTTTCCAGCACCACACGCTTCTCATCAATCCAGCCATTGGCTGCCGCAGCTTTCACCATAGCATATTCGCCCGAAACATTATACACCGCCATCGGCAGTTGTGTGGCATCTTTCACTTCACGAATGATATCCATATATGCCAGGGCAGGTTTCACCATCAACATGTCAGCACCCTCTTTCACGTCCTGCTCAGCCTCTTTCAACGCTTCGCGGCGGTTGGCCGGATCCATCTGATAGGTGGATCGATCACCAAAACTCGGTGCTGAATCAGCCGCGTCACGGAATGGACCAAAATAACCCGATGCGTACTTCACCGCATACGACATGATCGGCAGATCAGTAAAGCCTGCCGCATCCAAACCAGAGCGGATCGCAGCAATCATGCCGTCCATCATGCCTGATGGCGCAACGATATCGACACCTGCTTTAGCATAAGAGACAGCTTCTTTTTGCAAATTAAGCAGCGTGGCATCGTTATCCACCTCTTCACCACAGAGCACACCACAGTGACCATGATCAGTATATTCACAAAAACATGTATCAGCGATCACACACATATCAGGGGCAGCGGCTTTGGCTGCACGAATAGCTTGCTGCACAATACCATTATCATCCCAACCGGAAGAACCGATAGCATCTTTTTCAGTCGGAATACCAAACAGAATCACGCCGGGAATACCGAGTGCTTCTACCTCTTTGACAACCTTTCCAACGTCAGAGAGTGGAATACGCTTAACACCCGGCATACTCACCACTTCAATCGCTTCACTGATCGCCTCATCAACAAACAGAGGATAAATCAGATCAGCTACCGACAGATGCGTTTCGCGCACCATACGACGTATGGTGGGATTGCCACGCAATCGACGCGAACGCACAGCTAAGTCAGGTAGGGAATGATTAGGCTTCGTCATATAAAAACTCCATCAGAGAGGGGATTACGTATCAAAATACTCGCTCAAGGCATCGAGCATAGTCTCAAAACTAGCGTGTTTCGCTACAACCTGCACGCTCAGGCCCATCGCTTCTACTGTCTCCGCCATGGATTCAGAGATCACTGCAATCACTGGCTGATCAGCAAGTGCAATGGAACCAATACGTTGAATATAAAAACGCGCTGTTTTTGGACTACCAAGCAGTACAGCATCTATCTCACCATTCTGAACACGTCGAATCACATCCGAGGCATCACTTTGTGGACAGACGGTTCGATAGGTGTGCACCATGGTCACCTCAACCCCCTGTGATTGCAGCGCATTTTGAAGCGTGTCACGCCCCTCTTCTGCACGAAAAAAAAGCAGTCTCTCTGGCAACCCATCTACGCCATAAGCAGCAATCAAACCGTCTTGTGATGCCGTACAAGGAATAATATCAACATGCACGCCGTAATTGCGTAGTGCATCGGCCGTTTTCTGGCCAACTGCTGCAATGCGCTTGCCATGCAAGGCGGCACTCAAGTGCAAGTCCTGACTATCCATCCCACCTTTAAGCACGTCGACAGCATGCGTGCTGGTAAAAACAATATCGCTATACCATGAGATGGATGAAATCGATTGCTGTAGTGCATCTAAAATCACTTCAACTTCTAAACAGGGCAGATGCACGGGCTGTGCACCTCTGGAGAGCACCAGCTTATCCAGAGCAGCTGAACTCTCCACAGCGCGTGTTAATAGAATCCGTTTACCTTCAAGAGTTCGCGATGACATATTGCAATGCTGCAACAACTTAAAGCAGAGTTCTATTGCCAATAACTTTATTATAAATCGAAGTAATGTTTGCAACTTGCGCTACCACGCCCCTGCTCTAGCATGCCGCGCCCAAGAATTAACGAGGAGTTCCCATGTTTCAGCTCTATTATGATCACGCCGCCAAGACCAAAGATGATATTCTTTCTGGCCTGACCGTTGCTTTTGCTTTGGTGCCTGAAGCGGTGGCCTTTGCTTTTGTAGCCGGTGTAAATCCACTGGTTGGCCTATATGGCGCTTTTATGATGGGTTTGGTCACCTCACTTGTCGGCGGTCGCCCGGGCATGATTTCCGGCGCTACAGGAGCTATGGCTGTGGTGATGGTTGCGCTTGTTGCTCAGCACGGTGTTGAGTATCTGTTTATTACCATTGTCCTGACCGGCATTATGCAAATGATGTTTGGTGCAGCCAGGTTCGGTAAATACATTCGTATGGTTCCCTACCCTGTTATGCTCGGTTTTGTAAACGGTCTGGCTATTGTAATTTTTCTGGCTCAAATGGATCATTTTAAAATTGAAGGAGCCGATGGCGTCATGTACTGGCTGGGTGGTAACCCGCTATTCACCATGCTTGGTCTGGTCACGTTAACGATGGCAATCATGTATTTTTTGCCAAAGATCACCCGCGTTATCCCTGCAGGTCTGGCAGCGATTATCACCATCAGCCTGATCGTTATCTTTGGTGGTCTGGATACCAAGTCCGTTGGTGATATTGCTGATATCAGTGGTGGTTTCCCATCTTTTCATATCCCGGAAGTGCCATTCACACTTGAAACGCTTTATATCATTTTGCCGTATGCGGTCATTCTGGCTGGTGTTGGTCTGATAGAATCACTGCTAACCATGACCGTTGTTGATGAAATGACCAATACCCGTGGACAGGGCAACCGTGTATCAATCGGGCAAGGGCTGGCGAACACCATCAACGGTTTCTTCGGTGGTATGGGCGGTTGCGCCATGATCGGACAGACCATGATCAATGTCTCATCCGGCGGACTGCGTAATCTCTCCGGCATCTCTGCATCTCTGTTTCTGCTGATCTTTATTATGTTCGCATCTGATTGGATTGCCCTGGTGCCTGTAGCAGCACTGGTTGGGCTGATGTTTATGGTGGTGATTGGTACCTTTGAATGGGGTAGTTTCAACCTGCTCAACAAAGTTCCGCGTGAAGATTCATTTGTAGGTGCGCTGGTTGCAGGCGTCACTGTTGCTACTGATCTGGCCACGGCTGTCATTGTCGGTGTGATTACAACGGCACTGGTCTTCGCCTGGAAGCAGGCCCGCCATATCTATATCACCTCCGAAGACCATGCCGATGGCTCTCGCACCCATAAAGTACATGGCCCGCTGTTCTTTGCCTCAGCACACAACTTCGGTGACCTCTTCGACCCTGAATCTGACCCTGACGAGGTCTATATCGATTGCGCCCTGTCGCGTATTGCAGATCACTCCGCCATTGAAGCCATCGATAATCTGGCTGAACGCTATAAAAAAGCCGGTAAACACCTGCATCTGATTCACTTGAGTCCTGAATGCACCAAACTGCTCACAACAGCTGGTGATCTGGTTGAAGTGAATATCAAGGAAGACCCGCGCTACCATGTTGCGGATGATAAACTGGCCTAAGCCGGAATATTTCAGAATATAAAAAAGGGCGCCTTAGGCGCCCAAGAGAGTAGCTGCTCCATCCATTAGCTATTTGAGCCAATCAAATGGCACCTCGGTCTCTGTGAGTTCACTCTTTAGGTTGTTACGCCAGATAAGATACGCACGGGCTTCTGGGTTAACTAGTGGATCCCCCCATTTAGCTACACCCTTCTGCATTTCACCTTCCATCCAATGAGTATTGATTCCCTCAATTCTGAGTTCAAAAGCAGCACGTACGCCCGGTGAACCGGCTCCAAAAGCCAGATCACCAAAACGCATTCTATTTTCACTTTTCTCCAGCAATACCGGATAACTGGCAAACCAGTCATAAAATGCTGCTCCGGGAAGCATGATTACATCTTTTACCGTACGCATCGCCATCAATTTCTGCCAAACCAGTTCATCAACTGTACCCATGCGGTTGGAGATCATCGTCTCTACAAAAATATCATCAAATAGCCACGTTGTACCGGCAAATGCAGGATTCAGATTAACCGATGAGCGCATATAATAATCCGGATAAATCGCAATCAACTGCCAATGAAACGGTGAGAAGGCCAGGGGTAGAGCATTATAGCTTCGGGCATCCGGATACGTTTGTTTCGTCAAAGCGATTGCTAATTGCTGATTACTGTAGACCAGTCCTAAATAACTGCACATCAGTATTAAACTGATTACGCCCATAATCCGCTTTTGCGCTTTCCAGATCAGCCCCAGCAGCAGTGGAATAATCATGCAGGCACTGAAAATCGGATCGATAATAAATAGCAGATCAAGGCTGGCACGCCAATCTGAGAAGGGGGCCAGTAACATCGTTCCAAACGTAGTAAGCAGATCAAGTAGGATGTGCAGCAACAAGGCGCCACCAATCAACCATGGCATCATCCTGTTTGCCTTCACCTGCCGTGACGAAAGGCTGTATATAAACCAGCCCCAGAGAGGAACCAGCAGCATGGAATGGGTAAGGCCTCTGTGATGCTGCAAGTAGAGCGTATCTGAAAACAGACGCAATATAATATCGGCATCGGGAGCCATCGTCAGCAGCACAATCATGATAAACTGCTGTGCGGGCAGGTGATGTTTGGGGATTGCGCGAGCAAGTGCTGCTCCCGAAATCGCATGCGTTAACGGATCCATACCGTGATCATATGCAAAACTGCGAAATTTGCTTCTATTTCCAGCTAAATCATCTAATCGTTAAATCTTTACCATAAAAATCAGCCACGAACACACACGACAATCACGAATGAAAAGAAATGCATTGCTTCAACTCATCATGAGGACAAACATCCGTCATCCGATAAATAGTAGAACTGGAGGTTCTGTCTCGGGCAAGGACTTCACAAACTACACTGATTATTATTCGTATTTATTCGTGGTCAAATTATCAATCACATCACAGCCTCCTGTTCCTCGTATGCCCAAAGAAGTATCCCCGGACTTCCGCGATGAACCAAAAAAAAGGGCACCCGAAGGCGCCCTTTTGATGTTACATCTGTGTAAGTCAGAACTTAAGCAGCTGCGTCTTCAATCGTGATAGTTGTACTCGGATCGACATCGTCAATCACTTCGCCCAACTCTTCAAGAATATCCACATCAGTACTCTTCTCGATCACTTCTTCCACAACAACATCTGCGGTATGACGTTTTGGTGCATTGCGTGCTGCAAGACCAGTACCGGCAGGTAACAGACGGCCAAGAATAACGTTCTCTTTCAGTCCAGTCAGCCAATCGACTTTACCAGCCAATGCAGCTTCAGTGATCACACGCGTAGTTTCCTGGAATGAAGCCGCAGAGATGAACGACTCAGTATTCAAGGAGGACTTGGTGATACCCAACAGAATCGGCTCGAATGTTGCCGGAGCTTTTCCTGCTGCTACCAGTTTACGGTTAGCCTGCAGTACATGTTTACGTACTGGCTGCTCACCAGCAACGTATTGCGACTGGCCCGGATCATTGATCTGAACCTTACGCATCATCTGACGTGCAATCACTTCGATATGCTTATCGTTGATCTTCACACCCTGTAGACGGTAAACCTCTTGAATCTCATCAGTCAGGTAGTTGGATAGTGCTTCAACACCCAATACTTTCAGAATATCCTGAGGAGCTGGAGAACCTTCCATCAGACGCTCACCGCGGCGTACGCGGTCACCTTCCTGAACAAGGATCTGTGAACCCTTAGGAATCTGATATTCAAGCTGATCAGAACCATCGGCTGGATCAACATATACACGACGTTTACCACGAATATCTTTACCGAATGAAATCACACCATCAGCACCGGCAATGAAAGCCAGGTTCTTAGGTTTACGTGCTTCGAACAGCTCGACAACGCGTGGTAGACCACCGGTAATATCCTTGGTCTTGCCAGCTTCACGTGGAATACGAGCCAGTACTTCACCCGCTTTAAGATCTGTTTCGTTTTCAACGTTAAGAATCGCGCCTGGAGAGAGGAAGTAACGTGCCGGTGTATTGGTACGAGCCAGTACAATCGGATCACCTTCCGGATCCTTAGGATCAACCAAGTGAATCTGAGGGCGCAATGCATCCTTACGCGTATCTGACTGCTGCGTAACGATGCGACTGGACAGGCCGGTCACTTCATCAGACTGCTCACGCATAGTGATGCCTTCTTCCAAATCAACGAAACGAATACGACCATCGGTTTCTGCAATCAATGGCATAGTATATGGATCCCATTCAGCCAGTTTCGCACCAGCTTTCAGCTTAGCTCCATCTTTGATCAACAGATGCGCACCGTATGGAATACGATGGCGTTCCATCTCTTTATCCTTCGCACCTAAAATGATGACTTCGGTATGACGGTTAATCACAATCTCGGAACCATGTGTATCGGTTACGGTAATCGCGGCTTCCAGTTTCGCAGAACCTGCAAACTTGGCTTCTACATGTGCCTGTTCAGCAGAACGGGATGCAGTACCACCAACGTGGAAGGTACGCATAGTAAGCTGTGTACCCGGCTCACCAATGGACTGCGCTGCAATCACACCAACTGCTTCACCGATACCTACAGGCGTACCATGACCCAGATCACGTCCGTAACAGTTCGCACAAACACCATCTTCAGCTTCGCACGTCAGTACTGAACGAATACGTACAGATTCAACTTCTGCATCATCGATCTTATCAGCCAGCTCTTCATTGACCATCGCTCCAGCTGGAGCAATTTCAGCACCTGAAATTGGATCACAAGCAGACTCTAACAAGATACGACCAAGCACACGTTCATATAGTGGCTCAATCACTTCACCACCCTCAACGAGTGCAGTCAGTGTAACACCACCATCGGTACCGCAATCCTGAATACGAACCACAGCATCCTGCGCCACGTCAACCAGACGACGGGTCAGATAACCTGAGTTCGCTGTCTTCAATGCAGTATCCGCCAGACCCTTACGGGCACCATGGGTAGAGATAAAGTATTGTAGAATGGTCAAACCTTCACGGAAGTTCGCGGTAATCGGTGTCTCAATAATAGAGCCATCCGGTTTCGCCATCAAACCACGCATACCAGCCAGCTGACGAATCTGCTGAGCAGAACCACGTGCGCCGGAATCAGCCATCATATAAACCGGATTAAAGGTTTTAGCCTCTTCAGACTGTGTGCCATCAGCACTTGTTAGTGTTTCATTGGAGAGGTTATCCATCATTGCACGCGCAACTTTTTCAGTGGTGTGTGTCCATAAATCGACCACCTTATTGTAGCGCTCACCAGCAGTGATCAAACCATCAGAATATTGCTTCTGTACCTTGGCAACTTCTGCTTCTGCTGCTTCAACGGTTGGTACCTTACTGTCAGGAACAACAACATCACACAGTGCGAAAGAAGCACCCGAAATCGTTGCATAGGTATAACCGAGTACCTTCAAACGGTCAGCCAACAGTACGGTCGCTTTGTTACCTGCAACGCGGTAACAGTCTTCAATCAGGCCAGCCACGTCTTTTTTGGTCAATACGCGGTTAATGCTGGAGAATGGCATTTCGCCCGGCAGAATAGTCGAAAGAATAGCACGACCAACTGTAGTCTGTTCACGTTTACCGCGAATACGACACGTGATACGAGAATGTAGTGCTACTGCACCTGCATCCTCTGCGCGCAATACTTCTTCAGGAGATGAGAACACCATGTTCTCACCCTTCTCAAACGGACGCTCGCGCGTCAGATAATAGATACCCAGAACCATATCCTGTGTAGGAACGATTACAGGCTTACCAGTAGCTGGAGACAATACGTTATTGGAGGCCATCATCAATGCACGACATTCAGTCTGAGCTTCAATCGACAACGGCACATGCACAGCCATTTGGTCACCATCGAAATCCGCGTTGAACGCAGTACAAACCAATGGGTGCAACTGAATAGCTTTACCTTCAATCAGGATCGGTTCAAAGGCTTGAATACCAAGTCTGTGCAGTGTTGGTGCACGGTTAAGCATGACCGGATGCTGATGAATCACTTCAGCCAGAATATCCCATACTTCAGGAATTCCCTGCTCAACAAGCTTCTTGGATGCTTTAATGGTGTTGGATAGACCACGCAGTTCCAGTTTATTATAGATAAACGGCTTAAATAGTTCCAATGCCATCTTCTTCGGCAAACCACACTGATGCAGTTTCAGATCAGGGCCAACAACGATCACTGAACGACCTGAATAATCCACACGTTTACCCAGCAAGTTCTGACGGAAACGACCCTGTTTACCTTTGATCACATCAGAGAGTGATTTCAAAGGACGACGGTTGTTACCAGTGATTGGCTTAGAACGACGGTCATTGTCGAACAGCGCATCTACAGATTCCTGCAACATACGTTTTTCATTACGCGTAATGATTTCAGGAGCGTTGAGTTCCAACAGACGTTTCAGACGGTTGTTACGGTTGATCACACGGCGATAGAGATCATTCAAATCAGAAGTAGCAAAACGGCCTCCATCCAAAGGAACCAATGGACGAATTTCCGGTGGCAGTACTGGAATCACTTCCATAACCATCCACTCAGGATGGTTACCAGAACCCAGCATCGCTTCCACAGTAGAGAGACGCTTGGTTAGCTTAGTCAGTTTAGTGACCGCTTTCGTAGCCAGAATCTGGGCACGCAGTGACTGACGCTCTTCTTCAAGATTAATATCTTTAAGCATTTCACGCAGTGCTTCTGCACCCATGCCAGCACGGAACTCTTCACCGTACTCTTCAAATGCTTCGATATACTCTTCTTCAGTCAGCAGTTGGAACTGTTCCAGACTGGTCAGACCAGGATCAAGTACGATATAGGACTCAAAATAGAGGATGCGTTCCAGCTCTTTCAGAGTTTTATCAAGCAATAGACCGATACGGGACGGCAGACTTTTCAAGAACCAGATATGTGCAACCGGAGCAGCAAGATCGATATGACCCATACGCTCACGACGTACTTTCGATTGAATCACTTCTACCGAGCACTTTTCACATACCACACCACGATGTTTCAGGCGCTTATATTTTCCGCACAGACACTCGTAATCTTTGATAGGACCAAAGATTTTAGCACAGAACAAACCGTCACGTTCAGGTTTGAAAGTACGGTAGTTGATGGTTTCAGGCTTTTTAACTTCGCCGTAAGACCATGAACGAATTTTCTCAGGACTTGCAAGCCCTACGCGCAGACCATCGAAATCTTCGATGCTCGACGGCTTCTGGAACATTTTGAGAAGTTCTTGCATAACTTATTCTCCTTCTGTTTCGATGGGTTTCTTGACCATAGAGAGGTCAATACCCAGGGCGTTCAATTCCTTCGTCATCACGTTGAATGATTCAGGGATACCTGCATCAAACGACATATCACCACGTACAATAGACTCATACATCTTCGTACGACCCTGCACATCATCAGACTTCACAGTCAGCATTTCCTGCAAGGTGTAAGCTGCGCCATAAGCTTCCAGCGCCCACACTTCCATCTCACCGAAACGCTGTCCGCCGAACTGTGCTTTACCACCCAGCGGCTGTTGTGTAACCAGAGAATACGGGCCAGTAGAACGGGCATGAATCTTCTCATCAACCAGATGATGCAGTTTGATAATATACATGTGACCAATAGTTATCGGACGATCAAAGGCTTCGCCAGTGCGACCATCAAATAGTGTAGTTTGACCGGTTTCAGGCAAGTCAGCCAACTTCAACATACGTGTAACATGGGCTTCTTTTGCACCATCAAACACAGGTGTCGCAATCGGGATACCACCCTTCAGATTGGTAGCCAGTTCAGTCAGTGACTCTTCATCCATAGCCGCAATATCTTTGCAGGCAGACTTATCTTCGTCATACGCATCCAGCAGGAAGTCCTTCATGTCATCATGTGCAGCATTCGCCTGCAGCATGCCTTCGATCTTCTTACCTAAACCACTGGCAGCCCAACCCATATGAATTTCGAAAATCTGTCCGATATTCATACGTGACGGTACACCCAGTGGGTTCAAGCAGATATCAACCGGCGTGCCATCAGCGGTATATGGCATATCTTCTTCCGGTACGATGACCGAAATAACACCTTTATTACCATGACGACCAGCCATTTTATCACCAGGCTGCAATTTACGTTTCACTGCAACGAAGACTTTAACCACTTTGATTACGCCAGGTTTCAGTTCAGAACCTTCACGTACCTTGGCTACTTTTTCTTCGAAACGTGATTCCAGTTTAGCACGCTCTTTATCCATAGATTCATGAATTTCAGCAATACGCTCATTAATAGCATCATCATCAACAGATACACCAGACAGATCACGCAAGTTAAGCGCATCAATGTCATCTGCTTTGATGGTTGCACCTGTTTTCAGGCCCTTGAACTGAGCAGCAGTCTGGCCAGCCAACAGATCCTGCAAACGGCTCACTGCATTGGCTTCAAGAATGCGACGCTCTTCTTCTTTATCAGCATAAAGCTGCTCGATAGCACTCTCTTCAATCACCTTGGCACGATCATCTTTCTCATCACCACGGCGTGTGAAGACCTGCACATCTACAACTACACCTTCATTACCAGGTTTGATGCGCATGGATGTATCACGTACATCCGATGCTTTCTCACCAAAGATTGCACGTAGTAGCTTTTCTTCAGGAGAGAGCTGGGTTTCACCCTTCGGTGTAATTTTACCAACCAGAATATCACCCTGCTTAACTTCCGCACCAATGTAGGCAATACCACACTCATCAAGGTGACGCAGTGCTTCTTCACCAACATTAGGAATATCACGCGTGATCTCTTCTTCACCCAGTTTGGTATCACGGGCAACCGCTTCAAACTCTTCGATATGAATAGATGTATAGACATCTTCTTTCACAATCTTTTCAGAGATAACAATCGCATCCTCAAAGTTGTAACCGCGCCATGGCATCAATGCCACCAGCACGTTACGACCCAGAGCAAGTTCACCCAAATCTGTGGATGGGCCATCAGCAATAATATCGCCCTTGGCTACAATCTCACCAGCTTTCACCAACGGACGCTGGTTGAAACAAGTATTCTGATTGGAACGGCGATATTTGAAGAGACGATAGATATCTACACCAGGTTCACCTTCAACCTGTTCATCATCATGTACCTTAACAACGATACGACCACCATCGAGACGTTCAACCACGCCACCACGACGAGCAACCTGAGATACACCCGAGTCACGTGCTAATGGTGCTTCCATGCCTGTACCAACCAGTGGTTTTTCAGAACGAAGCAGAGGAACAGCCTGACGCTGCATGTTCGAGCCCATCAATGCGCGGTTCGCATCATCATGCTCAAGGAAAGGAATCAAACCGGCACAAACAGATACAACCTGAGATGGAGATACATCCATATAGTTAATATCAGCAGGTTCAGTCATGACGAACTCACCAGCCTGACGACACTGAACCATATCAGCTGTAAAGATGCCATTGTCATCAATTTTAGCATTCGCCTGTGCAATGACTAATGTCGCTTCATCAATAGCAGAGAGATACGCAACATCATCTGTAACTTTACCATTAACAACTTTACGATAAGGAGACTCAAGGAAACCGAAGTCATTCACTTTAGCGTAAGTTGCCAGAGAGTTGATCAGACCAATGTTTGGACCTTCAGGCGTTTCAATAGGGCAGAGACGGCCATAATGGGTTGGATGTACATCACGTACTTCAAAGCCGGCACGTTCACGGGAAAGACCACCAGGACCCAATGCAGATAGGCGACGTTTGTGGGTCACTTCTGAAAGCGGATTGGTCTGATCCATAAACTGAGAAAGCTGAGAAGAGCCGAAGAACTCTTTCACCGATGCAATCAATGGTTTGGCGTTGACCACATCAGAAGGCATCATTTCAGTCAGGTCACCTGAAGTCAGACGCTCACGAATAGCACGTTCCATACGTACAAGGCCAATGCGAATCTGATTTTCCAGCAGCTCACCAACAGAACGCAGACGACGGTTACCCAAGTGATCAATATCATCCACTTCACCAATGCCATCACGCAGATTCAACAGCGTATCAAGTGTCATCAAAATATCTTCAACACGCAATGTGCCCTGATCCAGTGGTACATCAGCATCGTCAATATTCAAACGGCTATTCAATTTCATACGACCGACACGGGAGAGGTCATAACGGGATGGATCATAAAACAGTGATTCAAACAGTGCTCTGGCAGTCTCAACCGTTGGAGGCTCACCAGGGCGCATCATACGATAAATTTCAACACGCGCTTCTTCACGTGACTGAACCATATCCAGACGCAGTGTGTCAGCCAACCATGGGCCGCGCACAGATGAATCAATCAACAGACAATCAAACTTTTTGATGCCAGCACCCTGCAATGCAGAGATGGAATCTTCAGTCAGTTCATGGTTATGATCGATCAGGATCTCACCACCATCAATCAGGATCGGTTCAGCAGCAACTTCACCAATGACAGTTTCAAGAGGCACATCAATCCATTCAACACCAGCTTCTGTCAGACGTTTAACCGCCATGTTGGTGAATTTCTTGCCTTCAGCGACAATACGTTTGTTGTCAACTTTGATGGTAGTTACAGCACGGGTACCAACAAACTTCTCTGCTTCAAATTTAACCTGAATTCCTTTTTTGTGGAAACGGTAAGTACGACGCTGATAAAAACGCTCCAGGATTTCCTGTGTAGAAAGTCCGAGTGCTTTCAGTAAAACACCGCATGGCATTTTTCGACGCAAATCGATGCGGAAATGTACTTTATCTTTGGCATCAAACTCAAAATCAAGCCATGAACCACGGTAAGGAATGACACGTGCTTTAAACAGGAATTTACCCGAAGCATGGGTTTTACCTTTATCATGGTCGAAGAACACACCCGGAGAACGGTGCATCTGGGAAACGATGGCACGCTCAGTACCATTGATAATGAAAGAGCCATGCTCTGTCATGTATGGGATTTCACCCATATATACTGACTGGTCACGCACTTCACGCACTTTACGCTTGTTCCGTTTATCACCATCAGCTTCAAAAATTTTCAATCGTAATTTCACTTTTACCGGCAGGGCAAAAGTCATATCACGACGACGACACTCGTCCAGATCGTAACGTGGCGGGCTATACTCTAAACCTTCGAAAGACAATTCAGCATTGCCTCCATAATCGCGCACAGGAAACACGGATTGGAATACAGTAGAGAGTCGGGAATCATTCACCGCTTCCCCATAACCCACAAACTCGTGGTACGATTCAGTCTGCAACTGCAACATGTTTGGCATGTCGATAGGAGACTTGATTGTGCCGAAATTCTTACGGATACGTTTCAATGATGCTTGCTTGGCCATGATACCCTCGAACGAAAAACTGTTTTGTTATTAAGTGTTTATAAAGATAAAACTCACAAACGCGAAAAAGGCTAAGCCCCGATAGCTTTCGCTACCGGGGATTAACCCAAATCAAGCGTGTGTAAAACGGAACAACAAGTAGTGCTTACTTAAGTTCTACTGTAGCGCCTGCTGCTTCCAATTTTTCTTTGATCTCGCCAGCTTCATCTTTAGATGCGCCTTCTTTAACGTTACCAGGTGCACTGTCAACCATTGCTTTAGCTTCTTTCAAGCCCAAGCCAGTGATTTCACGTACTGCTTTGATTACCTGAATTTTCTTTTCGCCTGCAGAAACTAGAACTACGTTGAATTCAGTCTGTTCTTCAGCAGCAGCTTCGCCGCCAGCAGCAGGACCAGCAGCTACAGCTACAGGTGCAGCAGCAGATACGCCGAATTTGTCTTCCAATGCTGTTACCAGCTCAGACAGTTCCAGTACGGTCATAGTTTCGATTGCTGTGATTAGTTCGTCTTTAGTGATTGCCATGTTAAGCTCCTTGTGCTTTTAGTGTAATAAGTTAGTGATAAATGTTTGCAGCTTCGGGTTTGTAGCCCGATTATGCAGTTTCTTTTTGGTCGCGAATGGCTGCCAATGTACGTACGAAAGATGCAGGTACTTCTGCCAATGTACGGACGAATCCGGAAATTGGTGCTTGCATGCTTCCCAACATTTTGGCGAGTAAGACTTCGCGTGATGGCAGACTGGCCAGTGCTTTCACACCCGCAACATCAACCATTTTACCGTCGAGTACTCCACCTTTGATCTCAAATACTTCATGCTTTTTGGAAAAATCTGCGATGGCTTTTGCCATGCCAACAGGATCATTACCATAAGCAATTGCTACTGGACCAGTGAAAAGTTCTTCAGCTACCTTGAAATCCGTACCTTCAGCAGCACGTTTTGCCAACGTGTTTTTAACAACCTGTAGAGACACATCTGCATTATGCAGTTCACGGCGCAGTTCACCCATTTGGGAAACTGTTAGACCGCGGTATTGTGTTACAACAGCCGCTGTTGATTCGGACCAGGCAGAGTGAAGTTCTTCGACAATGCGTTGTTTGTCATTTTTGTTCACATTTACCCCCTTGCTTTTCGACCCGCGCAAGTGGCTTGCACTCCATCTACTGCTGGAAGGATTTCTCCAATTAAATCTGACTTAAGCTTTCTAAGGCAGACTCCGACAGTTTTGGACGGATCGTTCGTTCGATTTTCCAGTGGCTAACAATCAACCACCGTGCTATCGATTTTTTGTGTGTCCGTAGACACTAGTGCTGGCCCGAAGGCCAGCAGTCAAACTGTTACCTGTTAAAGGCTTGTTTCGTCTACACGAACGCCTGCACCCATCGTAGATGAAATAGACATTTTCAGCATATAACGACCTTTAGAGGATGCTGGTTTCATACGGTTAAGTTCACTCAACAAGTACTCAACATTTTCATTCAGCGTAGGTGCATCAAAAGAACGGCGACCAACAGGAGCGTGAATCACACCACCTTTATCAACACGTACTTCAATCTGACCAGCTTTGATCGCGCCAACGGCTTTAGTAACATCCATAGTTACTGTGCCAAGCTTTGGATTAGGCATCAAACCACGAGGGCCCAATACACGGCCTAAACGGCCTACCTGTGCCATCATGTCCGGAGTTGCAACAACACGGTCAAAGTCCATGAAACCGCCCTGAACTTTTTCTACCAGATCATCAGCACCGACAAAGTCAGCGCCAGCTGCAAGAGCTTCTTCAGCTTTTGCGCCTTTAGCAAATACAGCAACACGTACTGTTTTACCTGTGCCGTTTGGCAAGGAGATAGAACCACGAACCATCTGGTCTGCATGACGAGGGTCTACACCCAATTTAATGGCCACATCAATAGACTCATCAAATTTAGTGCCTGGTTGTGCCAATATCGCATCAACAGCGTCTTTTACATTTACAGCCTTAGCAGGTACTGCTGCCAGGCTAGCTTTCATACGTTTAGTTAATTTTGCCATTTCTATCCCCTCAGCCTTCTACTACCAGGCCCATAGAAACAGCGGTGCCTTCAATAATTTTCATGCCAGCTTCAACTGTGTAGCAGTTCAGGTCAGGCATTTTAGTTTCAGCAATCTCACGAACCTGCGCGCTGGTCACTTTACCAACTTTTTTCTTGTTCGGTTCGCCACTGCCACTCTTAAGGCCAGCTGCTTTCAGCAACAGAACAGATGCGGGTGGGGTTTTGATAATAAAATCAAATGATTTATCTGCGTATACACTGATCACTACTGGTAGTGTCAGCCCTTTTTCCATGTCCTGTGTTTTAGCGTTAAAGCCTTTACAGAACTCCATGATGTTCACGCCAGCCTGACCGAGAGCCGGTCCTACTGGTGGAGCTGGATTCGCAGAGCCTGCTGGCACCTGCAATTTCACGATTTTATCGAGTTTCTTTGCCATTATTTATCTCCAACCGGCTTCAGGCTTCTTGCCCTTCACCTTTATTCGCATGTCAGTAATGACTATGCTTCCGCCTAATGCGGTGATCCTGGCACATCCTGTGCTGGGATTAACTTGTTAAACGAAGAAGCCTGTTAAGCCTTCTCAACCTGAATATATTCCAGTTCGACAGGTGTCGGGCGACCAAAGATCGAAACACTAACTTTCAGCTTCGCTTTATCTTCCATCACTTCTTCAACCATGCCATTGAATGATGCAAATGGACCATCGATAACACGCACTGCATCACCAATATCAAACATCACCTTAGGTTTCGGACGCTCAATACCCTCTGCGATCTGATTTACCAGTGCATCCACTTCACGCTGTGGCATCGGACGTGGCTTACCACCGGAACCAAGGAAACCACTCACCTGACGGGTGTCTTTCACGACATGCCAGGTTTCATCATTCATTTCCATCTGAACAAGCACATAACCAGGGAAGAATTTACGCTGCGAGATTACTTTCTGACCATCGCGCAATTCAACAACTTCTTCGCGCGGCACCATAATCTCACCAAACTTATCTTCCAGACCAGCTCGTTCGATATTTTCACGCAACATTCTTTCAACTTTATCTTCAAAGTTGGAATATACCTGCACTGCAAACCATTGTTTTGCCATCTAGATCACCTGCTGCACAAGGGCACTTAAGCCTGTATCAATCAACCATAAAAATAGGGCAATAAAAATAACCATAACAAACACCATCAGGGTTGCCTGTGTCGTTTCTTTGCGTTCAGGCCACGTAACCTTTTTGGTTTCGACCTTCACTTCATTCATGAATTTACGCATATCTGCGACGCGACTCATATCAAGCTCCTATTTTACGTTACACATTAAACTGGCAGGCGAGGAGGGACTCGAACCCACAGCACCCGGTTTTGGAGACCGGTACTCTACCAATTGAGCTACTCGCCTATCCGACAAATAGTTTAAAACTATTTACCGATTTTTGTTTCCTTGTGCGCAGTATGCTTACGACAAGAGTTGCAATACTTTCTCAACAACAATTTATCAGTCATTGTACGTTTGTTTTTATCAGTGGTGTAATTACGACGCTTACAATCTTCACACGCCAAAGCCAGCAATTCACGCATTTCCCATTCTCCAGTGACAGCAAAGCGGCAGCAGGAAACCTGCCACCGCTTACGCGTCTAAGTTACTATTTTTTATTTACTTACTGATGTCTGTAACGACGCCAGCTCCAACCGTACGACCACCTTCGCGGATAGCGAAACGAAGCTCTTTATCCATTGCGATTGGTGTGATCAATTCAACATCCATAGAGATGTTATCTCCAGGCATTACCATTTCAGTGCCTTCTGGCAAAGTAACAGATCCAGTCACGTCAGTTGTACGGAAGTAAAACTGTGGACGGTAGCCGTTAAAGAATGGCGTGTGACGACCACCCTCTTCTTTGTTCAGAATATATGCTTCTGCTTTGAATGTAGTGTGCGGAGTGATTGCGCCTGGCTTAGACAAAACCTGACCACGTTCAACATCTTCACGCTTAACACCACGAAGCAGAACACCAACGTTGTCGCCTGCTTCGCCGCTATCAAGCAGCTTGCGGAACATTTCAACACCGGTACAAGTAGTATTAACAGTGTCTTTAATACCAACGATTTCAAGAACATCACCAACATTAACGATGCCAGCTTCAATACGACCAGTTACCACAGTACCACGACCGGAGATTGAGAAAACATCTTCGATTGGCATCAGGAATGGCTTATCTACAGCACGTGCAGGTGTTGGAATGAACTCATCAACTGCAGCCATCAACTTCAAAATTGAAGGAGCGCCGATATCAGATGTGTCGCCTTCCAGCGCTTTCAGTGCAGAACCGATGATGATTGGAGTATCGTCACCCGGGAAATCATAAGATTCCAGCAGCTCACGTACTTCCATTTCAACCAGTTCAAGCAACTCTTCGTCATCAACCATGTCTGCTTTGTTCAAGTAAACTACCAGGTGAGGTACGTTAACCTGACGTGCAAGCAGAACGTGCTCACGAGTCTGAGGCATTGGGCCATCAGCAGCAGATACAACCAGAATACCACCATCCATCTGTGCAGCACCAGTGATCATGTTTTTCACA
>Ga0316202_10000734_pt1 | contig 31522 bp, 27 predicted proteins | sample 3monrhotite_MG_FD_204934 | JGI IMG/M metagenome (GOLD analysis project Ga0316202, IMG submission 204934) | Microbial mat bacterial communities from mineral coupon in-situ incubated in ocean water Damariscotta River, Maine, United States -... | ecosystem: Environmental > Aquatic > Marine >...
AACAATGATGATTCCGATAATAAATTTCATGATCCGACGTCTGACAAAGCTCCAGATTAACATTAGCGATTGAACGCTAGCCCTATCGGCAAGAAATAGCCCAGCTTTAGAAACACAGCCTGTAAAACCCCCCTGAAAACCCCCGTATTTAAAACAAATGAACCGCACAAAAAGTGCTCAGTTGCGTTGCGTCCAGCACCGTTCTAGTTTATCCTTGCGCGCTGTTTTTTGGGCCGAGTCTGGCCGAGGAAATAGTCCTGGAGAGGTGTCCGAGTGGCTGAAGGAGCACGCCTGGAAAGCGTGTATACGTTAACGCGTATCGAGGGTTCGAATCCCTCCCTCTCCGCCATCAACTCTGAGCTTTAGAAGACGCCCTGCTCGACTGAAAACATTTCAAACACTCAGGGGAATACGCCACATTAGACGGTGTTTCTTCGCTTTTTCATCCCACCTATACCCGTGACACTTGAGATTTAGGCTTTTAGCCTGCGTCATATTCATGGCAAATCAAAATGACGACTAGACCAAAGATGGCCATAGGTAGAACAACACAGGAGCAGTTGTCGAGTAATCGCCGGACTATTGCGAGGAATTTCAACGCAGCCATGGAATGAAGAGGGCGTGTAATAAAATCTCAATCGTTACAAGTATATTGTCGGTATTTTTTACACAGCTGAAGACCATGCTTGAAAACAAACGCAAGCAAATAACAAAAAATCTAATAATTCTATCCAATATTAATAACTTACAATGAGCCTAGAATAAATTGGCATAAAAGTTGGATAAAACCCACTGATCGCTGATCTTGCGTCTGATCGCCCTTCGATCGTTTCTTTAAGATTTTACCAAATTAGAATTTCTGCAGGCATGCCTGAAGCTGTTGTGAGCACGCCCAGAATTTCTACAACACGTAAAAATAATGCTTAGGGAGGATCCAAAGAAAATGTTTAAAAAAAAACGGGTACTGAGATCAGCAATATTTCTAACGGCTTTGTTGGTAGTAACAACAGCACAAGCATCTCACTTTCGTTATGGACACATAACATGGACAACTGGCACAACAGCAAATTCTGTAAATGTAACATTACGGGGTGCATGGCGTGGAAACGGCTATAACAACAGATGTATAAATCCTGTTTCCATGACGGCTATCGCATGCACGGGCCCAGGCAGTTTAGCCGGTGTAGGCGATATTATTAGGGAAAGTATAGGTTTTTCACAATTCAACTGGGGTGATGGTTCTGCCAGAGTCGGGTCACCGTTCGGTCCATTATTGTATCTGGTGACATCGATTGACCCGGTAAACAATTGGCTATCGGGTATCGCAGTGGACCCCACCAGCTTACCGATAGCAAACCCTGGAGACTCCATTGATACCGTACTCAGCCACACCTATAACACTACTGGAGCCTTTACGGCATCTTTAGCCAGCTGTTGTCGAATTTCCAGAGTCGCAAGTCCCAACGAACATATCAATAATCCTGATGGGAGTTATCGTATAGAAACGACCATTGATTTAAGTGCAGGAAATAACTCTCCGGCAAGTGTGCAAGACCCGGTCGTTTTATGTCCGATAAATGCGATATGCAATTTCGCCATTCCGGCAACCGATGTTGATCGCGACACAATTTCGTTTCGCTTGTCCACATCAGCAGAAGCTGGTGGCTCCTTCCGACAACCAGGAAGCCTGGGGAGTGGTGCACCCAACCCTGCAAGCATTGACCCGTTAACGGGTATTTATACATGGGATACTGCAGGTGCGAACTTGGCAACCAGTGGACGAAACACGCTGTACTCCACCCAAGTAATGATAGAAGACGGTGGTACGAAAGTGCCTCTGGATTTTTTCATACAATTAACCACGGTGGACCCTACACCACCCATCATACAACCTCCCACAAACTCGCCACCCATTTGTAATACAACCCAGGCTATCACTTTGGGTGATACATTGACATTTGATATTGTTGCTTCAGATGCAGACACTGGTGATACCGTCACTCTCAATAGTGCGGGACTACCTTCGGGTGCATTCACAACACCGGTCTTGCCAATTACAGGAAACCCCGTGTCAAGCACCTTCAGATGGACACCTGGTGCGACTCAAGTGGGTAATATTCTGATAAGTTTTAGCGCCACCAGCTCAAGTGGTGGCTTTTCTCAATGTCCGGTAACACTACAGGTTTTGGCCGTACAAAAATGCGATGTTGACGGTGATAATAATATTGACGCAGATGACATTTCACTCATTTTTACCGCCAGAAATACACCGGCAACAGATTCAAACGACCTTCGTGATGTGGACAATGACAATGTCATTACAGTCCTGGATGCACGTCAATGCACTCTTCGATGCGATTTAACCAATTGTCAGATTCTTTAAAGAAGCAAAATTGATAATGCGTTAAGAGCTGGCTTCCAGCTTTATAATAAATTGAAGCCAGCTCACAAAAACATTGATATCACTGAATAAAAAAGGGAGTTCACATAATGTTTAAAAAATTAATATTACGAGGCATAACCTTACCTTTGTTGCTTATGACAAGTCAGTCAGTCTTTGCAACAGTCATGTTGGATTTTTCGCCAAACACACAGACAGTTTTATTATCCGGGCAAGCTTCTGTTGATGTTACCGCAAGCAATTTACAAAACGAATACATTGGCGCATTCGATTTTGGTATAGCTTGGGATAATAGCATTCTGTCCCTCTCAAGCATTTCCTTTGGTAGTGCATTAGGGGGTGGTGTATCATCTTTTCAAGATGAAAACACAAACAATAGCTTAGGAATATCAAATCTGTCGGAATCATCACTTCTTTTTGATTTAACGTCTTTGCAGACAGGCACTGCCGACATTATTTTAGCAACAGTGGTTTTTGATACCCTCAATGTTGGACAATCAGCTTTAAACCTGACAGGAAACATCCTGAGCAGTGGATTTTTGAGCGATGAAAACGGCTCTTTATTAACCGCAAGTGCTAACTCAGGATTAATCAATGTTGTCACCTCAATTCCCACACCAGAGACCCTATTTCTAGTAGGCCTTGGATTACTAGCACTTTTTGCTACTCGCCGACAGAATAGCTATAACATTAAGTTGACTTCCCGGTAATATCTGTAGACTATTCTAAGTGACTCAACAAGAACCATGCCTTAAGCTTTCAGTCTCTACCTGACAGGGTTGTCAAGGATTATTCAGCGTAAACACCTACACCCCTCCTTGACAACCCTCATTACGACAGGAATTTTCAATTTTATTTTCTGATCAACAGAAAATAAATGCGTGTATGCATGCATTAAAGCTGAAAACCCGAAGACAATACGATCCAATTGTTTTATGTTATTAGAAGCCTTGCAGGTTCCAGGCATATTTAAAAAGGAAGAACCCAACAAATGTTCAAAGGAGAGAACTCACAAATGTCTAAATTTCATCTGTCTACGTTTATTTTACTTTTATCACTCATATCATCAAGCTGGGCACAGGCAGACGTTTCATTCAGTCAGGTATTCGTGTTTGGCGACAGCCTGTCTGATACTGGCAACCTAGCCTCGGTGACGGGAGACTTACCACCCCCCTACTTCATGAATCGCGCCAGCAATGGGCCAGTAGCTGTGGAAACACTGGCTACTCGACTAGGACACACAGCGCAAGCATCACTACACCTACTTGGCCCCGAAAAAGGCAGTAATTATGCGGTAACCGGTGGCAGTGCCTTTGGCATACAACCTATCGACCTTACTACTCAGGTTATCAGCTTTCAAGCCAACCACCTTATCGCGCCCTCGGACGCACTGTATGTGATCTTCATTGGAGGTAATGATATTCGCGATGCCCGTGATAAGACAAACTCATTCATCGCCCGATCACTGGTCAAAGCTGCCGCTGTTAAAGTACGAAAAGCAATTGAAAGCCTGTCTCGGTCTGGCGCTCGCTCATTTCTGTTGGTCAATGCGCCCAACATCGGCCTGATACCTGAAACCCGGCTTATTGCCACTGCAACAGATGATTCCAGATTGATCGAGCGCTCCCGTCAACTCAGTCAACTGTATCAAGACGAGCTAAATAAAGCGGTTTGGTATCTTAAGTACACGAGCAACGCCAAAATCACCCAGTTTAATCTGTTCGACCTTTTTAACAACCTGGTAGAAAACGCCGACCAGTATGATTTTAGCAATACTACTGATGCCTGCTATAGTTCTACCGACTCTACTTATCATCCAGACTGCAATTCTGGCTCAAACTCTAACCAATTTATTTTCTTTGACGAAGTTCATCCAACAGCCCGGGTACACGCACTGGTCGGTGAAGCTTTATATGACGCTATCAATAACGCAAAAGAAACAAGCTTCAGATGGTACAACTTTTTTAGTTTCCTTTATCCAACTTACTAAAAGATCACTATTACTCAGTACCATCTGTATAGATATATGCTTTTATATAAGGGACTATTGAATAGCAATGATATTGTTTCCAGCTATCCGGGTAGTAATACGTCATTCCAGAGTCGATAGGAGGAGCCGGATTAATAAAAATCATATCAAGCGTGATATATGTTGCGCATCGACAAGCTTTGTATTATCCCGATAAAGAACAAGTTGCTTCATCTACATTGTTCAAGCTTGCGCTATAAAGGAAAGATTTAGAAGGGAGGTGTGTTTTGGGGTTTTTCTGCTGATGTCAGAAGCATCGACCGACCTACTACTGAACTTGCCAGAATAGCCTTGAGGATATACCAGCCTTAGTTGTTCATATAAATAACTGCAAAAGGTTAGCAGCAAGAGTAAAGGGGGCTCATAGAGCCCCCTCCACAAGTCAAAAAATCACAACTGGCTATCTGCCACCCATCATGCCTCCACCCATCATGCCTCCTCGGCGACCTCCACCATGACCGTGACCTCCCCCCCCCCCACCACCACCCGTGGCAGCGGTGACAGTGATGGTGCCACTGTTACCAATGGCGCCATTGGTATCCTGTGCGGTTACTATGACACTACCAGCAGCACGGCCAGTGAGCACACCGTTACTGTCGATGCGGGCGATGGAATCATCGCTTACACTCCAGCTATACGGAGCACTCCCACCATTGGCACTGAATTGCAAAGTCGCGCCCACGACAAGGCTACCCGTGTTGGGTGATACTGACACGGTTACTGGTGGTGCCGCGGTGACAGTAATGGCACCAGAGTTCGCAGTAGTGCCACTATTATCCGTAACAGTAACGGTGGTGGCTCCGGTATTCTGAGCTGTGAGCACGCCACTGCTGGCACCAATGGTCACCACACCTGGACTGTTGCTGACCCAGCTATAAGGGGCATTGCCGCCACTGGCGGAAAGCGTCAAAGTCTCACCAACACGCAGGCTCACGGTATTGGGTGAAATGCTAATGACAGCGGTGTTACTCACACTGACGGTGGCATCGTTACTACGCACACCGTTGGCATCAGTGGCATTCACACGAGTGATGCCGACGGCAAGCCCTGTGAAATTACCATTGGCGCTGATACTACCAACACGAGTATCAGCCACCGACCAGACATACGGCGCATCACCACCATTGGCACTAAATTGCACGCTGCCACTCACAATAACGCTAGTATTGTCTGGGGTAACCGTCACCACTGGTGTCGGTGGAGGCGTAGTACCACCCAATGCCTTGAAGGCATTGACCCGACCACCGGTGACCGTGCGCCCCGACAAGTCGGCTACTGCATCGGTGTTATCCAGCAAGGCGGCACGTAACGCAGAAATGCCAATACCCGGATTGTTGGCCACGACCAATGCGGCAACACCGGCCACGTATGGCGCAGCCATAGAGGTGCCATTGAAGCTGGCGTAACCATTGTTACGCACCGTGCTCAGAATGTTCACACCCGGTGCGCCCAGATCCACACTGTTAGCCCCAAAATTGGAGAAACCTGCCAAAGTATCCGCATCGTCGGTAGCTGCGACAGAAATCACGTTAGGTAGATTGTAACCGCTCGGATAATCAGGAGTGTTATCGTTATTAGCACTCTCGTTACCTGCCGCCGCAACAAACAACACACCCGCATCATTGGCAGCACTGATAGCATTAAGCATGGCCGAACTGAAAGGACCGCCACCCCAGCTGGCGTTAATAACCTGAGCACCATTATTCACCGCGTACTCAATCGCAGCGATGGCATCGGCAGAAGTACCCGCTCCGGTTCCATCCATGAATTTCAACGGCATAATGCGTGCTGACCAATTAACACCTACCACACCAGCGCCGTTATCGCCGCTGGCCGCAATGCTGCCAGACAGATGAGTCCCATGATCGTTGTCGTCCATAGGGTTATTGTCGTTATTGGCAAAGTCCCAGCCACGAACATCATCCACAAAACCGTTGCCATCATCGTCACTACCGTTATTGGGAATCTCCTCGCTGTTATTCCAGATGTTGTCGCGCAGATCACTGTGATTGTAATCCACGCCTGTATCCACTACTGCAATAATCACGTTTCCACCCGTCTGCAAATCCCAGGCTTCCGGTGCGTCGATATCGGCATCGACAACACCACCAGTCTGACCTGTGTTGTGCATACCCCATAACGAGCCGAAACGTGGGTCATTGGGAGTTGCATAAGTGTGAAGTATGTAATTCGGCTCGGCATATTCCACGTCGCGATTACTGCGCAAGTTACGCAATGTCGCAGACAAGGAATTACCGCGTCCGAGTCTTGCACGAGTCAACCCTCGTACTAAACGACTGCGGAAGGTCCGGTGCTGCTGACTACCCGACATTCTGAAAGCACGATTCATACGTGTCTGGCTCACACCCGTCTTAAATTTTACCAGCACGCCATCATAAGCACCGTCCGGTGGAATCGAAGTCTGCTCCATCACAGCCAGCACGGGAGTCGCAAACAAAAGCCCAGCAAATAGCAGAGCCATACAACATAGTTTGTTTTTCATGGTACGTTCCTTATTTGTCTTTAATCGTAAGTCCAATTTTCATTTCGTACGCCACTCAATAAGAAGCTAACATCATGCTGTTATGTCACTCTCCATGAGAGACGCACGTTATAATATCTGACTCAAAGACAAACTCCCAGTTTATTGCAATATGCAGATAGGGCAGCTACTATCCCGGCAAAATATATGACTGACACAACGGCAAATAAAGCAATAAAAAGGTTGAATAAAATGACTAACGGACCCCAAACTGACCTATTATCAAGCCACTTTGCAGTAAAAATATTAAAAAACATGTCATTCACAAGCTAAGTGATACAAATTCCACTCTTTTTCCTTCATTGACTGCTACTGTCTGCCGATATATAACGGAACAGACCATCAATCGCACTGCCGATACATGACCGGACCAGACAAATACTTACAACCATCAGTTAATACCTGAACTTATGCGCAAAACTACCCACCACCACTCCAGCATGCAACGAGATTACAAACCTGTGAGTAATCAACCTGACCACTCTGTGCCTCAACAAAACCTTGGCAACAGCCTGATCAACCGCAAAGCACATTGGGCAGGATTAGCCATGGGTTTGGCCATCATCATCAGTATTTTTACGTTGATGGCCGACACCACCCGAGAAACACAAGCGAACGTACACGCACCGCTCGAAAAAGCGCTATCAGCCAATGCTTCCACACAAACACACATAACCCTGCCACTGCCCATTCCCGAAGGAAAAGCCGCTACTGAAACAACTCTTTCCTCCGTTGAACAAGCCCGACAAAATATTGACTGGAAAACGGCTACCGTTAAAAACGGTGATAACCTGGCATTAATTTTCTCCCGCCAGGGATTGACTCCCCAGGAACTGGATCGTTTGATGCGCAGCGATAAATCCACCTCCTCACTCAAGCGGCTGATGCCCGGACAGCAGTTTGAATTCGGTATCGACAACGGCAAACTGCAACAACTGATTTATAAAATAGATGACCTCAACACACTAAAAGTCAGCCGTGATACCGATGATAATTTTGCAATCACCACCGACACACGGCAAATGGAGGTCCGCGTCACCAACACCACTGGAGTGATTGATTCATCACTGTTTCTTGCCGGTCAGGCCGCAGGACTGTCAGACAATCTGATTATGGAATTAGCAGGCATCTTCGGTTGGGATGTCGATTTTGCGCTAGACATTCGCAGTGACGATCACTTCACCCTGGTTTATGAAGAGCTTTTTCTCGACGGACAGAAAAAACGTGATGGTAATATTCTCGCCGCCGAGTTTGTGAATCGCGGCAAAAGCTATCGTGCCCTGCGTTATACCGATGCCAGTGGCCAATCCGATTATTACTCGCCTGATGGGCGCAGCATGCGCAAAGCATTTATCCGTACCCCAGTGGACTTCACTCGTATCAGTTCACGTTTTGGCAAGCGTTACCATCCCACACTGAAAAGGAAAAAAAATCATCACGGTGTTGATTATGCAGCACCGCGCGGCACCCCTATCAAGGCTGCCGGTGATGGCAAACTGATTCACGTCGGGAGCAAAGGTGGTTACGGAAAAACCGTCATCATTCAACATGGCGGTAAATACAGTACGCTCTATGCACACATGTCACGCATCAAACCCGGTATGCGCCGAGGCAAACGTGTACGCCAAGGACAAACCATCGGCTATGTAGGCAGCACCGGTCGTTCCACTGGACCGCATTTACATTATGAATTTCGCGTTAACGGTGTCCATCGTAATCCGCTTACCGTTAAGCTGCCCGATGCTGCGCCCATCAAGAAACAATACAAGCCTGACTTCCTTAACAAATCCCGCAATCTAGTCGCACTGCTCGATGTGTTGCAACGCACTACCGTGGCATTAAATGACAAAGAGTAAGGACCATGCACGAAAATAAGTTACGCAATGATGGCGCAAAGATTTTGTTTCGGTTTGAACAATTTCAAGAGGCGCATAGTTGCCCTACGCAACGATTGAGATTGTTCAAGCCGAAACAAAAAAGTAAGCCAGAATGCTGAACTTATTTCGTGCATGGCCCAAATAACGACTGACTATGAGCTACTACATCGGTCTCATGTCTGGCACCAGCCTTGATGCCATTGACGCAGCACTAGTCAGCTTTCCTGGTAAGCAACCAGTTTTACACCATGCTATCAATTACCCACTGCATGAATCACTGCGCAATGATATTCGTGCCTTATGCACGCCGGGTGAAAATGAAATCGACCGTATGGGACAACTGGACATTGTGCTGGGCAACACCTTTGCCGCAGCCGTCAAACAACTGTTAACCGATGCCGGCATTGATGCCACACAAATTCACGCTATTGGCAGTCACGGACAAACCATTCGCCATCGACCAAGGTTGGAAAAAGGACAGTGCTTTACCCTGCAAATCGGTGACCCTAACACCATTGCCGAGCAAACAGGCATCACGACGGTAGCCGATTTCCGCCGACGCGACATGGCCGTCGGCGGACAAGGTGCGCCACTGGTACCCGCCTTTCATGCAACATTCTTTAGCACTAATGCACAGCCCCGGATAATTCTCAACATTGGCGGCATGGCTAATGTCACTCTGCTACCCACAGACACAAAAACACCTGTCTCCGGCTTCGATACCGGCCCCGGTAACATACTGATAGATAGCTGGATTCAACAGCAACAACAACAACCTTTTGACCGCAACGGTGAATGGGCTGCTTCCGGCAGCGTAGACCTGAATTTATTAAACTCGCTATTGAAAGACGGCTTCTTTCAGTTAGCCCCGCCCAAATCCACCGGGCGCGAATATTTTAATCTAGACTGGTTACAGCAATATCTCGACAAATGTGAATATACACTCACGCCCATGGATGTGCAGGCCACATTGAGTGAGCTTACCGCCACCAGTATTGCCGATATCATTAAAAAATATGCCGCAAAAAGTGGAGAACTGGTCGTGTGTGGCGGCGGAGCACGCAATGCCGACTTGATGCAACGCATCGTAAAAAAGCTTGCATCGACAACGGTGAAAACCAGTGACGATTACGGCCTGCCCGCAGAATGGGTGGAAGCTGTAGCCTTTGCCTGGCTGGCACGAGAAAGGCTGGCCCAACGCCCGGGTAACCTGCCCGAAGTGACGGGAGCATACCGCCCCGTGGTATTAGGCGGGATTTATCCTGGATAACAAGTACAATTAGGCTATGAATATTCGCAATTCACCCCGTGATTGGCGCTGGCTCGCTACTTGGCTATTGCTACTGGGAATCATCCCACTCCTCTCCATCTATGGCCGTCGTCTGCAAGTATTGAGCCGGGAACATCTCAACACCGATGTGCTAGCCTGGGCCATCGCTGTGCCGACTTTGCTATTGGTCGTCATCTTTTTGTTCGAGCAGATACGACGACACGGTTACCGCCGTCTCTGGCATCTGGCTTGGGCATTAGCACTGTTCGGCGTCCTACCCCTGACCTTGAACGCAGTGGAAGAACGCCTGCATTTTCTTGTTTTTGGTGCCTTTGGATTAGTCACTGGGCGTGTCTTCACAGGCAAAACGGGGCTGCTGCTGAGTATTGCTGCCGCCGGCCTCGACGAGTTGTTGCAGTGGGCCTTGCCCGACCGGGTCGGTGACTGGCGGGATGTGGGTTTCAATCTGTTGGCGGTACTAGGCGGTCTGCTGATGACGAAACTGGGACGGCGCTGATGCGCTTCCTCGTGCTTACCATCATCCTCATCGGCTTCAACACCCTCCTGCAAGCTCAGGAATTGCGCCTCATTGTTCTGGATGTAGGCGAAGGACAAGCAGTCTTGCTCCAGCACGGCAAGCGTGGCATCCTCGTTGATACTGGCCACGCCGGACAGGCACCGCGAGTGCTTCAGGCCCTCACAGAAAACGGCGTGCAACCGTTAGATCAACTCATCCTGACCCACCTGCATCCCGACCACGCCAGTGGCTACTTTCGTCTACGCGAGGCCTACCCGTCAACACCGGTGCTGGATGCTCAACAACCCCTGCCACCCAATGTTTCACCAGACATGGTACGTTGGGTCAACGAGAGCCTATCCTCTGACCCTTTGCGTCGTCGACTCACCGCCGGTGACACTCTGTCTTGGGGGGATGTACGTATCGAAGTCCTGTGGCCTGCCTCTTTCGTGGATACCAACCTTAATCACCACTCATTGGTGCTTCATATCCACCATGGCAACCGCAGCATTTTACTTATGGGGGACGCGACCAAGGAAGTGGAACATCAACTATTGCGCCAGAAAAAAGTTCTCGCCGCTGACGTACTCATTGTTGGTCACCACGGTGCCGCTGATGCCAGCGATACCGCCTTTCTTGCCGCCGTGCGCCCAGACTACAGTGTGATCTCCGTCAATCACGGCAACCTTCGCGGCTATCCAGACCAAGATACGCTACGCCGCCTGACCGTAGCAAGCGGGCAGATTCTGCGCACCGATGAACAAGGCGATATCTGCCTCCGTTTGCCAATCACAGAGCCCGTCACCCTCTGCAAACAGTAGAAACTCAAGTCGGATAGAATTCTAAAAAAACTCACTACTCAAATAAATTAATCGTGAAACCAAACAACATTATATTTCCTATAGTACCGCCATGAGCTGTCAAAATGATTGTTAACATCTCCTGGCTCCCCTTATTTCATCGTTTCTCTATCGCAACATAACCCCGCTCCGGGGAACCGGTATACACCTGTGTCGGCCGGAAAATACGATTGTCCGCCAACTGCTCACGCCAGTGTGCCAACCAGCCAGCAGAACGTGACATGGCAAAAATCGTGGTAAATTGATCGCCAGGAATGCCCATTTCGTGGTAGAGGATGCCAGAATAAAAATCCACATTGGGGTAAACCCCTTTATGTGCCAAGCGATCTTCCACCACTTCTTCCACAGCCAGTGCAATTTCCATTAGAGGATTTACCGCACCACCACGTGCCTCCATGAGCTGTGCGACCAACCCCTGTAAAATCGTGGCGCGTGGATCTTTAGTTTTATATTCACGATGCCCCATTCCCCAGATAACCTGTTTATTCGCTAGCTTTTTATCCACGTAAGCGGCGGCCTTGTCCGGCGAGCCAATTTCGTTAAGCATTTCCAGTACACGCTGGTTAGCACCCCCATGTAACGGTCCTGACAAAGTACCAATGGCTGCAGCAATAACGCTGTAAGGACTGGCTAGAGTGGAAGCGGTTACCAGGGTTGAGAAAGTCGAGGCGTTGATAGTATGTTCCGCATGCAAAATCAGACAGACATCCATAATGCGCGCCAGCAGAGGGTCGGCCTCTTTGCGATTAAGCATGTATAAAAAATTTTGTGCGTAGCTGAGATCTTCACGTGGTGCAGGTGGTTCGTAACCATTACGCAAATGTTGCCACATGGCAACCATAGTGCCCATACGCGCAATAATTTTCACTGTCATGTTGTGAATGTAATTCATGTCTTCACACACACTTTTGCTACCCGTCAGGCACTCGTTACCCGGATAAAACATGGAAAGACTGGCCACTGCGGTTTGCAGCATATCCATGGGGTGCCCGGTCGCAGGCAATGCTTTCATCAGTTCACGAATGTGGTATTTAACCTGACGATTTTCCCGTAACTGTCCATCAAATTCATCCAAGTCAGCCTGATTGGGTAACTCACCATCCAGCAGTAATAACGTGGTTTCCTCAAAACTGCTGTGTTTGGCCAACTCTTCAATAGCGTAGCCCCGATAATAAAGCACGCCCTTCTCGCCATCGATAGCTGAAATGTTGGATTTGGTAGCCGGTACACCCGCAAGGCCTGGCAAGTATTCACTCATGAAGTATCTCCACGCTGAAACTGATTATGAATATAAGGAGACGCAAGCATAGCAAACAGGAAGCTTAGAAACCTGTTAATTCTGTTGATCCCGCCTGCTAATACTGGTGGCCGAAACCGATATGACTTAAAAAGCGTACTAAAAAAGCTTGAGTTTTAGATGGAAAACGATGAGCCACAACCGCAGGTGGTGCTGGCATTAGGATTACTGATCATAAATTGTGCGCCCATCAAGCCTTCCTGATAATCCAGTTCGGCACCTATCAGATATTGATAGCTCATAGGGTCTACCAAAAAACTCACGCCGTCTTTTTCGATGCAAGTATCGCCGTCATTAATATTCTCATCAAAGGAAAAACCGTACTGGAAACCGGAACAACCGCCACCGGTCACAAACACTCTCAGCTTCAACGCATCGTTACCCTCTTCCTCGATAAGCGCTTTCACTTTGTCCGCCGCATTCTGCGTGACAACCAGCAGTTCTTCGGAGGTATTTTCCATCTCACCGCCCAGATCATTCGAAACCATTTCTGTATTCATGTTTAACTGCTCCCACAAACATTAGCAATTGCTAAAGTAAACCATTTCCGACTAATTTAATCAAGAATTAGCCGCCGTCGGCGGCAAGACCTGTATCACCCGCAGGTAACATACGCTGCTCTGTAGCAGTAGCGGCATCAACCTCATGCACTAGGTTGCCATTCACTTCAGCACCCATCGCCATTTCAATAAGATTGTAATACACATTGCCGGTAACGCGTGCCGCCGAAGCAAGCTCAATGTGCTCGGAGGCATGCACGTTGCCGATGACCTCACCATTGAGCACCAAGTTGTGTACCCGTACCTCACCTTCAATGCGGCCCTGTTCGCTCATGGTAAGCATAGAGTTCTCGCCTTCAGCAATCACATTACCTTTCACGACACCATCGATATGCAAACCGTCTTTGAAATGCACGTCTCCACGCAACTCCGTTCCACTGCCAAGCAGCGAATCAATTTGTGAATTTTGGCGTGTATTTTTTTTTCCAAAAAGCATGTACTTTGACTCCTTTCGTGAGTACCAGAAACGGCACTCTGTTTATAGTTTTATGAGCTGATATCCGACCAATCAAACGTTTTTTTAAGCCGAGTTGCATCCTTGCCGCTGGGTACCACTTCCACCAACACCCGTGAGGGTACAAAACCTTCCGGCAAAACAATTTCACCTTCATTATTTTGGAAATACTTAAAACGCAATTTAAGTCTATCCGGTACACCGCCCGAAACCTCTTTCAGGCTCAGATGCATCTGTGCACCCTCCTTCACTCCCTCAAACTCCAGACGTGCATAACCCTTGATAAGCCGTACGTTGGATTTTATCTGGGTCAACACCAGCTTGAAGCGATAAGCACGGGGCTCTCCAATACTCGTCAATTTGAGACTGGTGATATTCAGACCACTGGCCGCTTCCGTGGGAGACACAATGCCTCGGTAAAATGCCACTTCCTGTTTAAGCTCCAGCATTTCATCCTGCGCCTGCTTCAACGATTTTTCCACCGTATCGTAGGCCTGCCGGTCAACCTGACTCGTCCGTTCCAGCACCGCCAGCTGCGCCCGCAGATCCCGGGTACGCTGCTTTTCCATATCGATTTGTTCTCGCAATAACCCGCGTTGCACGTGTAGATTATCGTTATCGTAGCCCGCACGGGAAAACCCGAATTCAAACACCACCCAGGCAAACAATACCAACGCCAGACCCAGCGATGCCAGTTTCACACGATATCGCCAGGGGTGATGGGATTTAATAATCAACTGCGATGGCATAACATCCAATCAGCCTGTTTTTGTTATTCTGGAAAAAGCAGATGGGCACGGAAAGCACATGTAATTTTTTATTACATCCACTTTTTCCAGGTTTATCCACATCAAACGCATACGACTTTCCAACATTATTTTTACAACAAGCACATCGAATTTCAGAACCCGTACTAACCAAGCACCACTTACGGAATAAGTGCAATTCCCGTCAGCCCTGCTGTCTCCGGCAAACCACAAAGAATATTCATATTCTGTACTGCCTGTCCGGCCGCTCCCTTCACCAGATTGTCGATCACCGAAAGAATGACCACAGTATCAGCGCCTTGCGGCCGGTGGATGGCAATACGGCAGGTATTCGCACCCTTTACACTGCGAGTCTCCGGATGGCTGCCCATGGGCATCACATCCACAAAGGGCTCACCGGCATAACGCTGCTCGTACAACGTCTGCAAATCCTCATCGGTTGCATCATGGGGGCTGAGCAAGGTCGAATAGAGAGTGGCATGAATCCCTCGTAACATGGGCGTGAGATGAGGCACGAAGGTCAAACCCACACTACCGTCAACAGCAGCATTCAGCCCTTGGCGAATCTCCGGCCAGTGCCGATGCCCTGCTACGCCGTAAGCCTTGAAACTTTCGCTGGTCTCGCACAGCAGAGTGCTCACTGCGGCCTTACGGCCGGCACCGCTGACACCAGATTTACAATCGGCAATCAATCGCCCGGTATCCACCAAGCCCTTTTCCAACAACGGTAACAAACCCAGTTGCACCGCCGTAGGATAACAGCCGGGATTGGCGATCAACCGTGCCTTACTGATAGCTTCGCGGTTCACTTCAGACAAACCGTACACCGCCTCGTCGAGCAATTGCGGACAGGCATGGGCCTGACCATACCACTGCGCCCACTCTTCCGTATTTTTGAGCCGGAAATCAGCCGCCAGATCGATAACCTTCACGCCCGCCTCCAATAACTCTGGCACCGATTGCATAGCCACACCGTTAGGAGTCGCAAAAAACACCACGTCGCAGGTCGCCAACGCCGCAGGATCAGGCTCACTAAATTCAAGATCAACATGACCACGCAAATTGGGAAACATTTCCGTCACCGGCAAACCGGACTCGGAACGGGAAGTAATCAGCACCAACGCCACTTCTGGATGAGCAGCCAGCAGACGCAGCAACTCCACGCCCGTGTAACCCGTACCACCCACAATGCCAACCTTTACCATGCCCACACCACTCCCAGAAACCTGAACCACCAATGGTAAGGGCTACAGCAACAAAGGGGTAGTGTTAATCCATATCCTTTCGTCATAAATACGGTATACGTTCGTGATTGACACTAGGAGCCTGTCTCAGGTGCACATTTAATCTATCGAAGCGCCACCCACCAAAGGATGAAAAGCTCGATTGATATATGCAACCACAGCAGCAATCTGCCCGGTATCCAGCACCCCCTTCCAAGCCGACATAGTGGTTCCCGGCAGGCCATTACGAATAACCTGACTCAGGCGTTCTGCAGTCATTTCCTGCATATTTACCGGATCGGTAAGATCCCTCGGATGTGGCTCAAGAAAACTGCCGATCCAGTTTTTACCGGTACCATTCGGAGCATGGCAAAAAGCGCAATTTTCCTGAAACAAAGCCTCTCCTTCTTTTTCCTTTACGGTGAGATTTTTCAACACGGGTGCCTGTTCATGACGCGCATAAGGACTGGCACTGCTGATGCTGTCAGGAGGCACGCCGGTTTCAATCTGGCGATGCGAATACTGGTTACGCGGAAATGACACTGGACGAGGATCCCAGATCACTCCTTCGTCATTAACCCGACCCCGATCGTGGCAAGTGACACAGCTTTGCATGAAGATACGCCGGCCTGTCCGTTGCTGAAAACTAAGCTGTTCAGAAGGTGTATCAAGAGCGATTTCCTCCAGTGCAAAAGGAAAGGCCAAAGCATACTGCTGGTGGTTTGGCCAACCATTCTCCACAGTGTGATACGCCGTATTACGATCCTTGTTCTGCATGAATTCGCGACGCACAAAACTCACCACCAGAGCAATATCGTCATGGCTAATCGTATTAGCAAAACTCAGCATGGCGGTATCAGGGCGACCATGAGTAACGGCGTTGATCATGGCCTCGTAGCTGATGTCATCAAGCTCGGTCGTCATAAAATTGCGCGGACGTGGCGTCAGATAACTGGCAGCCAGGGTTTTAGCATCACCAGAATAACCATGGCAGAAATAACAACGAAAATTGTAGATAGCCCGCCCCTGTTCATGACGATCACCATGAACAGGAGAAGGCAGCTCCGCCTTCTGCAATATCGAGCGGCTATCGGCTGTCGATAATTGCCCCGTTACGGGGCTTTTTTTTTGCCCGTACCAGCTTCAGCTGGCTGAATGAAAGTCTGAAACACAAACTCAGTAAGTCCGGCAATTTCTTGCTCAGTAAGCACCTTGCCCCAAGCAGGCATTACCGTGCCCACTCGGCCATTAACAGTACTGTCAAAAATACGAGGCCGATTAAGCACCTGCCGCGAAGCCTCAGTGGTGAAATCACGCGGTCGGGGAATATTGAAATAAGCGCGTGGACCATCACCTTCACCCGTTACACCATGACAATCAAAGCAATTCGCCATATAAAACTGACGTCCCCAGACCAAGTCACCTTTCAACCCTCCCGGTACAGGCAGGGACATATCAACATCGACACTGTGACCCACAGTTGACTGAGCAGGTACAACCGCAGGGGTCGATGTAGTATGTGGTTGCTGATGTGGATCAACTCTTGCTGGCGTCGATCGCGCCGCAGCAAGAGGAACATCTACACCCGGAATACTGCCAGTCCGGGAAGGTGGCGAGACCTGTGCTTCTGGCTTGCCGATCGCCAACGGAGCAGCACCAGTGTCCTTATCCGGATCAACCCCCATAAATTTGAAACGGATGAAACTGACAACAGCAGCTATTTCATCTTTGGACAAACGCGTTTTATAGGACACCATACCCGTGCCTGGGCGGCCATTAGTGACTGAATCCAACATACGCGCACGAGTCAGATCATTCTGCGCCTCAGGCGCAGTAAAATCACGAGGTGCCGGATTAAGACCATTTTGAGCCCAAAGGGCCGAGTTGCCATTGTCTCCATGACATACCGAGCAAGTTTCAGTATAAACCTTTTCGCCTAGACTCACTGTCGCCGGTGCTCCGCTTGCAGCCATCGGAAGCTGCATAAAATTGCTGCGGATATAATCAACTAGATCAGCAATTTGCTGTTCACTCAGCCTTTTTTTGTGCGCCACCATGGTAGTACCAGGGCGACCATCAGTAACCGACTTGATCATGCGCTCACGAGTCAGCTCGATAGCGGCCTCAGCCGTCGTAAAATCACGAGGCTTAGGGTACATGCCAGATTGGGCGCGGGTATTCGCATCACCCTCGTCACCATGGCAGATGGAGCAATTTTTCAGGTACAGGGCAGCGATATCTTTCTCGTCCATCATCGACTCATTACCAGCTGTCGCCGCCATGGCACCCGCCGCATTCAACCCAAGCGACATCACACCTGCCACCCACACCAGCTTTACCCACACCACACTGTTTTTCATAAACCAGGACGCCTCTCAATTTTCCTAAAGTTATTTCCTGAAACCACTTTCTGTATTAATTTTCCAAAAAACGGCTTATTATCCAAAAAGTTACAGAAAGCACACCAATAACAATCTGCTACACATACCCATACAACTCGGCATTATATACCCACTCACAATAAAGCTCGCGAATTGTGGCGTAAAAACGGCTTTTACGCTACCCTAAAGCTCGCGTATAGTGGGCCGATAGCGAGGGTAATACGCGGATTTATCAAACTTTTTCTAAAACTCTTCTAAGATGGCGCGTTGATGTTTCCATGCATAACAACGCCACCAGATGTTGTATTGCACCATATATACGTTGCACGGGGGCGGAAGCATGTCGCGACAAATAAAAAAACGGCTTTCCAGGACGAAAGCGAGCACCACTTTCTTAATCTTCACTCTGCTGATCAGCGGACTATCGTGGGCCACCTACACTGCTGCTGCCGCCATTGTCGGCGACCCAGTGCTTGGCGCAGACGACCCGATTCTGGGCTCCAAACACGATTTCACCGGTCTCAATGAGCGTGCTGGTGTAGTGGCCATGGCTGGCGTCGCCTTTTCTGACTATGGTTATTCCTGCGTTTATTGTCACATTCCTCCGGAAGAAGCGGGCGCCGTTCCCGCCGACTTTGGCGGCATCGACGGCTGGAACCGCTACGTACCCGCGCTGAGCAACTACCAGCTATACGACAGCGTCAACATGGATAGTAAAACCAGCGGACCCAACCCCATCAGTATGCTTTGCCTGTCCTGCCATGATGGCACCATGGCAGTCGATATGGTGGTCTTCAAACCCGCCACATTTGATGCGGCAGCAGATGATGCGATGCACATGAGACTCAACCCCGACGACGACATTGAAAGCTGTGGTAAATGCCATAATGGTGACATTGCCCACGATATCACCGTAAAAATGCTCGGCACCGATTTACGCAACGATCACCCCATTTCCATGCGATATGCCGGACTAGCATTCAAAGATACGGATTTTCGACCGCCCGACACACCCGATGGCTTTGCTAACGGTGTTAAATTGTACGATGGGCAAGTAGAATGCATGACCTGTCATAATGTACACGACCCTTCACGGGAACTATTACTACGCGCTAATGCTGAGGTGCTATGTTTCACTTGCCACGCAAAATAAAAAAAACACATCATGGACTGATCTGGTTCGGGCTCATCACCACTCTCCTTCTGGCAGGCTGTAGCGGAGAAGAAATAAAACGGGAAGAAGTTATTCTGGCCTACCCTCCGCCCCCCGAGCCCGCGCGCTTTTATTTTGAGGGCACCCTTCGCAGCAGCTACGATGTCAAAGAAGTCACCACTGCCGACAAACTTAAAATCTTCGCCACCGGCACATTGGGCAAAGCCACTGGACTGGGAAAACCCTATGGTGTTGCCGCCTATCAGGGGCGCGTCTATGTTACCGACACCGTCAAACGTGCCGTGATAATGTTTGACGTAGCTGGCAAAGAATTCAAGATGATCGGTACCGAAGGCCCGGGTTCGTTAGCCAAACCGATCGGCATCGCCGTCAGCAAAGACGGAGAACTCTATGTCGCCGATAACACAGCAAAACGTATCGTCGTTTTTGACAAAGATGGAAAATTTCTACGGGCCTTCGGTGATCGCAGTATTCTCAAACGTCCCTCAGGTGTTGCCGTAAGCCCCGATGGTTTACAAGCCTATGTCATTGACACCGGAGGCGTCACCACGCAAGAGCACCACCTCTATATTTTCGACGCCAAGACCGGCGAATTGAAAAAAACCGTTGGCACTCGCGGCCGCAAAAATGGTGAGTTTAATCTGGCCCTGCAAGTCACCACAGCCCCCGACGGCACCATTTATGTCACCGATAGCGGCAATTTCCGCGTGCAAGCCTTTAATCCAGATGGCTCGCACAAACTCAGCTTTGGCACCGTCGGGCGAAAAATCGGAAACTTTGCACGACCGAAGGGCATCGCAACCGATGCTGATGGAAATATTTATGTCGTCGACTCTGCTTTTGGCAACTTCCAGGTTTTCAACGATAAAGCTGAACTGCTTATGTTTGTGGGCCAACGCAGCCAAACACAGGGGCCCGGCCTCTACATGCTGCCTGCCGGTATTGCAGTGGATGAAGATGGGCGTGTCTACATTGTTGACCAATTCTTCCGTAAAGTTGATATTTACAGGCCTGCCAGTGTCGAAAAAAATGGTGGTTATCTGGGTGGAGAACACCTGTTAAAAAATAAAGAGTAAAGACTGAAGCAATCGGGTTTAAATTTTCCGATTTAAAATCAATTGATTATGGGTCATTGAATACTTGGGTTTCGTGGCTTTCGAGTAGCTAATCAAGCTATTCCAAGCTATTCCAAGCTTGTAACAAATTGAAGTAAATAATGTTTATTAAAATCAACTAAAATTAAACGCGGTTGCCCTGAGGGTACGACCGCCGGTTTGCTTGATATATCCTACTCATGATATAAATGGAACTTATTGTTAGAGGTTGTGTCTGGTTCAGGCCATACAACGGCCTGAAATTTATAATAATTAACGAATAAAGCCATTCTCACGGGTATTGGCAACTAGTTAACCAAATAGGGATTTTGTCATGTCACTGAAAATAACACCGCGAGTTGTGCTTTCGATAGGTTTGGTCGGAATAGGAATGACTGGGATTGTAGCTGTTGCATTTGCTGATGGATGGGACCCTAACTCGAAAGCGACCAATATCGGCAGCATTGCAAATACCCGTCACGACCTTACTCTCCAATACAATATAGATGCGGGTGGTGCGGGTGCCGCTATGGATTTTGCACGCAATAATTACGGCGAAGTCTGTGTTTACTGCCACACACCACACGGTGGCAATAGGCAGATTAACGCCCCCCTCTGGAATCGTACGATCAACCCTGGCAACTACACCATCTACGACAAACCCACTACCATAGGGCTGGAAGGCCGCTTGAGCTTGCCAGGACCGAGCTCATTGACCTGCTTGTCCTGCCATGACGGTACTATTGCCATTGACTCCGTATTAAACATGCCTGGTTCTGGCGGTTACGGCAACAATCAAGTTGGCATCGCAAATCCAGACTTTTTGGACATCTGGCCTGACAGTGGCAGAAAAGGCACAGCCGGCAACCACTTTACATTGGGACCAGAACTGGGAGATGGTGTAATAAACACAGCTTGCGCTCTGTGCCACAGTGCGACTGGCAGCCCAATTCCTGATTTCAGATTATTCATGCTCGGTACAGATTTACGCAATGACCATGTTGTTGGAATAACGTTCCCGACAACATTCGGGCCCGGCATCGACTACAATGAACCGGAAGTAACAGTCCCCGGTAAATGGGCGTTTTTTGACAACAACGGTAACGGTTTCGCTGAAAAAAATGAAGTACGTTTGTACGACAGCGGTGACGGCCCTGCCGTGGAATGCGCATCCTGCCATGATCCGCACGGCATTCCCTCCAACGGCCCTGGTACTGAATTTATCCCCAGCTTTTTGCGTATTAGCAATAGCACACCAAATGACGCTGGCATCGGCGGTCCCAGTGGGTTGTGTCTGACTTGCCATACTAAATAAAACCTCGTAAAGGCTTCAAAACAAGAGCCACCGGATAGATAAATCCGGTGGCTCGATTCATAGAATAAGTTAAAATCTAAATTTGCTAATCCATCTCACCGCCCTGTTCCAGAAAGACTGTTAGCGTTTCTTATGCTTTAGTAAGCAAGTACTGTTTGTATTTAGCGTTTTCAGGTAGTAATGCCTATGCTCTCCTGCCCTCCATTCACTACGAAACCCTACTTGCCTATATCACATCCAGTAACATTTCCAGCCTCCAGTTAACCCAACTATCAGCAGCTTTACACAAATGGTGACTGATATTCTCGCCATCTAACAAATGAATAACGGCACTTACCCCAACTCTTGCTACATCAAGTTTAGCCCCTCACTTTGTAACTGGAAAAAGTAAACTGACAAACTATAAATAGTGAAAAATAAATATTTTTCCTGTACGCTGTTCATACAAAGAAACCACTACTAAATAAAGTGGTTTCTTTATCCACACTTGGATATATAACTAAGGAGAGTTACTCATGAACACCCGAATAATCCCTGAAATTGTGACTAACAAAATGAGGAGTTACTCTTGCAGCGTCACTCTGTGTTGCACTCACCACCAACTCGGCCATTGCTGGCTCTATTGAACGAGTTAGCGTAGACAGTGGAAACATACAATTTAATTACGCAAGCCCATTCTATCAGGCAGTAAGTAGTGACGGACGGTACGTAGTATTCAATGCAAATATTACCAACGGTTCTTCTTCTCAGTTTCATGCCTATCTCCGCGACCGTGCAACTGGCATAACAGAATTGGTAAGTGTTGGCAACGACGGTAGTAATGGCGGGAATAATGGACCTATCGAGTCAGTGATGATGGCCGTTATGTTGCATTTAGTAGCATCAACCTAGATGGCAATAGCAATGTTAATGTCTATACCCGTGACCGCACTACGGGCACAACGAAACTTATTTCCGTTGCCAATGATGGTACCCAAGTACAGTAGGCAGCAGTGCCACCGGCATATCTATCAGTGGTAGTGGTCGCTATATCACCTTTGTATCCAGTGCATCAGACATAGTGAGCGGCGATACCAACGGCGAAACAGACGTCTTCGTGAGAGACAGGGTCACTGGTACCACACAACGGGTCAATATCGCCAGCGATGGTACGCAAGCCAACGGAAACGATAATAGTGTTGCTATTAGAACGGATATCAGCACAGATGGGCGTTATGTTGTCTTTAATTCCCCCGCCAGTAACTTGGTGCCAAACGATACCAACGGCAAATCCGATATTTTTATTCACGACCGGATAAACGGAAGCACTGCTCGAGTCAATCTCACCAACGGTGGTGCGCAATCAATCGGCCATGATGACGGGGTCGCCCTGAGTTCAGATGGCCGCTACGTGGTATTTGTTTCCTTTGACAACAATCTCGTTGCCAACGACACTAATGGACAAACTGATATCTTCGTGCGTGATCTGATCATGGGCTCAACCGAATTGGTCAGCGTTGCCGACGATGGCTCACAAGCGAATTCGACAAGTGTCTATCCTAGCATCAGCGCCAACGGCCGCTATGTGAGCTTTAACTCCTCAGCAAACAATCTGGTCACAGGTGGTACCCCTCAAGGTCTCGCCATTTTTGTCCGCGACCGCATTGCCAATACCACAGAAATGATCGATACGCCTCATGATGGGTCGGTCGCTAACTATTTCAGCTTTGGAGACAGTGCGGTAAGCGGAGATGGCCGCTACGTAGTGTTTGCATCAGGTGCCAGCAATCTCGTAGCAGGTGATTCTGATGTTAATAACCAATTTGACATTTTCATGCACGACCGCATCAGCGGCCAAATTTGCCAATGAGGCTGAAAACCCTGTAATAATTTTCAGATACACAAGGAGGGTCAACTGTACTGCATGGCAAAACGAAAGCAACTGCGCCCTCCTTTGCAGGCAAAGACATAAAAGGCCTCTGAGTAACATCAGAGGCCTTTTATTATTCACAGCTTTGCAATTATTTGTGGTCAACCTGAAAACTTCAACTATCGTTGGGCTTACTGAACAACCTCTATACGACTCACAAAAGTCACTTCAGGAAAATGCTTTTGTAACTCCTTGCTGAAAAAATTACTCATGTACACACCCTTGCTATACTGAATGCGGGAGTCCATAGACAACTCTGTTTTCGGTCCAGCAATCCACACCAGTTTTCCCTGATTTAACACCTGCACATAGCTATACATTTCGGCATTCAGTATTTGTCTGACGACACCCTCATTAGGCAGTACCGGTGCATTATTTTTTTTGGCTTCAACTTGCTGTAAATATTGCTCGCGCTCCTGTGGGCTACCCATGAAACCCAAATCACCCTGCGCATTGATTTCGGCATATTCCACACTGCGCAGATAACCATCCCGGTTAGCGCCACCCAATACATAAATGTAGCCATTGTTCGTGAAAGCACTGAATGTCGCTCTGGGCACGCTCATTGCCGTCGTTTCCTGCCACGCAGTCAAACCACCTTCAGGCAACACTTGGCTTTTTTCGATGCTGCCAAGATACTCAAGCCCGGTTAAACCACCCAACATATAGATTGTTTTATCATTTTTAGCGGAGGCCACACCATACCGTCCGGTGTTCAGTGGGCTGGTTTTCTGCCAGGAATGTATGTCACCGTTAGCCTGAGGCTTGGCCCATTCCACATCGACAATACCCACGCCTTTTTCTTGATCATGGCCACCCAGTACAAAGGCAAAGCCACCCGCTGTTTTTACGCTATTCACATAACGTGGCAGTGTCATCGCCTCGCTGGCCATCTGCCATTTACCAACACTGCCATCGGCTTCAATTTTTGCATATTCCACACTGTCCAGCAGTGCTCCACCGTAGCCACCGAATGAATATAGATAATCACCAATCAGACTCAGTTTGGTACAGCGCCGGGGAAGTACTGTGCGATTTTCCTCTTGCCGCCACGCTCCCAGACTACCATCTGGATTAATTTTAGCTCGCTCTACCGTGGTCAACAGATGCTGGCCATTTGCTCCATTACCGCCACCAACAACATAGATATAACCATTTTTAACGACCGCTTCTGTAAAACCACGGTCTTCAACTAACTTTGGCCCTATCTTCCATTCACCAATGCGTCCATCCGGCAAAATAGCCGCATATTCCGTGCTACGTAAAAACTCCCGGCCATCAACTCCGGCAATCATATAAATGAAGTTATTGTGTACCACCATAGCTGCGCCCGCACGTGCCACGTTTAACAGGCTGGTTTCTTTCCAACCCGAAACCCACACTTCATTCTGCGTTACCTGATTTTTCGGTGTGGCATTATCTTGTGCTAGCACCTCATCCTCTGTCGGTGAACACGCTCCCAACATCAAAAGTATTATCAAAAAAGCGGTCTGTTTCATTTTAAAACCCTCGAATACACAAAAGCTCCACCTGGATTCCGGGCAGAGCTTCAGTATCACACATTTTCCGTTATGCTGATTAGCGCCCTACCTGTATCCTGCAAGTGATCCTGCTTGCGCAGTGCAGAATATTGATTCGTAGAGCGAATGACAACTTTGAGCGCAATCCTTATTGTGATTGCCGAAAAGCTTCATCTTGCTATACAGACCAAGCACGTGCGAGCACTTGCAAGCTCCAGGTATTGCACGGAAAGTTTAATTATAATCCGTAATTCTCGCCACACCACCAAAGCTTCCCACCCACAAACTTCCATCAGAGGCTTCAGCAAGCGAAAAGACATTGTCGGCGAACAGGCCATCAGCTTTGGTCATCACCTTGAATCCGTTCTCATTTGCATTCGGTCGCGCTAAACCTTTGTTGGTGCCAACCCACATTTCACCACCCGGGTTTTTGTGTAACATGAAAATATGATTACCTGGCAGGCCTTCTTTCACCGTATAGGTTTTCCAAGCTTTACCGTCAAAACGAGACAGTCCGGCACCCCAAGTGCCTGCCCAAACAACACCTTCTTCATCCACTACCATGGAAACAATATAGTTCGGGTTATAACCGACCTTGATATCACTCAGACCTTGTTCAGCCTTTTGCTGGGCGTGATGCTTTGAGGACTTGGCAGGATCATTGCTAAACGCAACATCATCTTTCACTTTTTCATAGGGTGCGCCCAAACCATCTGCGTGCTGCCAATTGGTCCACTGCTTGTTTCTGTAAAGTGCCAGACCACCTTCCGTGGCAAACCAGATATCACCATTTTTACCCGCTGCAACACTATAAACCCAGTCATTGGGCAGGCCACCCTGGGTGTTTTCCACGGTAAAGGTTTCCCATTTTGAGGTATCCGAAAAATCACCATTGGGCACGCGATTCACACCAGACCAAGTAGCAATCCAATAATCACCATTATCTGCTTCGACAACATCGTACACAAACTGGTCTGCAAGACCATCCGGAATATTATAATTTTGCCATTGATCTGTTTCCGGTGTGTAAACTGACAAACCGCCACCGTAGGTGCCTACCATAATTTTGCCACGCAGCTTACTTACGTGAAACACACCATTGGAAATCAGATTGTTGTTTTTGACGTCATACAATTTGTAATCATTGGTTTCCAGGTCATAACGAATAACACCGCCGGATGTACCTACCCATACTTCATTACCATCAGCCAGCATACCTTTGACGTTTCGTTGGCCAACACGGAAATGTGCAAATTTTGTGTTGCTCGCCGGCTGATCAGGCAATAGATTGACCGCTGGTGTACCTGTCGCTACAGGATGACCGGGTGGCATTTCAGTTGCACCAGCAAGTGGCGGCGCACTGCCAGATGATGCAGTGGCAGGCGCAGCCTGTTCCTGCTTACTGCCAAAATTATAGGCCGCAACAATCAACCCTCCCACGACCAATACCGCTACGGCCAAACCTTTTGAACTAATATTCACAACGTCCTCCAATGCATTTTTTCCAGGTTAACGAGCGCCTGTCAATTTAATTTTCAGCGTAACTATTCAGGTTACCTTTGTTATTTGTTCGAAAACCTTTATCCAGAAATAAGGAAAAAGCGCAGAGCTTACAAGTGTAAATAAGCCGGACAATACAAAGGTAAGCAAGTCGTTACTTTTCAGCAACCAACAACACAACACCTGATCGACTGCCCACCCAAACCTGATTCTCGCCCGCAGGTGTGACCACATAAATATTGTTGTCCAACAGACCATCAGACTGAGTAAAGGTATACCAGTCTTTGCCATTGAAATATGACAGCCCGGCATTAGTACCAAACCACATACCACCTTCTTCATCCTGCGCCACACTGTAAACAATGTTGCCAGCCAAACCATTTTTGGTGCTGTAATTTTCCCAGACCTTGCCATCAAAGCGGCTCACGCCTCCTCCCCAAGTGCCGGCCCATACGCCATCGTCTTTTGCCACCAGTAGTGAAAAAATATAATTAGGGTTGTAGGTCTCCTGATCCATGGAAAGGATACTCAGGTCATGACGCGAGCGTGTCCCCAAACCGGTATTGGTACTCGCAGGCAGGCCCTGCTCATTCTCAGCACCCAGACCATCGGCATGTGTCCAGGTTGACCAGGCTTTACCATCGAACATGTTGACACCACCTTCGGTGCCTATCCAGACACGCTGCTGTGAATCCACGTCCAGGCCATAGACCCATTCATTCACCAGTTCTTTTAAGTAGGTGTGAAAGGTTTCGGTCTTTGGGTCATATTTATTCAGTCCCGCCCAGGTACCAATCCACAAAGTACCATCGGTCTGCTCAGTAAAGGCATACACCCAATAATCGGCCAAGCCATGCATAGGGAAAAACGTCTTCCACTCCTGCGTAGGGGAATAACGCGAAATGCCACCACCATTGGTGCCAAACCAGCGATTACCCTGGCTATCAACATGCATACCAAATACGTATTCATTGGCCAGCCCTTGTTCACGGGTAAACGTGTTCAGCAGATTTTGACTGGCCGTATCAACTTCCAACACACCGACACTGGTACCCACCCACAAACGATTTTGTTTTTCATCCAAAGCCATGGAGCGCACATACACACGCTCACCCACATTAAACGAATCAGCAATGCGATAACCGCTCTTGCTCATGCTGCCGGGTTGTACAACAACGGGTGGCGCAGTCTGTGCCGCAGGTATTTGCGCACCAGCAGACGTCGTTACTTTATCGTCATCATTAGAACAAGCCGTCAGCAACAGCATTGCTACCATTGAAGCTACAGTAGTCATGTTGTTCAACCATCGTGGTAACAACGTCACCGTATCAGTTTGGAGTGTCATCAGAAAAAAGTTCTCACATAAGCTAGAATATCGCGAATTTCAGCATCTGTGAGAATGCCGTTAAATCCTGGCATAATTCCCCTGCCTTTTTTCACAAAGTTCATTATTTCCTGATCAGATTTCATCAAACCTTCACCCAATTTGAAGTTAGGAACATGCGTTACATGCGACGTACCATTCATACCATGACAGCCTGAACAACGATCATTATACAATGGGCGCCCTTTCATGGGGTCGCCTGCCAACACCACACCGGTGGGCACTAGCACCAAAAAAAAAATCAAAAACATTTGTACAGCCAACAATTTACTCGTCATTTTTTCCCTCCAACTACCGAAGATTATCACCTGAATCCTGCAAGTGACCGCACTCACAGAATTGAGGCTTAACTATTGAACCACTTCGTTAATCACCAATTCCAGGCCTTGCACCCCGTCAACGCCCATAGGCTGAGAGACTACTTGCAAATCACCCGGCTGCGGTATGGCATTACCACTTTTGGAAATGCGCGCACCTACCACAACTTGCTGAAAGCCTGACAGTTTCATCGCCGGGTTCATTGCCATGGAATCATCCAGGGTAAATTCAAGTGGCAAATCCTTCACTGTCTTACGTACAATTGCCAGAGGCATGCGCGGCCCACTAGCGGCACGTGCATAAACAAACAGGGTGTCATCAACTGCCGCATCCAACATCAACGATTCATCCAAACGTACCACACCGGAAATACTCGCTCCCCCCACCTCAACCGTTTGCACCTCAGTGTCGACGGGTAAACCCAGCTTTTGCTGAATCTCGGCAATATTTTTTTGCATTTGTAAATAATTTTCTGAGTCCTTGGGGAAAATTTCCAACAAACGCTTCCAGTAACCCAAAGTGTCTTCAAAATTTTCCGACTGATACGTTGCTGTACCCGCCAACCATAAAGCTTTCTGAAGTCGTGGTTCAATCTCCAAAGCTTTTTTCACTAGTTCATACGGACGCCCTGCCATATTACGGCCATTGGCCATGGCCAGCGCATCGGCATAATCGGCCAACAATTCTGCATTAGAGTCCTGCTGTAAAGCCGAGGTACGTGCAAAGGTTTCCGCTGCTGCACCATACTGCTTGAGGAAATAATAAGAACGCGCCAACATACCCCAGCCTTCTACATCATCCGGGTTCTGCTGCAAATGATCCTGCAACTTGCGCACTTGTTCTTCCAGAGTCCCCTCATGGCCTTCAGCCTGTAACTGTGGACGGGCATCTTCCGGATGCAGGCCTGCTTTTCCCGAACCCAGCATATTGTAAATACTCACGGCCAAAATCGGAACCAGTACCGTAATCACCACTGCTGAGGAACGACCAACAACCCAATCCACTTGCGAGACCGACGACGTATCTGCCTCGGTATTAGCATCTTGCAAAAAGCTGCGTTCCAGGTCGTGTTTCGCCCCATCAAACTGTTCTTGTGTTATCACTCCGGCAGACAGATCTCCCTCCAACTCTGACAGTTGATCCTTAAATATAGTGGCATTTAACTCATCACGACCAAAACTGTCTTTATCCGAGTCCCGCTGCAGCCTTTGAATCAATGGCGGCAACAAAAACAACAAGGTCACAACAATCAACAACACGGCAATCAACCAAAACACCATCATGACTTTTCTTCTCCGATTTTCTGTGACGATGAGTCCTCATGTTTAGCAACTTGCGGTGAAGATTCAGCTGCCAACAAATTTTGAAGTCGCTCATTTTCTTCCACAGATAAATCTCCGTCATTTTTTACCATTGCGGTACGCTTACGCAAATTAACCACCAATACCACCACTCCAATCAACAACAACAAAAATGGGCCGACCCATAACAGCATGGTGCTTGCTTTCATCGGCGGACGATAACGGACAAAATCACCGTAGCGCTGCACCATATAATCAATAATCTCACTTTGCGACTGACCGGACTCCACCATTTCACGTACCTGGTTTTTCAGATCAACCGCCAACGGCGCGTTGGAATCCGAAATGGTTTGATTCTGACACACCAGGCAACGCAGCTCAGCCGATATCTCGTTAACCGTTTTTTCCATCTCCGGATCTGCCACCATGTATTCTGCCTCTTTGGCAATCGCCAATGGTGCAAATACAAACAGACACAGCAACACAATACATACCTTCAGCAAAGTCATGCGCAACCCTCCACTTCAGTGCGTTTCACTATTGTCTGCGCCGTAGCCTGCTGCAATTTTCTCACCAGCGGCAATACACAACCATCCAAGGCAGCAGGAGTGACCGGACCAATCACTTTGTGGCGAATGATGCCCTGTTTGTCGATGACGAAGGTTTCCGGCACGCCATATACACCATAATCAATGCCGACCTTGCCTTCATAATCAATCAGACTGCTGACATAAGCATCACCTAATTGATGCAACCAGTTTCTGGCATCACCAGGCTCGTCTTTGTAATTCAAACCGTAAATAGGCACTATATTTGCGCGCGACAATTGTACCAACAATGGATGCTCTGAACGACAGGCAACACACCACGATGCCCACACATTAAGCAGCCACACCTTGCCTAACATATCCTTGCTGGCAAACTGTACTCCCGACTCATGCAACTTCGGCAAATTGAAATTCGGCGCTGGTTTATCAATCAACGGAGAAGGGACTTCGCTTGGATTAAGCTCCAGCCCTTTTAACAAAAAGCCCGCCACGCCCAAAAATACGATCAAAGGCACAAGATAACGCAACATAGTAACTATTCTCTTTCCATTGTCTGGACAGGGGCTGCGGTTTGGCCGGTTACAGCCTGTCCAGCTGTTTTTTCCTGGGCCTTTTGCTTGCGCGACGCTAAACGATAACGACGATCACTGATGGCAAAAATGCCACCAATCGACATCAGGAAAGCGCCACCCCAAATCCAGCCCACAAAGGGTTTGTAATAGACGCGCACACTCCAGGCACCATTGCCCACCGGTTCGCCCAGCGATACATACAAGTCGCGGAACAAGCCAGAATCAATACCAGCTTCGGTCATTGGCATGGTTTGTACAAAATAAACCCGTTTTTCAGGAAACAGTACCGCTTCGGTTTCACCGTCCACGGTGACCAACACCTGGCCACGGCTGGCCTTATAGTTAGGCCCTTCGATCTCAGTCACGCCGTCAAAACGGAACGTATAACCACTCATCGAGACGGTATCACCTACTTCCATACGCATATCTTTTTCCACTTCGTAAGTATTCACCATGGTGACACCCATAATGAAAACCGCCACACCGATATGGGCAATATTCATACCAAGATAGGATTTTGGCAATGCGCCTATGCGCCTCAGCAAACCTAAACCCGAACTACTGCCAGAGGTTTTGAGCAACCGCTCGCCCGTGCTGACCACAATGCTGCTGACAATCCAGAAAGACAGCGCAAAACCCACACTGGTCAACGCAAACCACTCACCCATCACAAACGGTAAAATCAGTGCCATTACCAGACTTACCGCTG
>Ga0316202_10000736_pt1 | contig 31434 bp, 19 predicted proteins | sample 3monrhotite_MG_FD_204934 | JGI IMG/M metagenome (GOLD analysis project Ga0316202, IMG submission 204934) | Microbial mat bacterial communities from mineral coupon in-situ incubated in ocean water Damariscotta River, Maine, United States -... | ecosystem: Environmental > Aquatic > Marine >...
GACGCTGGCTGAGGCTCGGGCCTTTTACGCCAGTCAGCCAGAGATGCTCCGCCCTCTGCCCTATACAGAGGTCCCCAAGGGACTGACGGACCTGAGCGCCAAGACCTGCGGCGGCTGCCACGAGGAGATCTACGCCGAGTGGCAGGTCTCGACTCACGCTCGGGCCTGGCTAGACGACGCGCAGTTCCAGGAAGAGCTGCACAAGAACGTGGGGGTCACGGACCGAGACACGCGCTGGATCTGCGTGAACTGCCACACGCCGCTGGAGAACCAGCTCGAGTTCCTCGTGGCGGGGCTCGAGGACGGGCACCTCGGTCGTCCTCGGATGATCGCGAACCCCAACTACGATCCCGCGCTCCAGCTCGAGGCGATCACCTGCGCGAGCTGCCACGTTCGGGACGGCGTCGTGCTCGGCCCCTACGGGGGGAGCGGCGCTCCGCACCCTGTTCGCAAGGCGCCGGAGCTCCTGAAGTCTTCGGCCTGCACGAGCTGCCACGAAGCCGAGGCCTATCTAGCCGACGTCGGCGTCGGCTGCGCGTTTACGACAGGGAGCGAGGTCGCGGCTGGGCTGCACCGGGGGCGTTCCTGCCAAAGCTGTCACATGCCCGAGGTCACACGTCCAGTGGCGACAGGCAAGGCCGCTCGCAAGACGCGCCGGCACTGGTTCGGCGGATCCCTGATCCCCAAGCGGCCGAGCGACGAGGCCGGACTAGCCCCTGTTCGGGAGCACTTTCCTGATGGTGTCTCGCTGAGCTGGGGTGAGGTTCCGCAGGCCCTGACTCCTGGGGCCGAGGTCCGGATTCAGTTCAGCGCCAGCAACGACGAGGCGGGTCACCGGGTTCCAACGGGGGACCCCGAGCGCTATCTCCTCCTGCGCGCCGAGGCTCGCGACGCCTCAGGGGCCCTCTTGGGTGAGCGAGAGGAGCGGATCGGCTCTGTCTACGAGTGGGAGCCGCTGAAGCTCGTCTCGGACAACCGGCTCGAGCCTGGCGAGGTCCGCGGCTACGAGCTGCGCTTCAAGGTCCCGAGCTCGGGAGCGGTGGCCCTGACGCTCCGGGCCAGCAAGTATCGGCTGAGTCAGGAGAACCTGGCCTATCACCACCTCGAGGGCCGCGCCGTCCCGGGCCGGGTCTACTTCGAGGAGACCCGAGAGGTCGCGCTAGAGGAGTCGAAGCGGTGAGCGAGGAAGAGGCAGCGGGCGGGAATCCAGAGGGCGAGTCCCCCGCCCCGCGCGAGGTCTTGATCGGCCGGACGCCAGCCCAGCGACCGACCTACTGGGCCTTCGTCGAGCGCTCCCTCTATCTCGACGGCGCGCCCCTGGATCTCAGCCTGAGCGGGGACGCGGCCTACCCCGATCCTGTCCGCTTGGAGTTGGGTGGAGCTGGGCTCGTGCCCCGGGGCGAAGCGGTCTCGCTCGACTCGGCTCCGCCGCCCGCGACCGTCTCCGTCGCGCTGCGCCTGGCGGCCCCGGAGGCCTGGCGTCCCAACTGGGGCCTCGCACTCGGGCTCCGCCGGGACCCCGAGAGTTCAACCGGAGAGCAAGCCACGATCCTGGGTCCCCAGCACCACTCCGAGGTTCGCTTCGAGGTCGAGGCTGGAGTCTGGTTCCTGGTGTTTAGACCCTGGGTCGGGACCCCAGCTCCGATCCCCTATCTGCCGCCGCCGGGAGGCGTCCGCTCGCCGCTCTACGACACGACTTGGCAGCGCGCATCGCGCCAGTCCTCCATCGGCAGCTGGCGTCAGGGAGTGCCCCTCCTCGAGCGCCTCTGGACGGAACCAACGCGTCCCGAGGAGACGCCTTGGTGGGAGATCGATCTTGGGTCCGAGGCCTTCGTCGACTCGATCAGGGTCTGGGGTGCCGTCGACGCCCCCGCAGGTGAGCTGAAGGTGACCCTCTACTCTCGCCTCGACGCCGAGAGCCAGCCCTCCTTCCCCGAGCGGGCCTTCTGCGAGCGGATCCGCTTCCCCGCCTGCGCCCCAGAGGGAGACTCAGACGGAGAGGGGCTGCGTTTGCGCCCTCGGGCGGTCGGGCGCTTCGTGCGCTTGGAGCTGACTCCAGACGCCGCGCCCGCGGCCCTCGAGCTGAGCGGAGTTCAGGTCCTGGCGGTTCCGCTCACGGCTGCGACCTTGCTGGAGAGCTTCCAGCGCGCGTTCAGCCTCTACTCGGAGCGACCGCTCTTTAGCTGTCGCCAGACGACGGATAGCGGCGAGCTCTCAGGCTACGAAACCTGGCAGACCTACGGCGAGGTCTGGGGCCGCGTTCAGCTCCTGGCCGTCGGGCTGAACATGGTTCTGGATCGGCCCGCTCGTGGCCCGCAGGACCGGGTGTTCGTGGGGATCTGCGCGCCGAATCAGCCCGAGTGGGCCATCGCGGACCTGGCCTGCCTGGTGCACGCCTTCGTGGTCGTTCCGCTGCCCGTGACCGAGACCAAGGAGCGCCTGATCGACATGGCCAGCCGCTCGAACCTGGCCTGCGTGTTCGTCGGTCCGGAGCAGCGCGAGCTCCTAGAGGAGGTAGCTGAGGCCGTCGAGTCGATCTCGCTCCTGGTCCAGCTCCCGCCCTTGGATCGCTCGCCCGAGCCGCCGCTGCCCGAGGTCTCGGCGGCCGAGGGTGAGGGGCCCGCCAGGGCCCGCTGGCAGAGCTACGCCAACCTCCTGATCTTCGGGGAGGGTCGCGTCATGACGCCGGCTCCGCGAGCGCCTGAAGACCTCCACACGATCCTGTTCAGCTCGGGGAGCACCGGGAGCCCTAAGGGGGCCATGCGGAGCTACGAGGCCTGCAACAAGATGTTGACGGCCTTCGGCGTCAGCCAGCCCGCGGTCCACCTCTCGTTCCAACCCCTGAGTCACTTCAGCGAGCGGGTTTACCTCGTGACGCTCATGATCTATGGCGGCCAGATCGGGTTCGCGACCCGCGGCGAGCGGCTCTACGAAGAGCTGGCCTTGATTCGGCCGAGCGCGGTGGCGGCCGTCCCCCGGGTGTTCAATCTCCTCTTGGACCGCTACCAAGCTGACCTGGCGGCCCTCGAGCAGGCGCGCCCCGAGGCGCCCGTCGAGGAGCTCGAGGAGGAGGTCCTCGCGAGCCTGCGCGGCGCCTTTGGAGATCGGATCCAGAGCGTGAGCGTCGGGAGTGCCCCGCCGAGTCGGGCCCTGATGCGCTTCCTGCATCGCTGCTTCGACTTCTGCCGCGTGGGAGAGGGCTACGGCAGCACCGAGTGCGCCACCATCACCGTGGACGACGTGGTCCGTCCGGACGTCGACCTCCGCCTGGAGGACGTCCCCGAGCTCGGCTACTCCACCAGCGACGTCCCGCCCCGTGGCGAGATCTTGGTCAAGACGCCGCACATGATCTCGGGCTACCTAGGTGACGAGGAGACGACTCGCGCCAACTTCACAGCCGAGGGCTACTTCCGGACCGGCGACCTCGGCGAGCGAGGTCCCGACGGGACAGTGCGCGTGATCGGTCGGCGGAAGAACGTCGTCAAGCTAGCCCAAGGCGAGTTCGTGGCTCCGGAGCGGATCGAGGACGCGCTCTTGGCATCACCCCTCGTAGCCCAGCTCGTGATCCACGCTGACTCGCTTCAGTCCAGCGTGGTCGCCCTCGTCGTTCCCAACCGAGGCCCCCTGGCCGAGGCCCTGGACTGCGAGGAGAGCGACCTCGAGGTTCTCGTGGGCGAGCGGGCCCGAGCGCTCGTCCTGGCGGGTCTCAGGCGCATCGGAGCCGAGGCCAGGCTCTTGCCCTTCGAGCTCCCCTCAGCGCTCCACCTCGAGCTCGAGGCATTGAGCGTGGAGCGAGGTCTGGCGACCTCGAGCAACAAGATCGACCGCCGCGCGGTCGCGAAGCGCTACGCCGAAGTCTTCGCGGCCCTCTACTCGGGAGCGGCACCCGTGGCCTCGGTCTTGGACTTGGTTCGAGCCGCGGCGGCCGAGGTCCTGGGCGAGGCGCCGGCCGCCGGCGCAGACCTGGCAGGAGAGCTGGGCGTGGACTCGCTCTCGAGCGTGGAGCTGGTCTCGGCTCTCTCCAAGCGCCTCTCGCGGGAGATCCCCCTCCAGGCTTGGCAGGGGGCGGCGAGCCTCGAGGAGCTGGCCCGGCGGATTCAAATGGACGCCGGCGTCGGAGCCGCCGGTGGCGAGGAGAGCGCGACCTCGGCTCAGGCTCGGGCGGACCTCGAGGCTCCCCTCGTCCTAGACGTCCTGGACTCAGGTCCCAGCGAGGTCCCACGAGAGCCGGGGACGCTGCTCCTGACGGGGTGCACGGGCTTCCTCGGAGCCCACCTCCTCGAGGTCCTGGCGGGACGAGGCGACCTGAGCCTACGCTGCCTGGTGCGGGCCCAGGACGACCTCGCGGCCGAGGAGCGACTTCGCGCCACGGCGGCGCGCTATCGCCTCGAACTGCCCTGGGAGCGGGTCGAGGCCTTGGCCGGGGACCTTAGTCAGGCCCACTTGGGCTGGGACGAAGCGCGCTGGGCGGCCCAGGCTGAGGACCTCGACGCGATCCTGCATGCTGGGGCCCTGGTCAACTGGGTCATGCTCTATGGCCAGCTGAGGTCTGCGAACGTGGTCGGAACCGACACGCTCCTAGAGCTCGCGGCAGCGCGGCGGCTGAAGGCCTTCCACTTCGTCTCGACCATCAGCACTGCCCCTGCGGGCGGTGACGAGGAGACCCTCCTCCCAGACGCTCAGGCCTTGCGGAGCTCCGGCTATGGCTTGAGCAAGTGGGTCAGCGAGCGTCGCGTGCGCCTGGCCGGCGAGCGGGGGCTGCCGATCACGGTTCATCGCCCGGCCATGATCACGGGGCACAGCACCCGCGGGGTGGCCAACACCTCTGACTTCGTGAACCGCTACCTCCAGACCTGTCTTCAGCTCGGCGTCGGGCTCGAGGATCCAGAGTCGGGAGGAGAGCCGCTGGCGCGCTGCGATTTGACGCCTGTGGACTATGTGGCCCGGGCGATCGCCTCCCTGGTAAGGGACGCCGAGTTCAGCGGCCAGACGTCGCACCTCACGAATCTCCAGCGATCTCCGACCTGGGGTCAGCTCTCAGAGCACCTCGGTGTCCGGCCCCTGCCCTACCTCGAGTTTCGCCAAGCCTTGGTAGAGGCAGGCAGTGACGTCCCCCTAGCGCCCCTCCTGGGGTGGTTCCCGGAGGCGGGCTTTCGAATGCACATGGGCCCCTGGCCGAACGAGGCGAGCGACGCGCGCCTGGCCGCGCTTGGTGTTCCTCACCCACCGGAAGCGGCTGAGCTGGTCGCGGCCTACGCGCGCTTTCACAGCGAGTGACCCAGCTAGCCAAACCCGGCTAGCCAGACCCAGGGGTCGTGCAACACTCTCGGTGGTGGGGGACACCGGCCGCAGGAGAACGTGGAACCCAAGAGGGGTCTATGGACGGCCCAGGGGATCGAGGGTGGCCTTGATGCGCCGGATCAAGACCGCCACGCTCAGCGCCATAATGTCCTCCTGCGACTCCACGGGGAAGAAGCTCGGGAGGAGCGCGAGCCCCTAGACGTAGGCGCCGTGGCCCTCGTCTTCGAGGCGAGCGACGAGCTGTTTGACCTCTTCGGCGCGATCTCGTGGGCAGACCAGGGTCGCATCTCGAGTTTGGACCACGACGAGGTCCTCGACCCCGATCAGGGCGATCAGGCGCCCGTCACCTTGGACGAGGCAGCGGCGCGAGTCCTGAGCGACCAAGGTCGTCTCAAGGGCCACGTTTTGATCGGCGTCGCCTTCGAAGAGCTCACTGAGAGCGCCCCACCCGCCGACGTCGCTCCACTCGTAGTCGACCTCGAGGACGACGACCCGCTTGGCCTTCTCCAGGATCCCGTAGTCGATAGACACCTTGGGAACCGAGCCGTAAGCCTCGCGGAGGACAGCGTCGCGTTGGGGCGTCTCCCAGGCGGCGAGGATCCGCTGAAGCGCGGCGTGGGTCTCAGGGAGGTGCTCACGCATTTCGCCGAGGAAGGTCTTGGCGCTGGCGACGAACATCCCGCTGTTCCAGGCGTGCTGGCCGCCCGCGAGGTAGGTCTTGGCCGTGGGGAGGTCAGGCTTCTCGGTGAAGCGGGTCACCTCGAAGGCTGAGAGCTCACCCGCGTGCTCGAGGGGCTGGCCGCGCTCGACGTAGCCGTAGCCTGTGTGCGGGCTCGAGGGTGGGACGCCGAAGGTCACTATGGTGTCGGGCTGGGCGGCTATGGCCGCGGCCTCCTGGAGAGCCGCGCGGAGCCGACTGGCTGGGCGAATCACGTGGTCCGAGGGTGCTATCGCGAGCATGGCCTCGGGGTCCTTGGCGGCCAGGATCGTGGCCGCCAGGCCTATGGCTGCGGCCGTGTCACGAGCTTGGGGTTCTATGAGGACAGCGTCCCGCGGGAGCTCTTGGAGCTGATCGCTCACGCCCCGGGCTAGGTCCTCGCGGGTGACCACGACCACCGACTCGCTCAGCTCAGCGAGGCGGTCGTAGGTCTGCTGGAGCAGGGTCCGCGAGCCCGCCAGCGGCAGGAGCTGCTTGGGGAGGTCGCGGCGGGAGCGGGGCCAGAACCGAGTTCCAGATCCGCCAGCAAGAATCACGGCATGCAACATGGGCCAGAGTCTACTCGCTGAACAGCTTGCGACGCGGCCCGACTCAGCAAGGAAGCGGCCAGATCACCAGGGTTCCGTCGTAAGACGCGCTGACGAACTCAGGGCCCTCGAGGGGGGCGAGGGAGGTCACGAAGTCGCGTTGGGTGTAGGCGACTTCGCAGCTGAGATTCTCGGAGTCCAGGCACCAGATCCGAACGCGGTCGTCCTCACCTGCGCTCGCGAGGCGGCCGCCCGGGAGGGGAAGGAGCGAGCGCACGATCCCCTCGTGGCGCCCCAGGCGGCGGCGTCCCTCCGCGTCCCAAAGCCAGACCTCTCCGCCCGCCAGCCCGAGGGCGAGCCGCCCCTGACCGAGGCCCGCTAAGGCGCGGATCGGCTCCCCGAGGTTCGTGGCAGCCAGGGGGACCCCCTCGGGAGACCACTCCCGGAGAATGCCGTCCGCGCCCCCGGTGGCCCAGCCCTGTTGGTGACGAGCCAACGCCCAGATCCACCCTGCGTGGGCTGAGACGCGGCGCTGGAGCTGCCCGGCTCGGTCGAGCCAGCTCAGTCGCCCCTCGGCGTCCGCGAGGAGGACTCCTTCCTCGGCGAGCGAGGACATGGCCAAGATCGGCCCAGCTCCCTGTGGCGGGTGGAGCTCGAGGACAGGGTGGAGTGCACCGCTCGCGTCGGGTTCGAAGCGCTGGACTCCTCCGTCGCGCCGACCCGCCCAGAGTCCACCCGCCGTCGCCGCGAGGGTCGTCAACGAGCGCCAGGCGCCACGCAAGACTTGCAGCTCCTCTCCCTCCGCAGTCCAGATCCGGATCGTGCCGTCGCGCCCCGCGCTCGCGATCCGTCCGTCGGGCAGCGCCACGACGCTCCACACGTAGCTCTGGTGCCCGGTCAGGACCGCGCGGGCGCCAGGGAGGGTGGGGCGGCTCTGCTGGGCCCCTGGCAGGGAGACTCGCTCGTAGAGGACGTCGGTTCGGAGCACGTATTTTCGTCCAGCAGTGACGGGTTGACCCGCGTGCCAGAGGTCGTGGCTGAACACGACGAGGTCCCCCCCTCCCGGACGGATCGAGGCCAGCTCCTCCCGGCCGCTGCGGTCGGCGTAGTAGCTCGTCTCGCCGCCCTCGAACTCAGCGGCGTCGTTGAGGTAGAGCATTAGGGTCAACCAAGAGCGCTCCCCTGGACCCGGGGCATAGGGGCCGTCGCGGTGGATCGCGAAGCGTTGGCCTCCGCCGTAGCGACAGCAGCGGAAGCGCTGATTGAGCCCGCTCAATCGCCAGCGCGCCCCGTCGCGCTCGAGCTCTGGCGGGATCCGACCCCGCAGGCGCTCGAAGAGCACCTCGGCCAGCGCCGGATCGTCGAAGAGGAGCCGGTCGTTGTCGCGGTAGTCGGCCGGGTAGCTGCCTCCAGTGGCTGTGTAGCCGCGGGCCTCCGTGGAGCGGATCCACTCGGCGCACTCGCCCTGTGAGAAGGCCCCCGGCATGAGGTAGAGCGTCCCCGCGGCGCCCTCAGGAAGGAGGTGGACCTGGTGAGGTGCAGCGGTCGTCATGGGGAGCTCCTTTGTTAGTTGGCCAACCGACCAAAGAAAGGTAGCCGCCCCGCGTCGCTTCGGCAAGGGGAGTTCACACCGGCGGAGTCGGCGAGCAGCCTCGCCCGGCGCGAACCATGCAGGGGGCGCGCAAGGCGCCACTCTCCCGCTGAGGCCTCGGAGGTGAGTCCCGGGGCCGCGGCACAGAGACCGCTGTCGCCGACAAGAGTTCGCTCAGCGAGCGGTGAACCACTCTCGCAGGACTCGCAGGGCTGGCTTCCCGCGAGGGGTGTAGCCTCGGTCCTCGCGTCCACCTCGGCCCCACCACTCGTAGAAGATCGCGCCGCCCAGCTCGGGGCGGCCGTTCCAGGTCCGGACGAAGGCTTGGTAGCAGAGCTTCTGCTCGTGGAGGTCGGCGCCGGTCTTCTGGGTGTAGTCCCAGGGCTTGCTCGCGCCGCCGTCGATGCTGGGGTAGCCGACCTCGGTGAAGAGGATCGGAACCTCGGTCAACCCTGCGTCTTTGCGCCAGCGCAGGATCTCGTGCCGGACTCCCTTCCAGCTCCGGATCAGCTCCGGGAGGCTAGGAGACTTGCTGGTGGTCAGCTCGTAGTAGGCCGAGAGCCCTATGAAGTCGAGGTCCTTCCAGATCTGGACGTGCTCGTAGTGGTCCCAGTTCGCTGAGTAGGTCAGGTCCCCCGAAAAGCGCTGGCGAACCTCGCGCACGACCTGCTGCCACTCCTTGAGCTGGCCCTCGGTCGAGCTGAGCTCGCTGCCGACGCAGAACACGCTCGCGCGGCACTCCTCAGCCAGGCGCGCGTAGTGGCTGATCACGGCCCGGTAGCCACGAAACCAGGCCTTCCAGTCCGGGGTTCCGTATTTCGCGTGGCTGCGAATCCGGCCCCGCAGGTCGGGTGGGCTCAGGTTGCCACGCCAGTCATTGTCCTTCGGGGAAGAAAGGAGGACGATCGGGAGGAGCGCGATCTCGAGGCCGAGTCGTCGCGCCTCTCTGAGGACTCGCCGGATCGTGCCGTCGCTGGGGGTCTTGGTTGGGTGCCGGGAGGGGGCCAGGCTGTCGCCGTGGTCTTGGTAGACGTGGACGCTCACGCAAACGAAGTTGACGCCGAGGTCGGGCAGCTCGCGGAGCATGGGCGAGTAGTCGAAGTCGGGGTCTTTGCTGTGGAGCGTCAAGGCCATGCCTCTTAGCTCGGGAGGCTGAAGCTTGATCCGCTTGGGCTTGGGTGTGGGCTTGGGCTGCGCGGCGGGGGTCGGCTCTGGGAGAGGGCCGGGCTGCGCGCGGGCGGTCGAAGGACCAAGGAGCGCGAGCGGGAGGGACCAGAGCAGGCACCAGACCAGAGGCTGAATCGGAGAGCGGTTCATGTCGCGGAGTCTACGCCCCGGGCGAGTTTCAGACGACACCCCGAGGGCTCGTGGTCGCCTGAAGCGGGTAGGTTGGAGCCAACTTGGAGAGCTCATGACCACCAGCGCAGCCCGTCCCCGGATCGACCTCGACGGGGTGACCCTCGAGGACCCCGCCCGCCCAGGTGGGGAGCCCGTCGCGATCCTTCGCTACCGCACCACGGCGGGGCTCGTGCTCTTGATCCCTGAGAGCGCGGACTTCCTCGTCCCCTGGGAGGGCTTGAGCGAGGTCGGCCTCGACCTCCGGAGCGGGCGGGTCCGGGTCGCCTTCGAGCCGGGCTACGCCGCCGCGCGGCACTGGCTCCGGGGCGCGACCCTCCTCGAGGGCGACTGGACTGATCGCTGCGAGCTCGACCCGGCGAGCCTGGGCCTCGGGCTATGAGCAAGACCCACAACCCACGCTTCGTGGAGCTGGTCTGCGACGCCAAGGAGCGGATCCGCGAGGTCAGCGTCGAGGAGATCCTGGCCTGGCGGGGCGCCGACAAGGACTTCGCTCTGATCGACGTCCGAGAAGAGAGCGAGTTCGCCAAGGATCACGCCGCGGGCTCGATCCACATGGGCAAGGGGATCCTGGAGCGGGACGTCGAGCGGGCCTATCCCGATCCCGCGACCTGTCTCGTCCTCTACTGCGGGGGCGGCTACCGGAGCGCTCTCTCGGCAGACGCCCTCCAGCGCATGGGCTACGGCGACGTCAGCTCTCTGGCGGGGGGGATCCGCGCTTGGCGAGCGGCTGAAGCTCCTCTCGAGAGCTAGGGGCTCCAAAGGAGCCGCTTGAGGACGGTCTGGGTGCAGGGGAAAGGATCCTCGTAGGTCACCGGCAAGAGGAGGAGGTCGAGGACCCCGAAGGGGGCCAAGAGGGGCGCCATCAGGATCCACTCGAAGGCCCCAGACTCCACGAGCAAGGTCCCAATCAACGTCCCTAGAGCTTGCGCGCCGGACGTGCCTTCCAGCCTGGGTGCCCCGGGAGGGACCGCTTGGAGGTGGCCGAGCTGCGTTACGGGGCTCTGACTGGCACAGCCCTGGCCCACGATCAGCAGGATCGCTAGGAGTCCACCGATCACGTGTTTAGTCTCAGGCATTGCCTTGTCTCCTCGCTTCCCTGGGAAGAGGGCTCCCACCGGATCGGTTTCGAGCAGAAGCTCTCGAGCGCTTCGCTCGGGAGGGAACGCTGTTCCCAGGCGAGACCCTAGCGGTCCTCAAGTGCGACTCAGGGCACCACCGAATAAGGGCTTAGGGGTGGACAACCGGTTGCAATCGTCCAGGCATGCCCCGCTCCATCCTGCCCATCGTCCTGACCCTCGCCTCCCCCCTCCTGGGAGGCCTCATCCTTGCCGGCTGCGGCTCGTCCGGCGGCGGCGGAGGCGCCAGCACAGCTGCGCCAGTAGGCAGCGCGTCGACCTCGCAGACCACGACGGCGACCACGACGCCTGTGGCGAGCAACACGACGCCCACGACGCCCCCCGTGACGACCCCCCCGGTCTCCAACAACACCCCTATCCCGACCACGTCTGAGGATCGCTACTACAACCCCGACGTTCGCAGCGTCCTCCTGACCTACTGCACGAGCTGCCACGCCAACTCGAGCAACCCAGCCGCCCTCGCGGCCTATGAGCTGAGCGGGTTCCCGACCGACGTCAACAGCTTCAACGAGACCAAGGCTCGGACCAACGACATGGACCCCGAGGCTTCGCTCCTGATGCAGAAGGCCCTGGGCAACCTCAGCCACGGCGGCGGCGCGGTCCTCCAGCGCAGCGACGCCGGCTACGCCTACCTCGTCAACTGGGTCCGCCAGGGCGCCCGCCTCGACCAGTTCGTCAACGCCCCCCGGACCTTTGCTCGGGACATTCAGCCGATCCTGAACCGCCAAGGCTGCTTCGGCTGCCACTCGGGCGGCACCGGCGGCTACACCGCAGGCAACGACCTCCAGACGAACTACAACGAGTTCCTCAGCGTGACCGAGACCGCGAACCCAGCGAACTCACGCGTGATCCTCAAGAACGACGGCGGCCTGAACCACGTCGGCGGAGCCCCCTGGACCGTCGGCCGCGCTGAGCGCGACGTCGTCTTGGAGTGGATCGCCGACGGTCGCCGCTACGCGCAGTAGGCGACATCCGTCCGCTCTCGCCTCGCCAACACGCGGGTCCCCCCCGGCGGGCCGGGGGCGAAGCCGCGGGGATCTGGGGGGCTCGCCCCGCAGTAAACCGCTAGGCCAGGGCGCGACCCACGATCTCGCGGACGTCCTTGCAGAGGTCGGGCTTGGCGGCGATCCGCTCGAGCTGGGCCTTCTGGAGGGCTTGGCGGCCCTCGTCGAAGCGCTTCCAAGCGTTGAAACTGCCGACCATTCGGGCGGCGACCTGGGGGTTGATCCCGTCGAGCTCCATCACGGCGTCGCCGAGGAAGGCGTAGCCCGAGCCGTCGGCCGCGTGGAAGCGGACCTGGTTCATCATCGCGAACACGCCGATCAGGGACCGGACCCGGTTGGGGTTGGTCATCGTGAAGTCGGCGTGCTCGGTCAGGGCACGGACCTGATCCAAGGTCCCCGGATCCGTCGAGATCGCCTGAGCCGTGAACCACTTGTCGAGGACGAGGGGGTCGTGCTTCCACTTGGCGTAGAAGCTCTGGAGCGCCTTCCCTCGCGCCTCGGTGTCGCGCTGGCAGAGGGTGAAGAGCGCGGCCTGGGCGTCGGTCATGTTGTCGGCGCCCTCGAGCTGCGCCGCGACCTTGGCGTCGAGGGACTCCTCCCCGAGGCAGGCCAGGTAGGCCAGGGCGCAGTTCTTGAGACGTCGCCTGGCGACGGAATCCTTGTCGTTGGAGTAGGGGGCGCCGGTCTGTGCGGCCTCGTAGGTCGCCAGGAGGGGCTCACGAAGCTGAGTCGCCAGCTGGCGGCGGACGAACTCCCGAGCGGTGTGGAGCGCGTCGGGGTCGACGACGTCCATCTCCTGGGCGAGCTGCATCTCAGCGGGCAGGGTCAGGGCCTGAGCCTTGAGCGCGCCGTCTAGGCCCTCGTCGGCCAGGATCTTGCCGCAGGCCTCGACGAAGAGCGGGTCAAGGGTCAGCTCGCCGCCGGTCTGGGCGGTCGCGGTCAGCTCGAGGAGGATCTGAGCGGCCAGGGTCTGACCAGCGTCCCAGCGGTTGAAGGAGTCGGAGTCGTGGGCCATCAGGAAGGCCAGCTCCTGGCGCGAGCGCTCATAGCGGAGACGGACCGGGGCCGAGAAGTTCCGGCAGAGCGAGGGAATCGGTCGCTCGCTGACGTTCTGGAACACGAAGCTCTGTTCGGACTCTAGGAGCTGGAGCACGCGGCTCGTTCCCTGAGCCTCGGCCTCGCCCTCGAGCTGGAGGGGAAGGTCCTGGCCCTTGCTGCCCAGGAGGCCCATGCTGACCGGGATCGGGACCGGCTGGCGGTCTTCGTGCCCTTGGAGGGGCGCGTAGCTCTGACGGAGCGTCAGGGTGTAGGTCTGGGCGTCCGCGTCGTACTGGCCGACGCCGTCAAGGAAGGGCGTCCCGGCTTGGGAATACCAGCGCTCGAAGCGGCCGAAGTCGAACGCGTTGGCGTCCGCCATCGCGGCCCGGAAGTCGTCGCAGGTCACGGCTTGGCCGTCGTGGCGCTCGAAGTAGAGGTCCATGCCCTTGCGGAAGCCCTCGGCGCCCAAGAGCGTGTGGTACATCCCGATCACCTCGGCGCCCTTTCGGTAGACCGTCGAGGTGTAGAAGTTGTCCATCGAGATGTAGCTGTCGGGCCGAATCGGGTGGGCCATGGGGCCCGAGTCCTCGGCGAACTGGCGCAGGCGGAGCCCCCGCACGTCGTCGATTCGTTTGACGGCAGCCGAGGTCATGTCGGCGGTGAACTGCTGGTCACGGAAGACCGTCAGGCCCTCCTTGAGGGTCAGCTGGAACCAGTCGCGGCAGGTGACGCGGTTGCCGGTCCAGTTGTGGAAATACTCGTGACCGATCACGCCCTGGATCCCCTCGTAGTCCGTGTCGGTCGCGGTCTCGGGCTTGGCGAGGACGTACTTCGAGTTGAAGACGTTCAGGCCCTTGTTCTCCATGGCGCCCATGTTGAAGTCGTTGACGGCCACGACCATGTAGATGTCCAGGTCGTACTCGAGGCCGTAGACCTCCTCGTCCCAACGCATCGAGTCTTGGAGCGAGACCAAGGCGTGCTCGCAGGAGTCAATGTTCTGGGGCTCGACCCAGATCTCGAGCTTGACCTCGCGACCCGAGGAGGTCGTGAAGGTGCCGGAGTGACAGCTCAAGTTGCCGGCCACGAGGGCGAAGAGATAGCTTGGCTTGGGGAAGGGGTCTTCCCAGGTGGCCCAGTGGCGCCCGCCCTCCAGCTCGCCCGTACCGGTCGGGTTCCCGTTCGAGAGCAGGACTGGGAAGCCCTCGCGGTCCGCCTCGATCCGGGTCGTGTAGCGAGCCATGACGTCAGGTCGATCGAGGAAGTAGGTGATCCGGCGGAAGCCCATGGCCTCGCATTGGGTGCAGTAGTTGCCGCTGGTCAGGTAGAGCCCAGAGAGCGCGGTGTTCGCGGCGGGGTCGATTCGGACCACGGTCTCGAGGCTGCAGCGCTCAGGCAGGTCGGGGATCGTGAGGGTCCCTTGGCCCAGGCTATAGCCCGCAGCTTCCAGGGCAGCTCCGTCGACCTTGACCGAGCGCAGCTCCATCTCCTCACCGTTGAGGATCAAGGGGGCGCCAGCCTCGCCGGTCCGCACGAGGGCTAGGGTCGCGGTGACGTCCGTATAGCCCTCGCGGAGGTCGAAGGCCAGATCGACGGTCTCGATCGTGAAGTCCGAAGGCTTGTAGTCCTTGCGGTAGACGGCTTGGGGCTGGGTCATGGCACCTCCTCGAGAGGCGCCACGCTACGGGGCCCCGCCCGCTCCCGCCAGCCTGGGGGCGCGCCTACCTACCGGCGGCGGCGAGCCTCGACCTGACGACGCTCGGCGTCGCGGAGGGCGCGCCGGAGCTCGGTTCGGCTCGGTCGACGAGTCTCGATCACCCCGAGCAGGCGCAGGAGAAGCTCGGCCCGATCTCGACCCGCAGCCGGAGCAGGGAGCATGCGCTTGCCGTCGGCCTGGGCGCCCGGGGCGGGCGCCTCTTCGGTCTCTGCTCCCTGGGCCTCCTCCTCGGGGCTGTCATTGGGTTGCTCAGGCTCCTGCTGACCGGTCTTGCCCGTCTCTCCAGGGCCCGATTGGCCGCCCTTCTTGCCGGCAGGAGCCCCGGAGCCGGGGCCCCCTGGGCGGCCGCCGAGCTCGTTGCTCTGGGCGCGGGTCTTGGCCTCGCTGGCGAGCTCGAGCTTGGCTATGGCGAGGAGGTCTTCGCGTCGCTCGAGGACACGCAGGTCGACAGACGTGCGCTTGGTCGCCAAGGCGCGGCGCTGGACCACGAGCGCGGTGACCTGGAGAGGCTTGACCCCCGGGTCGGCGCTCTTCTTGGCCTTCGCGCGCCGCTCGAGGTCGGCGAGGGGGAGGTCTGAGAAGGGGGCTTGAGTCATGGCGCTCCCCTCCATGACGTAGAGGACTCGCTTGCGACCTCGGGTCACGATCCAGGCGGGCTGGAGCTCCTTGGCTGGAGGAAGGGGAGCGTCCTCTGCGGCCGGGCGCAGGCGACGGAAGCGCGAGAGCTCCTCTTCGCGGTCCTCTTGGTCACGCCTGCCTGCGGTCGGGGGGTGATTGGGCTTGCCGTCGGCTAGGCCCGGAGCGGCCTTGCCAGCCAGGGTCTTGCCCTTCTTGCCCTTCTTGACCTGCAGGTCGTCAGCCCCGCCTCCCCCCTGGGGCATAGACCTCCCTCTAGCGCCGCCGCCGCCGCCACCGCCAGCGCTGGAGTCCGCCTCGGGGCGAGCGCCGCCCTGACGAGTCTCGCGACGCTGGGTGCCGTCGCCGTCCGTCTGGGCCGAGTCCGCCGGGGGTTCGTCGGCCACCTTGCGGCGAGCCTGAGGAGCTGGGCGGGCCTCCTTACTCTTGGCACCCTGCTGACCGCCGGGGGCCTTCTTGCGACTCCTGCGGCCAGCCTCTGTGGGCCCACGACGGGCAGTGCCCTCGGGAGCGTCCGCTGGCTGGGCCTTGTCGTTCGCACGATCGGCGTCCCGGGGCTGACCAAAGCCCTTGGCCTCGGGTCGGGGCCTCACAGGCTGAGCGGGCTCCGCGGGAGGTGTCGCTGGGGCGCGCGTCGGCGCCTCGCCTCCAGAGGTCATAGGGGCTTTGGTCGGCGCTTGGACTCCTGCTGCGCGCATGGCCTCGTCTGGGCTGGTGCCTCCTCCCTCCAGGTTCTTGGCCAGAGCCGCACGCTCTCGCTCGAGCTCCTCGCGGACCCGCGCCTCGAGCTCGGCCTTGGCTTGGTCTTGGTCGAGGCGCTCAGGCTTGGGGGCCTCTGGCTCGGTGAGCTCCGCCTCGACGAGGGACTCCACGAAGCCACCTGCCTCAGGCCCAGGAGCTCGACGAGCTGCCTGCTCTGGGGCCATGTCGGCCTCGGCCTCCCGCGCCTGGGACACCGGGGGGGACTTCTCGAGGGCGACCTTCTTGGGAGCCAGGGCGATCTTGGACTGAGGGGTCTCGAGTCCGTCCAGGTAGAACACGGCGCTGACCATCACCAGGGCGGCGGCTGCCAGGGCAGACATGAAGCGCAAGATCTGGCCTCGCGGAGCCGTCGGGGCGCTGCCGCCCGTCACTGGCGCGACCCTCTTCGGTGCAGGCGCCTCTTGACTCGGGGTCGCAGAGGTCTCTGCGGGGGCCTCGACGGGCGTCGCCGCGCTGTCCTCAGCCATGGCGGCCATCATCGCGGCGTAGGCGCGGTCTCGCGCCTCCGCGCTGGGGGCCGGGGGCTCGAGCTCGGCCAGGGCGGCGCCCAGGCCGCGATAGGCCTCGAGGCGATCCTGCGCGTCACCAGGACCCGCGAGCTCCTCCTCGATGAGCTCGCGCTCGTCGTCGTCGAGCTCCCCTTCCAGGAAGCCGATCAGGAGGTCGTAGCGCTCGTCTTCGGAGCTCATGACATCGTCTCCGCCAGCGCTTCCCGCAGGCTCTCGAGCCCACGCGCCAAGCGCCACCGCACTGCATCTCGGGAGAGGCCGGTCACTTCACAGACCTCCCTGAAGGTCAAGCCTTCGACTTGTCGCAACAAGACGACGTCGCGCTCGCCCTCGGGGAGCGCGGCCAGGGCCGTCGCCAATCGATCGGCCTCTTCCCGCTTGCGCGCCGCGACCTCGGGGGTCGGGCCCTCGGCCGTGCCCTCGGGCGCGCTCTCGAGGTCCGTCTCGCCGCGCCGACCGCGCTTCTTGAGCTCGTTTATGGCCTCGTTGCGGGCGACCGTGAACAGGAGCGACTTGAAGCGCCCCTTGCCGGTGCCCGAGGGAGGCTTCTTGTAGAGATTGAGGAAGGCGCGCTGCGCGAGGTCCTCGGCGAGGTGCGAGTCGCGGGTGAAGCGGAGCAAGAACCCGTAGACCCGCCGGTGATAGCGCTCGAAGAGGATCGCGAAGGCAGGGCTCGAGCCCTCTTTCCAGGCCTTCTCCAGCTCTTCGTCGCTTTGATCGCCCGTGCCCACCGTGCCCACCGTGCCCGCCGCCTTGGGGGCCGAACAGTGTAGCCCCCGCTCGCTCAGACGAGCGAAGCCCTGGGGCGAGTTCCAAGGAGCCTTGAGGCGAGTCTCGGAAGGTAGTTAGGGGCGAGCGGGGCACGGTTCTCCTCGGTGTCTGCTAGCTACACAGGCGCCCAGCCGGGTTTGGGGGTCAGCATTTTAAGTTCTTTGTTTCCAATGGCTTCGCAGGGCGGCAGAGGGCCCCGCGGGCCCACCTCTCGAGGTCGGGGAGCCCTCCATGGCGACGGGTGAGCCGCAGAGCGGGGCCGGGCTTCCCGCGGGCTACGAGCTCCTCTGCGAGCAAGCGGAGGTGCTCAGGCTCACGTCCTGGCCGGCGCGTGAGCGAGGGCAGGAGGTCCTCTCCGGCAGCGGGCTGGCCCGCCCGGCGGGTCAGGATCGCCAGGGTCAGTCGGCTGGAGGGGCGCAGGCCTCGGGTCGAGCCGAGGAGCCCGAGGGCTAGCTCTGGGCGACGCGCGAACTCGGGCAGCTCAAGAAGTCCCTCGACGACTCTGGCCGAGGGGGGGCCTCCACAGGCGCTGCGGAGTCGAGCGGGGAGGAGGTAGGGGTCGAGGGTCGGGAGGGCCTGGCGAAACTCGCTGGCGCCGTCGCGGAGGAAGGCCTCGGTCTCGCAGACGTCGACTTGGGTGTCGTCGTACCACTCCTCGGCGACCAAGAGCGAGATTCGCTCGGAGGCTACGGGTTGAGTCCCGATCCGCCCGGCGAGCTCGCGAACGTAGTCGCTGACCAAGCGGTCGAAGCCGAGGCTGGCCTCGTGGGCGTAAGGGTGATGGGCCAGGATCCCGCCTTGATCTCCAAGAGCGAGGAGGCAGCGCCCCACGACGCGGCCCTCGAGGTCCCGGGCGTAGAGGACGCGCTTGTTGACGTCGAGGGCGTTCGAGATCGCGCTGTAGTAGTTTATGTCATTGGGGGACAGGCAGGTCTCGAAGTGCTCGCCCATTCGGAGGACTTCGAGGGGGTCGCTCTCGAGGCTGAGGGTCACGCAGCCTCCAGGGGCCGGATAGACCGAGACCTGGGTCCCCTCGAGCCAGGGGGTGAGGTGGAGACCCCGCGCTTGGAGCTGGTTGACGAACCAGGCGTTGGGCCCGAGCTCGCGGAGGTCCCAAGGGGCTCCGTTCAGGGGCGAGGCCAGGCGGCGGCGAAGCAGGCGCCAGGCCTGAGGGCGCATCGCCTCTTCGTCGAGGAGCGCGGCGTGAAGGAGGAGCTTTCGCTGCCTGCCGTCCTCGAGCCAGGCCCGGGGGAGGCCCGGAACCACAGCCTGGAACGCGCCTTGGAGGGCGTCGAGCAGCGCCCCCTCGAGGTGATTCAGGCGCGCGCGGCGGAGTCGATCCTCCAGGCGGCGGCGCGCCCGCCGGACTCGACTCGGCTCAGGGGTCGAATGCGTCGCCAGCCGACGTTCGAGAGTCTGGAGGCGTTGATAGCGCCCGCCCCGATCGCCCTCGGCGCGGACCTTCCGTCGGAGCGCGCTGATCTCGGCTTGGAGGCTGGCGGGGCCTGGGAACTCGCTCCGGAGAGCCCGGCTGACGGCGGTCTGGGGACGAGGCGCCACAGCGTGGATCGCGCGCAGGAGTCCGCGGAGTTGGCGCGGATAGGCGCTGACCCAGGAGGGGGCTCGGAGGCTCGGACTGGGCGTGGCCAGCGCGAGGGGGAAGCCACGCAGCTCGCGATAGGCCTCGACTCCCAGCCCGAGTCGGGCCAGGTCGCGGAGGGACTCGTGGGTCAGGAGCTCGTAGGCCAGGGCTCGACCTCGCTCCGGGTGGGCTAGGAGGAGCGCGTCGACGAGCTCCTCGAGGTGACCCTCGCCGCTCCCGTCCAGGTCGGCCTCCTCCAAGACGGCCAGGAGGCTCGCGAGGCGCTCGGGGTCGGAGCCCGCGGTCTTGGCGAGGATCTGGAGCGCGCCGTAGTTGCGATTCTCGATCTGCTCCCAGGCCTTGGGCGCTCGGAACAGGAGCTCGGCCAGAGCCCGGCCCCAGCTCGCCGCTGGCTCGCGACGCTTGGCCGCGGCGCGGACGCCGGCGTGCCAGAGGAGGGGCGGTGGGAGTTGAGGAGCGGAGAGCCCGCGCACGGCCTCGAGGTAGGCGTCGAGGGAGGCGAGGTTGCGTTGGACGTCGACTCCCGAGGCGCCCGAGGCGATCTCGAGGCGGCTCAGGACGTCGAGTCGGAGCGTGAGCGGCAGCCGCGAGGAGCGCCCCAGCCAGCGTCCGACGCGAGGGATCGCGCGCAGGGCCCGCTCTCGGCGAGAGTCCCGGAGGAGGGGTCTCCAGCCGCTGAACCAGGCCTTGCGCGAGGCGAGGGGGAGGGGCTCGGCGTGCTTGAGGAGGAGCTCCATGGTGCTGGGATCACGCGCCAAGGCGTCGACCTGCTCGAGGGCGCTCAGGTCGAGGTAGGCCAGGGGAGCGTCGGGACGGAGGGCGCGCAGGCGAGCCTCGAGGCGCGCCAAGGCCAGCTTGCGGACGCGACCATGTCGAGCGCGGACTTCGAGGACGCGGACTTCGCGGTCGAGGGCTGCTTCTCGATCCCAGAAGTCGCGCCGGCGCGCGTGATCGAAGGGAGGCAGGGCTGCCAGGGCCCGGACGCTCTTCCGGCGCTCTCCACGAGGCTGGCCGTGGAGCTGCAGGAAGCGCTGAGCGAGGAGGAGGGGAGCGCGCGCGGGCTCGCTGGCGGGGGGCAGCGGCTCAGCTCCCGGCTTGCGGAGGGTCAGGCGCTTGAGGCGAGATTCGAGGTGCTTCAAGGCGGGGGCCCCTGGGCGCGCGAGTCGGGGCGCGTCTCCCCGGAGCACCAAGAGGGCGGGGGCCAGCTCGCGCTCGAACTCCGCTAAGAGGTCGTGGAGGGCGAGGGTCGCGCGGAGTTGGGCTTGGGAGGCAGACTCCAGGACTGCAGCCAGCTCAGGCGCGTAGCGATCGGCGAGGGCGAGGCGTTGCTCGGCGCGGGGGTCGCCAAGGTTGAGGAAGGCCAGGCTCCGGGCGCAGGAGCTCAGGGCGGGGCTCTGGCTCCAGATCTTGGCCTGCGGCCTCTGAAGTTCCAGCGCTTCTGAGGTCCAGGGACGACCAGGGGCTTCGAAGATCCTCTCCAGGGCGGAGAGTTGGAGTCGCCAGCGGCGGGTGCGCTTGCGTTGGGGGCTTCCCCCTCGCGGGGCGCGGTCGAGGGCGCGACCGGCGGTCCGAAGCCGCGCGCGATCAAGGACCAGGCGGCGGGGGGCGCCTTGGCCAGGCTCGGGGAAGGCCAACCAAGGCAGCTCCGTCGAGCGCGGCAGTCCGCGAGGAAAGCCTCGCAGCCAGGTCAGCTCAGGAGAAGGTCTGGGGTGGCGGCGCCCGTTCATGCCCCGCGGACGGAAAGCCCGGGGGCGAGTGTCAGGGCAGGATCTGGCCGAGCGCGGAGAGGGGGACTCTCGCCCGGCGCTCGTCCCCGAAGTCGAGCTCAGCTCGCCAACCGGTGAGCTCGCCTTCGGCGCTCGCCAGCTCGCCGCTGAGTTGAGCCAGCGCCTCGTGGAGGGTGACTCGACCGCTCTTGGAGAGCTTGTCGCGCGCCACGACGCGGACCGCCTCTCCTTCGAAGTGCAGCGTCGAGGAGCGCCCCAGGGCCTCGGGCTGAGCGACGACGACCAAGCTGAAGCGTCGATCTTCGGGCGCTATGGCCAAGAGCCCCTCCTGGATCGAGATCCCGGGCCGCAGCGCCGCCCGAGCGCGCTCCGCCGCAGCCTGCGGCGCCCGCGCTTGGACGCCAATGGCGATCAAGACCGTGAGCAAGGCGATGCCGCCCACGAGGAAGTAGCGCAGCTTGCTAGGGGTGGGGGTGGGGTTGCTGGGTTCGGTCACGGCTCAGAGGTTACCCCGGGTTCTCACGTGCACGGCCTCGCCCGCAGCAGCGCCTCGCGGCCGGCACGAAGCAGGCCGCGGAGGCTTGGCAAATTCGGGAGTGGATTCGGGAGACCGCAAGGCCATCCATGTCGAGAGGCGGCAGGCTGGCGTGAGGGCTCGCCTCGCCGAGTGATCAGCCGTCCCTCACTCGCTATCTCGCGCTCGGTTTTCGGCCGGCTCGACCAAGACCTCTCTGCGTGACCTCTGTGTCTCTGCGGTGGCAGCCTCACCCCGCCAAGCCCCTCTACCCCGCAGAGCACCCCGCCACCGCGCCAACCAACGCAAACGAGGGCCAGCGGCGCTAGCCCTCGTCCACCAACCGTCAGTGATTGACGTCGCCTTTAGCGATCGTCGACCTTGTCGAGGTTGTCGAGGCTGTCGAGGAGGCCTGGGGCGTATTCCCGGTCCTCGGTGTCCTCGGCCACGGTGCCCTCGGGGGCGCCGTAGGGGACGCCGCCCTCGTCGCGGGGGACCCCGGCGATCCCAGCGATCAGGATGTCGTGGTCACCGCGCTGGAAGAGCCCGTATTCGTAGGCCATGAGCTCGGTCAGGTCCTTGATCCGGGCGTCGAGGAGGGCTTGGCTGTTGGGGTCGCTAGCCTTCTTCTTGGCGGCCTCGAGGAGGTCGATCTCGTCTTGGAAGGAGATCGTGCGGTTGATGCTCGGGTTGAACATGCCGTGCTCGTCCTCGCGGTTGCCGTCGTAGATTCCGACCAAGGTGTTGTGCCGGCGGCGGCCGAACTCCTCGAGCATGGCGTCGAGGCGCGAGTCGAGGGTGTTGTCGGGGATCTCGCCCGACTCGACCTTGGCGTCGAGCTCGGTCAGCGCGGCGTCGAGGCGCTTGTCCTCGTCGTGGACGGGCGACATCAGGCGGTCGCGGTAGGTGCCGTAGGTCTCGCCTATGGCCTCGATTCGCTTGGCGAGCTCGGTCGGACTCAGCTTCCCGGCGTCGTTGAGGAAGTCCTTGGCCTTGTCGCGGACGTCGCCCAGAGCTTCCTCGCGGTTCTTGTAGGCCTTGATGGCGTCGGTGATGTTGTCCTCGAAGGCCATGTGAACGGGGATCGTGCCGTTTTTGACGATCTTCCAGGCGCCGCGGCCGTTGGCCGCGATCAGGGCGGCTGCACCCTTGCCGATGCGGCCGCCGCTGTAGACCGTGAACGCGCCAGGGCGAGTCGCGGCTAGGCGAGCCCCGTTCCAGACGTCCTTACCGACATACTTCACGCGGCGGCCTGCGCGGCGGAAGAAGTTGCCGCCCTCAGCGGCGCGGCGGGCGAGCTCAATGTTGCGAGCTCGGCTCATGACGCGTCCGCTGCGGACGATATTGGCGGTCCGAGGCATGGTCCGGGCCATGACTTCGCCAGCCCGAGCAGTGGCGCGAGCCACCGGCGCGGTCACGGCGCGGCTGACACGGGCGGTCGTCGAGGCCACGCGGGCCACGGTCGCTGTCTTGGACGCCATGTTGATCGCGGCGGTCACACCCTTGGGTCCGACCACGGCTAGGGCGACCTCGGCCGTGAGGTGACCGGTCATTTCCCAGAACTTCTCGGGGTCGTTGGCCCAAGCGTCCTTGTACTCAGCCCACTTGGCCTTGAACATCTCCTTGGTCTCGTCCATGTGCGTGACCATGTGCCAGAGAGCCTTACCGGTCTGAACCGGGTGCCTGATCATTTGGTAGACGCCCTTGACGGCGCCAACGACGCCACCCACGAAGCCGCGTCCAAAGGCGACGGTGTTACGGACCGTGGCGCTGACGGCTTCGACCGTGGGGTCGATGACGTTCTCCTTGGTCCAGGTCGCGGCGGTCGTGACGGCGCTCGAGACGGGCTCGACGACGTTCTTGTTGACCCACTTCTTGGTGGCCTCGACCTTGCGATCGAGCCAGGCCGGCCAGAGGCCGTAGGGGTCGTTGTAGTTGAGGGGCGCGTTGCCGACGTAGGCGTAGAGGTTCGTCCCACCAAGCAATCCAGCCGGGTCGCTGCTCGTGAAGCGACCTTGGGCCGCGTCGTAGGTCCGAGCGCGATAGTCATAGAGGCCAGTCGAGGCGTCGAGGCTGCGCGAGGTGTAGCGATACGAGTTCCAGCTCGCGGCCCGCCCCTCGCTGAGGGTCGAGGCGCCGAAGGCGTCGTAGCCGTAGCGAGCGGCGACTTCGCCGCCCTTGCCGGTCAGTGAGGTCACCGAGCGCACGCTGTCGTAGTGATAGAAGAAGCGCTCGTCGCCCCGCTTGGCGCTCAGGAGGTCGTCGGCGCCCTCTCCGTGGACGTAGCTCGTGAGGAGCTCGCCCTTCACGTTCAGCTCGCCAATGGTGTTCTGGAGGTCGTGGAGGAAGTAGTTGCGGCCGCTGGCGTCCTCACGCCAGAGGCGGGTTCCGTTGGGCGCGTAGCCGTAGCGGACCTTGGTCCCGTCGGCCTTTTGGACTTCGGTCAGCTTCTGGTCGTGGTCGTAGACGTAGCGGGTCGTGCCCTCGCTGTCCTTGCGGCTCGTGAGCGAGCCCTCGTCGGAGTAGGTGTAGCCGACCTGGCCCTTGGCGTCCTTGCGAGACATGACTCGGTTGCCAGCCGCGATCTCGAAGCTCGTGGTCGCGTCTCCGCGGACCTCAGCCGTGCGGTTTCCGTTGGCGTCGTAGCGATAGGCGACGTCGCCCTCTGGACCCTTGGCGTGAGTCAGGCGGCCTTGGCCGTCGTGGGTGTAGCTGGTGCGGCGCTTGAGGTGGTCCTCGCTCCAGGCCACGCGGCCGCGACCGTCGTAGCCATAGACGCGACGATCGAGCTCGGTCTCGCCCTTGGTCGTGACGACGGCCTTCAGGAGGGACTTCTGATAGCTGAACTTGGTCACGACGCCGTTGGGGTAGCGGATCTCCTTGCGGCGACCGTCGGCGTGGACGTCGATCTCGACCCGCTCGTCGCCGGGGAGGATCATGGCCGTGACGTGGCCCTGGAGGTTGCGCTCGTAGCGGACCTCACCCCAGGGGGCGCGGACGCTCTTGCGGTCGTTGGCTTGGTCGTAGGTGTAGCTGACGGACTGGCCGAGCTTGGAGTTGGTCAGCTCTGCTAGGCGACCGGCGTCGTCGTAGCGGAAGGCGAAGCCACCTTGGGGGCCCTCCATGGCGGCGATCCGACCGGCGTCGTCGTAGCGGAAGTGATCCGCGCCGGCCGGCGTGTGGCGGGTCTTGAGGTTGCCCGTCTTGGGGTCGTAGTCGAAGCGGAAGGTGTGTCCGCCGCGCTCTTCGCGGACGACGCGCCCGAGGGCGTCCATTTGGATGCGACGCTTGCCCGTGGTCGGGTCGTTGACGATGAGCGTGCTGGGATCGGGCCGCTCGAGGGTCGTGGTGTTGCCGAGGGCGTCGCGAATCTGGGTGACCTGGCCGTCCTCGTCGTAGACGAAGGCCAGGTGGTCCTGACCGTGGTCGGTGATGGTCAGCATGTCGCCGCGGGGGCTGTAGACGTAGCGGTAGTCGTGGCCGTGCTCGTCGCGAACGCGGACCGGGCGACGGCGAGCGTCGAACACGACCTCGTTGATCAAGCCCTTGGCGTCGCTGACGCGGGTCGTGTTGCCGCTCAGGCCGTGATGGATCGAGACGATTCGACCGTCGGGGCGCTTGACCTTGATCAGGCGGCCCGCGTCGTCGTGGAGGAACTGAGTCGCGCCGACGCCGGTCTCTTCGACGCGGAGGACCCGACCCTTCTCGTCATGGAGGAAGGTCGAGACAGAGCCGCGGGGGTCGGTGATCTTGGTCATGCGACCGGCGCCGTCGTAGGCGTAGCGGGTCGTGGCGCCGCCGGGGGCGACCATTTGGAGCAGGTTGCCGCGAATGTCGTAGCTGAAGGTGAGCTTGCGCCCGTCAGCGAGGAGGATCTCGGTCGGGCGATCGACGAGCTTGTTCCCGTAGCGGTAGCGCGCGCTCCCGAGCGGCGTCGACTGCGTCGCGAGGCGACCCTTGGCGTCGTAGGTTCGGCGAGTCGTGCGGCCGTCGGGACCGGTCAGGGAGACCAAGCGACCGCGGGCGTCGGTGACGCGGGTCGTGATCTCACCCTGGGGGCCGACGTGCTGGAGGCGAAGGCGATCGGCGCTGAAGCGGAAGATCTGCTCGGCGCCGCGGCGGGTGATCCGAACCTCGCGCTCCCAGGGGTCGAGGCCCTTGGCGTAGCGGGCGCGGAGGGGGTAGATCCCGGGGCCGCCGAGGAACACGATCTGGCCGTCGCTGTCGTAGGAGATGGTGGCCTTGCCGCCAGCGAGCCAGAGCAGGCGACCCGAGCCGTCGTAGCCGTAGGTCTCGAAGCTGTTGCGAGGCGTGTGGGCGACGCGGAGGAGGTTGCCCTCGGTCCCGCGGTGCAGGGCCACGCGCTGTCCGCCACGGACGAGGTAGCGGAGCACGCCGCGGGCGTCGCGCTTGAGGAGGATCTTGCCCCAGGGGCCCTCGATGCGGCTGAGGCGGTTCTTGCTGTCGTAGTGGTAGGTGACGCGATGGCTGGTGGGTCCGGTTCGGCTGATGACGTAGCCCTGGGCGTTGAAGCGGTAGACGCGGCCCTCGTTGAGGGTCCGGAGGCTGTAGCCGTCAGCCAGCTCGCGAACGACGGCAGGAGCGCCGGTGGTCGAGATGAGGCGGCCCTTCTTGTTCCGCTTGAAGAACACGCGGTGTCCGTCGGGGTCTTGGAAGGAGGCCTCGCTCCGATCGCGAGAGACGTCGAGGTGAAGGTCGAGGGAGCTCGACCAGTGCAGCCCGAAGTTGAGGAGGTCTCCTCCCCAGGGGCGGTAGTTCCGCGTGACGCGGAAGGTCTGCTCGCCGTCGCCGACCACGAGGTCGGTCCGGGTCAGGTTCAGGCCGCCGGTGTGTGGGTCGACGTCGAGGGCGTCGAGGACCTCGAGGTTCTCGTGGGGAGCGGGCGGCACGGGCTTGGTGGCGCCGGCGTCCTGAGCGTTCACGAGAGGAGCCAGACTGAGCAGCGCGATGGTCGCACCGAGAGCCTGGAGGGAAAGGTCGCGCATGGCGTGCCCCCTAATTCCTGAGTCGCAAGAAACTTAGCAAGCCCCTTGCCGCCAACCAAGAACAACTTGAAAGGACTTGCGACGGACTGTGGCGCGCTATTGAGACGAAATTCCGACCGATATGGACGGAGTGGGGCGGAAATGAACCTCCCAAGTATGCTCGGGCCTTGCTGGGAGAGCGCCATGAAGGACGCCAGGCTCCGCTTCCTAGAGCGTGATTGGCTGGCCAGTGGGGGCCCAAGAGAGGCTGCTGCCTATTGTCAGTCGATTTTGCGCGTCGGGTCGCTTAGCGATAGCGAGATCGCTCTGCTTGAGCACCTTGGGGAGGGGGCACTCGGGCTTGATCCGGTCACGTGGTTGGCTGGATTCGCGGAGTTGGGAGGTCAAGCTGCAGTGCGTGCTGCGTATGCCCTGGCACGCGAGGTGGCCGGGTCCTTCGCGAGTGACCTAGAGGCGCTCGAGGTAACTGAGGACTGGCTGAGAGGGCAAGGCTCACGGGCAGACCTGCTTCGGTCGACATCGACTCAGACACCTCCGGATTCCTGGCTTGGGCGGAGTGCATGTGAAGTCGTGGCAGCGACCACCGCGGCTGTTGCCCTCAGGGCCTACTCCGATCTGCACGCGACCCTGCGGATGGCGGAAGAGTTGAGGACCCTCGCCCAACTGATCCTTGGTCGGCCAGCGACTAAGTGGGGGCTTGTGGCACCCTTCTCCGCAGAAATGACCCCAGGTCGGCTCGTTGAGCTCGTTCAGCGAGCAATGATCCCCTGGGCGCTCCAACGAGGCGAAGAAGGCGAGTCCCTCGGGCACTGAGACTGCTTCGGTTGCCGAGGCAACCAGGGCCGAAGCTAGAAGAAGCGCTCGAGGAGCTCGGTCTTCTTGGTCCGGTACTCCTCTTCGCTGATGAGGCCCTTGTCGAAGAGGCCCTTGACCTTGGCCAAGCGCTCCTCGAGGTCCGAGTCCCTGGCGGGGGAGGGGGCCTTGGCGGCAGGGATCGGGTCCGGCTCGGGCGGGCGCTCGGAGCTCGGGAGCGCGTCGGGGGCAGGCGGCGGCTCGGCGGGCGGGAGTGGCTCGGGGGGCGGGAGGTCCGTCTCGCGAGTCAGGGCCTCTGATTGTCCTCCGAAGACGCGCGCGCCGGCGCCGACGAGGGACTCGGCCAGGGAGAGGGCGTCGCTGGTCGCGCTGACCAAGGCCTCGGCGGCGGCGGTCCCGAAGGCGCCGACGGCGTCGAAGGGACCCTCGACCTCTGGCTGCCGCTCTGGGGCCTCCGTGCCCGTCGCTTCCCGGACCGCAGCCTCCGAGCTAGCTATGTCTCGCTCGATTCGCTCGAGGACGGCGTCGTGATCGGAGTCTAGGGAGCTTGCGGGCCGGGATGCCGCTTGGGACGACGCCTGGGCGGCGTCCTCGGCCGCGACTTCGGCCTCGAGGGCTTCGACCTCGGCTTGCTTCTCGGCCAGCTTGGCCTCGGCGGCGAGGACCTCGGCTTCGATCCGCGCGATCTCCGAGTCGTGGCGGGCGACCTCGGCCGCGCGCTGGAGGCTGGCGCTCTCTGCGGGGTCTGCTGGCGAGTCGGCGGGCTCGGCCTGAACCTCGGCGGGAGGTGCGTCTTCGGCGGGCGCGGCGGACGCCTCTTCGGCGGGCTCCTCTTCGGCGGGCTCGGGAGGAGGGGCCTCCTCACTCGGAGGCGGCGTCGCGGCCTCGGGCGGGACGCCGGCCAGGACTTGGTCCAGGTAGCCCTCGAGCTTCTCGCGGGCGATCTTCTGGACCATGGGGGCCGTCGCAAACATGCCCTTGGCGCCGCCGACCACGACCCGGCCCTTGAGGCGCACGTCGACCTGGGTCTGGCGATAGCCACCGGCAGGAACGCCCGGAGTCAGGGCCACGGTGGCGCTGACGCGGGTCCCGTCGGACTTGCTGAACTCACCCTCGAGGAGGCAGGGATGATCCAGCTCGGGCTCCTCGCAGGGACGAACGTGGACCGCATAGCCTCGGCGGTGGTAGCTCTGGAGGAGGTCTTGGCTGACGCGGTAGGCCGTGGGCGTTCCGGCCGCCACCACTCGCGTGACGCGGACCGCTGTCCCGAGGTCGAAGCTAGCCATTGCGCGTCCTCCTGGGACTTTCTAGGACGTCGCCAGGAGGGCGTCGATCTTGTCGACGCGCCCCTGGTGGCGGCCGCCCTCGAACTCGGTCGCGAGGAAGATCTTGAGCATGTCCACGGCGCGGGCCTCGGCCACGAGGCGCTCGCCTATGGAGATCACGTTGGCGTCGTTGTGCTGGCGGCAGAGGCGAGCGCTGGTCTCGTCCCAGACCGTGGCCGCCCGGACTCCCGAGACCTTGTTGGCCGCGATCCCGATTCCGATCCCCGAGCCGCAGCAGAGGAGCCCGAGGCTGCCAGGGTCACCGGCCACGGCCTGGCCGACCTTGGCGCCGAAGTCGGGGTAGTCGACGCGCTCAGCGTCCGCGGGCCCCAGGTCCACGACCTCGTGGCCGAGGGCCTGAGCCTCCTTGACGAGGCGCTGCTTGAGCGCGAATCCCGCGTGGTCGCTTCCGGCGTAGAGCTTCATGACTCCTCCTGGGAGGCCCACAGATTAGGGCATCAGCCTCCTCGCTGCTTAGGGCCAGGGTGTTAAGCGTCACGTGGGAGGGGTGGCCTGCTGCTTCACGACTCGGCGCACCGCCTATCCCTGCTCCTCGAGCCGCGAGGTCAGGCCCTCTTCACTCGAAGGCGGCAACCAATGGAAATGGGCGCCGCTTGGGCGGCGCCCTCTCCGGGTCAGAGAAGCTGAAAGGGCTAGCCCTTGAGCTTCTTGACCTCCTCGGTCAGGCGGGGCATGACCTCGAAGAGGTCTCCCACGATTCCGTAGTCGGCGACCTTGAAGATCGGCGCCTCGGCGTCCTTGTTGACCGCGACGATGCACTTGCTGGTCGACATGCCCGCGAGGTGCTGGATCGCGCCCGAGATGCCGATGGCGAAGTAGAGGTTGGGCGCGACGGTCTTGCCGGTCTGCCCGACCTGGTCGCCGTGAGGGCGCCAGCCCGCGTCGACGACGGCGCGCGAGGCGCCGACGGTCGCGCCGATCTCGTCGGCGAAGGCCTCGAGGAGCGCGAAGTGCTCGGGGCCCTTGAGACCACGTCCACCCGACACGATCCGCTCGGCCTCGGTCAGGTCGGCCTTGTCGCCCGACTTGGCCGCGACGCCCGTGACCTTGCTCTTGAGGTCGCCTTCGGCGAAGCCGAAGTCGAAGTCGCTGGCGGCGACGTCCGCGCCCTCGCTAGCGGCCGTGGGGACGCTGTTGGGGCGGAGCGAAACCACCTGAGTCGGCGTCCGGAGCTCGACGTTCGCATACGCCTTGCCGGCGTAGATCGGGCGGGTCAGCTTGAGCTGTCCGCCGTCGACGCTGAGCGCGGTCACGTCAGGCGCGTAGCCCGCGTCGAGGGCCGCGGCCATGCGAGGCGCGAGGTCCTTGCCGTCGAGGGTGGCCGCGACGAACACGACCTCAGCGCCCTCTGCCTTGACGGCGGCGACCGCAGCCTTGCAGTAGGCGTCACCGTTGTAGTGATCGAGGAAGCCGGCCGAGGCGGTCAGGACGCGGTCGGCGCCCTGCTTACCCAGCGAGCCGGCCGCTGCCTTGGCGGCGTCGCCGCCGATCACGAGCGCGACCACTTCGGCCCCACCCAAATCGCCCTTGCGACGCGCGGCCTCAGCCACGCACTCCAGGGCACCCTTCTTGAACTTGCCGCCGCGGAACTCGGCCACGACCAGAATCTTGCTTGCCATCGTGTTTTCTCTTTCCTGCAGCGCTTTAAAGGGCCAAGGCCTTGGCTTCGTCCTGGAGCAGCTTCAGCAGCTCCGGGACCGCGTCCGGACCCTCACCGACGATCTTGCCGGCGACGGGCTCGGGGGGCGGCGAGAGGCTCACGACCTCGTAGGCCGGAGCAGGCCAGGCGAACTCGAAGGTCGCGACGGGCTTCTTCTTGGCCTTGAGGATGTCCTTGAGCTTGGGGTATTTCTCGTCGGCCAGGTCGCGCTGACCCGTGATCACGGCCGGGAGGGTGACCTCGATCGTCTCGACGCGACCTTCTGCGGCGCGTTGGACGACGGCCTTTCCGTCGGCGACCTCGAGGCCGACGGCGTCGGTCACGCAGGGCACGTCGAGGAGGGTCGCGAGCATGGGACCGACCGAGAGGGCCTGGTCGTCCATGGCCTGGCGACCGCAGAGGATCAGGTCGTGGCCGCCCTCGTTGCTGATCGCCGCGGCCAGGGCCTTGGCGACCGCGAGGGGGTCGCGGTTCTCAGGGGCGTCGTCGGGAATGTAGATCCCGCGATCGGCGCCGAGGGCCAAGGCGTCCTTGAGGCGCTTGTTGGCGTCGTTCTCGCCCTTGCCGGCGCCCGCCGAGACGACGACGAGCTCGCCGTCGCCCTTGCACTCGATAGCCTTAGCGACGCTGCGAGCGTCATAGGGGCCGAGGATGAACTTGACCCCGCTGGGGTCGATGGTCTTCCCGTCGCCGCCGACCTTGATCCGGGCGGCGGTGTCGGGAACTGGTTTCACGCAGACGAAGACGCGCATGTGCTTTGCTCCTTAAGTGTGTTGGGCCGGGGGCTCTAGCCGCGGAAGGCCGAATGGCCGGTCAGGTGCTGGCCTATGGCCAGGGTGTGAATGTCGTGGGTGCCCTCGTAGGTGTAGACGCTCTCGAGGTTCATCAGGTGACGCATGACCTGGTACTCGTCGCAGACGCCGTTGGCGCCGAGGAGCTCACGGCCGAGCTTGGCGATCTCGCGCGCAGCCCAGCAGTTGTTCCGCTTGCCGAAGGACACGTGGTAGTGCTTGAGCTTGCCCTCGTCCTTCATGCGTCCCATTCGGAGCGCGACGAGCTGAGCCTTGGTCATCTCGGTGTGCATCCACACGAGCTTCTCTTGGACCATTTGGAAGCCGGCTAGAGGCTTGCCAAACTGAGGGCGCTGCTGGGTGTAGCGCAGGGCCTCGTCGAACACGGCCATCATGGAGCCAATCACGCCCCACACGATCCCGTAGCGGGCCGAGCTGAGGCACATCAGCGGGCTCTTGAGCCCCATGGTCTCGGGCAGGAGCGCCTCGGGACCGAGCTTGACGTCCTCCATGATCAGCTCGCTCGTGACCGAGGCCCGGAGCGAGAACTTGCCGGGGATCAGAGGCGCCGAGAAGCCGGGGCTGTCGGTGGGGACAATGAACCCGCGGATCCCGTCCGGGGTCTGGGCCCACACGATCGCTATGTCGGCAATGGACCCGTTGGTGATCCAGCGCTTGGTGCCGTTGATCACCCAGCCCTCGCCGTCCTTGACCGCGCGCGTCTCCATCCCGCCCGGGTCGGAGCCGTGGTCGGGCTCGCTGAGGCCGAAGCAGCCGATGATCTCGCCTTTGGCCATCCCGGGGAGATAGCGCTGCTTCTGCTCCTCGCTGCCGAAGGTGAAGATCGGATACATGCAGAGCGAGCTCTGGACCGAGACGAAGGAGCGGAGGCCGGAGTCGCCGCGCTC
>Ga0316202_10000739_pt1 | contig 31337 bp, 27 predicted proteins | sample 3monrhotite_MG_FD_204934 | JGI IMG/M metagenome (GOLD analysis project Ga0316202, IMG submission 204934) | Microbial mat bacterial communities from mineral coupon in-situ incubated in ocean water Damariscotta River, Maine, United States -... | ecosystem: Environmental > Aquatic > Marine >...
AAGCCAGTACAAGGTGCGTGAAAGCACCGAAGTTATTATTTCCAAAGACAACAATGGCATGTATTCCACTGTGGGCAGTATCAATGGGTTACCCATTTCGTTTTTGGTGGATACGGGGGCAACCTCTATTGCCATGAGTGCACAACATGCCAAACGCCTAGCTATTGATTTTCTAGTGGCTGGCGAACCGACTTTTGTGGGGACTGCATCGGGGGTGAGCAAGGCGTATCGGGTGACACTGGACAAGGTTACCGTCGGAGATATCACCCAACACAATGTGAGGGCGGTAGTTATTGACGGGAATTTCCCGATGAAAGTCTTGTTGGGAATGTCATTTTTGGGGCAGCTGGAAATTCAGCGTGAGGGCAATGTCATGCGCTTGAAGAAAAAATTCTAACTGATCACAGGTATCCGTACAGCAAAAAGTTTGCTTGTTTCCCGTCACTGCACACATCACCCAACATGCTGACAGCGTAGCAAGCTATGTCGTCATGTTTTTTTCAATCAGCGCATAAGCCGAATGATTATGGATGGACTCAAAGTTTTCTGATTCCACCACATAGGCGGTAATGCGCGAATCCTGGTTCATATGAGCAGCGATATCACGCACCATGTCTTCCACAAACTTTGGATTGTCGTAAGCACGTTCGGTCACATATTTTTCATCCGGGCGCTTTAACAGACCGTACAGTTCGCAGGAGGCAATGGATTCCACAGCATCAATGATATCTTCAATCCAGACGAATTCACGTGTCTTGATGGTTACTGTAACGTGTGAACGTTGGTTGTGTGCTCCGCGGTCGGAGATTTTCTTTGAGCAAGGGCACAGGCTGGTGACGGGCACCACCACTTTGAGTGTCGTTTCGTGTTGATTGCCGTTGCTGGCCCCCAAAAAAGTCACATCATAATCCAGCAGACTTTGTACGCCGGATACTGGGGCAGTTTTGTTGACGAAGTAGGGGAAGTTCATTTCAATGTGGCCGGATTCAGCTTCCAGGCGCTCAGTCATTTCTGTCAACATATCTTTGAAGGACTGTACTGAAATTTCACGTTCGTGCTGATTGAGAATTTCCACAAAGCGTGACATGTGTGTGCCCTTGAAATTGTGCGGCAGGTTTACATACATGTTAAAGCTGGCGATAGTGTGCTGGTCACCGCCGGAGCGATCACGAATGCGCACTGGGTGACGGATGTCTTTGATACCGACTTTGTTAATGGGTAGGTGGCGGGTATCTTCCGAGTTTTGTACATCGGCAATGGTGGAATCAGTCACGAGCTTTCCTTTTTACAGTTTGAGTCTTCAGCTTTTTATTCATCAGTAAAACGCACACAGGCACGCTCGGTTTCCCACAAGGTAATCGCTTTGACGCGAACCTGTTTATCGTTAAGAGATGAAGACAGACCACTAAAAATAAATGCGGCAATGTTTTCCGCGGTGGGATTAATTTCGTCGAAGGGTTCAATTTCGTTGAGATAACGATGATCGAGCACGTCGGTCAATTCACGTACCTGCTGACGTATTTTTTTGAAATCGATGGCCATGCCGACGTTATTCAACTGGTTGGCTTCTACTTCAGCTTCTACTTTCCAGTTATGTCCATGCATGCGCGAGCAGGCTCCGGGGTAATCACGTAGAGTGTGGGCGGAGGCAAAATCACTGACAACTTTGAGGGTGTACTTCGCAGGCATGGGATCGGTGGGGTTGGTGTGAGTGATGGGTCGATTAGTTAAACAAAAACGTCAATAAGCTATAAGTTGAGTAAAATACTAAGTTATTGGGCGTTATTTGGCAATACGCGTTTGTAGGTTGCTGCGTGCAAGCCGGTTGGTAATGGTATTTTCGATGCCCTTGGCATCCAGGCCGCACTGCTTAAGCAGTGCGCCATGTTCGCCGTGTTCGACAAAATGATCTGGCAACCCTAGGTTGTGTATTGCCACAGTGGCACCGTGTGCAGCCAGGCATTCGTTCACCCCGCTACCTGCACCGCCTACCACGGCATTTTCTTCCACGGTTACAATCAGTTCGTGTTGTTCGGCCATTTCCAGTATCAGGCCTTCGTCCAGCGGTTTGACAAAACGCATGTTTACCACCGTGGCGCCCAGCGCCTCACCCGCTGTGATGGCTGGGGTTACCATGCTGCCAAAGGTGAGGATGGCCACGCGGGCACCGCTGAGCCGCACTTCAGCTTTTCCCAGTGGCAGGGTTTCAAAATCTTGTGCGGGTTGTGTGCCAGGGCCGAAGCCGCGCGGATAACGCACGGCGCTGGGGCCGTTATGCTGGTAGCCGGTGCTGAGCATTTTGCGACATTCGGCTTCGTCTGCCGGGGCCATCACTAGCAGATTGGGGATACAACGTAGGTAGCTGAGATCGAAGCTGCCTGCATGAGTGGGGCCATCGGCACCCACCAGTCCGGCACGGTCGATAGCAAACATCACAGGTAGGTTCTGGATGGCGACGTCGTGGATCAGTTGGTCGTAGGCGCGTTGCAGGAAGGTGGAATAAATTGCCACCACGGGTTTGAGGCCATCGCAGGCCATGCCTGCGGCCAGGGTGATCGCATGCTGTTCGGCAATGCCGACATCCAGGTATTGTTTCGGGAATTGTTCAGAAAATGCCACCATGCCGGAACCTTCGCGCATGGCAGGGGTGATGCCCATGAGTTTTTTGTCCTGCGCAGCCATATCGCAGAGCCAGTTGCCAAATACCTGTGTGTACGTGGGACCCGTGTTTTTATTCGCAGATGCGCTGCCACTGGATAGTGGTTCGCCGGTATCGGGGTCGTAGCAGCCCACACCGTGGAAGGCGCAGGGGTCTTCCTCCGCAGGTGTAAAACCTTTACCCTTTTTGGTCACGATGTGCAGAAATTGTGGACCTTTCTGTGATTTCAGATTACTCAGGGTTTTCACCAGAGAGTCCACGTCGTGCCCATTGATGGGACCGATGTAGTTGAAACCCAGTTCTTCAAACAATGTGCCGGGGATCACCATGCCCTTGGCATGTTCTTCCACACGCTGAGCCAGTTCCCACATGTTGGGGATTTGGCTTAGCATCTTTTTCGAGCCTTCGCGGGCGGCGAGATAGAGCTTGCCAGAGAGGATGCGTGCCAGGTAGTTGGATAGGCCACCCACGTTGGGGGAGATGGACATATCGTTGTCGTTGAGGATTACCAGCAGGTTGGCGTCCAGCGAACCGGCGTGATTCAGGGCTTCAAAGGCCATGCCTGCGGTCATGGCACCATCGCCAATGATGGCAACCACTTTGTTGCTGTCCGTGTTTTCGTCACTCGTCTGTTGTGCGGCAATGGCCATGCCTAGCGCGGCGCTGATGGAGGTGCTGGAATGCCCGACCCCAAAGGTGTCGTAAGGACTTTCGCTGCGCTTGGGAAAACCGGAAATGCCGTTTTGCTGGCGTATACTGTGCATTTGTTCGCGGCGGCCGGTAAGAATTTTGTGAGGGTAGCTCTGGTGACCTACGTCCCACACCAGTTTGTCCTGCGGGGTATTGAACACATAGTGCAGGGCGACAGTCAGTTCCACAGTGCCCAGACCGGAGGAGAGGTGCCCTCCTGTCTGGCCCACGCTTTGAATCAGGAAGGTGCGCAGCTCGTCCGCCAGCTCTTTGAGCTGGTCGACGTCCAATGGGCGGATGTCGCTGGGGCTGTTGATACTTTCCAGTATTGGAAAGGCGCATGATTCGGACATTGCTTGTTTTGGAATCCGGTACATAGGTTGGAGTGACAAAGGAGCCCCAACAATAGGTTGCCTGCTTCCTTTTTGCAGGTTGGTATTTCTTTGTCACTTCAATCTGCAAAGTAGAAAGAAGGAAACGATTATATCAGCTTTGTCGGTGGATGATGTAGTCCGCGATGTCGCGTAGTGGCTGGGCTACTTTACCCCAGCCAGTCAGGCTGTCAATGGCTTCCTGATGCAGCTCATCCGTACGGTGCTTGGCTTTGGTCATGCCCAGCAGGGCAGGATAGGTCGCTTTGTCGCGGGCCTGGTCAGACCCCTGAGGTTTGCCCAGGGTTTGTGTATCGCCTTCCACGTCGAGGATATCGTCGCGGATCTGGAAGGCCAGCCCCATACATTTGGCGAAGTGATCCAGTTTTTCCAGTTGCACTGTTTCGATATCGGGCTGACTTAATGCACCCAGTTGGACACTGGCGCGGATTAATGCTCCGGTTTTGTGGATGTGCATGTTTTCCAATTCGACGAGATTCATCGTTTGTCCCGCGCCTTCGGCGGCGAGATCCATGGCCTGGCCGCCCGCCATGCCTCGCGAACCACTGGCCAGGGCCAGGGTTTCCACCATTTTCAAGCGCAGAGAGGGTTTGTCCACCATGCCTGGGTCGTGAGCCAGGATGTAAAACGCCAGAGACTGCAAGGCGTCACCAGCAAGAATCGCCGTCGCCTCGTTGAACTGGATGTGACAGGTGGGTTTGCCACGGCGCAATTCGTCGTTGTCCATGGCGGGCAGGTCATCGTGGATTAGCGAATAGACGTGAATCAATTCCAGTGCGCAGGCTGGACCATCAAGTGTTGCAGGGGATACACCGAGCATTTGTCCAGTGAGATATACCAGCAACGGGCGCACGCGCTTGCCACCGTCAAGACTGGCGTAGCGCATAGCATCATGCAGTAATGCAGGGTTTACATGGGTCGTAGGCAGCCAGTGTTGCAGCGCCTTTTCGGTGCGGACCTGATAGGTTTCAAGCAAGGAAGTCAGTGACATGGCGTTGGGACAGATAAAAGAACAAAGGGGAAAGAGAAAAAGGACACCGATGACATCTATTCTGCCTTGGTTTTAAAAGCATCCGGCTCGCCGTCTTTTTTCAGTAGGATTTCTATTTTTTGCTCGGCTTCGGCCAACGCTGTTTGGCAACTGCGGGTGAGTTCGATGCCGCGCTCGAAGTCTTTCAGTGAATCTTCCAGTGAAGATTCGCCATTTTCCATGCGTTCCACCAGGGTTTCGAGTTCTTCTAGTGCCGTTTCAAAATCGAGTGTTTTTTGTTTCTTTTGAGCCATGTTTTTGAACTACGTGGTTTCCGTCTTTTGTGGGTGGCCGGTACGTTAACGCAGGGTCTCCGGCTGGGTCAATTCTGGTTGGGTCAAATAGGGGGTGAAAAAAACGATTTTTTCAGTTTGGTTTCAGCCTGGGGGCGTAGCTTATCACTCAGTAAAGGTAAAACTGACAAACGCAAAGGAAACTGACATGAATACGTCCATTACAAGATTTGACGATGACACCACCGATTCCCAAGGAGGGCAGGCCCAACAAAAACAGGCCACCGTGTGGGACCCATTGGTTCGCATATTCCATTGGTCGTTGGTGAGTGCCTTTTTTATCGCTTATTTCACCGAAGATGATCTGCTGGATCTGCATGTTTACGCCGGTTATCTCATTGGTGGCTTGCTGGTTTTCCGCTTGATCTGGGGTTTTGTGGGCAACCATCACGCACGTTTTGCTGATTTTGTAAAACGTCCCAGCGAGGTGTGGGGCTATGTGAAATCCATTGTTGCACAACATCCGCGACGCTACCTGGGGCACAACCCTGCTGGTGGCGCCATGGCCATCGCCCTGTTGTTATCGCTGGTATTGGTCACGATAAGCGGTATTGCTCTTTATGGAATCGAAGAATCTGCCGGACCACTAGCCACGAGCCTGTCTGGGACAGGTGAGTTCTGGGAGGACGTGGTGGAAGAAACGCATGAATTCTTTGCCAACGCCACGCTGGCATTGGTGTTCTTCCATGTGCTGGGTGTGTTGATAGCAAGCCTTCAACACAAGGAAAATTTGGTGAAATCCATGGTGAATGGTCGTAAACCCATTGACGAAGGAGATGTCGCATGAAAACGGGTGGTGAAATGTTACGTAAGGGGTTGCTTATTTTGTTGGTCACTGTGCCACTGGCCAGTCAGGCATCTGTGGTGGATGAGCAGCTTGCTGGTTATCAAGCCAGTGGAGCAGGGCCGTTCAATGTACAAAAAGGCGAGCAGTTGTGGCAGCAGGAAGTGATGAATGCGAAAGACGGTCGTGCCCGCAGTTGCACCACTTGTCATGGTAATGATTTGCGTAGCACCGGCAAACATATCAAGACCGGTAAGGTTATCGAGCCTCTCAGTCCGGTAGTCAATGCTGAACGCCTGAGCAGTGCTAAAAAAATCCGTAAATGGTTTAAACGTAATTGTAAATGGACCTGGGGGCGTGAATGCACACCGCAGGAAAAAGGCGATTTGCTGAGCTTTATGCGCAATCAATAGTTTGAAATCAATCAATGTTGAAATGTAAAGGTGATTATCATGGACAATAGTAAAAGCAAAACCTGGAGTATCGTACTGACAATGGGCTTCACGTTGGGTTTGATCGGCATTAGTGGGATGGTGCTCAGTGATGACGATGAGTACGAAGGCAATGATCGATGGAATCAATCCCGGTTGGATGTGGCACCAGTGGACAATGTTTTTTACAAAGAGGAGTGTGGTTCTTGTCATTTTCCTTATCAACCGGGCTTGTTGCCTGCTCGCTCCTGGCAGCGGCTGATGGGTGAGCTGGAAAATCACTTTGCTGAAAATGCAGAATTGGAGGCTGCCGATGCCCAACAGCTCACGGCTTATCTTACAGAGAATGCGGCGGATACATCTGATTATAAGCGGTCACGTGGTATCAGCCGTTCATTGGCTAAAGATGATGTCCCATTGCGTATTAGCACAACACGTTATTTCAAACGTAAACATCATGAATTGCCTGATCGCATGGTGAAAGATAATCCTGAAGTACGTTCGTTCAGCAATTGTGAGCTTTGCCATAAGCGAGCAGCGCAAGGGTCTTATGATGAGCATCAAGTGAAAGTGCCGGGTTATGGGGCTTGGGAAGATTGAGTCTGCTCAGGAATGGAAATTGAATAACTTATTTTGGGTTTGTGGTGAAGACGAGTCAGGTGCGTTGAATGATACGCGGTGTTGTTAACGCAGAGGTACAGAGGACGTAGAGAAAACCATTTGAGTAATGCTCGTTACTACAGTAGGTTCAACGGGTTAACCTAGATTGAAAGAAGGTATTTGAATGAGGCGTTTATTGATTGTGGTGTCGCTGGTGGGGTTGTCAGGCCTGTTTGTGCTGACTCCCGGATTGAGCGATGAGGACCATCAACAGGCCCGACGTTTAAAAGAACTGGGGGAAATTCTGCCGTTGGAACACATCATCAAGGCTGCCAAAGCCAGGCAGCCTGGTCGGGTGATTGAAGTTGAGCTGGAAAATAAAGAGGGACGCCATGTTTATGAAGTAGAGTTGTTGAATGAGCGTGGTGAAGTCTGGGAACTCTATTTTGATGCGGCCACTGGCGAATTGATCAAACGTGAGCGGGAGGACTGATGAGGTTATTGCTGGTTGAGGATGACGAGACCCTGGCCGCAGGTCTCAAGCAGGATTTGTCTCGTGCAGGCTTTGCTGTCGATGTGGCGCATGATGGCGTTGACGGAGAATTCATGGGCAATGAGGTGGAATACGATATGGTGATTCTTGACCTGGGCCTGCCAAAGAAACCGGGGCTGGACGTATTGACTGACTGGCGCAAACAAAAAAACACTGTGCCGGTGATTGTGCTTACTGCGCGGGATGCCTGGAATGAACGGGTTGATGGACTGCGTGCTGGTGCTGATGATTATCTGGGCAAACCTTTCCATGTAGAAGAATTGCTGGCGCGCATTGACGCGATGATTCGCCGTCGTGGCGGGCGTGCCGATGCCTCACTGGAAATAGCAGGTTTGGTGCTGGACGAAGCACGCCAGCAGGTGATGGATGCGACAGGCATCAGCCATTCATTGACAGGCACAGAATTTCGCTTGCTGCGCTATTTTATGAATCATCCTGGCAAAGTGTTATCCAAAAGCAAACTGACAGAACATGTTTACGAAGATGATGCTGATCGTGACAGTAATGTCATCGAGGTTTATGTACGACGGTTGCGTGACAAGCTGGGTAATGAACGAATTCGTACCCGACGCGGACAGGGTTATGTTTTTGTCGGTAAAAGTGGAGACAAAATTTGAATTCGGTACAGCAACGCTTGCAACTGGGGCTGGCGTTCAGTGTCGTGTTGTTGATGCTATTGTTGTGGTGGCTGGTGGCGGGTGCGATTGAAAAATTTGGTGAAGAGTTTGTGCAATCACGGCTGGAACACGATGCCGATAGTTTGTTATCCGCCTTGCAAGTGAATGAAAGCGGTGTGGTGCAGTTAACACCGGGGCGTATGACAAGCATCTACAAACAGCCTTTTTCCGGGCATTATTTTATGGTGTTGAGTGAAGATAAAATACTCTATTCCCGCTCATTGTGGGATGAGTCCCTGGTTGTGTCGCGATTGCCCAAGGGAGTGAAACGCCAGTGGAATGCACAGGGTCCGGCGGGGCAGATATTGCGAGTGTGGGCGGGCGGATTTCAGAAGCAGGGGCACCATTTCACGCTTGCTGTTGCGGAAGATTTGACGCCGTTGTCGGAAAGCCTAGTACGCTTTAACTGGTATTTTGCTGGTTTGTCGTTGTTGACACTATTGGTATTGCTCGGTGTACAGCATTACGTTGTACGTCGATCTTTTCGTCCATTAGAACAAATTTTACACGAGGTTAAAAACCTGCAACAGGGGGCGGTGGGTGAGTTGAGTGAAGATGTGCCTGCCGAGGTGAGACCGCTGGTGCGCGAAGTTAATCACCTGATGCGCCTGCTGGGTGAAAGGTTACAACGTTCGCGCAACGCACTGGGTAATCTCGCCCATGCCCTCAAAGGCCCGTTAAGCCTGTTGAGCCAGCTTGGACAACAGGAAAATGTGTGCGCATTGCCAGATCTGTCGGCCAGCCTGAATCAGCAGACTGACAGCATTCGGCAACTTATGGATCGCGAACTGAAACGTGCCCGGCTCATGGGGCAGGGTGCGCCTGGTGTACGTTTTGCGCCACAGGAAGAGATGCCGGTATTGATGGATGTGTTGCAGCGTATGTTTGCGGTTAGGGATGGGCAGGAAACATCCCTGGATATTCATTGGCAGGCGCCGGACGTGGTTTTTATTTTTGATCGTGACGACATGCTGGAATTGATCGGTAATTTACTGGATAACGCCTGCAAGTGGGCCAAACATCAGGTGTACTGTGAATTACAGGGTGATGAACATTATTTACAGTTAGTGGTAGAAGATGATGGTCCGGGATGCAGTGATGAAGAAATCAAACGGTTGATTACGCGGGGAGTGCGCATTGATGAAGCTGCACCTGGTCATGGACTGGGTCTGGCGATTGTGCGTGACGTGGTGGAAATTTATGGCGGTAAGTTAACGCTGGAACGGTCTTCAACACTGGGTGGTTTACGGGTGTCGGTGTGTTTAGAAAATCGTGCAGAGTGAATGACTCAGGGTAAACTCTCGTGGCGTTTGAAATTTTAGGGAGACTGTAACCAACGCTGTGTAACTGCCCGAATTAACGTTTATACATAATCAATCAAGCGGTCTGCAAATTCAATCATAAATCGATTGAGGGATTTTCCAATTCCGAATGAGCATTGTCCATGTCAGTGCGTTTGTGCAAAAGCAAAAGTGCTTCACGAAAAGCCTGATGTTAACCTGTCGCAGCCTCATCGGCATTTTCTCTGTACATGCAGATGCTATTACCATCACGCTTTGCAGAGTACATGGCGGTATCGGCATGGCTAATTAATTCATTAATGTCAGTACCATGGTCTGGGTAAAGTGCTATGCCTATGCTTGCTCCGGCGCAGATTTTTTCACCTTCGTTGTTCATAATAATGCTTTCCTCGAAAGTAGACATTATTTTTTTCGGAACGACATCGGGTGACTCCCGGGCAACGGTTGGTAAGACAAAGGCAAATTCATCACCACCGAGCCGGGCAATGGTGTCACTGTCTCGTAAGATTTTCTGGATGCGATCTGCCACGGTTTTAAGTACATAGTCCCCGCTCAAATGTCCCCATTGATCATTGATTTCTTTGAATTTATTGAGATCCATTATCACCACTGCAAATGGAGTTTTGTTGCGCATGGCCAGCTTGATAGCTTGTTCCAGTCGGTCATGGAATAGGATGCGATTGGGTAAACCCGTTAGCGGATCATGCAAGGAAGCATGTTTGAGTTGGTTATTGCTGCTGGCCAGCTCGGCATTTTTTATTTCCAGTTCAGTGAGTAAATCGTTGAGTTGCAAAGTACGTTGCTGTACTTCCTGTTCCAGATTATTGACATAATTTCTGGCATATTCACCTAGATTCCATTTTTTAATCAGGCTTAATGCCATTTGTTGTACAGCGACGGCATCAAACGGTTTGCGCAGAAATAATAATTTGTCGCTGCTGCCCAGTTTTTCGACAATGTTATCCCAGGTGTAATCGGAATAGGCAGTACATAACACCATCTCGACATAGGGGTGCTTTAACCAGATACGGCTAATGGTTTCGATACCATCCCAACCCGGTGGCATGCGTACATCCATAAAAACCAGTGCATAGGGTCGATTTTCCTGTGCTGCCTTGTTCACCATGGCCAGTGCCTCCTGGCCTTGCAATGCAGAATCAACCTCATATTTTAAAACGTCATCAGGAGTTTTGTTTTTGGGCTTTTTTTCGTCATCGTCAAACAGTTCGGCCTCCAGGTCATCCAGCGCGGCGTAATCTTCATTTTTCTCATGAATGAGAACCTTGCGGAAATCCTCATGAATAGATTCATTGTCATCAACAATCAGAATACGTGTGTTGTGTTCCATCATGGCTCCTTGAATGATGTCTTTAGTCTTGAATGTATGGATTAAGCCGCGTTATTCATAGGTAATATGACAGTAAAACAGGCACCTTTCTGAATACCTTCACTGTCGACATTCAAGGCACCTTTCATTTCGGTCATAGCATTGGCGCAGGTATGCAGGCCAAAGCCGTGCCCAGTTTCTTTTGTGGTAAAACCATGGCTGAAAATTTTGGTGAGTTGTTCTTCGTTTATGCCGCAGCCATTGTCTTTTATCTTCAGGTAAACAGCGGTGTCGTTGGCCATGCCGGTTTCAATGAGCATTTCCTTCGGTTTGTTGAATTGATCGTTATCATTCATAGCCTCTTTGGCATTTTTGATCAGGTTGGTAATCACCTGTAGTAGTTTGGATTTTTGTCCGGTACATGCTGGGGTGTTGGCGAATTGTGTATTCAGTTTGACACCCCATTTTTTGAGCGATGCATCCTGAATTTTCAGGGCATCTTCAACCAGTGCAGGCAGGTTGAGTTGTTCGTTGTGGAAACCGGATTTGGCATAGGTTTGCTGAGTGCTGATGACTTCTTTCATCATCGTGGTTTTGACAATCAATTCTTTGGATTCTTCTTGAATGCTGCTGATTTCAGCGTTCAATACCTTGCCTATTTTGATAAAATATTCGGGCAGTTTTTTGCCTCGGGCATCCCGGATGAGGAATTCGTTCATGTCGTCGTAGTTTTTCAGCAACATGTCACAGGCCTTTAACAGACCGGTGATTTTACTGCTGCCGGAGATGCGATAAATTTCTTCGCTGGCCAGATTGACGCTGTTGAGAATATTGCCAATGTTATGTAACACACCAGTAGCCATGTCGGCCATGCCAGATTTGTGTGCGGCATCAACCAGTTGGTTTTGGGCATCAGCCAGGGTTTGTTCATTGTCTTTGCGGCTGGTGATGTCACGCACGATACAAACACGCATGCGTTTGTCGCCAACCAACATGCTGGATACCATAATTTCCATAGGGAAGCTGCTGCCGTCGGAGCGAAGCCCCAGGTATTCTTTGGGTTGCTGGTTATTGCTTTGTTGTCCTGATTCTACAAAATGGTCAACGTCATAACCGTCGGACAACGATGTGCTGTGCAGGCCAATGGCTTCATCGTTCCTCAGTGCAAAAATCGTCATGGCTGCTGGGTTCAGTGACTCAATAGCACCGGATTCATCCAGCACAAGGATGCCCTCGCCAATATTATCGAGAACGGCGCGAATTTTTATTTCACTTTCTTCGAGATCCCGGGTGCGTTCATTGACACGGTTTTCCAGATCCTGATTCAGAGTTTGCAGTTCATTCAACATCTGTTGTTCGTTCATCGCGGCCAGACGCAGGTGATTGACCATGGTGTTAAAAGAGATGCCCAGCTGCCCGATTTCATCTTTGCTGGTTACCATCACTTCGGCGTTAAGGTCACCCTCGGCCACTTGGCCAGCGGCATTCATCAGGCGCTGGATCGGTGGCACAATGTTGTGGATAAAACGGAATGCCAATAGTATGCCGGTAAGCAGCGCGAGAGCCATGCTGATAATGGCCGAGATACGAATTTGATACAATGCATGGGTCAGTTCCTGGGCGCTGTCGAGTGCGGCATTGAGTAGTTCATCGGCAGTGCCTTCGAAGAGGGTTTGCAACTGATTGGTGACGGGTTGTACCTGAGTTCGCAGTAAGTGAGTGTCGGCCCGCCAAGCGTCAGTTTCAAATATTTCCAGCACTGTCGGAAGTCTTGCAAAATAAGAAGTATGGACTTCATTCATCTCTTCGATTTCACCGAAACCGGGGGTGACCTCCAGCTGGTTCAGTTTTACCATCAGGGCGTTGATGCGTTCCTTGAAGTTATTGAAATTGACTAGGGTTTCTTTGTTCTGGGCTGTGATATAGAGGTTGAGTGCTCCCATCATCCGCACCCAGTTGTACCGTAGCTCCTGTAGAATGAGCGAGGCTTGCGCGATTCGAGGATCACCAGAAACGATGTCATCGCTGGCCAGCAGGATGTTGATGTTGCCCAGAAAATGGATGGCCAGCGGGTTCAGTGTTTCCCCTGCCAACAGTAGGCCACGGTTGTTCAGGTTGTTGTCGTGCAGCGCGAACAATGCTTTTGCATATTCTCGATATTGCTGGAGTAGAGTCTGGGATGTGTGCAATGTGCCATCGAGTTCCAGGTTTTGGAAAATCTCCTGCTGGCGAGCACTGTCCAGACGGACAGCGATGTCGTTGGTAATCTGTTTGAACGCTGTTTTGTGCTCAACTTCTTTCGTTAACAAATAACCGTTTAGTGAGGCAATAGCCTGATTAAGACTTTGCGACAGGCGTTGAAAGTAGTTAGCCGCGGGTTGGCGCTCTTCAAGCGCGGATGTTGCGGTGCGTTGGATGCTGTCAAGTTTTAACAGGGTAATGCTCATGCCCATCGCCATGAGCAGGATCAGGCTAGCGAAACCGACACTGATTTTCCGGCGGACACTCCAGTTGCGTGGATGGAGGTTGTTAATAGCAGGAGGCGATGTGTTTGGGGTGGTCATGTGTTTGGCTTGATGGGTGAGGGTTATTTAATCTAAGTGCTTCAATTTTATATTAATAACGGAAAATCTCAGGGGAACTTGAGTGAACAATGGGGTTGCCATGTGTCATAAAATGAGCGGTGGCCGGCTTTGCTCCTTAGTTGTTTTGGGGTCTCGCCTCATTCGTCTTTGGCAGGTAGACTGCGCCATTCTGTGGAGATTTTTCAGGAGTCCGAATTGAGCAGTCAGCATGAGCAGTAAGTACGATGCCGCTTCCATCGAGGTATTAAGCGGCCTGGAACCCGTGCGTAAGCGCCCCGGGATGTATACTCAAACTGAGCGTCCCAACCATCTGGCTCAGGAAGTGATTGACAATAGTGTTGATGAGGCCATTGCGGGTCATGCCAGCACAATTGACGTTATTTTGAGCAAAGATGGCTCTTTGCAAGTGAGTGACAATGGCCGGGGTATGCCGGTGGACATTCACCCCAACGAGGGTATTCCCGGCGTGGAGGTGATACTGACCAAGCTGCACGCCGGTGGTAAATTCTCCAATAAAAACTACGAATTCTCCGGTGGCCTGCACGGCGTGGGTGTGTCTGTGGTCAACGCCCTGTCGAAACACCTCGAAGTGTGGGTACGGCGCGGCGGCAAGGAATACAACATTGCTTTTGCCGATGGCAACAAAATCTCCGACCTCGAAGAAACAGGCACGGTAGGCAAGCGTAACACCGGCACCACATTGCGCTTTTGGCCTGACCCCAAATTTTTTGATTCAAACAAATTTTCCGTGCCACGGCTCAAACATGTATTGCGTGCCAAGGCTGTGTTATGCCCCGGCCTGAAAGTCAGCTTCTACGACGAAAAGACCGACGAAACCAACGAATGGTGTTATGAAGATGGCCTGCGTGACTACCTGATAGCCGAGCTGCAAGGCCAGCCGACCCTGCCGGAAGACCCCTTCATGGGCAGCTTTGCAGGCAATGCTGAGGCGGCTGATTGGGCTGTGTTGTGGTTACCTGAAGGCGGTGAATCCGTCAGTGAAAGTTACGTCAACCTAGTGCCCACCGCGCAGGGCGGCACCCACGTCAACGGTTTGCGCACGGGGCTTACCGAGGCCATGCGTGAATTTTGTGAATTTCGTAATTTGTTGCCACGCGGTGTCAAGCTGGCCCCGGACGATGTGTGGGATAAGGTAAGTTACATTCTCTCAGTGAAAATGGCCGACCCTGCCTTTTCCGGCCAGACCAAGGAGCGTCTGTCCTCCCGGGAATGTGCGCCGTTTGTTTCCGGTGTGGTGAAAGATTCGTTCAGTCTGTGGCTTAACCAGCACACGGAACAGGGCGAAGCTATCGCGGAACTGGCCATTGCCAACGCGCAAAGCCGCTTGCGAGCGGGTAAAAAAGTTGTGCGTAAAAAAATCACACAAGGCCCGGCTTTACCCGGCAAACTGGCGGACTGTTCCAGTTCTGATCCTGCACAGTCTGAACTGTTTCTAGTGGAAGGTGATTCCGCTGGTGGTTCTGCCAAGCAGGCGCGCGATAAGGAATTTCAGGCCATCATGCCCTTGCGTGGCAAAATTCTGAACACCTGGGAAGTGGATGCTGGTGAAGTGCTGGGTTCGCAGGAAGTGCATGACATCGCCGTGGCCATCGGCGTTGATCCCGGTTCCGACAAACTTGAAAATTTGCGCTACAAAAAAATCTGCGTACTGGCTGATGCCGATTCTGATGGAGCCCATATTGCCACGCTACTTTGTGCGCTGTTTCTGCGCCATTTTCACCCGTTAGTGCAAGCGGGCAATGTGTACATTGCGATGCCACCGTTATATCGCATTGATATTGGCAAAGAGGTCTATTATGCGTTAGATGATGCCGAGAAACAGGGGATTGTGGATCGCATTGCTGCGGAAAAACTGCGTGGAAAAATCAATGTGCAGCGCTTTAAGGGGCTGGGTGAAATGAACCCCAAACAATTGCGAGAGACAACATTGGCACCGGATACCCGTAGGCTGGTACAACTGACGATTGAATCAGGTGACAACACCCATCAGATGATGGATATGTTGTTGGCGAAGAAACGCGCACCAGATCGCAAAACATGGTTAGAGAAGAAAGGGAATTTGGCAGAGGTTTGAGTTGGGTAGGGTGTTGTTAGCTGAGTAGGTTGGGGTGAGGAACGAACCCCAACAAGCGGTGTTACGCGCAATCCTCCAAACAGAAAGAGGATAACGAATTGCAATATCGACGGACTGATATCGCGGGTGGAACTTATTTTTTCACTGTAAATTTGGCAGAACGGAAACGCAGGTTATTGATTGATCAGTCAGATGTATTACGTAAGGTAATTAGGCAAGTCAAACAAAATCATCCATTTATCATTGATGCCATGGTTGTGCTTCCTGATCATTTGCATATGTTGTGGACTTTGCCGCAGGGAGATTGTGACTATCCGACACGCTTGATGTTGATTAAGACGGGCTTTTCTAGGTTGATTGAAAAAGGCGAATATCGTAGTGCCAGTCGGCAAGCAAAGGGTGAACGAGGAATTTGGCAGCGACGATATTGGGAACACTTGATTCGAGATGAGCGAGATTATGCCAATCATGTGGATTACATTCATTACAATCCGGTGAAGCACGGACATGTGGAACGGGCCTCAACTTGGCAATATTCGAGTATTCATCGGTACATTCGGGCCGGGTTGATGGAGCGGGACTGGGGTGGACGTAAGGGTGGTATGCCTGAGAGTGGTGTATTTGGTGAGCGTTGATGGATTTGTTGGGGTTCGTACCTCACCCCAACCTACGGGCTACGGACTGACGCGGACAATGTTTCAATTTTAAGCCAAAAGCTTGACTTGCTTCAAATTCAAGCGAAAAAAATTATTTCAAAATCGATCACATATGAAACCATGTCGGGTGTTGTCGATCATTCAAGCCATACAACTTAACCGGTGGGCAATGCTCACCCTACGAAACATAGAGCAATGACAGAAACAACCGAACTAAATTACGAAGGCGTAGAACAACAACCTCTCAGCATCTTCACTGAGAACGCCTATCTCAATTACTCCATGTACGTCATCATGGATCGCGCCTTGCCACATATTGGCGATGGTTTGAAACCCGTGCAACGGCGCATCATCTACGCGATGTCGGAACTAGGCTTGAAAGCCGGGGCCAAGTATAAAAAATCTGCGCGTACCGTGGGTGATGTGCTGGGCAAGTTCCATCCGCATGGCGATTCAGCCTGTTACGAAGCGATGGTGTTGATGGCTCAGCCGTTTTCCTATCGTTATCCACTGGTGGATGGGCAGGGTAACTGGGGTGCACCGGATGATCCCAAATCATTCGCGGCGATGCGTTATACCGAGTCGCGGCTGGCGAAATATTCGGAGTTGCTGTTGTCCGAGGTGGGGTCGGGCACAGTGGATTGGGTACCGAACTTTGACGCGACGCTGGAAGAGCCGTCAGTGTTACCGGCGCGGGTGCCGAATCTGTTGCTGAACGGCACGACCGGTATTGCGGTGGGTATGGCGACGGATATTCCGCCACATAACCTGCGTGAAGTCGTGAATGCCTGTGTACATTTGCTGGATGCACCCAAGGCGACGCTGGCGGATATTTGTGAGTTTGTGCAGGGACCAGATTATCCCACAGATGCAGAGATTATTACGCCCCGTAATGAATTGATCGCTATGTATGAAAAGGGCGGCGGTTCGGTGCGCATGCGTGCGGTGTGGGAAAAAGAAGACGGCGCGGTGGTGGTAACGGCGCTGCCACATCAGGTTTCTGGTAATAAAGTGTTGGAACAGATCGCTGCGCAGATGAATGCGAAGAAATTGCCTATGGTGGAGGATTTACGCGATGAATCCGATCATGAAAACCCGACCCGTTTGGTGATCGTACCGCGTTCCAATCGCATCGACCTTAATGCGCTAATGGCACATTTGTTTGCGACGACGGATCTTGAACGGACTTACCGCGTTAACATGAACATCATCGGCCTTGATGGCAAACCGCAGGTGAAAGACTTGCGTACCTTGCTCAAGGAATGGCTGCTGTTCCGTACCGACACTGTGCGTCGTCGCTTGGAATATCGCTTGGCAAAAGTGAAGCGTCGCCTGCATTTGTTAGATGGTTTGCTCATTGCGTTTCTTAACCTCGATGAAGTGATCCGCATTATTCGCACCGAGGATGAACCTAAAGCGGTGTTGATAAAACGCTTCAAGCTCACTGAGGAGCAGGCGGACTACATCCTTGATACCAAGCTGCGTCAGTTAGCTCGTTTGGAAGAAATGAAAATCCGCGCCGATCAGGAAGAATTGGCGGCAGAACGTGACAAACTGGAAAAAACATTAGGTTCGAAGACGCGTTTGAAAACGCTGGTGCGTAAGGAGCTGGTTGCTGATGCGGAAGAATACGGTGACGATCGACGCTCCCCCATTGTTGAACGAGGTGCGGCGCAGGCACTGGATGAAACCGCATTGATCAGTGCCGACCCTGTCACGATTGTGTTGTCGGAGAAAGGTTGGATTCGCGCGGCCAAAGGTCATGATGTGGATGCCGATGGCCTTAATTACAAAGCCGGTGATGGCTTTAAAGCGGCAGCCTGTGGACGCAGTAATCAGCAGGTCGTGTTTTTGGATGCCAGTGGGCGTTCGTATTCCATTGCGTCGCATACGTTGCCATCGGCACGCGGACAGGGTGAGCCGCTCACTGGTCGTGTGACTCCACCTGATGCTGCTGGTTTTGTTGATGTACTTGCGGGCAAAGGCAGTGATTTGTATTTGCTGTCCAGTGACGCGGGGTATGGTTTTGTCACCCGGTTGGAAAATATGTACGCCAAAAATAAATCGGGTAAGGCTTTGTTGAAATTACCCAAAGGTGCGCGAGTATTGCAAGCCTGTGCAGTCAACGATGTCGCCAGTGATCGTATTGTGGCGATAACCACTGAAGGCCGTATGTTGGTTATTCCATTACGAGAGTTGCCGGAGATGGCCAGAGGTAAGGGCAACAAGATTATTGGTATTCCCTCTGCGCGGGTCGTGACCCGTGAAGAATATGTGATAGGGGTTGCGGTTATTGCTGCGGGCGGTAGTTTGACCATTTATTCTGGCAAGCGTCATTTAACACTTAAATCCAAGGATATCGAACATTACGGAGGTGAGCGTGGCCGTCGTGGTTCCAAGTTGCCGCGTGGTTTTCAGCGGGTGGACAACATTTCTGCTAATTGTGCAGCAAATGCTGAGGCCGGAGTGGTTGAAAAATAGCGATGACAATTGATTGGATGCAATGGTGGAATCGCCTGCCGTATATGGGTACAAAGGGCGAAAAGGTTGTGTCACGGGTTATCCCATTAAAATTGGATGTGCCGATGATGCGTACATACAATCGGCACACGCAAGAGAAACTACAGTCACCACCAGACAGTTGGAAAGACCTGAACAAGTATCCGACGGAGTTGTTGCGCGAAATTGATCGTTATTTACAGCGTGTCAATACAGAGAAAATTCGTAACAGCAAACGTATGGCTTGGATTGAACATGCCTTGCAATATGCCTGTCCGGCTATGCGAAAAATCTATTCTGAACACTACAAATCCGAAGCATTACCGGAATCACATGATCGACGTGAAGGATTGGTGGCGGCGATTAATGTATGCAGCCAATTAGCCGTGGGTTACAAGCGTCAGCTGAATGAAGATTTTTCTTTATCTGATAGCCGCTATGCCCGAGTACGTCCTCGAGTGCGCCATCATGCCTTGCGTGTTTTGGAATTATTGCGTATGGAACAACGTTTACGTGCCATGCGATATCAAACATTATCAGAAAAAAATTGGCAGGATTGCAATCAGATATATTTTGCCCTTTCCCAATGCGAGGATATTGATGAACAACGGTTGGCGCTAAACTGTTTACAGTTGTTGCTGGATACCTCAGCCAATGAAGGGACGCGCCGGATACCGATGATGACATCATTAAACTTGGTTTATCTATCGATACAGTTTAATGGTTTGTTTAACATCAATGCTTTGTTATGCCAAAAATTGCATGTGGTTGATGCGCAAATCGCAAACGTCATCGATTCGATTACCATTATTCCAGATCATGGAAAAGCATTAGGGCGTGGGAAATTGTTAATTTATTATGGGCAGGATCGTCCACCGTATTTTAAACGTCAGGATGAGGTACAGCGAAAAAAACAGCTTGCATGGTTAAAAGCACACGATGAATTTCGTCCCGAGGGTGCGCTTTCGTCAGAATACAAAACAAGAGCTGTCATCGTTGATATTTCACCATTGGATGCAATATTGGTGAAAGAGCACCAGCGACTGCTGGTACGATTTGAGTCGCAGGGCTTCATCGAGGGCATGAAAAAAAAGAAGGCAAAAAATAAATACAATACGGTTACCGATCAGGATGATTTAGCCAATTTGCTGACTATTGATGCGATGTGTGATGGTTTGCAACTGAAACAGCGCAAGGAAGAAAGAGAATATATTCTGGGTCAAAAAATATTGTATGTGTACAGTGGATTTATGTCCGTTTATAAATTGCTGGTGGATATGGCCACAGAAAAAAATGATGAAAACCATAACTTGGTAATCGACAGTGATTTACGTGAAGCATTGGCAGGGCGTTCAGCGTTAATTGCTGCCGATTTACAGGATAACGAGTTTGGCCAATGGTTTGTGGTCGACAAAAGTGAGGGCGGGGTTCACATTAAAACGCGAGAGAGTGAGTTCACTACAGCTTTGTTTATTGGCCAGGTAGTGGCATTTGCTTATTCGCGTGAAGAGCTTGCCAAGCCGACGCTGGGTTATGTGGTGCGCCTGCGCCGCAATATCAGCAAAGAAATCGAAGTGACTCTTCGTATTTTATCAAAAGCCGCTATTGCTACAGCCGTGCAAAATGAATTTTTAAGTCAAAATGATATGGCTTTGCCTGCCATTGTGCTTGAGGGTGATGCCACAGTTGGACGGCGTCTGATGTTACACCACAGTCATCGCTTGTCATCGGGAACCCTGATAAAGACTGAACAGGATCAGCAGCAAACAGAAATTATTTCCGAGATACTGAAAATTCAGCGGGAGTTTGTGGTTTATTCGCTGCTGGAAAAATCGTAGTCCAGTGATGTTTCCGGTTGTTGCAAATAGTACCCCTGAATAAAATTGACACCATGCTGCCATAATACGGCCAGACAGGCAGGGTCTTGCACATGTTCGGCAATCGTCAATATATTGTTAGCGCGCCCAGCTTCGGCAACTTGCTGTATGATTTTTTGACTTTCTTCACTGGCCACATTGTTGATATGGCTGCCATCAATTTTCAGGTATTTCAGTTCCAAATGTTTCAGGTAGGTGAGGTCACTTGATTCTTTACCTGCGTGGTCGAGCCCCATATTGCAGTGTAGTTGCTTGAGTCCATCGGAGAAGACTTTGGCGGCCTTGATATTTTCCAGGGCAGTTTGTTCGTTGATTTCAAATACTAGGTTGTTACCCTGCAAGCGCGCGGCTTGCAATAATTTGCTAATCCATACGAGCAGGCCTGGGTCGCGTAATGAGTCGGCAGAGATCTTGATGAAAAACTGAATTTCTTTGCCGACTTTTCGCTTGTCCAAAATGGCCTTGGCGGCATTTTTAATCACCCATTTATCAATTTCTTGCATGAGTCCTGCTTGTTCGGCGGCTTTAAGAAAGTCGCCGGGCATAATGATGGAGTCGTCCTGGTCTTTTAAACGCAGCAAAACTTCATAACGTTCGCCTGGTTCGGCATGCAGGCTGACGATAGGTTGATAGAGCAGTACGAAACGATTATTTTTAAGGGCAAGTCCTAGCAACGTGGTGATGCGTTTGTCAGCCTCCAGACTGGCCAAGGCATCTTCTTCGGAAAATATATGTATTTGGTTGCCACCTTTTTCCTTGGCAGCATTGCAAGCCACTTCTGTTTGAGATATGGCTTTTTTGGCATCGGTCGTGGTTTCGGTAATGGTTGAAATACCAATACTAAAGGTCGTGGTAACGGCTTTTTTTTCTACTTCAAATATTTTTTCAGCTAGCCCTTTACACAGTTTTCCAGCCAGTTTTTCGACTTGTTTTTGTTGTTGGCCAGAAAGGATGACGGAAAAAATAGTGCCGGCATAGCGGGCGATGTCGATGTTGTCCTCAGGGAGAGTTTCCTGGAGATATTGAGCAATGTCAGATAATACCAAGTCACTTTCGGCGATGCCAAGCGTGTCTTTGATGTTCTTGAAATTGTCTGGCTCAATATACAGTAATGCAAATTTTTCTTCATTTTTGCAGGCAAGGCTGACAGCATCTTCTACTTTTTCCATGAAATATTGGTTGTTGTACAGTCCGGTCAATAAATCCTGCTGGCGAAGTTGTTCGATTTCTTTTTCGAGTGCTTTGTTGTTGCTTTTACGGTGAATCATTACCTGAGTGCAGGCTTCACCATCAATGCTGGCGCGTGAAAACTCCATAGTGGCAGGAAATACTTCACCATCTTCACGCGCAGCTTGATATTCGAGCGCACCCTCTGGTGGTTGGTTATTATTGATGCCACGCAATACGTCTTTAAAGTTCTGTTGTTCACCCGGGGTAATAAGGTCCATGATAGGTACGCTTCTCAGGTCTTCAATATTTTCATACCCGAAAATATCCTGATAGCTTTGGTTGGCATAGATGTGCATACCTTCATGGATATAAGCAATAGGGTCTCGCGAGCTATCGATCAGCACACGGTTACGTTTTTCACTTTCATGATAGAGGCTTTTGCAGCGACGGTGTTCGCGACGTTCACGGAGATTGTTTATTTCTCTTTCTATGACCAGTAGTAAATGTTCTTGTACTTTGTCGGAAACAACATTAGTGGCACCGGCTTTCAACAGCTCAATGGTGATCGTATCGTCAGTTTCGTGGCCAAAAACAATGCCGGGAATATCACTACTACTTTTTTTTATGATGGAAAGTGCCTGTGTAGCCGAGAGGGTGCCAGCATGTTGAGCAGCAAGTAGCAAATCCCAACTTTGACTCTTTAGTGCTTCTTGCAGGTCTTCGGTATCCTCGATGTATTTGTAACGAATAGCGTAACCCGCATTTCTTAATACACTGGCCAGTGCTTCTGCCTCGTTGGCAGATTTTTCCAGAATGAGAGGGCGGATGACATTGTCATTATCCAAAAGTGGCTCCTAAAATTATTAGTGTTATTGGGCTGGCCGAACGAACCCGGGGTGTTTTGAATCCGGTTATTTTCCAAGAAAGTGCTGTTAAATCAGTGTCCATACGGTATCAAATTCATCATCTGTTTCAGTATTGGCAGATGTTTGTGTTTTTTCCGGGATATTTTCAAGTACGGTAAATTCAAATTGGGAGAATACACCAGTGGATTCCAGTTGTTTAGTGAGTTTGATGAGTGTGCAGCGTCCGTGAGTGTTGGCGATTAATTGATCGTCGGTTTGGTGCCAAGCGTGTGTAATCAGTGTGGCAGGCTGATCGATGCCGGACAAGCGAGGCAATATTAGGCTGCGCTGATATTTTTCTGCAGTGTCATCTTTGGCAATACTGGAAAGCGCAATGGTATCGGCACAGGGCGCCAGCTTTTGGATACCAAGTTCAAGTCCATTTTTCCAGTTTTTTATGCGACGGATAATACCAATGCTGAGTTGTGTACTGCTCGTAGCAATATTGTCACGGATGCCGACCAGTTCACCCACCTGGACTTTTTGTGAATCTTTTTCGTAGGCCAGATAGCCCAGCAGACAATATCCACCGGCACTTTCATTGACGCCTTTACAGGGTAGCGGGGCGTGTGCATATAGGGACGTTTTGTCCTGAATTTCGTCTCCTTTGGGTTCCAACGTGTACGTGGGGTTGTTCGCTCGGAAGGTGAAATCCGGATCCCAGATATCCGGCGTATGGTCATCCAGATTGCTGATACCAAACACGGGAGTGCTGGTGTAATGGGCACGCTCATCCAGCACAAAATCATCAATGTCTCCTATTGAAACAGGATTATCTGACTGTAGGGCGTCTGTGGCTGTGGGGCAGCTTGTTGTTGGGTCTTTCAGCAGAGGGCGAATGACTTCATCAATGTAATGATGAGTTGCGCTAAGGCCGAGGGTGATGGCTATTTCGTTGTTTTTTGAGGTGCGAGGAAAAGTGCGGTGCGATTTTCCACCCCAAGTGACGAGCAGACGTTTTTGTACATCAGGGGAAATTGTTGTAACACCATTGTCACCCGTCAGCATGGAGTTACTCATGGCTTGTGCCAGTTCGCTGGTATCTATGGTACGGCAGAAAATAGGGTCGACGGTACCACTATCGCGGAAATAACCGGGGGCGGCATCACTGTTCATGTTGATATTAAAAACGTAGCTGTCATCCAGAATGTCGCCGTAGGGGTGGATGTGAGCATTGCCTCCCCAGGTTTCCAGTGCCTTGTATACGGCTTCAGTGACGTGTTGGCGCAGGCGATAGGGACCGGCCAGGGCCAGTAGCAGGATTTGTTTATAAATGTCAGAGATAGTGCTGTCTAACACGACATCAGGTGTAGCATGATCTTTGATTAATGTGACGTGCAACTGATGATTTTCTGCATACAAATACAGGTGATGTACTTGAAGCCAGACATTTTCTGGATGCTGGATGTAAATCTGGTATGCGCATAGCAGCACATTGCTGAGGTAATGAATAGCGCGATGCAGGCAGATGCCCAGGGTTTTGTTGTTCAGGCGTGAAAAAGTTTTGCTCAGTTTGCCTTGAATGATGGCCTTGTATCCAATGGCCATTTCCGAATTCAGTTGAATAGCCAGCTCGGCAATTTTTTGATTTTTGGGAGAAAGCGGCAGGTTCTGGTTAATGTAGTGCGTTTTTAACACTTCGGTAATTTGGTAAACCGGCTTACGTAAAAGCTCCATGGATTTATAACGGTCGTGTTCCGATATGCTCAGGCGATTTATCTCACGCAGGGCCGCATAAATATGGCGTGCGCTTTCGCCGATGTTGGCCATCGGTAGCGAGGCAATCCAGGCTTCGACCTGTTTCGGACGAGGGTCGAACGAGCCCGAAGTGGGTTTGCTTTGTTCCGGGATGTTCAGTAATCCCTCAGACATGTTGCTTGCCACGTGTACTCCTGCTTATTTTGGGTCAAACAATAGTGTTGATTCATCAGGCGTATTAAAAATGATGTATCGATGAATTCCTCTGCTCAGAGAGTATACGATGCTGCGGCCAAAACACCACACTGATGCCCTTTTTCAAGGGGCTCTGTTGTTATTTCGGCAAAGAACGGGTGCGCTTTAGCTAGGCGAACAAGTAATATTCTTGGTGGCACGGGGTGTTTTTCGTTAAGGGATTAAGTCAAATGGTTGATAGGGGTCTTGTAGGGTTCTCCGGCAATTTCACGCACCAGTTGTGGGACTAAAAACCCAGGCAACTGCTGGCGAACCTCATTCATGAGTGACACGGCCATGCTTTCGGGCACATCAAAATGTTTTGCACCCTGCACACGATCCAGCAGATGCAGATAATAAGGCAGCACGTTGCTGGCAAATAAAGACTCACTGAGCGCACACTGTGCGTTAACGCTGTCGTTTACGTCTTTCAGCAGTACAGCCTGATTGAGTAAGGTAACGCCGATATGGTGTAGCTTGTTGAGTGCGTGCTGTACGTCATGACTTAATTCATTGGCGTGGTTGCAGTGGGTGACCAATACGCTTTGCCAGGGTAGGGTGGACAGCCAGCGTAGAAAATCGTCGTCAATGCGTTCGGGGAGCACGATGGGCATGCGGGTGTGAATGCGCAGTCGTTGCAGATGAGGAATGCCGCGTAGAGTGTTACTGATTTCGCTCAGCCGTTCTGTGCTGAGCGACAGCGGATCTCCACCACTGAGAATGACCTCTGTGATTTCCGGGTGGGCCGCGATGTACTCGGCTGCAGCCGTCCACTGGTGGTCATCGGGCCGGTTTTTTGCGTAGGGGAAGTGTCGCCGGAAACAGTAACGACAATGGATGGGGCAGGCGCCAGTGGTGATCAACAACACCCGACCGTGGTATTTGTGCAGAAGGCCGGGCCGGGTTGTCGCGGTTGCGTCACCCACCGGGTCGCGCAGAAAACCGGGCTGGATGGCCGCCTCTAACTGACGTGGCAGCACTTGCAGCAGCAAAGGGTCTGCTGGGTCTCCTGGTTGCATGCGTGCCACATAACTACGAGGCACGCGCAGAGGGAACGTTTGCTGCGGGTCGATACCTCCGGGAATTTCATCGGCGTTGAGTCCCACCGCAGCCAGCAATTCAAAAGGGTCTTTAATGGCGCGTGCCAGCTCTCTTTGCCAAAGGCTGTTTTCTGCGGATTCGTCGTCAGCTGACTGACAAAGGCTGATAGTAAGCGGTATCATGCGTCGTCTTTCGGAGATGGGCTCTCCATGGAAAAAAACGGTATGTTCCCAGATTGAGGTAAAAATGGCTAATTACGCAACCAATGAATTTAAGAATGGCCTGAAGGTCATGGTGGATAATGATCCCTGCTCGATGATCGATGTCGATATGGTGAAACCGGGCAAAGGCCAGGCTTTCACACGCGTTAAATTGCGCAACCTGATTTCCGGGCGCGTGGTGGAGCGCACCTACAAATCCGGCGAATCCCTGCCTGGGGCTGATGTGATGGATACTGACATGCAGTACCTCTACAACGATGGCGAGTTTTGGTATTTCATGCATCCTGAAAGTTTCGAACAGGTGGCTGCTGATGCTGCCGCTGTGGGTGATCAGAACAAGTGGCTGAAAGAACAGGATATGTGCGAAGTGACTACCTGGAATGATCGCCCCATCGCTATTACTACGCCCAATTTTGTCGAGTTACGCATCACCGAGACTGATCCTGGTCTCAAGGGGGATACTGCCCAGGGTGGTATCAAACCCGCAACGTTGGAGACCGGTGCCGTAGTGCGTGTGCCATTGTTTATCGAGACCGACGAGATGATTAAAGTGGATACGCGCAATGGTGAATACGTGGGCCGGGTGAAAAACTAGGGATAGGTCCGCAATGACTGAGCAGGTTTTTGACTGGCATCCCACGGCTACGCTGGAAGCGTTGCGTCAGCGAGCCGAACTGCTGACACGGTTACGCCAGTATTTTGCCGGGCAGGGAGTCCTGGAAGTGGAAACCCCACTGTTGTCTGCTGCCGGTACTCCCGACCCCCATATTCCCAGTTTTACCACCATGCCGGGTCCGAATGGTGAGGCATTGCGTTACCTCAACACTTCCCCTGAATTTGCCATGAAGCGTTTGTTGGCGGCAGGAGCAGGGTCTATCTTTCAGGTCTGTAAGGCTTTTCGTCGTGGTGAGCAGGGCAGGCATCACAACCCCGAATTTACGTTGTTGGAATGGTATCGACCGGGTTTTGATCACTTGCGACTCATGGACGAAGTGGATGTGTTGGTACGACAGTTAGCCGAGGGTTTCCGTCCACTAGGTCGCTCAGAGAGACTTAGTTACCGAGCCTGTTTCCAGCGATATTTGGAAATTGATCCGTTCACGGTGGATATGTCTGTATTGAAATCCTGCGCCCGGACACAAGGGATAGGTGAAGTGGCAGGGTTGTCAGATTCAGATAAGGACGCTTGGCTGGATTTGCTTATGGGGCATTGCATCCAACCACACCTAGGCAAAGAAGGGCCGGTGTTTGTTTATGATTACCCGGTGAGTCAGGCAGCTTTGGCGCGTATTCGTCCCGGTGAACCGCCTGTGGCTGAACGTTTTGAGTTGTTTGTTGATGGTATCGAACTGGCTAATGGTTTTCACGAATTGCAGGACGCTCATGAGCAACGCAGCCGTTTTGAGGCTGACTTGGTGCGGCGGCAGGTTAAAAAACTGGAACCTGTTGCCCTGGATGAGCGTTTACTTATGGCGTTGGAATCAGGCCTGCCCGTTTGTGCGGGTGTTGCGGTAGGGTTGGATCGACTGCAACTTATGCTTACCGGTCGTGCTCACATTCAGGACACCCTCGCGTTTTCCTATGAGCGTGGCTGATTTTGAGCACGAGCGTTTGGTTAAAACCGCAGCTGATATGAATTGTCGGAAATTTTTACATTCTTCAGTGACTTGCTGAGTGGATGACGATAATTTAGCGTGCGATCAGAATTAAGCTATTGATTTAATAGGGTGTTTTGCAGGTTTTCAGCATTTGGCTTGTAAATTGCACAGTTTGCCTTGTAAACTGTAAGTAGACAATCATAAGCGGTGGATAGCCTTGTTTCATGCTTTGTCGGTAAGTTAAAGACGAAGTCCATTTTACTGGTGAAAAATGAATAGCGATCTACACTAGTGAGTAGGGATTGTCAGGTATATTCAGATGCTGGATGATCGCGTATTTTCTTAGGGATTTGCGGTAGTTGGAGAGAAACAGAACTGATGGTATCTTACAGCCTCCAATGGAGGGGGAGAGACGGACATGGAAAAACGCTGGAGCGAAAGAAAATTATTACAGGTTGATGTTGATGTGTATCAGCAAGGAGAGCTTTTAGGCTCTTGTATTTCATCAGACATCGGCCTCGGAGGTGCATTTCTGACCCGAGAATGCACGTTTTCAATGCCTTATGAAGCGGGTGTCGAGCTGGTTTTCAGTCTGGCTTTCGAAGATCAAAACACTAGACATAAAATCAATGCGCGCGTGGCCCGGGTCTCCGAGGTAGGCGTTGGTTTGAAATTTTGTGATTTTGATACCGGTGTTTTTCGTTCTTTGCAGGAGATTATGTTGTACAAGAAAAACACACCGACAGAGACCATTATCAGTCAAACCGGTACTCATTAACGTTTGTCATATCTATAACCGCTTCCCCAGTGCTGTCCCGGCAACGGGGCAGCACTGTTGTCCCTCATGCTCACTTCCCCGTTTACGACTCTTCAGCTTTGTTGCGCCATTGGTTATAACACTCAATGCCACAAAAATATTGAGTGTACTCGTCGGCTTCACTGCTCATCGCAACCGATTTAGGAATTTCTGTTAAACAGATGCTACAGGCTACGTTGTCGGGCTTGGTGGGCGGAGGGGGTTCCACGGTATTAGTTTTTTCAGACATGACAAACACCTCGTCTAAGCGGCCTGCTTTAAGCATAGTTGACCCAGACAAAAATGTTTGAGGGGAATGCTTCAGTGCCGTTCGGCGATGGCTTGCCCCATTTGCACAGCGTCGGTTGCCTGAATATTATCGAGCCAGCGAATGGCATCCTTGCCCATTAACAAAATGACTGTTGAACCCATGTTGAAGCGGGCAATCTCATCACCTTTCTGGAATTGGTGAGCGGGCGTTCCGCTGTCGTATTCCCAATGGCGAATTTGTCGGCCAGCGGGCGGGGTGACTTCGCCCGCCCATACGGTTTCGATGCTGGCCACAAAAATGGCGCCGACCATGACCATTGCCAGAGGGCCGATATCAGTATCAAAATAGGCGATCACGCGCTCGTTGCGTGCAAACAGACGTGGTACAGCACGCGCAGTGGATGGGCTAACGCTAAATAAACGACCAGGAACATGTGTCATGGTTGTGAGTTTGCCAGCAATGGGCAGGTGAATACGATGATAATCCCGTGGTGAAAGGTACAGCGTGGCAAAATGGCCATCTTCGAACAGTTGTGCTTTTTTCGTGTCGTTACCCAATAATTCTAATAACGTATAGTCACGTCCTTTAGCCTGAAAAATACGACCGTTTTTGATTGTACCTAATTGGCTGACGGCACCATCCACCGGACAAGCCAGCATATTTTCATCAGTGGCAACAGGTCGTGCGTCGGCATGTAGAGCTCGAGTGAAAAAGGCATTGAAACTGGGGTAACTGTCCAGGTTAGGTTCCAGCGCCAGACTCATGTCCACTTTGAATTGTTTGACGAACCAGCGAGTGAATGATGTTTTCCACCAGTGAATTTTACTGCGGGTAATGGCGTGCATAATGCGCGACAAGGCATGGTGTGGCAGCAGATAGCTGGGCCATGCTTTGGCATAGTCAAGTAGGCTTACGCCGCGTTGGGAAGGGGAAGTGGGCATGGGTTTCTCAGTATTTCTAGTGTTGGTGTGAATGTGAATCGTGTTGGTTGTGATGCATGCCATGGCTGTTATCTACCATGGCTTTTTTAACGGGCAGGGATATTTCTATTGAGTTTTCTGTTGATCCTTCATCAGTAAAAAACAGAGTAAGAGTTATATTGTCACCAACCCTAAAGCGTTTTTTGGGATCTATTAACATCAGGTGCATGCCGCCCGGTTGAAAGACTATGTGGTCTTTGCTGTTTAATATTACCTGTGGAACGGGTAGCATTTTAGTCATGTTGTCATGCTGTTCCGTGCGATGCATTTCAACCCGTTTAAAATCAGGCGAAGACAAGCGGGCCAGAGTATATACCCTGAGCGAGTGGTTGTATAACGTCAAATAGGCGGCCGTTACGTTTGTTTTTGGTGGAGCCTCTCGTACCCAGGCATCGTGAACTTCAAACTTGCCGGTTGCGCTGGTACTGGAAACAAGCAATAACAGGAAAACAGACAAAAACGTTTTTGCAAATCTCATGGGCTGTCTCAGCGGGTAATTTATGGCGAGGTGGGTGAATAGCGGTTACGTAATGTCAGGTATTGTGTGCGAATTTCTTCAGCATAATGTGGTGCTTTGAAGCGTGCATAATAGCGGGCTTGCGGGTCGATCAGCAACATAGCACTGGAATGATTGACAACGGGTTCACCCACAGGGTCGGTTTCCAGGTCGAATTTGGAATCCAACTGACGGGCGAATGCAGTCAGCGCGGTGATACTGCCTGTGGCAGCAAGAAAAGACTCATCGAAATAACTGACATATTCGGCTAGTGATTTGGGACTGTCCCGCTGTGGGTCCACCGAGACAAGCACAAATTGTGTATTGCTCAGCACATCAGGTGGTAGTTGTTGACTCACTTGTGCCAGTTCGGTGAGCGTGGTGGGGCAAACGTCAGGACAGTGGGTGTAACCGAAAAAGAGCAATGTCCATTTGCCTTTCAGTCGCTCAATATTCAGCGGTTTCAGATCGTGAGCGGTGAGCTGAAAGGCTGTTAGTGGCTTGGGGGGCATCAAGCGTGCCTTGCTACCGGGGGTCGCATTGGTGTTTTGTTGCGCGAAGAAATAGGCGGCAACGCCGATCAACAAAATGCTGATGATCAGGCTCAGCGTTATTTTCACAAGTTTGGACATGCGGTGAATTATCGCACGATAATTCACCGCAGGCAGTTTATACTGTGCATCTTTTTTCTGAGCTGAGGCACTTTGCCGCAGCAGGCAATTATGAGTGAACAGAACAACTATGTCCGCAAGCACACCATTCAGCCATGACCAGCCCATGACCACCGGAATACTTATCACCAATCTAGGCACTCCGGATGCCCCCACTGCAGCGGCATTACGGCGCTACCTAGGGGAGTTCCTGTGGGACCCGCGCATCGTTGATAGTTTGCCTCGGCCCGTCTGGTGGCTGGCTTTGCATGGGTTGATCCTGCGCCTGCGACCGTCGCGCTCGGCAAAGTCTTATGCCAGCGTGTGGACGGATGAAGGGTCGCCGTTGCTAGTTATTGCTGAGCGTCAACTCGCCGCTTTGCGCGAGTCGCTGGCGCAGCGGTTGTCTGGCCCGGTGGTGGTGGAATTGGGTATGCGTTATGGCAACCCGTCTCTCGCCTCGGCGATGCAAAAGCTGCGCGATGCTGGTGCGCGCCGCGTGTTGGTACTGCCGTTGTATCCACAGTACTCCTGCAGTACCACAGCTTCGACTTTTGACGCTATTGCAACAGAAATGACCCGTTGGCGCTGGATGCCCGAGTTGCGTTTCATCAATCAGTATTATGATGAAACGGGTTACATTGAAGCACTGGCAGCCAGTGTTCGGGAATCCTGGGCGCAACGCGAACAGCCACAAAAGCTGTTGTTTTCGTTTCATGGTACGCCCAAGCGCTTTTTCACCGAAGGCGACCCTTATTACTGCCATTGTCAAAAAACCGCACGTCTGGTGGCTGAGCGTTTAGGGCTGGCAGAGGATCGCTGGCAACT
>Ga0316202_10000740_pt1 | contig 31287 bp, 27 predicted proteins | sample 3monrhotite_MG_FD_204934 | JGI IMG/M metagenome (GOLD analysis project Ga0316202, IMG submission 204934) | Microbial mat bacterial communities from mineral coupon in-situ incubated in ocean water Damariscotta River, Maine, United States -... | ecosystem: Environmental > Aquatic > Marine >...
CCGTTTGCCATAAACGCCATATCTCTTGTCGATCAAGCGGCGTTAGCCTGATCCTCTTGTGCATATTCATGTCTACAGAAACTCCTCATATCAGAAATTCTGTAAACAACGCGATCAATTCCTACACATTATTGTTATTTTTTTAGACTATACTTCGTCTTACGTTGTGAAGTCTAAAAGGAGAACGATATGTATAAAGTGATTACCCGCGGACTATTTCTAGCCGCTATCATATTGCCACCGCTTTCCGCATGGTCGGGTGAAGCCAATGCACTGTTGCAGGAGGCCGAGGCCGTTCGCGCACAGGAGCTATCACCCGCCGCTTATAACGCTGCCAAAGATGCCTATGCCCAGAACCAGACCGACAAGGCAGACATTCAGGCCCAGAAAGCCATCACCAACAGCCTGATCATGAGTCGTACGTTCCCGAAACTCATTGAATCACGCGACCGCATGCATGTTTCAGGCGCCATTGATGTCCGCAAGGATCTGGCAGAACGTGCGGAAGAGGCATTCGGCCGTGTGGCTGCATCTGTAGAAGCCGGTGATATGCGCCGCGCAAAAAAAGAGTCTGAAAATGCCGAGCGGCTGACTTATCAGGCTGAAGTTGTTGCTGCACGCGAGCAGTTGACGCGTCCAATCGCCAAAGCCCTCTCTGCAGCTCGCAGGGAGGATGGCAACCGCTATGCACCAAAAAGCTTTTCCAAGGCCAATGAAGGCATGAAAAAAGTCGAGCGCTTGGTAAGCAGTAATCCGGCGGCACGCGGACAGCTCTATAACGAGAGCAGAAACAGCCTGGAAATGGCCCAGACCTCACTGGAGATTGGCCGTTTTGGTACTCAGTTAAAGAAAAGTCCGGGCACTGTTGAATCATGGTTTCAGGGCCGTGACAATGATATGAGCGCTATCGCCAAACACCTTAACCTGAATCTGGGTGGTGCCAAATCACATGATGAACGCGTTCAGTTGATCACCGGTGCGATTGATCAGATGCGCTCCAGCTATGATGAGCAACTTGCTGACGCACGTCAGCAGATCAACAAACTGCAAGGTAATCTTGCTGAACTCGATGATACACGTACAAGCCTGGGCCAGGCACGTTACATGTTGAAATTGAAACGTGATGCCGAGGCGAAAATTACTCAGCTTGCCAAGCTTTTCGACCCTTCGCAGGTGGAACTGTTCCTGACCACCAATGCTGATGTGATTATTCGCATGAAAGCGATGAACTTCCCAAGTGGTAGCGCAATCATTCCATCCGAATCCTATGATCTGCTTGAGGTAGCCAGTAAAGCGATTGATCTCTTTGGTGATCGGGTAGTCCGCGTTGAAGGGCACACCGACTCTGTTGGTAACGATGAATACAATCAGGCCTTGTCCGAACGCCGTGCTGTCACTGTGAAGGAGTACCTTGATGCCCGCTTTGCTGAAAACAACCGCACGATTACATCCATCGGTTTCGGTGAAGCGCGTCCTATCGCCAACAACGAAAAAGCGGAAGGCCGCAGCCAGAACAGGCGTATTGATATTGTACTGATTGCACCACCAATCCCGACAACAAAACCCTGAGTAACCACTCTCAGTATAGCCTGTTGTAAATCACAAAAGGGGTTGCGAGAAATCGCAGCCCCTTTTGCTTTGCCTCTACCAGCCATCTGAGCCGCGCCTGATTGGGACCGGACTATGGCCAGGTGGAAATTAAGAAGCCAAGGCCAATGATCTGCTGGCGGTGGTTGTAATCGATCAGGCTGTGACCGTATCCGTTAAAGTATTCGGCATAGCCTTTTAAGTGGCCCTTGATCGGGAATACCCAGTTGAGTTTAAGTGTCCCCTTACGACCCTGAATGCTGTAGCGACCAAGTGCTGAGAGTGCATGTTCCTTGCCGATCCAGCTTGCCTCAATATCACCACTGCCCATAAACTGTCGAATATCCGGGTTGTCATCCTTGCTGCTGGCTTCCGGGAGCCGATACCAGGGACGAAACGTAAATAGAAAATTCCCCCGTTCCAGACCTGCCTGCAGATACACGCGGTTCCAACTGCGTGAATATATACCGGAGCGGCCATTAGACTGATGCATAAATCCTGCATTGAGCATTTTCCAGTGCATGCCGAGTAGCTTGATATCCATGGGCAAGGTGAGAATCAGTTCCGGCGCATAGTCGGTTTCACGAATCGGTGATGAACGCGTGCTATTATAGAGCTGCCAATTGGACTGCTGACTATAGCCAAACCAAAGATCGACGGGGGAGCCCATTGCCTCCTCCCATAATTTTGTTTTAAAGCTCAGCTGAAAGCGTACTTCGGTAGATTGCAGATGCTCTGTGGCAGTGTTTAGATGCGTGGGCGAGGATGGTTGTAAATTTGGGCGACTGGTTCGTTGCCAGGGCATGAGGTAGTTAGGCTGATAGGGCCGAAAGCGGAAAATGCCGTTTTTGTCAGCATCGGTTAGTTCCCACATGCGCTCAAGATAACTGGTGGCCCGTCCGTCAGGGATAATTGCGACGGGAGCAGGTGTCGCCGGTAAGTTGACCGAGAGAATATCTTCATCCGGGTTTTCGATTGCTTCCTGCTGGTAGCCGGCTTTTTTATCGTAGCAGGCCAGACGGGCATCGGAGTCAGTGATGCCGGTGCAAGCGCTGTTGCCGTCAGCTGCACTGGCCTGTGTCGAAGCCAGCAGGAGAAAACAGACCAGTGTAAAGCAATATCGATGCATAGGGACCTCAGGTGATTAACCTTTTCCTGCTGATGCGTATGCTTGCAATGGCAGCAGACGCATATCGTTGTCAGAATGATGCAGTACATACAATAACACAATTCTTTTCTTCCTGCTAAGGCTTGCCTGTATGGTGTCGCGCTCATTGCAGCGAGGTAGTGATCAATATCGCAGTGTTGGGCTGACCTGTTTACCTGGCAATCGCATTTTCAGGCTGGAATCGATACCGATGCTCACCATGGCTATGAATCCCTGCCACAGTTGCGGATAGCCACTTTAACTGCGGGAATGGTGGAAGGCACAACACTAAAGGACGTGATACCGCTTTCCAGCAATCTTGATGTCGCTTCAGCTCGACCTGCCAATTCTCCGCAGACCGATAGTGGCACATCGGGGACATCCGCATGAACCATGTTGATCAGTCGAAAAATGACGTCGTGAGTGTCATCGAAATAGGCATCAACGGCTGCATTCTCACGGTCAGCAGCAAAGGAGTACTGTGTGAGATCATTCGTGCCGAAACTCGCGAATTCTGCATATTTCAGGATGTCCGGAGCAGCAAGGGCCGCCGCTGGTGTCTCAATCATGGCGCCAAGCGCAGGGATATTCGACATCCTGACTCTTGATGCTGATTCCCTCAGGGCTTCCTGTACTGCGGCCATATCGCGCGGCAGCGTTACCATTGGTACGAGAATGTGCAGATCGAAATCTGTCGAAACCTGGAGCAAAGCGTCCAGTTGCGTATGCAGGAGTTCCGGGTATTCCAAAAGGAAACGGATGCCCCGCTGTCCCAGTGAAGGATTTATCTCTCTTGGAATTTCAAGAAATGGAAGCGACTTGTCCGCTCCAACGTCAAGCAGTCTGACATACACGGGCAAACCTTTGGCGGGCTGCAATGTATTCTGCATCTCTTCGAGAAGTTCTGTCATGGTGGGAGGCTTTTGACGCCCCATGTATATCTGTTCAAGGCGATATAGACCCACTCCGTCCGCCCCGTTATCCATGGCGAGCCGCGTGTCCTCTGCATCCCCCACGTTCGCAAATATGGGAATCTGCGCCCCATCTCGTGTCACAGCCGGTTCGTGTGCACATGCACGGGCGTTCTCATTTATCTGTGCCCTCCGTTCGGCCTTTACCAGAAATGCTTTACGCTGTTCGGCATTGGGGTTAATGATGGCTTGAGCTCCATCGGCATCGACGACGGCATAAGCACCCTCCGACACGCAATCCAAAAGACCAGGAAGACCAGCCAAACAAGGAAGCCCTATTTCGCGGGCGAATAGCGCTGCGTGAGAGCCTTTTGCACCAACTTCCAGCAACGCGGCTGCTGCCATATTCCGTGAGAGGAATACTGTATCCGACGGCAGCAGGCGATTCGCTATAAGCACACTGCCACGGGGCAGGTTCTCCAGGGCATGCGCGTGGACGCCAGCCAGCGCAGAGACAAGCCGTCGTGCCAGGTCCCGCATGTCATCGCCCTTCTGCCTGGCCACCTCGGCCTCCATGGATCGGAACCGACGCTCCCAGCGACGAAACACCGTTCTCACAGCGCTGCCCGCGCTGACCAATTCGTCTTTGATCTCCTTCACCACCTCTGCCTTCAAGCTTGAGTCTTGCACCATGGCCAGGTGCGCGTGAAACACGCCCGCTAACTCCGAATCAATCTCATCCTCAACGCGCCCAGCCAGCACGCTCAGGTCATCCGAAATCCTCGCCAGAGCCCTGTTTAGACTTGCCATCTCCGATTCAATATGTGTGTCGTCGATATCGTAGAACTCGTCAAATCGGGACATTACATCCCGGTAGACAAAGATCTTACCCTCGCCCAGGCCGGGGGAAAGCGTCTTTCCTGAAAGCGTTGCTATCATTTTGTCAGACATCTACGATCTCCTTGGTGCCAACGCGACAGTCCGGTTGCGAGCAGAATGCGAGATAACCAGCACTTTCTTGTTGGGCTAAACGTCGTTCTACTGTTGGCTCATTATTCCGGCAGACCCAGCCATGATCTGGCCTTACCAATATGATCACTTGCACTCGCAACTCGTCAGGGTGTTCATCAGTCAGTATCTGACACATACGCAACATGCCGAACACAGTCTTTACACCGGGATTAACAATCAAGGCACGTTTAGCGCTGGATTGAGTGACATGTTATGTTCTTTTTGCAGCAACAAATCGAATATACAAGACGCCAAGAATTGCAGAAACTAATGAAGCTACCAGAATCGATGATTTTGCGCTTTGGAGATGTATGGGTTGGGCGTCAAAGCCCAACGTCGCGATAAATGTGGACATCGTAAACCGATCCCGGCTATGAGTGAGACTCCAATGACATGTTGAATATTAACACCGGCGGGTAAACAGCCAATTTTGTAGCGCAGGCCCAGCCAGCAGGCACCGGAAATGCCGATAAATTTTCCAAGGATCAGGCCAGCAATAATGCCTAATCCGGTTGGATGTTGAAGGCTTACGATAAATGAGGGCAAGCTAAAGGGTACACCGGCATTGGTCAGCACAAACAAGGGTAAGATAAATAGAGCCACGGGTAACGCCAGCGCATCTTCCCAGCGACGCAGTGGTGTGGTGGCACGTTCTGCAAAATCACGTACCTCCAGCACCTGCTCATGATCCGTGCGACTGCCGAGAACATCGACAGGTTTTGGTTTTTCCTGCATTGCGTTGATTGTTGTCTTCGCTTTAATAAGTAGTTCTTCCGATGTCAATTTTGGACGTGCTGGTACGGTCAAAGCAATTAAGACACCGGCAAACGTAGGGTGAACGCCTGATTTAAGCATCATCCACCAGGCTGCTATTCCGACGACAATATAAAAATATGGCAGGCGTATGCCTGCGTAATTGCCTAAAGCCAAAAATGCAATAAGTGCAAATGCGCTTAGTAGATGCAAGATAGATACATCCTGAGTGTAAAACAGTGCAATGACCAATATGGCCCCGATATCGTCCACGATGGCGAGGCCAACCAGAAAAGCCAACAGACTGGCGGGGATCTGTTTTCTTACGATAGTGAGTACGCCCAGGGCAAACGCGGTATCGGTTGCCATGGGTATACCCCAGCCGATCTGTGAATCAAGTGACCAGTTGAACAACAAATAGATTGCAGCAGGACAAACCATCCCACCGACCGCACATAGAATCAGCATGCGCCGGTTTTCTGGTCTGGCGAGATCTCCGGCAAGTACTTCCCGTTTGATCTCTAGTCCAAGAAGGAAGAAAAACAGGACCATTAAGCCATCATTGATGATGTGCTTGAGAGAAGCATGGAGTTCAAGATCACCCAGAAAAAATCCAACTGATGTATGTGTCAAATTCTGGTAAGTAGAATAATAGTCTGAGTTAGCCCACCACAGGGCCACGATTGTAGCTAGCAGAAGAAACCAGCTAGTTGTTGTCTGCGCACGGATAAAGCTTGAAAAAGGATCGTGTATATTCTCAAGGCCACGTTGCAATACATTTTTTGAGTGATCAGTCATTTTGTTAAGCCACCATACGCCGTTAACCAGAATCAAGCGAGTTAGTTCTAATTCCGACTGAACATCGTGGTGTTTAATCGCATGTAATAGTGTGATTGCCTCACAAGGCTTTACAGTGAATGTTTTAGTATAGAGCTAACGCCTCTACATCACCGGCAACCTTGCCGAAGTCCTGTCTTTAAGCCGTAGCTCAAGGTTATCGGATTGATGTGATTGTCAGGCATTACTCTTTATCAAAGCTATCCACAATAATAGCGCCCATGGAAGCAGGCATTGAAATGACGATTAGCCGTTTAAATGCGACAAGCGCGTCTGTAGATAGTGGAAATTTATTTAAAGAAAACAATACTAACGCAACAACTAATGCTGTGATTGCATAAGCAATAGCTATACGCCACAAAAAAGCGGGTACTCGGTGTTTAATGTTGCCCTGAAATACACTTTCATATGCGTAAAAGGCCAAGAATGAAACAGACAAAATAAATACCGTTAGCAGATTAGTTAAAGGAAGTGTCTCGCCTAGTTTCCACGCCTCTTCAGAGAACGAAATTGGAACTGCCAAGGCAAAAGCTCCAATAGTTACCTGGCTTGCATCCTCTAAGTTAAAGCTTAAATTCATTTTTTGCATAACTTATTAATAGGTATAAGTATCTTTTTGCAAGGCGTTCATAGTTGCTCACCTCCGATTCCTTGGAGTTGAGCATAGACCGGAAGGCTCCAGATGCCAAATTAAAAGATTTATTATACTTTTGCCCGGAAATAAGCTGGACTTACCTATTAATTATCACTTTAACTGCTTGAAGCAATCCTTATAGTAATGGATTGCTCTTGGACAAGAAACGCAGTTATTCGACCTTTGTTGGCTCTGGAGCTAGGAATCATGTTTAAAAAAATACTTACTCTCAGTTTCGGAGTGTTACTACTGTCAGGCTGTGCGACCTACGGTGTCATTAGTAATGATGCAGTTACTGCTGAGTCCGATTCACCCTCTACCTATTCGATCAAAAATATTGCCAGCAAACATTCCGTTGGTGAGGTATCTCTGATACTGGCTTTTTCAGGAGGGGGAACCAGGGCTGCCGCACTGGCTTATGGCGCACTGGAAGAGTTACGGGATACAACCATCATAGTGAATGGTCAGAGCCGCCGCCTGCTCGATGAAGTCGATGTTATCAGCTCTGTTTCAGGCGGAAGTTTCACTTCTGCCTACTATGGCTTGAACGGTGATAGAACCTTCAAGGATTTTGAACAGGTATTTCTTCGTAACGATGTCGACAGTCATCTGGTCAGCGGGTTATTTAGTCCACGTCGCTGGTTTTCTACAAGTGGCCGAACCGAAATGGCCATACAGCTCTACGAAGACCATGTGTTTCATGGCGCAACCTTTGCTGACCTGGAACGGAGAAACGGACCACTTATCCTGCTCAACGCATCGGACCTGGGACATGGCGTTCGCTTCTCCTTTGTACAGGAGTATTTCGACCTGCTCTGCTCGAATATCTCTTCCTTCTCTGTTGCCCGTGCTGTTACGGCATCATCATCTGTACCGGTACTGTTTAATCCAGTTGTTCTCGAGAATCATAAGGGCTGCAAAATGGATGATCAGGCATTACTGCAGGCAGCGGAACAACATGCTGCTGACAGCCCTCAAATGACACAGGTAATTCAGGGCCTGGAGAGCTACTTTGACAAAGATAACCGTCACTACATCCATCTCGTTGACGGAGGCATCACGGATAACCTGGGCCTGCGCGCGATCTATGAGGTTATAGAGGTGGCAGGCGGGGCCAGTGCCTTTTTAAAAAGGATTAACAGAAAACCAGTTCGTCGATTCGCTATAATCTCCGTTAACGCCTCAACAGGAGCAGATCCTGATCTGGATCTGAGTTCAAAGCAGCCAACACTGGAAGATACGATTAAAGCCGTAACCCGGGTACAACTTCAACGTTATAACTCGGCCACACTGGAGTTGATACAAGGGAGCATTAAACGCTGGGCAGGAGAACTTTCCACAAGCGACAAGCCGATAAAATCATACTTTGCTCAAGTCAGTTTCAAAGGTGTTAAAGATCCGGAAAAGCGGCAGTTCTTCAATCGCATCCCTACCCGCTTTACCCTTACTGATGAGGAGGTCGATGAACTTATCATCGCAGGTCACGAGTTGCTAAGAAACAATCCGGAGTATCAGCGCCTTATTGCCGACATGGGGGCGAGCAGACAAAATCTGCCTTCAACACCCTGACTTTCAGGCTTCTCTTTGATATCTAAAAAGCCCGTCATGAGCGGGAAATTTCAATTCCATTTCGGGCCAATATATACTTTGTTATCGCCACCCATGCTGGGCTCAATAGCAGTGTTAAAGAGATCACAGCAATAATAAGCTGATAGGCTGTTTCCACAATAACCTCTGCATGCAAGCCCACTGCAGCAAGCACAAAGGCAAATTCGCCTATCTGTGCAAGCAGTGCACCTGCATAAATACTGTCGCCCCAGGAACTGCCAAGGATGCGAAGGATAATCGCATTGATAGCCATGTTGGTCACAAATACAGCCAGTACAAGCAGCGATATTTGCAACCAGTTTTGCAGGATAAGGCTAATATCCACCAGCATACCTACTGATACAAAAAACAGGGCAACGAAAATGACACGGAATGGCTCCAGACTGTGGTGAACCCATTGCGTTTCTTTTGCCGCACCAATAATCATACCGCCAATAAACGCCCCTAAAGCCGTCGAAAGGCTGAACAGGCCGGTCAACATACCAAGCCCCAGACAGACAATCATGGCAGCAAACACCTGCAGTTCATGATCATTTTTTAACCACCGTGATAACGGTAATCGTATTTCACCCTGGTACACAATCCAGGCAAACAGTGCAATCATAGCCGTGCCGCCAAACAACTGCATGGTGAGTTCGGTTGTTTCCACCTCTTTACCGCCAAGCAGATTTACAACGATTAACATCGGGATAATCGCCAAATCCTGTGTGAGCAGAATGCTTAATGCGTTTTGCCCTACCTTGGTATCCAGTTCACCCCAATCCTGAAGCATTTTCAATACGACGGCTGTACTGCTCAAGCTGATAACAAAACCGAATAACAGGGTTCGCCCCATTGGCCAGTCAAATCCTTTAGCAAGCAACCAGATAACTCCGATACTGATCAGTATCTGGGCAAATGTGCCAATCAAAGCTACACGCCAGTTATCGACCAGGCGTTGAGGGGAAACCTCCATACCGACAAAGAACAGAAGAAGTACCACGCCAAACGCACCCAGTCGCTCCAACAACTCCTTATCACTAATCAAGCCGAGAAGCTCAGGGCCCAGACAGACACCTGCCAACAGATAACCAACTACATGAGGCTGGTTAAACAGCCTTAAAGTCAGTCCAAGTAAAAAGATGACCAATAGTACAATAACCAGACTCGGTAGTGCAGGGTCCATATGCATGTCAGTTTTCCTTTTCCCGATATAGCCAGTTGCGTAGCAGTAAAGGGACAATAAGGGTAGTGAGCAGACTCATCAGCACGATTGCCACATATGCAGGCTGAGCAATAACCCCACCCTGTAGTGCCAACAGTGCCACGACCATTGCTACTTCTCCACGCGGCATCATACCCACGCCAATAATCAGCGAGTCCTTCAGTTTAATGCCCATCATCCATGCGGGCAGCCCACACCCGATCAATTTGGTCACAATAGCCATGGCAGTCAGTGCCAGCGTAAACCAGATCAGTTCAGAATCAAAAGCACGTATGTCTGCCAGTACTCCCAATGAGATAAAGAAGATTGATCCGAACACGATACGCAAATACTCAGCCCCTTCCCTGAATGATCGGCTGTTACGCAACGTCACAGCTTCCATGGATACGCCTGCAACAAAAGCGCCGACAATGGCGGAAAGGCCAATCATCTCTGCGACCATGGCATAGAGAAAGGCGATCATCATCACTGCTGCAAAAACAAAATCCGGATAGCTTTTGGCAAATTCGGTTTCATCCACACGACTTATCAGCCGACCAAACACCCAAATACCCATGACCGCCCCAACCACCAGAAACAGAACGGCCGCAATGACTGACTGCATGACTATCGACATGGTGAAAGAACCATCCCCCATTTGAATCGAAACCGACAAAGCCAGCAGTGCGAGGATATCATCCAGAATTGCGGCACCAATTATCGCCTTGGCTGTTTCTGTTTGAAGCTTGCCTAGCTCGCGTAAAACATCAGCTGTAATGGCAATGCTGGTCGCAGTCAGCGCCACACCTAAAAGAATAGCTTTTCCCGGCTCGAATCCAAAGCCGATTGCAAGAAAATAACCGCCCAACCAGGGCACTATGACACCTGAGATGGCGATCACAGCATAACGGACAGAGACTATATCGCGCAGCTTGAATTCCAGCCCGGTGACAAACAGAAGAATAACTGCACCAAGCGTCGCTACATTGGCAACAAAATCAGTATATGTTACCCAGCCTAACACACTGGGGCCAATCACAAGGCCAAGTAAGATCTGACCCACCACGCCGGGTTGACGCATCCATGAGGAAATCAAATAACCGCCAAGTGCGGTAAACAGCAGCAGGCTCATCTGCATTTCAATATGTTGCGTCAATTCAGCCATGTCGTACCAATCCACATCATTTCTTTATCATAATGATCGTCATTACGTTTTTTTAAATCTATAGTACTGCAAGAGGATACGATATGCAGCCAGTCAATGAAACTATTGAAATAAAAGCATCGGTGCATGTTCACCTGTTGGAAGACATGCGGGAAATCGATCTTCAAGAAGCATTGGCAACTCCTGAGCATACACTGTGGCGCATGGCCAACCCTTCGGATAAGATGCTGGATTTGCTGATTGAACGCTTTGCACTGGATGAATTGCACATCAAAGATATCCGCAACCCTATCCACCCTCCCCATTTCACCCGTCTTGATAATGGAGGCATGCATATCATTTTGCGCTTCCCGGTTGAAAAAGAGACCGAAGATGAATTCAGCGAGGTTACCAGCGTATCCATTCTCGTGGATCGTGACATGTGTGCTCTGGTTTGGCCCGGCAAGCGATTTCATCACTTTACCAACGCGGATTTGAAAGGTTTGAACGTTGATGAGTCTGCCAGCAAAATCATTCACATGCTTGTCGATTATCTGCTCTCCCGTGTTTATATTCTGCGTGAAGAGATGGATGAGTTTGAAGAGGAGTGTCTGGCCGATGTGAGCAATGCTGATCTAGGCAGACTGCTGACCATGCGCAAGGAGATGTCTACGCTGGCAAGACACGCCAGAACGAATGCCATCGCCATTGAAAAACTGATGCACGATCCGGCATACAAGGAAAATCTACGTCTGGTCGATGCACATGAGCATATGAGCCGGGCTATGACCATTGCAGAATCAAAAGCCGAGCATGCTTTGAATGTGATGCAGGCAGCACAATCTCTGCTCAGCCAGCGCCTGAATGAAGTAATGACATTTCTCGCCGTCATCACCGTTGTGCTGACACCGATGGGTATCATCGCTGGTGTCTTTGGCATGAACTTCACAAACATGGAAGTGCTTGGTAATCCCTATGGATTTGCGTTGTCAGTCTGGGGGATGTTGTTGCTTGGTGCCATGCTGGCCGCATTCTTTAAATTCAAAAGGTGGTGGTAATCAATGGATGTGAGAGCAGTACTAAAGTCATTAATTCTACCAAAAGCATTTCTAGCCTGGGTGCTGTTGATCCTGTTTACATCCGGGCTGCTGCTATCTGCAAGTCTGGGATATTTACAACCGATCATCTCTTTTCTTGATGCCGATGCACTCGCCTTTTTCATCGGTGATGTCCGACTCTCTGTTTACCTGATCGGTAAGGCACTACTGCTGACACTGGTACTCTTCTGGTCAAGCAGCATCGCACTGGACTTCGTCGAGAACAGAATCAACAGCATAGTATCTATCTCCAGCAGCAACCGGGCACTGTTTATCAAGGCAGTGCAGTTCGCTGTCTATTTCCTGCTGTTCATTTTTACCATGAATGTCATCGGCATTGACCTTACTGCATTTGCCGTACTTGGTGGCGCCATTGGTATCGGCATCGGTTTCGGCCTGCAAAAGATCACCTCCAACTATATCAGCGGCATTATACTGCTGGTTGAAAAAACTATCGAAAACGGGGATCTGGTTGAGCTTGATGATGGCACATTCGGCTATATACGCCACAATAGTGCCCGCTTCACTCTGATTGAAACATTCAATGGCAAAGAGATCATGGTTCCCAATGAAGACTTCATCACCAACAAGGTAGTCAACTGGACCTACAGCAATACAAAAGGACGTGTTGATATCCCCATTGGTGTTTCCTATAAATCAGACATTAAACTGGCTCAGCAGTTAATCCTTGAAGCAGCCAACGAGCACCCACGCTGCACCGCAGATCCGGCACCGGAATGCTATTTAAGAGAGTATGGAGACAGCTCGGTGAATTTCCTGCTGTTATTCTGGGTTGATGATGTCACCGAAGGCAGATACAAACCGCAGAGTGAGGTGATGTTCTCAATCTGGGACAAGTTCAAAGAGCATGATATTGCCATCCCATTTCCGCAAAGGGATATTCATATCATCCCTGCTGAAGGGCATTGAGAATGAACAGCTATCTCTTGTGAAAGTAAGCGTATACGCTTTCGATAATGCTGCAAAATTAACTGAATTAAACCGACTCTGGGAGGAATATGATCGAAACCATGCAAATCAATATGGATGCCTGGCTGCTTCGTTTGGCACAGGCTGAGTTCTGGTGGGAGTTATCCATACTCGCTGTGGCAGTAGTTATCGCGATAAGTGCGCGTTCTTTTATGCTTCGCATGGATGCCGCGCACCTCGGTGAGGGCGGAACCAGCCAATTGCGTCTCATGTCGCGCAAGGGTTTCAACCGCATACAGTTTCCAGTTTCAATGCTGCTGATCACCCTGATAGGTGAGTCGATCCTTAAACATCTTGGTTTTGTAACACCGCTACTGACCATTGCAACACCGTTGTTGCTTTCACTTGCCGGCATTCGCATTCTAACCTACTTGCTACGCAAAGGGTTTTCCCCGGGCCCACTGGTCAAGGCATCTGAAAATTTCATCAGCACGTGCATCTGGCTGATGGTTGCCCTGCATCTGCTGGGTTGGCTTCCAGGCGTGGTTTCAGCACTTGATGCGATAGCTTTCAATTTTGGTGAAAGCCGTCTCTCCCTGTTACTCGTTATCAAACTGGTTTTGACAGTTGCCTTCTTCTGGATGCTGGCAGTTTGGCTTTCCAACCTGATCGAGCAGTGGGTAAAACAGTCCGAGCACTTCAGTCGCAGTGCCCAGGTGGCACTTGCCAAACTCAGTAAATTCCTTCTGTTTGCCATCGCCATTTTTATAGCACTGGATGCAGCCGGCATTGACCTGACCACCCTCACCGTATTCAGCGGTGCCGTCGGTGTCGGTATAGGTTTCGGTCTGCAACGCATCTCCAGTAATTTTATCAGTGGTTTTATTCTGCTTATTGATCGCTCCATCAAACCGGGGGATGTCATTACAGTACGCGACAAATTCGGATGGGTTCAGGAACTGCGTGCTCGATATATCGTTGTGCGTGACCGTGATGGAGTAGAAACATTGATCCCGAACGAGAATCTGGTGACCTCTGAAGTGATCAACTGGAGTTATACAGACCCTGATATACGCATGAAAATCCGCATCCAGATCAGCTATAATGACGACCCTGAAGAAGCCATGGCCATCATGCTTGCCTGTGCCAAGGCTTCACCGCGCATTCAGGATGATCCGATCCCTCAAACACGATTGATCGAGTTTGGTGACAACGGCATTGTGTTGGAACTGCGTATCTGGATACTCGACCCCGAGAATGGTTTGGGAAGTGTTCGCTCCGAGGTTAATCTCGCCATCTGGCGTGCATTCAAACAGGCTGGTATCACCATCCCCTACCCTCAGCGCGATATTCATATCAAGGATCATCGTATGCCTCTTCAGATTCAACAGGATACAAATCATGGATAAGGTAACTCTTGGCTGGCGGGAGTGGCTCTCATTGCCGGATATTGGCCTGGAAACGATCAAAGCCAAAGTCGACACCGGCGCTCGCAGCTCTGCACTGCACACCTTTGAACTGGATTCATTCAGTGAAGATGGTGTTGCAAAGGTGCGCTTCTGTATTCACCCCTACCAACATGATCTTTCCGTGGTCAGAACATGTGTGGTGCCATTGTTCGATGAACGTAATGTCACCGACTCAGGAGGGCATACTGAACTTCGACCGGTCATTAAAACCGCACTTCAGCTGGGCGGTATCCGGAAAGAGATTGAGATTACACTAACCAACCGTGAGAATATGAAGTTCAGGATGTTACTTGGCAGAACCGCCATGGCAGGTGACTTCTGTGTTGACCCGCAAAGCTCCTACCTGCTGGGAGAACCTGAAAAAAAATCGCAACCCCAAGGATAAACATTATGAAAATAGCTATCATGTCACGCAATCCAAAACTCTACTCTACCCGACGTCTGGTTGAGGCTGCCAGGGAACGTGGCCATGAAGTTCAGGTTGTCGATCATTTACGCTGCTACATGAACATCACCTCCATGCGTCCTTCCATTCATTATAAGGGTGCAAAACTGGAAGGTTTTGATGCTGTCATTCCGCGCATTGGTGCATCGGTGACGTTTTATGGTACTGCTGTGTTGCGTCAGTTCGAAATGATGGGGGTTTATCCGCTCAATGAATCGGTCGCCATTTCGCGTTCAAGAGACAAGCTGCGTTCGGTACAGTTGTTGGCACGTAAGGGTATTGGCCTGCCGGTCACCGGCTTTGCCCGTAATCCAGATGATATCGGTGATCTGCTTAATTCTGTCGGCGGCACGAAATTCGTCATCAAACTGCTGGAAGGTACGCAGGGTATCGGTGTGGTACTGGCTGAAAACAAGAAAGCGGCTGAAAGCGTGATTGAGGCCTTCTACGGTCTCAATGCCAATATTCTGGTGCAGGAATTCATTGAAGAAGCCGGTGGTGCGGATATCCGCTGCCTAGTGGTGGATGGTAAAGTGGTGGCAGCCATGAAACGTCAGGGCAAGGAGGGAGAATTCCGATCCAACCTGCACCGAGGTGGATCAGCTGAAATAGTCCGTATAACTCCTGAAGAACGCTCCACGGCTGTGCGCGCAGCCAATATCATGGGGCTTAATGTAGCAGGTGTGGACCTGTTAAGATCCAATCATGGGCCTGTAGTGATGGAAGTAAACTCATCACCTGGACTGGAAGGGATTGAAACAGCTACAGGCAAAGATGTAGCTGGCATGATTATCGGCTGCATAGAAAAGAATGCCAAAGTGGGTAAAACTAGTACACGAGGCAAAGGGTGAACGAACCATTTCTAATTGCCGGCAAGGAGATTAAACCGGGAAGCCAGGAGATTGTCGAATTTCCCCTGCCCCCTCTTTCGACCCATTCCGATCTGCATATGCCTGTTCATGTGATTCGCGGCAAAAAAAGTGGTCCTACACTGCTGGTCTGTGCTGCTCTTCATGGGGATGAGATCAATGGCATTGAGATCATCCGTCGTCTGATTGGTTTAAAAAGCATATCCCAGCTTCGTGGTACACTCATCGCTATTCCCATCGTTAATGTTTACGGTTTTATCCACATGAGCCGCTATCTGCCCGACCGTCGTGACCTTAACCGCTCCTTCCCCGGTTCGGAAAAAGGCTCACTTGCGGCTCGCCTGGCCAATTTGTTCATGCAAGAGATAGTCTCAAAAGCGACACATGGAATTGATCTGCATACTGCTGCTATCCATAGGGATAATTTTCCCCAGATCAGAGCCAGTCTGGATCACGAAGGAACACTGGCCCTTGCCGAAGCATTCAAGGCACCTCTGATTATTGATGCCCCGTTACGTCCAGGCACAATTCGAGAAGCGGCCGTTGCCATGGGGGTTCCCTGGTTGGTGTATGAAGCAGGCGAAGCTCTGCGCTTTGATGAGGTGAGTATCCGTGGCGGTGTTCGCGGCATTGTGAATGTCATGCGTGAGATTGGCATGTTGCGTAAATCATTGAGTAATAAAACCTTTGTCCCCAGAACAGTTAGATCCAATTTCTGGATTCGAGCACCACAAAGCGGCATTTTAAGGCTGACTGTAAAACTGGGTGCCTGCGTCAACAAAGATGATAACCTTGGATTTGTTTCCGACCCTTACGGCAGTAATCAGGCCAGAATCACCGCACCCAATACTGGTATCATCATTGGCCGGACGAACCTCCCCCTTGTTCACGAAGGTGATGCGCTTGTCCACTTGGCCCGTTTCCGCAATACAGAGAATGCTTCGGAAGCAGTTGATATGTTCCAGTCAGAGCTTGATCCTGCTGAAATGGAAAACGCATCAGGAACAACACCCATCAGCTGATGGAGTTCCTTCCCCTTTTCGATTTCAGATCATTAGTTTAACAGTTCCCACTGCCACGGTTTTCATTCAGGTTTCGGGCTATGGGTCGCGACGCTATTTATACTGACGAAATTCACAAAAATGGATTCTCCTTTGATGATAAGGTCACAAGCGTGTTTGCTGACATGATCAGTCGTTCCGTTCCCGGTTATGGACAGACCTTGCAGATGGTGGAGCTATTGGCCTATCAGTATGCACAGGCAGATTCCAATCTCTATGACCTGGGCTGTTCGCTCGGAGCTGCAACCATGGCCTTAAGCCGTGGATCAACTGGAAAGAAGTGCACTGTTATTGGTGTAGACAACTCCCCTGCCATGATTGAACGCTGCAAAGAGATGCTTGTTGATGAACAGGTAGAAATCCGCTGCCAGGATATACTCGACACTGACATTGAAGATGCATCCGTCGTGGTGTTGAACTTTGTCCTGCAGTTTGTGGATAAGGAAGAACGCTTGAAACTACTGACAAAGATCTGTCAGGGACTCAAACCCGGCGGTGTATTGATATTATCGGAAAAGGTTGCCTTTGCCGACAGGGATGAGAATCGCCAACAGATAGCACTGCATGAAGCTTTTAAACGCGCACAGGGTTACTCGGAGATGGAAATCAGTCGCAAAAGAACCGCTCTGGAAAATGTACTGATCCCTGAAACCCTTGATACCCATCATACCCGCCTCAAACAGGCCGGTTTTTGCAGCGCCAACAGCTGGTTCCAGTGCTTTAATTTCGCCTCTATGATTGCTGTCAAATGAAAGCATACAAGGATGCCGAAGCTCTGAAGTTACATGACCAACTGGCCAGCTCCCAACTGGCTGGTTTCTCGGATGCGTTGATTGCACTGTATGAAACAGGGTGGAAAAAGATACTTAAACATGGCGACCTGAATCGCTGGCAAAGCGGCTTCCATGCCCTGCCTGATGTCTCACCTTCAGCTTATAAGCTAAATGCCTCAGCAGTCACAATCGGCAGTGCCGCCGATAATGCCGGTATGCAGAAAAATGAGATCAAAGTCGCACTGAAACAGATGCACCCCTGGCGTAAAGGCCCATTTGAGCTGTTCGGTGTATATATCGACACCGAATGGCACTCAGACTGGAAATGGGATCGGCTGAAAGATGCTATTAGCCCACTTGCAGGCCGTACCGTACTCGATGTGGGTTGCGGTTCCGGTTATCACCTCTGGCGCATGTTGGGAGCAGATGCAAAACTGGTTATCGGTATTGATCCGACCCCACTCTTCTCCATGCACTTTGCCACGATCAAACGTTATATGGCTGAAATGCCGGCATTTATTCTGCCTGTAGGCATCGAGCATATGCCCGTGAAGATGCAAGCCTTCGACACGGTATTTTCCATGGGAATTTTGTATCATCGTCGTTCACCGATTGATCATCTGATAGAATTGAAAGAGCTGCTGAATGATGGTGGTGAACTGGTGATTGATACGCTGGTGACTGAGGGTGACGAGACCCAATGCCTGATGCCGCACGGACGTTATGCAAAAATGCGCAATGTTTGGTTTATTCCCAGTGTAGCTATGCTTGAATTATGGCTGAAACGCGCAGGTTTCAAAACAGTTATGGTCATTGATGTTTGTCCAACCAGCGTAGAAGAACAGCGCGCAACCGAGTGGATGACATTCGAGTCACTGCCCGATTTCCTTGATCCCATCGACACCAGCCTGACCATCGAAGGCTACCCTGCCCCGGTCCGCGCAGTTCTCACTGCAAAAACATAAAGATCGAAAAGCGTTCACCACAGAGGACACCGAGAAGGAAAAAATTGAATAAACCATATTTTTATCTCTCTTTTCTCTGCGTCCTCTGTGGTGAGTTAACCTTATATCTGTGCTGAATGAAGCCTTAAGGAAGAACAGTAACCTTGGTCATTGGATCACCCTGACGAATATCATCAACAGCATCCATACCTTCGACCACCTGACCGAAAATCGTATACTGACCATCAAGATGTGGCTGTTCGCCGTAGCAGATATAGAACTGGCTACCGGCTGAATCTGGATTGGACGAGCGCGCCATAGCCAATGTACCACGTACATGTTTACGCTCATTAAACTCGGCTTTCACTGAATAACCCGGACCACCGGTACCACGACCATCAGGATCACCGCCCTGAGCCATAAACCCTGGGATCACACGGTGGAAAACCAGACCGTCATAATAACCTTTACCGGCTAGCGCCTTGAAGTTGGCTACCGTATTGGGAGCTGTATCCGGATACAGTTCAATAAGGATTTCACCCTTCTCGGTTTCAATCTTGATGTGGTTACCTTCCGGTATACCTTCATCACCGGCCTGCGGTGCTGTTGCAAATAAACCCACTCTATTCTCCTTTGCGTGAGTGTCCTGCCCTGCGTTTATCTGACTGATAAACAGTACTCCGATAAAGGCAACACCCATCATCATATAGTTTCTTTTCTTCAACTTACGTTCGTCAGTCATAAATACCTCTTCTGTGCAGAAGGCAAAATTCGTGCCGGATGCAGCACCATATGTCGCATGCCAGCCTTGAGCTGACCTGTTCCGAGCACTGTATCAGCTGCAAATACTGCCACAAACTCTTCGTTTGTATCAGTTTTGGTATTTTTAAGCTGGATACGCTGCCCCTGCAGAAATCGTTTAATATCCTCATGGATCAGTTCTATCGGTTTAAAATCACGTAACCACTGTCCCAGTGGCAACAGACACTCCTCTTTATGCTCAGCCAGTACTTCAGGTGTCACCATCATCGCTTCTGGCCAACCGCCGGTAGAGAGCCTTTTGAGTCCGGTCACACAACCACCCAGACCCAGGCTCGCCCCAATATCACGCGCAAGAGAACGGATATAAGTACCTTTTGAACAAGCTACTTCAAGGGTCACGATAGGAAATTCGAATGAAAGCAGTTTGAGATCAAGGATAGTAACCGATCTCGATTTCATCTCGACATCCATCCCCTTTCTGGCCAGATCATGAGCGCGCTTACCATTGATACGAATCGCCGAATATACTGGTGGAATTTGTTCAATAGCTCCCCGGAATACAGGTAATACCTGCTCAAGCTGTTCCCGGGTCACAGTGGATTCAAAGGTGGTTATTGTTTCTCCTTCACGATCCAGCGTATCGGTCTGGTAAGAGAGATCAAAGCTTACACGATAGGATTTTTCGGCATGTAGTCCCATTTCAGCAAAACGTGTCGCATCACCCAACAGGATAGGCAACATACCCGTCGCCAGTGGATCTAGTGTACCGCCGTGTCCTGCCTTGATCCGCTTCATGCCTGCTTGCGAGAACAGGCGCGAAACCTCGTTCACAGCCTTGCGTGATGTCCAGCCAACCGGCTTATCGAGAAATATAACACCGCAGATATCAGTCATAAGCGCCGGAATCAGGAGAGAATCTGGCTTACAGTCTGTTCAATACGTGTGCGAACCTCATCGAAAGAACCATGCATCAGGCAACCGGCAGCATAGGCATGGCCTCCACCACCAAGAGTTGAGGCCAGTGCTCCGACATCAACATAGGTTTTACCACGAAAACTCACCTTCCAACGGTTTTCACCATGCTCATCACAGCGGATAAATACCGCCACCTCAACCCCGTCAATACTGCGGGCATAATCAATCAAGCCTTCGGTATCTTCGACATCAGCACCCGTAGCCTTATACATATCATGAGTAATATGCACCCAGGCAGAACGACCTGAATCACAGATCTCCAGAGTATCCAGACAGGCCGTCATCATCTTTAAAGCAGCCAGGGGTCGGCTTTCATAGATATTAACACTGACAGGCCAGGGTTCGGCTCCCGCATCTATCAGCTCTGCAGCCATGCGGTAAACACCTGCCGTAGCATTGGAAAGGCGGAAACTTGCAGTATCCGTCAGTACTGCGGCATAAAGAGCGGTTGCAGTCTGCTTGCTTATTGGCGCTTGCATCGCAATAAGCAGATCAAAGATCATAGCACCGGTAGCGCAATAACGCGCATCAACCAGATTGATATCTCCAAACAGGCGATTACTGGCATGATGATCGACATTAACCAGTTGGGGACCATCAAAAAACGCGTCGGACATGCCCAGTCGAGCCTTGGAACCACAATCAAGTGCAATAATCAGATCAGCACTGTTATCTTCTAAAGGCCACACACCTTTTTTCACTTCTTCAGCATGCTCGAGAAAGGTATAAATACGGGGAACGCCATCAAAGTTAAACATACTCACCGACTTACCCATCTCTGTCAGTGCATCATACAGCCCCATCTGGGAACCGATGCCATCGCCGTCGGGGTTACAGTGCGTAATCAAAACAATATCTTTAGCAGCATGAATCGCTGTAATAACAGACTGCCAGTCCACATCCGGGAGCAGCGGCTTATGCTGCCCCATCATGGCCTTTCCAGATCTCTCAACAGCTGCAGTACATCTCCTGATTTCTGAAAGGCATGATCCCACTTGAACTTGATGTTCGGAAGTCGACGCTTACTCAATGCTCTACGTAATTCATGTTCAAAATGAGGAGCCATGCGGTTAAGTGCCTCTATACAGGCCTTATCATCAGCTTCATCGTTATGATAAACCCAGACTGTCATAACCTGACGGCCTGAGAGTTCTATACGCGTAATACTGACCCCGTTAAAACGGGGGTCGGCAATATCACGATAGAGCAATGTTGAAAGCAAGCGCTGTACGTCAGCTAAAAAACGATGCTGAGTTGGTGAGAGGTTACGCATCTATTGCTCTCAGAGTGTCGCTGCCACTTCTTCAATAATATAAAATTCGAAGGTATCGCCTTCTTTAATATCATTGAATTTTTCAACGCTGATACCACACTCATAACCGGATTTCACTTCTTTTACATCATCTTTGAAGCGACGCAGCGATTCGAGTACACCGTCATAGATCAAGACAGATTCACGCAGCACACGTACATGAGAGCCGCGGATGACATAACCTTCAGTCACATAACAACCTGCAATAGCTCCCACCTTCGGTGCCTGGAAGACATCACGAACATCTGCTGAACCGGTAACCTTCTCAACCTTGTTCGGTGAGAGTACACCCGCCATTGCAGCTTTGATTTCGTCAATTGCTTCATAAATGATCTTGTAGAAACGGATATCTACGCCTTCTGCAGCAGCTACCTTCTTGGCTTTTGCTTCAGGACGTACGTTAAAGCCGATGATGATGGCATTGGCCGCCGATGCGAGCATGACATCGGACTCGGTAATACCACCGATGGCTTTATGCACAATCTTGACCTTCACTTCATCGGTACCGGCCTTGGCAAGAGATTCAGCCATCGCTTCAACCGAACCGGTCACATCGCCCTTGATCAATACTGGTACTTCTTTCATGCCGCTCTGCAAGCCGGCAAACAGCTCATCAAGGCTGGCGCGTTTTTTCATTTCTGCGCCCATCTCACGGTCTCTATCCTTACGGTAACGAACAATATCGCGAGCCTGTTTCTCACTCTCTACCGAGAAGATCTCCTGTCCGGCTTCAGGTACGGAGTCCAGACCTAACAATTCGAATGGAATAGATGGACCAGCAGTACGATGCTGAACCGAATTTTCATCGACAATGGCACGCAGACGGCCTGTTGCAGAACCAACTACCACGGTATCACCCTGTTTAAAAGTACCATTTTGAACCAGCACTGTTGCAACAGGACCACGCCCTTTATCCAGACGTGATTCAACCACTATACCTTTACCACGACGCTCAGGATTTGCCTTGAGCTCCAGAATCTCAGTCTGCAGTGCAAGCATCTCAAGCAGTTCATCCAGACCCTGGCCTGTATGTGCAGAAACAGGTACGAATATGGTATCGCCACCCCAGTCTTCCGGAGTTACGTTATGTTCAGCAAGTTGGCGCATCACCTTCTCAGGATCGGCTCCCTCTTTATCCATCTTGTTCACTGCAACGATCATAGGAACACCGGCTGCACGAGCATGATTCAATGCTTCAACAGTCTGAGGCATCACACCGTCATCTGCAGCAACAACCAGTACAGCTACGTCGGTCATGCTTGCACCACGTGCACGCAGGCCGGTAAATGCTTCATGGCCCGGTGTATCAATAAACACAACACGTTCGCCACTTTCCAGTTTCACCATGTATGCGCCGATATGCTGGGTAATACCGCCAGCTTCACCACCTGCGACATTTGCTTTACGCAGGGCATCAAGAATCGATGTTTTACCATGATCCACATGACCCATGACCACAACTACAGGTGGGCGTGGCACCAGATCTTCTGTATTATCTTCGGACACATCTTCTACCAATACATCTTCCACTGCTGCTGCATTTATAATTTTCGCTTTATGACCAAACTCTTCAACGATCAATACCGCTGTATCCGCATCTACACTTTCATTTACAGTCGTAGGTATGCCCATTTCAAACAGCTTCTGAACGACCTGAACGCTCTTGAATGCCATACGGCTGGCCAGTTCTGATACCATGATAGGATCAGTAACTTCCACTGTACGCACTACGAATGCCTCATCGTCCTTGGAAACACTTGAATCACGCCTTCTTGAACCACGAGCCAGACGAGCCTGGCGATCCTGCTGTTCAGGTGTAAGCACTTCATTACGTTTTGCAGAATAGGAGCGACGAGCAGCCTTCTCAGCAGGTGACAGACGACGCTGTGGGCGTCCTGCCATGCCACCGCGACGACGCTGTTGACCTGCTGGTGGCGGAGCTGTGGGTTGCGGTGCAACGGCTACAGACGGTGAACGGCGTGTGTTCGCATTCTGCGGAGCGCCACTATTCTGGCCTGGTCGCTGACCAGGACGTGCCTGTTGGCTCTGTCTACGCTGGGTTGCACGATCTTCTGAAATCTTTTTCTCAATCTGTTTCACCGATGAACGTGGCGCTTTGGATGCCGCGATCTGAGCCGGAGAAAGGCCACGGCGTATCGTTGTTCTTGGGCCTTTATGTGTAGGCTGACCACCTGCCGGACGGTTAGGACCACCTGCCGGACGGTTAGGGCCACCTGCCGGGCGGTTAGGACCACCTGCCGGACGATTAGGACCACCTGCCGGACGGTTAGGACCACCTGCCGGACGGTTAGGGCCACCTGCCGGACGGTTAGGACCACCTGCCGGACGATTAGGACCACCTGCCGGACGGTTAGGACCACCTGCCGGACGGGTAGTAACACCTGCCGGACGGGTAGTAACACCTGCCGGACGGGTAGTAACACCTGCCGGACGGGCAGTCTGTGGAGACTGTCTGGCTGCTGCGGTCACAGCTGCAGCGCGCTGGGCCGGTGTTGGACCGGACTTTTTCACTGTAACCGGAGCCTTGGTGGCAGGCTTTGAAACTGGAGGTTTAGCTGCAGTTGTAACCGCAGGTTTTGCAGCAGGAGTGACAACCGGTGCTTTCGGAATCGCAGCTGCTTTTGCTGCTGCGGCAGCCCTGGATGCTTCAGCCTTCTTCGCATCATCAATCTTCTTCTTCTCAACTGCTGCAGCTGCACGCTGTGCAGGAGCGAGGGGTTTAGCTTTCACCACAGGTGGCGCCGTTGGCACGACAGGTTTGGTTTCAACAGGAGCAGGTTTTGGCACTGCCGGCGCTTCAGGCTTGGCAGCCGCAGGTTTACTCACCGGTGTATGCCGGCGACGAACTGCTACCTCGACGGTACGGCCACGGCCTTCAACCTGACCACCGCTGCGCGGCTGACCGGCAACCATCGGACGATTCAGAGTCAGCGTTTTTCCGCCACCCTTCCTGACATCCGGCTTGGCAGAAGATTTGATCGCAGAGCGAATCTTTTCCTGGTCATCTGCATCGAGTGAACTCGTCGGTCCACTGACTGCCACGTTACACTGCACGGCAGTGCGCTGTACTTCTGCCGCATCTACGCCAAGTTCTTTTGCCAAATCTAGAATTCGCTTTGCCATCGGTTCTGTTTACCCTAATGCCTTGATGTGTCTATGCCAGACACAATATTGGTTTAACTTGTCTGCGATTGCAGCCGATGGCCCTGAGGCATCAATTCCTGCAATAGCAACATTCTCACGTCCGAACTTTTCACCAAGCCATAACTTTGATGAAACCCGAACCATTTCAGTTTTCAATCTTGCCTGTTTCCGTTTTTGCACTGCATCATCAATCTGACGGTACAGTGCATCGCCAGCATCATCAGCCAACAACAGCAACAGCGGCGCATTATTCCACAGTCTGTGCATTACCGCATCCCTGCCAATAACGCCCGTAATACGCAACCGCGTAAACATCTGCTGTAATTGTTTCTCAACCACCAGCGAAATTCTCTCTTGCAATGCCGACCACTGCGGCAGTGTAATAGTAAACTTAGCTTTCAATGGCTGCAAACGCTTATCATTTATACCCTGTATGCAGGACTCCTGCATACATAGATACGCACCTCGCCCTGGTAGTTTCTGACCAAGATCCGGCCATATTTGACCGCCCTCATCCACCACAAGCCGGAGCATACCCTCTTTAGGCAATTTACTCCTGCAGGCGAAACAGGATCTTAACGATCCATTATACTCGTCAGACTCAATCAAACCAGCCGGAAGCCTCACGAGCTGCAATAATCAAAGCTTCAGCCTGATCCTTGCTCAGACCTTCAATATCATCGATCTCATCCATGGCAGCATCGGCCAACGCTTCGACACTTACCATCTCACGTGCAGCCATCTGCTCGGCAATCTCACGTGTCATGCCCGGCAGATCAAGCAAAGAAACCTTGGTCTCACCCTCTTCACTGTTCTGATTCAATGCCTGATCCAGAAGTACGTTACGTGCACGCTTCTGCAACTCCTGAGCTATCTCTTCATCCAGGCCTTCAATACCAGAGATATCTTCAACCGCACAGTAGGCCAGGTCTTCAAGGCTAAGGAAGCCCTCGTTAACCAGCACAGCAGCAAAATCCTCATCAACATCCAGACCATCCTGGAATGCGGTTTTACCCTTCGCGATCTCTTCAGTACGGCGCTCTTTCTCTTCGCCAGTACTCATCAATTCAATATTCCAGCCTGTCATTTCAGATGCCAGGCGGACATTCTGACCACGACGACCAATAGCAATAGCCAGATTCTCTTCACTTACTGCAACTTCAATCGTATTGGTAGCTTCATCCACCAGTACACGCTCAATCTCAGCCGGGGCCAGTGCATTAACAACGAAAACAGCAGGATCTTCAGTCCACTCAATGATATCTATCTTTTCTCCATGAAGCTCATTCACGACAGCCTGGACACGCGCACCACGCATACCCACACATGCACCGACAGGATCAACAGCAGCATCGGTGGAAATCACAGCGATTTTACTACGTGAACCAGGATCGCGTGAAATCGCCTGAATGGCTACTGAACCCTCTTCAATCTCAGGAACTTCCTGTTCAAACAGACGCAACACCATGCCTGCATCAGAACGGGAAATAAAGACCAGCGGGCCCTTGGACTGATTGCGCACTTCACGCAAATAGGCACGTACACGGTCGCCCTGACGGAACGTTTCGCGTGGCAGAAGATCTTCACGGTACATCACGGCTTCACCGCGCCCCAGATCTACATATACATTACCACGTTCAACACGCTTCACAATACCGGTAATCAACTCACCAACACGCGGCTCATATTCAGCGATCACACGGTCACGCTCAGCTTCACGAATTTTCTGGTTAATCACCTGCTTGGCAGTCTGTGCGGCGATGCGACCCAACTCAATTGGAGGAAGAGAATTGCGAAATTCTGCTTCAAGTTCTGCGTTCTCATCGCGCTCTTTACCCTGATCAAGGGTCAGTTCATTCTCTTCATCTTCTACTTCTTCAACGACAGTCTGGACATGGAAAAGACGGATTTCGCCGGTCTCTCTATCAATTTCAGCTTCAACATTTTTACCAGGATAGGTTCTGCGGGCTGCTGTTTTCAGAGCCTGCTCCATCGCTTCCAGAACCAATTCACGTTCTACTGATTTCTCGCGTGCAACCGCATCTGCGACCTGTAACATTTCTACATTCATGACTGCATTCTCACTACTTCGGATTATTAGAAGAGTCCTGCGTAGAACCCTCTAGTTTTTTGGTGCGGGAAACATCTTTCCAGTTAATTGATCGCACTACTTTACTGACCTCAGCCATGGATATCAGCTCTTCACGATTATCCTTGGCCTTCTTTGCCTCAATCAGCAATTTAAAAGTTACATCCCCCTCAGCTTCAACCGGCCCCAAATTTCTGCCTTCCTGCGTGGTCCCTTCAACAAAACTGACCTTAACCCACTCATCTTCATAGCGCTTAAAGTCTGCCGCAGTCTCCATCGGCCAATCCAACCCGGGCGATGTGACTTCCAACATATACGCACCGGCAATCAAGTCTTCCGCATCCAACTGCAAAGCCAGCCCGCGGCTTATTCTGGTCAGGATATCTGAATCCACACCGCTTGCACGATCCACAATCACCTTCAACAGCTGGTTGCGGCCACGGCTACCAATAGTGATCTTGAGTATCTCAACACCCAACTCATCGGTAATCGGCTCCAGCAATGATCGAATCTGTGATTCCACGTACACCCGTCCTTAAGAAACAAAAAAAGCGAGCCACAGCTCACTTTCAACGTGGCGAACCTTAGCTTCATTCTCATAAATTGCAATCAACTTCTCTTACTACCTGTAGATGCTAAACAACAGGGTAAAACGGCCCGCTGCCATAGAGCATTTCCCCGCCCCACAAGCAACAATATCCGGCAAATCCAAATCCAACACATTAACTTGAACTCATATCTTATTGATATGCATAAGAGTACTCATTTTAACAACCAGACCATAAAACAACATCAGCACATTCAATAGCCGGATGGTTACCCGCTTGCTCAAACTTTCCACAATTTTATAAAGCCCGTTATTTCCCACACTGATTCAAATTTTTTTCAACCAGCCTTGGTGGCTACGCCATAAGACCCATCGTATTCAAGATGAATCAGAATCACTTTTCTCTTGCACTGGCCATGGCTTGATGAGCAGAGTGACTCTCACCATCGCTCTTATGACATAACAGGGATCAACCCATAATGATTACAAGTAGAAATCGTCGTCTTCACTACGACTGCCACAAATTCTACTCCAAGAAGCTATATGACAGAACCAGCTAACGATGAAAGCAACCCCGAAAACTGTCATATAAACAACCCCTACTACGGTGCTGACAAGTATATCAACCCGGATTACGCCGCGTTGGTAGAAACATCGATTGCAGAAAGCAGTGATCCGGATCTGGTCGCAAAAATGCGCTCTGTTCAAAACAGCCCGACGGCTATCTGGCTGGACCGAATAGAAAGCATTCCAGGCGGTGACTTAAATCATGGTCGATCCAGCCTGGAACAACATTTCATCAATGCACTTGCTCAACAGCGTAAGGCTGTCCCCATGCTTATTGAGCTGGTGGTGTATAACCTCCCCAACCGGGATTGCGCTGCCCTGAGTTCAAACGGAACCCTGGATTATCGAACCGGTGGCCTCGACATATATAAAAGGGCGTATATCGACCCTGTTGCAACACTGATTGAGGCCCCCCGCTTTGCAGCATTACGCATTGTAATCATCCTTGAACCTGACTCATTACCGAACATGATCACCAATCTGTGGCACAGCGAATGCGCTTTTGTAAACAATCATGATGTTTATCTGCAAGGTATCCAGTACGCCATTGAACGACTCACTCCTGCCACTAACAGCTATATATACATGGATATTGGCCACTCAGGCTGGCTGGGCTGGGATAAGCATTTAACATCTGCCGTGGCATACTTCAGCAAGGTCATTGCCGGAGCCAAAACAGGCAAGGGACTGAGTGCCGTTGATGGATTCATCACCAATATCTCAGGCACCACGCCCACCGAAGAGCCCTTCCTTAGCAATAGTGATATGAAGATTGATGGAACGTCCATAAAATCAGCAGACTTCTATGAATGGAACAGGATACTGGATGAGAAAAGCTATGTTGAAGCCCTGTATCGTAGGCTTGTTCAGGCAGGCTTCCCCTGCGACCTTAACTTTCTGATTGATACCTCGCGTAACGGGTGGGGTGGCATAAACAGACCCTCAACCACCTCTTCAGCCACCAAACTGAACGATTACGTGGACCAGTCCCGAATTGATCGCCGCTTTCATCGCGGGAACTGGTCAACCCTGGCGGCGCAGGCATAGGTGAGCGCCCTGTAGCAGAACCATACGGGCCGGATCACCCCGTTGCTGCACTGGTATGGATCAAACCACCCGGTGAATCCGATGGCTGCAGCGACCCGGAACAGACTACAGCTGTTGATGAAGGAAAGTGTTACGATCACATGTGTGATCCCGGATATCTGGTGTCCCATGGGCCCAAACCTTCGGGAAAACCCACCGGCTTCCGGCCACTGGTTTCATGAACAGTTTATCATGCTGGTAAAGAATGCCTATCCGCCCCTGGAGGAGAGCCCCGACAAATAATGATTTCCATAGGAGCTATCTGAATCACCGATAGCCTTTCACACAGATTCGATGAAATCATGCAGGAACCGGCTATCCCACATATCAAACTATCCTGTAACAGGGCCTGTAGTCTTCAGCAGTCATCTTCATGCGTCCCTGATCCACAAACGCTTCCAGCAAGCTATCGACAGGCCCCATGACAGCAGCTTCTCCATGTATCTCAAAATCACCATAACGCTCAATCGCACGGATACCTTCATCCTTCACATTACCGGCTACCAGCGCTGAAAAGACCCGGCGAAGATTTGCCGCCAACAGATAAGAGGGCTGTTTTTTATGCAGTGCCAAACTGGAAACATTCTCATGCGTGGGTGCAAAAGGCTGTTGAAATTCATGATCTATGGTCAGCTTCCAGTTGAAATAAAAAGCATCACCTACCTGCTTGCGATACTCTCGCACCCCATCTATCCCTGCCCGCATTTCTCTCGCTACAAGGGCAGGATCAGCAATAATAATCTGATAATAGTCCTGCGCCTCCTCTCCAAGGGTCAAACCGATAAAATCGTCGATCTGTTCAAAATATGCACGGGCCGATTCCGGTCCCGTCATTATCAGGGGGAATGGCATAGCCTTGTTATCCGGGTGCAGCAAAATGCCCAACAGATACAAAATCTCTTCAGCCGTACCCACACCACCTGCAAACACAATAACGCCATGGCCTGCACGGACAAAGGCCTCAAGGCGCTTCTCGATATCAGGAAAAATCGTCAGATTATTCACAATCGGATTGGGAGCCTCAGCGGCAATAATCCCGGGCTCAGTCACTCCCAGGTAGAGACCATCATGTATACGCTGCTTGGCATGACCAATGGTTGCACCCTTCATTGGCCCCTTCATCGCACCCGGACCACAGCCTGTGCAAACATCCAGTTTACGCAGTCCCATCTCATAACCCACGCTCTTGCTATAGTCATATTCATTACGACCTATCGCATGCCCCCCCCAACAGACCACCAGATTGGGCTCTCGAATCAAATTGAGTACATTCGCATTGCGCAGTATATAAAACACTGCATTGGTAATACCCTCGGAGCTATTCAGATCGATATTCGGGTTATTGATGATGTCATCATGGGTAAACACAATATCCCTGAGTACGGAGAAGAGATGTTCATGTATCCCCTTAATCATCTCTCCATCAACAAAGGCATTGGCCGGTGCATTGATCAACTCAAGCTTGATACCACGCTCAACCTGCCGCACATAGATTTCAAAACTTTGATACCGCTCCAGCAGTACACGCCCGTCATCGAGGTCCGCATCACAATTGAGCACCGCCAAAGCGCAGCCCCTGAACACCTGATAAAGACCACCGGAACTGCTGTTCAGCAACTGAGCCACTTCCAGCTTGGAGAGCAACTCCAAACGGTCATCCGGTGCAATAATCGTATCAATCACTTCGTAGTGCATAGACCCATCCTTTAAATCATCCGTCTCTTCATTGAGCTGATGCCGCATTACCATCATAGAAAGCAATAGAGAGGCCAGATCTGTCCAGACAAACCCTATCCTCCTATCATGCCACACCGGTGACACGAAACTAGACCAGGCGACCTATACATCGGATAGTTCGATTTATGCAATCAACGGTGGAAGTATGAATCCTGAAAACCTCATTATCGAAACACTGGCTCTGTTCAACGCCCTCTCAAGTGAGAGTCAGCGAGAGGCAATGGATCTGGCCGAAGCCATGACTGAAGATGAAGCCGTTTACCTGGCCGCCCTGCGCAATATACCGAAGGAGAAACGACGCCGGTTTCTGTTTAGCCTAAGTAAGAAAAAGTGGGGGTTATAATTGAAAGTAGTTCAAAAAGGCCCCTGCCCCCCTTTTTTTGCGAATTTGTTCTTCTCCCTGAAGAACAAATCCACACGGATAGCTGATATGAGCGCGTGCAGCGCGCACGAAAAGTAAGGTCCATGGATGGACCGGATCACAACTCTACAGGAAAGTAGAGTTGGACGGCGCTTAGCCGCCCGAAGGGTGAGGGCCACAGATGGACCGAATCACAATCTCTCACGATAGAGAGATTAGACATGCCGCAGGCATGCCGGACAGGTGAAGGCCATGGATGGCCTGAATCACAACTCTACAGGAA
>Ga0316202_10000743_pt1 | contig 31170 bp, 27 predicted proteins | sample 3monrhotite_MG_FD_204934 | JGI IMG/M metagenome (GOLD analysis project Ga0316202, IMG submission 204934) | Microbial mat bacterial communities from mineral coupon in-situ incubated in ocean water Damariscotta River, Maine, United States -... | ecosystem: Environmental > Aquatic > Marine >...
ATCCAATTGTTCTGATTGGTAGCGCGTGCGGAAGGAGTGCGCCCAGTAGGTTGCATGACCGGATGCCAGCCTCGATGGTTATTGGTATTCCAGGTAAAGCCACTATTATTACCCGCGCCGCCATCGGTACCCACACTACGAGGCTCACCGGCATGCGAGGCTGGCGAATTATATTCCCGAGCCTGATTGGTATATCGGGTCATGCCATTGACGCCCGATGGCGTGGTAGCCGAACTGACGCCTAGCAGCGGTGGCTCATCGTAACCATAATTCGAATGACACTTCAGGCAAATCTGATATTCGCGGGTTACATAAGGCTCGGTAAGCGCTGTGGAGCCACTAGCACCCGGGTCACCTCGTTTGACAGTAAAATTAACGGGCTCAACATGAAAGTTATTGGAGGTATAGACAGGCTCCACACCCCACATGCCGCGCAGCACACCAGAGGCGATGTTAGTGTGCGGGTTGGCATTATCGTGATTGTGAGTGCCTGCTGCGTCCAGCACACCACCAAGATTATCCTGATTAAACTGCCGCCGCCTGGTAACGCGATGCGGATTATGGCAATCCGTACATTCCACATGGCGATTGGTGAGTGACCCCCCCATACTGATTTTGCCCAGATTGGCGCGAGACTCAATAAAATCCTTGCCGCGCTGATCCAGTTCCTGAGTATCTAAACCAGTACTACCGATGTCATGCACTTCCATACCTGCCGCCTGCTCCGAGCTACGAATCGGCATATGAATAGGCATATTGAAATCCACTTTAATATCCGGTACTTCTGTGCCCATACCCTGCGAAGTGAGCGTGCCGCCATCACTGGAGTGACAAGCAAAACAGGTCTCTTCCACAGAATAATTGCCGTTACCCGCCTTAATTGTGTAGCCGCTAGCCGAAGTCAACGTACTACCGTCCGTGCCTCCACGTAACAAACGACGTGAACCCTGTACTGTGTGCGTATCATGACAGGCCAAGCAGGCCGTCTGCCACACCGCAGTACCCTGTGCAAATTCGCGCACATCGGCAGCAGCATTGGTATAGGTCTCGTTAGCCACGTTCGGCTGGGCATGCGCCGAACCCTCCCAACCCGCCTTGGTGTGACACGCCAGACAAATAATGTCCGTTGCCGGCAAAAAATTATCGGAGCCATCAGGCTGGGCTTTTTGCAGACGATTCAGCCGTAAAAACTTGATGTTCTCGTCCGTGGTATCGCGAATATGAGGATCGTGGCAACTGATACATTGCACCTGACCATTGTCGGGAGTTGGTGCATTGCCCACGGCAGGCTGTAAATGAACATCTTGGAGTTGCGGTCGCGGGCTAAGACCACGTACACGAATCGGATCCACTGTTGGATCACGCATTTCACCATCGGCATTGAACAATGCTTGGTCATAGGTCAACGAGATAGGATGGTCATTGCTCAGATCGTTACCCAGAAAACGGGTGTAACCTGTATTATTGCCCTCACCCGGTGCCATCACTCCACCGCTGCCAGTACCTGTCATACTGATGGCCGTTGACTGAAACCCACCACTGCCACTGCTATTTCGCACGCTGCCAATAGCAATACTGCCATCGTGACAGGAAAGACATAATTTTGATGCTCCGTTGGGTTCCTCAATCGAGGAATCAATAGAACTTGAACTATAAACGGTATATGAGGCACTCGGCGGAATCGCGCGATTCCAGAGTGGGCCTTCAGACTGGTTAGCGCCATGTGGAGTATGGCAAAAAACGCAGATTTCTGCCTCTTCTGTCGCTTTCACCGTGCGGGTATCACCGCTCCCCTGGATATTTGGTGTTACAAAATCCGAAAAATTGTGCTTGGTGTTACGAATATCAGAAATGCGGGCAGCTGATACGGATGATACCCATACCACTGAAGACATGAACACCAATATGCTCGCAATCACAACTTCTTTGTTTCGCATACCTGCTCCTAGCACTTCAGACTTTTAGCTTTTCGGTTCCTGTCATCCTTTTCTTTAATTCCTGATATCCTTATCGATTCCTTACGTATCAATGTCGCCACATATGTCCTATTTTTCCTGTCTGTCTGCAGAAACCCCATTCGTTGGCTTCACACCAAAAACACCATCTTGTTCCTGCCCCGAAAGATATTGGAACACAACCACTCGCCCGTTATACATGTCTGCAACATAAATACGGTTTTGCTGATCAGACCAAACTCCCGCAGGTAAATAGAACTTCCCGATACCAGAACCGGTACCACCAATGGGCAGCAAAAACCGAGCGTTTCGATCGTATACTAGCAAATAATCATGGAATGATTCAATAATATAAACATTCCCCAGATTATCTGCTGTTACCCCTTTCGGTCGCACTAGATTGCCTAAATACAACCCTCGCGAGCCAATAGCACGAAGAAACTTTCCTTTTGAGTCAAAAATTTGCACTCTGGCATTAAAAGTATCTGTAACGTATAGCTGGTCGCCCACAAAACTAACATGCGTCGGTGCATTAAATTCGCCTTGCTGAGTACCGAGTTGGCCAATCACTTGCACCAGTTCGCCCGCATCGGAGTACACTTTAATGTTGTGCTCCCCCGTATCAGCCACAAAAACACGGCCGGTTTTGACATCAATCGCCAGCCCTGTGGGACGTTCCAGGTCTTCAAAACCAAATGTCCCTTTCGGGTTGCCCTCACCATCCAGGCGAATCACCTGACGCAGCTCGGAATCGGCCACCAGAATATCGCCATTTTTTGCCGTTGCAACACCCACCGGTGACACAAAATTGAAATCTTCGGTCGCCTCCCACCAAACATCCAGCTTGCCAAGCTTTTGATCAAACACGAACAGAGCCTGTCGACCAACATCTGTGACAATAACACGCCCTGCCGCATCAACAGTGCCGCTTTGCGGGCGCAGCAAATTACGCACATTATCTGGTCCGTCACCCAAACCTACCAAAGCTTTAAAAAACCGCCCAATAGCCGCACCAGCACCACCGTCATCCACAGCTAAGAGGTTGCTTTCTCCCATCAATTGACCAACATAGCGAAAACGAGGCTCATCCGGCAAAGGGGGCCAAACTTTCTCCTCAACGGGTTTATCGTAACGCAACAGGTAGCGCGTTTCACCACAACCTGTGAGCACCAACACCGCGAATAACAAAAGGGAAACAAAAAAACTCACCCGCATGCTATCAACCTCCGGGAATAACTGGCAACGCTGCAGAAGGATTAATGCGAAGCACTTGTACACGCTGGTTGAGGCTATCGGCAACATACAGCAGATTATCATTTACCCATAAACCGGTAATCAAATTAAAACGCCCCGGCGCCGAACCACTGGCGCCAAAAGTCATGATCAACTGACCATCTTGGTAAACCAGAATGTTATTGCTGGAGCGATCGGCAATAAATGCACGTTGATCTTTATCGACCGCAATAGCACTAGGGTATAACAATTCCGACCCGCCAAACGAATAATGGTAGTTGCCCTGCCAGTCGATTACTTGCACCGGTAATTCCAGCCGATCCAACATGTATAAACCATCGGCACCACTAGTCATAAAAGTTATCGCCCGAAAACGGCCTGGACCTGTACCACGCTGACCGATAGCATTAATCGCTTTACCCATATTATTAAACACGACTATATGACTGAACGAACCGTCCGCCACCAACACGTCGCCGGTTTCTTCGTTCACTATTACATCTATGGGGCGCGACAGATTAGCTGAATCCTGAAAGGTGGTACGCAGCTCACCTTGCTCGCTAAAATGCAACACTTGCCGACCAATAGAATCCACAATATAAAATGAGCGATCCTTGGCGACATAAATATTGCTGGGGTCGCCTCGGAAATGCGTAGCAATTTCCCCGAGGGGTTCGATCTCGTTGGTAATCAGATCATATTTATAAACAATCTTTGGATCAGCATCAACAATGTACAATATGCCGTCCACGCCACCAACAGCAACGGGATTTTGCAATTTGATCTCATCAGCTTCACCAATAAGTAACCGACCAAACTGTCCGGAAAAGCCTTTATAAGATCGACGGCCACCACGAATGATGGATTCGGCAGAAAGCAGCTTTGTGCCCACTTTCTGTGAAAGCCCGGTATCACGTCCAGGCTTGGAGGTCTCTGTTAGCTCATCGCCTTCAAGAGCAAATTTTTCCATTTCTGCAACACTGCACGCCGCCAGGGTGCCTGCCAGCATCAAAAAAAGAAATATGCGCAGTGCAAAAAAATTAACGTAACCCGACATTTTCACGGGCTACGCTGTGACAGCGATTACATTGCAATGGCGGGAAAGCCACCTTGCCGTGACAAACACCACAAAATTCACCCTCGATAATTGATGCCATAGTAACAAAATTCCCCCCCCGTTGTGGCAGGAAAATACCTGGGTGACAATTCTTACAGGTGAGCCACTGAGTATGCGGCAAATGTGGAAAACGTACATAGGGCATGGACGCAGTGTTTTTGAAGATAACATCAAAATCCACTGAATGCATTTTTTCCGTACCAGTCAACCCCGTACGCGGTGCAATCAGCCCATTATTCAAAGTTTCAACCCAATTGATAACACCACGTGCATCTCGAGGAAAATCCTTCATGGCCTCTGCAGGTGCCTGTAACGTGTTGGTTGCATCATTGTCCGGATCATGAATCCCATCTTCGGATACCGGCATCACGTCACCATGCAACTGGTAATGCCCCCCCCCCTCTTCTGCATGCACATTGGCCGAAATAACTGTGCCACCAACAAGCAATGCCACACACAATACCGAATACTGAACCTGTTTTATTAATTCTGAATTACGCATCGCCCTACTACTTTTCAATAATGATGACTAACGTTACAACCCAAGCTCTGCAAGTGATCGTACGTGCAGAGCTCAGATCTAGATTAAGGTCCGAGCCGTTTATTGCGACACGCCCACCATGCGCAAAGCCCGTCGCACTGTTTTAGTCGCTTGTAAAAGCATTGCAATCGCCATGGGATAATCACCAGCATCGGCCTTAGCAACAGCTTCATCACGACGACTACGCGCCTTACTTAAGAAACTTTCCATCAATTTAATCGCTCCTGGAGCGGGTTTTTTAGCCTCAATCGCTACGGGTATCAGTTCTTCATAACCCCCAAAACGCATCAGCTCATACTCGTATTCATCTTCTGGCGTGTCAAACTTCAAGTCATACACAATCGTTTTGGAGTCTAGAATTTTGTGCAATGCACCGGTAATTGTGGTGCGTGCCCGCTGTAACAATTTATTGGCACCCACATAATCTTTCTTTTCCGCGAAACTCTTTGCTTGCGCCAATGTAGTCGCCAATTTTTTCTCGTCCAGCGTGATATCATCGGCCACACCACCACTTTTTTCCATACGCTTAATATTATCGCGATAAGATTTTTGGTAATCCCGTATTTCCGCCAATGTGGTTTTATAATCCTCTGCCTGCTGCGCGACCTCTTCATCACCCGGCACTAAGCGTGCTGCTTCACTTAACATTTTCAGTGATTGATCAGCCAAAGCCAGCGCTTCCGGCAATGCCCCCGCCAAAGATTGCTCTCGCCCCTCATCCAATTTTTTCTTTGCTACGGCAACCAGTTGCTTGGCTTCATTGCTTTCGCTGGCCAGTACACGCTTCGTACCTTGCGCACCAAGCATCATTTCCGCAAACATCAATTTTTGCTTAACTTTGGACAAAGTGACTGTCTCTGCTCTTGTGGACACGACCCCGCCCGCTGCTTTGGCCGCAGCTGTCTGCTGTTTGATATCAACTTTCTGCCCTTTATCAACAACGTGTACTACGCCCCCCATATAAGGATGATTGCGACAAGCGTAAAACAATTGATCCGGCGTTTCTTTATCTACTTTAAGCGTCATTTTGCCTTTGTAAGTGTATGCCCCTTCCACACCAGCCGCGAAAGGTGCACCACCCCAGCCAACTGCTTTTGTCGACAGATATACATCATGCTTTGGATCGGTGGCAATTTCGAAAGTGTAGCTCTCTCCTCGCTCAACTATAAGTTCTTTGCCCGAAACACCATCCACCAAAAATCCCATAGCATGCCCCTTACCATAAGAGGGATGGCTAGTTTTTTTGGGCCCAACGGTCACCACAAAATGGTTTGGGCCTGAGGAAATGGGCACTGTCTTTTTTTCTGCCCCGGATGTTGCTGAGGCAGCAACCTGCTCTTTGACGACAGAAACGTCAGCTGCTGATTTTACTTCTCCCAACGAATTTTCTTTGCTTTTGCTCAAAACTTTTGCGGCAGGAATGGGCTCCATCGCACTCATGGGTTCCTCCCCTTGTTCCTGCGGCATAACCTCTACCAGTGATTTTGGGTTATCCTCAACAATAGGCTTCTGAACCGCCTCCACAGCCTCACTTTTTTTTGCTGCTGTTAACGCTACCGCATCAACATCTATTTCAGGTTTGACCGCTTGACCACCGCAAGCGGCTAAACTCAACACTGCAGCCATACAGAAAAACAACATGGTTCTAGCGCAGAGCTTTGACATTTGACCCGTCCTCAAAAACACAACTAAAATTTGATAAAACCATTGGCATATTAATGAAGCAATACAAAACACTAAAATGCGGCACAGAAATTTATCTGCACCGCATTCCGGTTTTATAACATTAATCCCGCCAGTGATTATTCACTGCAACAAAAACCTATCGCCATGGATTCGTCAGGCTGGCTTCACTCTTCGGGGGCTTCCAGTCAGCCGACTTCGGCTTGGAGTGACACTTAGTACACGATTTCGTGGTAACCGGGAAAGATACCTTGCCATGACACACACCACACTTCTGTCCCAGTAAGATTGCCGACATGCTGATCACATTAGCTTTACGTTGCGGGATGAAAATTTTCGGGTGGCAATTGGAGCAATGCAACCATTGGGTGTGTGGCTTATGCGGGAACACCACATCAGGCATCGACGCCTTTACTTCGCGAACGATGTCCAAATCCATGACCAACGGCTCCACGGTAGGATCAGAAAGATCGTAACGTGGTTTCAGCAGACCATCATCCAGTGATTTCACCCAGTCCACATAATTACCAAACTCGGAGGTAGGCAAACCATCGTAAGCAATTAATGGCGGCTGCAATACATGCGTGCCATCATTCGCAGAATCATGAATACCGTCTTCAGACGGCGCTGCGTTACGCTGCGTATCTTTCTTCAACAATCGATTAAAAAGATTCGCCCCACTCACTTTACCCTTGGCCGACTTCACTTCCTTTAAAGGCGCTTGAGCTGCCTGAGCATTAAAACCAATGATCAGCAAAGCCGTCATCGCCAGTCCGCTCAAGAAGAAGTATTTTGTTTTCATTTTATCCCTCCTCTTACGTCGTTATTTAGCTGGCTTGTCCAGAGACTTATACGTCGGCGCAACCAATCGCTGCACAGTACTACCATGAATTTGCGTTGGCATACCAGGCACCCCTGAGTGGCACATGCCACAGTTTTCAACCGACCAGGAAATCTCACCGTTATGACATGCTCCGCAAAACTTGCCGTCAATGATCTTCGCCATGGTTATCTTATTACCGCCGGCTTTGAATTTAAAACCAAGATCCGCATGGCAGACCTTGCAACGGAAACGAATGCGGTGATACCAGTGCGGAAAGACTACCGGACGCATACCCGCCGCATCAGCATAATTGTTGATAACTACATCAGCATATTCAGCCTGCGCCGCCTGTGGCAACATCAGGACTGCAAACATACTTAACAAGCCGATCATCGCTGACCTGAACATAGAGCCTCCCTCCATAAATTCATCAAAAAAACCAAAAAACGCGCCGAATGTGATCTTATTATCTCACGCGCAGCGCACATACTACCCTACATTAAAAAGTACGGGTAGCCTGAAAATTCATTGATTTTGTAATATTCCCGCCTGCGCTTTCCGACGCCCTAAAGCCCAACGAGGTTGACAGCAAACCTAAGCTATAGCGAAATGTTCCCTCCCAACGCAAAGTTGATGTAGGCGTAACACTGCCAATCTGCTTACCGCCCTGCAAACTGGAGGTGAAAAGAAGATTATAAATCCCAAATGGGCGATTATTACGATACGACATCCCCCCAGAAAGACTCCTCGATGAACTCTCCACTTCATCGCCCACAACGTCCTTTGTCTCACTTTGAGTCATCTGGTAATTGGCATTACCCGACATACTACTGAGACGACCAAGGGTAATGTCAGTATTGTAATTCAAGCTGAAACTATCAAACACACTCTCCGTATCGCCAAAACTCCGAGAGTCATTGAAACGACCACTGACATATGTTGAGCCTCGACCGCCACGCGAACTCCAGCTAAGACTTGCCCCCTGATTCAAGCTTCTGGCTACACTGTCAACTTCACTATTTTTGCTGCCGGACACAGACTGCGAAAAAGTCGCCGCCAGAGAACTCGCCGAGCTCATCGCCCACGATTTACCCAGGTTATGACCAATACCCGAGGAGATGTTTTGGCGGTCCTCAGTATCAGAAGAAGCAACACCAACTGTTTCTATTTGTGTCGTTATGTTCGACGCACTCCCATTCCACTGCCAGGAATACGAATACCCTCTCCACTGTTTATGCCCGCCAGTGTACGACAGGCTCACCGTCTGCGTTGTCGATAACGTCTGAGTATTCTCGCTATCAGACGTACCCACGGACACTCCCGCATTCATATTTAACGAACGGGAAATCTGGTACCCCAAACCTAAATTTGTGCTAAGACTTCGGGAAACTGTTGTACCCGACCCTCCCTCGCTCTTGGATTCACTTAACCGCACACCACCTGATATCCTAACCGCACGATACTCTGGCCGCCAGAAAAATGAACTAAATGCTTGGGAGTCAGTGGATGTGGTGCTACGCTCACCAGGGTCAACTTCAACATATGAAACCAAGCTGTTCACGCCCAGCTCTGCACTCGGTGTATAGACATGCCCAAGCGACACGACATCCACGCTTGACTCATCCGCCATACCCTGTGATTGCGTACTCGTATGAGCGATGTTTACGGTTAAGATTTGCTGCGAAACGCGTAACTGATAATCTAGGCCATAAATCGCGCTGTTTGAACCAAAAGAGCCTCCATCATACTTCGTGGAGCTATACCAGCCGTTATACATCTGATTATAAGCTCGAGGACGGTAACTCTGACGCAAGGTCAATCGTGTCACACGAAAGCTGGTGCTACCTGAAATTTGAGATATATCTTGGAACTGCTGAGAACGACTATCTGTTCTGGAATAGCTCATGGAAAAAGGAAAGCGACTCCGGGGAAATAGCCCCATTGAAAAACTGCCCGTACCTACCGTCCCCTCTGAACTGCTCGACGTAGAATTGGTGCTCGACAAACCAACATTCAGAGCCAGAGATGTGGTAGCGAACCACGGTCGCCAGATATACCCAGATGCACCTAAGCCGACCAATAAACTGGTCGCCTCGGACTGACTGCCCGCATTTTCAACGTAATTGTAATTATAGGCAACTTGTCCAGAATACGCCAAAGGCACCAAACTACCAAAGGCAGCGTGCACCTCTGATAGCATAGAAAACCCTAAAACGACAGCGAACCAACCCTGTCGCCGAAAAATAATGCCGCTCGACATCATATAAATCTGATTCGCACTAAACGCAGATAAAACAGGCCTTCACCACCACCCGCATTCAATACACGAAGCCCCCCGCTTTATAATTCAGACAACACATTCGCCAAAAATATTTTGGCGAATGTGTAAGTTTTATCCACAAGCGGCACATCAGCACCCCATACTTGTGCTTATTTTTTCCTGATTACCCATGAAACTCATCCATACCACAGCATTAGAAGCGACCAATCAATTCAATGAGTTACGAGATACAGTTTAAAAATGCCCGTCTCAATACGATGAAAGTACAACCTCTATGCTCAAATCACCGTTCTGTTTAGCAGCTCTTCCCAAGCTGAGACTACGTACTCACAGGGCGATGTTGGCCTCTGTAATAGCTGGGCCTCATGGGTAATCAGGTATTTTTTATCATCCAGCAGTATATGTTAGCCGTCAGACAGGCGCAAACCGACTGTCAGCTCTGACACCCTCAACGCCAAGGGGCATCGTTAACCGTAACTTTTGCATCCGCATGCAGGCGCGTCAAAAGCGCTTTCCATGCCTCCTCTCCCTTCTCCCGCTGATACAAGCTTTGCGCTCGCTCTTTCACCGACTCAAAAGTATTCAACGTGGGAGACGTGCGCTCTTCCAGCCGAAATATCGACACGCCCTCCAGCAACACTACCGGGGCAGAAACCTCACCTGGCTCCATAATGGCCAATACTTTTTCTGCATTTTCTCCCAACATTCCCAGATGTACAAAACCCATATCACCACCATTCTCGGCAGACTTGTCACTGGAATGAATCCTGGCCAGCTCCGCAAAATCGGCACCTGTATTGATACGCTCAACAATCGAGGCTGCTTCATCACTGGCCTGCTTCCACACATCTGAAGATGAGGCAGGATCCACTCGCAACAAAATCAACGAAACTCGGTTACGCACCGGCGTAGTAAACAAGTCCTTATGATCCGTATAATATTTTCTCAACTCACTCTCAACTGGCGCCTTCACCGACGTCACGGAAAGCTTAATTACCTTGGCCAAACTATCATCATTTAGCTTTTCCCGCAGTTCAGACAACACTTTGTCACGCGCCTTGGCCCACTCGGGATCATCCTGAAATTTTGCATCAAAGGCCCTCACGTTGACCTCAACCTCATCAGCATCAGGTTTTAACTTGCGACGCTTGGCCTCCTGAACCAACAACGCCCTTTCAATAAGCTCATCAGCAACTTCTTTACGGAATTTTTTTGCCTCTCCTTCCTCAACCTTACCGTGATAAAAACGCTCCCTGACCCCTCTGCGTAACGCGGAAACATATTGCCCCATCGACACCCGCTGCCCATTCACAATCGCGATATAATCCAACGCCTGCGGCTTTTCCTCTTCGCCTTTTGCCTCCCCTTCGTTCGCAACCGAGCTTGTAATTTGTTGCGGCGCAGCAGAAATTTCACTCACCCAGAAGAAAAACCCACACCACAGAACCAGCAATACTGCACGCGTCATAAACATTCTTTTTCATCCTATGCAAAATAATTCAACAAGCGCATGACAGCGCTCTTTCCAGCACCCCATAAAAAAAGCTGGCAGCCCAAGCGTTACCGCCAGGCTACCAGCCCATTATCTTACTAGACCAGAAACTGGGTCAGCTTACTTGGTATGGCATACCAAACAAACACGACTACCTGCATTGGACTGGTCAACACCCGCAGGAGGAGCACCGGCCCCAGCTCCTAGGTAGGCCAAACCATCCATACGCAGAAAGGTTGTGGTCTCAAAGTGCGGATCATGACAGGAACCACATTCCACAAACGGCTCATCTTGACCGGCAAAGGTCGCGCCATTCAAAGGTGTTCGTGTTTCTAGGGAAGTGTCACGTGTGTACAGCTTGAAATCCCACTTATCGAAGGCTCCAGTCTGTGTCTCACCTGCAGCAGCTACCAGAGTGTTATCCACATACCAACGCGCTCCAGTACCAATCTGAAGTGCTGGCGCGAAATCTTGGTCACGAGTTGGCCCCAAAGTGCCAGCAAAATGGTTACCGGTCGGATTTGCTGCAGAATAACCACCACCCGCATACTGCACACTTATCGGATGATCATTGGTCAGATCAGTACCAATCGCCCAAATATTGGTGCCGCCCGCCACATCTACAGAGTTTATAAGTTGGCCATCGCCATTCAGAGTGTTATCCGTGCTGCTCCAAGTCCAACCTAAACCAGCTGTGCCACCACCTGTAGCATCATAACCGCCGGAACCCGGGGCATTGATAATATTATCAATAGCCTGTGTACCATCATGACAAGTCAGACACGCAAGCGATACAGAACCCACATCACCCACAGCCGCATCCAAAGTGGAAGTACCTAATTGATCATAAACAGTAAATGTTGCTGTGGTCAGCTGCTTATTCCACAAGGGAACAGGCGCACCGGTATCGCCACCATGAGGCGTATGACAGAAGATACAAATTTCAGCAGTATCAGCAGGAGCAGCAGTATTAGGACCCTGCCCCGCCGACCCCATATTATGACGCGTATTAACAATTGACCCTGCTACGCTGGCAAATGCTCCACTAGCTGCCAGTGTCGCCCCCAATATTACTGCTGTCGCTACCGACGTTTTTACAAAATGTTTCATCATGAAACCCCCATATGGTCTCGTGCACGAGAATTAATAAATATATTTTCCTTACTGCTTACCCAAAACGGGCTTACTGCTGCGTAAACCCGGAGCCTGCTACAGCACTCTGCGGGTGAACAAGCGACTCCCTCACTGCAGACACTTTTTAGCATGCCTAACAACAAGATGTCAATCTTGACAACATTCCAAGCCAACGAACCAACGAACCATACCACTATTGTCAGAAGCCTCTCCAGAATGGAAGAAATACTATAAAATCAACCAGGTACATAAACAACAATCCTAATCTTTATTCTTTTCACGCTGCCGTACGCACAAGATCACTTCACAATAATGTAACTCCGTTCACATAAACCCAGATTGACTATTGCGCATACTTAATCTCATTCATGTACAACAGGCAGAATTGTACTCACTATTACATACTAAGAAAATATTTTATTAGCATATATTTTCAACTACACATTACCGACTATCCCGTCGCTTGGCGACAATAGCCTCCATCTCCTGCTGACTCAGCCGACGCAACACCTCAACCTTCTTAAAAATCTGGTCCACAATATAAACATGCTGCAACTCATCCACTGCTATGTCTGCGGGCATCGCCAACTCTCCCGGCCGATCCAGGAGTTGTTTACCACCAATTGCCAGCAATAACTCACCCTTGGGGTTAAACACCTGCACATTACGAAAAGCTGCATCCGAGACATAAATGTTGCCATCTTCCCCTACTGCCAAACCTCGCGGTCGGGCAAAATCGCCAAAATTTCGACCTACCCTGCCCCAAGCCCGCTGAAACTGGCCGTCGGGTGAGAATACCTGCACCCGAAAATTACCCGCATCCAACACGTAGACCGTACCATCTGGGGCGATCTCCACTTGTGTCGGCAGGTTAAACTCTCCTGCCCCCCCTCCACGCCGCCCAAATTCGAACAGTTTCGCGCCCTCTGTGGAATACACTACCACCCGATGACGATTGCTATCGATACCCCCCGCATCCATAACATAAACCTGCTTTCCATCCGGAGACACCGCTACATCAACAGGGCGATCCAAGTCTCCGAAATCACCAATATCTCTGAGATACATTCCGAAGGCATCATAAACAATCACCTTTTTTGCGCTCGCATCGGCGATGTAAATCTGGCTGCCTGCACCAATTGCCACACCCAGCGGTTTGCTTAACAGGCCTTTTTTACCCGCTCGCCCCAAAGGGTACAACTTCTGACGACGCAGATTGAAAATAAACCCTTGCCGTAACACCGTGTCCGTTACCACCACCACGCCATCCTTGGCCGCCACACCAAACGGTTTGGCGAAAACACGGTCACCACCCTCTTTCGTTCCCGTCAGCGCCTTGAGGAACCGGTCCTCCGTATTTTCCTTGCGGATACTTTCATCCGATACCAGCGTGGTTACATACACAAAGCGCGGCGCGGCTGGCGGCTTGGGCCAATAGATTGACGGGTCATCTGATTGTTGTGGGACTGAGGCGCAACCTCCCAGCAACACCATTAACAACCCACACAACCAACGTTCTGTTTTTCGTGAATTCATTTGCAAATGCGATACCATCCATATTAATACAGCAATGAATGGTGGGCGAAAACTTTTCCCGCCGCAAGCCCCAACACAAGCAATGAAGATAAAAACAGGGAAAGAAAACGCAGATTTTTACATGCATAAAAAAACGGAGTCCGAAGACTCCGTCCAACAACCATCAAAAACGTTGTTATTATTTGATGCTTTTTAAGACTTGAAGTCTTTACGCAGACCAACACTCACTACGTTTTCCACATCACTGGTATCACGATAACCTGCAAACACGCGAGTGGTTTTAGACATCTTGTGGATTACACCCAAGGCCACGTAAGTAGTGTTATCCGCTGTGGTGTCAGGATCAGTATCACCATACTGAAGCGCAAAGGTGTTTTTACCCATATTCATCTGGTAGCCTAAAAAAAGGACCGCAGGCTCGATAGAAGCGCCAGCCGCATCTGTAATTTCAATCATTTCATACTGACCCGAAATTTTGTGCGCACCAGACTTCCACTGACCACCGATTTTACCTGCGGTATAGGCAGAGTCGTCGCCAGCAACACCACCACTGATACGATCACCAGCATCAAGATAGGCAACAAAGGCTTCCATACCACCTTGGCTGTATTTCAAATCAAGCACCACCAATCCATCATCCTCAGAAGGAGCATAACCGATGGAGGCGGTGAAAGGGCCTTTGGGTGAAGCATAAGCGATCAAGTTGTCCACAAAGCCGTGGTGGCCCAAAGCACCACTACCCAGCGGATCAAGGTTTTTACCTGACATACCGCCATTGCTACGAGCCTCCAGCGCAGTCGCGACAAAAGGATCGTACTTGATACCACCCGTATATTTGTAGGGTGACTTCAAGTTACCCATCAGGAAGGTACCAAAACCACCGGTCAAGCCCACCTGAGATACACGACCGGTAAAGCCACCACCTTCATCCGTCTTCATTTTCCACTCAAACTGAGCGATCGCTTTCAGCCCGTTACCCAAATCCTCGGAGGCCTTCACACCCAAACGACCACGGGCATTATCTTCAAGAGCCACACCATCTTTGCCACTACCTGTGGAATCTTCAGAGTAACTTGCTACTTCCACCTGGGCATGACCGTATACGAACGCATCCGCTGCCATGGACGCCGCTGGGACAACCAGGGCAGCACTAATTGCAACTGCTAATAATTTTTTATTCATGAGAGAGGGCTCTCCGTAATAGTTATTTATGATTTAGTTTTATCTAAAGCTGTCTTTATCGACGCCAATATTTATAGCACCTTTAGGCAAAAGCGCAACATTTTTCTATCACAAACTGTGACTTGGATAATATTTTGTTGCCAATCAACAACAAAATGGGGCGCTATATGTTTTTTGTGCAACACCTGAAATAGAACGAACCGCAAACCCCAGCGTTACACAACCAATAAATCAGCTCCCCCTGGAAATCGAAAAGGCCCACTCAATGAGCGGGCCTTTTTAATTGGCTGGGAGACTAGGATTCGAACCTAGATTAGAGGAGTCAGAGTCCTCTGTCCTGCCGTTAGACGATCTCCCAAAAGAACAGGGTGAAAGATACAAGATAAAAGGAGAAAATGACTATGCGAGACTTTAATCGCTAAACTCAGAAAGTGGGTATATTTCGCACTCGCATCCTCCCGCAGCGCTGGAAGGTACTAACAAGGCCGAATGAGGAAACTCATCCTTGAAACTGTGGTCTTTGTACGCACCAGAAATCGATACATTATCGAGCGATAATCGGCAACCACGCTTCCATACACCCAGTCTTTCAAAGGCATCCATGCCTCTTCTATCTGCCGTATTAACGTTTGGAAAACTGAGGACGTTTGCGTGCTTTGTGTAGACCCACTTTTTTACGCTCGACTTCACGGGCATCACGGGTAACCAGCCCTGCGCTACGCAGCGAGGGACGCAAAGTTTCGTCGTATTCCATCAACGCACGAGTAATGCCGTGGCGGATAGCACCGGCCTGACCATTGTTACCGCCGCCTTTGACCGTGATGTTAAAATCAAAATTTTCCAGCATATCCACCACGCCCAGCGGCTGACGCACCACCATGCGGGAAGTCTCACGGCCAAAATATTCGTCTAATGCGCGCGAGTTAACGGTGATGCTGCCGGAACCGGTTTTCATGAATACCCGCGCAGTAGAACTCTTGCGGCGGCCTGTGCTGTAGTACTGTTTGTCTACCATGATGATTTGTCGTCTCGTTGAAGGCTGGGTAAAGGATTAGATATCCAGCGGCTTGGGCTGCTGGGCAGTGTGCTGATGCTCGGCACCGGCATACACTTTTAATTTGCGGAACATTGCGCGACCCAATGGATTCTTGGGCAACATACCTTTCACGGCTGTCTGAATAATGTATTCAGGCTTTTCTTTCACCAGTTTTTCAAAGGTGGTGGTCTTCAAGCCACCGACATACCCCGTGTAACGGTGATATTGTTTGGCTGCTGCTTTGTTGCCGGTGACGGTAACTTTCTCGGCATTAATCACCACAATGTAGTCACCCGTATCAATATGCGGGGTATATTCGGGCTTGTGCTTACCGCGCAGGCGATGAGCAATCTCGGTCGCCATACGGCCCAAGGTTTTGTCAGTCGCATCAATCACGAACCAGTCACGCTTGACCTCAGCGGGTTTCGCACTAAACGTTTTCATCTCAGGCACTACTCCAAAAAGATCTGTCTCGAAAAGGCGCGAAATGGTAAGGCGTTAGCGCCTGACTGTCAAGCAACCACCACTGAAACAACACAATAATATGCTCATATGAGACGCGTATTTCCATCGAGCACAAAAAAAACGCGGCCCTGGAATCCCGCACTGGGAATACAAAGGTCGCGTAAAAACCACCAGAAGGAAGATATTGATGTGAAAACGGCATGACAGGCAGAAGAACCAAAAAGTGGCCCACCCCTATCGCAATCGCGCTTTTTCGCACATCACCTGAAGCACACCAAATCTGTAATATTGCTGGTATTACTGATCCGGTTCGCACCAAACTCAATGCCGACAAGGCATTTAATATTAAAGGTACACGCTCCAAGTTTCCCCGTTATCAGCGAGGAATAAGTCGATGCTAGGTCATAAGCTATTTTGAGTCAAGCAACAATAATACTTGGGCAATCTCCGTTCGCCCAGGTGTCATAAAAACGACTGACATCAAAAATCTGCGTCACTTTATTTGTAATCGCTCAACCACTCGTCCACGCAACAGATGCTCTTCAACAATGTCGTCGATATCTTCCCTGTCCACAAAGGTGTACCAGACATCATCGGGATACACTACTGCCACCGGCCCCAGTTCGCAGCGATTGAGACAACCCGCCGAATTCACCCTCACACAGCCTTCCTTGCCTGCGATACCCAACTCTTTGGTTCGCTGTTTGGCATAATCGCGTAGCGCCTGCACGCCATGCTGCTGACAACAGGCGCTGCCATCATCGCGTTGATTGGTGCAAAAAAAGATATGACGTTGATAATAGGACATACCGGCAGAGTAAAGGGTACAAGGAAAAAATAAAAGGGGTGGGCTACACATTCCGCCCACCATGACACAATGCTACTCGAACAACTTCATTGCACAATATTACAACGGTAAAAAAATAAATACCGCCTTTTGCATTAGCATGTCGATAGTCAGACTATCCAACCTGTTCGATCATCATCCTGGATGTAAACACAGGATGATGTTCACACACAACCATTGTTATAGTGCATGGAACGCACCACAACTACTGAACTGAATAGATCAACGGGTAACTTTATGTAAAACTTTAATGACGCGCACATAATATTATCCTTTGAAATCTTGAAATCTTGAAATCTTGAAATCAACAGGGTCATATATGGTCCACCCCCTCCGCGACCCCATCCTCCGACAGGAGCATTGGTAGTCAGACGTTCAATCCATTCAAGTATCATCCCGGATAGAAATGCAGGGAGCACTCCACGCAACAACAATTGTTGCGCAAGGAAAATACACCCTGCTAATTAAGTATTGTCTGCTACGCGTCTACTAGGCCAAGTGGGCGCGCGAGACTGGCAAAGTGCAATCGGTCCCTCAGGTCACCGCCTGAAGTCGATGATCGTCTAACCCAGTAGACACCATATCTCTTGTAATAAGGCTCATTATTGTAACTGCCAACATTATAGGTGTCCCAGCTGCTGTTATAATCTATCATTGCTAATCCCCCTTTTAATTATAAATTTTCCTGCAAGCACAGACAGGTTTTCCAAGCTAGACTCTGTACGGGATTATGGTGACCATATTCACTGCTATCATCACACCCTCTCTCCAGCTCCGTTAATCTAAGCGAAAAATAACACTGTGCCAGTGTAGTAATTCACTCAATTAATGTGAATATTATCCAGTACCGCAAACAACCGGTATATTAAATTACAGCTGTAACATCATCTGGGCAAAGAGGCTGCGGTCGGGCGTAAAACGTGGGCGCACGAGTTCGACAACCCATGGATTGATATCATCATAATTAAAGTTTTTATCAAACAGATTGTGCACAGAGAGACTGATACTGCCCATTCTCTTTGGCAAGCGATAGCCCAGTGTCGCATCGACAAGTAAAAAAGTATCACCATCGTTAACAACCCCTGCAAATGAATCTGCTCTGTCAATATTCTGCTTTACGTAGTTAGCAGCCAGTTTGCCAAAGAACCCCTGAGCCGAAAAATAACGTAATGATAATGGTAATATATGAGTTTCGCTCTGTGTTAAAGGTCTATCGTCAGGGGCAGCAAATTTTTCATACTGGTACTCACCACTAATTACAATATTTTTCGTTGGCGTCAAGTATAGATAGGCACGATGGACATCTTCGTTGCGCTCCCTGTATTCGGTAATGATGAAATTACTATCCAGCACAGGAACATCCAGTTTACGCCTTGTAAACTCCAGCCCGGCATTGGCGCTATGCGTCAAAGAAACATCAAGCCCAAGGCCATATCGGGTAGCCACAGTCGCGTTAATGTCATCGAAAAACTGATTAAACCCCGCAATTTGCGTCGGCTCTATGGTTTGGTTCGCCACCAGGGCGCGCTTTAAGGTTTTAAATCCAGCAGCGCGAAGGCGCACTCTGTCATTGAACTGCCACTGAATACCCAGCTTGGGATTGAGCTTGCGCTGACTATCCCTGTCGACAATTTCATAGTCATCATAACTTGCTCCCACAGTCCAAATGAGCTTGTCAGGATATGTTATATTGATGTAAGTGTAGGCATTACCATGTTTCCTGGTAGCCTTCTCATTGACCATACATATGAGACCCGGAATCGGGAAAGGGGACGAGCAGAGAGTATTATCAATCTTCTCGAGCCTTTTGATGTTCACGTCATAACGACCCGCTCCCATTGTGATATTGTATCGCTGAGACTGAAAGAGGTATTGTAATTCGGCTAGGTAACCTTCTTGCTGATCGTTGGTAGATTCACTCTGTTCCAATACCGGGTCATTTACATTTTCTCTGTTCTCCCCCTGCTCCTCCCGATCAACATCCGTCACGTTCGCGACAATACGTGACTTTGGTGATATCACAAAATGCCCTCCAATACGGGTATCCCTCTGCTTGATATCGGTCCGAACAAAAGGATTAAACGTCTCAGGGTCGAAACGAAGCGCCAAGTCACCATACTGACTATCACGACTCCGGTGTTCAATCTGGATATTCAGTTTGGGCGTCACGGCCAGTTGTGCAAAAACATTATATAAATCATTTATTTCATCATTATTTTCTCGAAAGCCATTGCTCTTCGAGTATAACCGCCCCAGGCTGAAGGACAGCTGCTCATAAATACCCGACACAGTCAATTCAGCATTGAAAGCATCGTTATTCCCAAAACCTTCTGAAGCAAGAAGCTTCATCTGATTACGTTCAAACAAAGGCGTATACTCATTAAGCGCCGTACCCGCAAGTCCTGTACCGGGGTCAAGGTAGGTCGCACTAAAGCGTGGCTTCACCGGAATAATATTGATTGGCTGTAGTAACTGTGCCTGGAGCAATTCACTGACCCGGGCGATTTCGTGGCGAGGGCGAGCACTATATGCATCGGCCAGAAAGCGGTGGGCAGAGTGATTGGAAGGGTTCACCACAACTGATTTCCAGCCTTCGGCAAGTGCTAACTGCTCCATTCCCAAATCACTATAAATACGGGACAGACTGGCCCCTCGCGCAGCCAGATCCTGATCCAGCAACAGTCGTGACCGGTAAACTGCCCGCTGATCATTTAATGCTATGGATCGTTGCAAATTCTCCAGCGCATCTACAGGCCGATTTGTTGTTTGCTTTAGAATTGCATCATAGAAATAAGGCGTTGGATCATTAGAGTCCAGCTCCTTGGCCACGGCAAACTGCGCGGCATCCAGCGGGCCGCGCTTTTCTTCATAATAGGCTTTACCCAGATAACTGCGGATCAGAGGATTTGCCGGTGCCAGACTGGCCGCAATTTCAATCTGATGGCGCCCGGATGCCAGTTCGCCACGGCGGATCATCGCCAGCCCCAGACCCAGCCTGGGCAGGGGTGAAGCCTGGTCGAGTTCGATGGCCTGTGTGAACGCCTGTTTTGCTGCTGAGATTTTAATGCGTGTCAGGTAGGCAAAACCAAGCACGCTTTGTGTGCGCGCAAGCCGGGGGGCAATTTCTGTCGCGCGGTACGCCGCCTGTAATGCCCGGTCAAGTTCACCAAACATGAGATGAAGTTCTGCCAATCGTGCCCAGGCCAAGGCATTTTCCGGCGCCAGTTTTACCGCTTGTTTGACGCTGAACCGGGCCTGTTCCAGATCAAACACGGCTTGCTCTGCGTAGGAGCGGGCGAGCCAGGTGGCAGCGATCTTCGGACTGGCATCGGTGGCATCCCGGGCCAGCTTCAAAGCAGGCTCAGTGCGGTTTTGTGTTACGGCAATAATGGCTTTGAGTGCGAGAGCCTCTCCGTTCCGAGTATTTTGAGAGGCATCCTGTTTCAGGGCGAGTTCCAGATCAATACTGGCATGCCTGGCCTGACCTGCTGCCAGATGTAATGCAGCACGATAGATGTAAATGTTGCCATTCGGGAGATCGTCCGGCAGTGATTCAAGTTCTGTCAGGGCTGCGGATATTTGTCCCTGCTGGTAGCGCTCAAAGGATTGCAACAAACGGGTGCGCCATGGCTCTGGCAGTTCTTCGGCAGCTGTAACCAGCGCGGAAAAATCACTCACTGCGGGATAATACAAGGCCCAACTGACCGCATCCCACGGCTGCACTCGGGTTTGCAAGGCGGGGGCTTGTCCAGCCTGGGCCAGGGCAGTTTCACCTTGGGTCAGGCTGACTTCTCCCTGTTCGTTGCTGACCTGCACCCGGCCTTCAAGCACGGTGACGTTGCTATGCCCGGTGTCGACGGCAACGACAAACTCTGTGCCGTCAACGGCGGCATTAACATAGGGGGTCAGTACTTCAAAACGTTGTTTTATGCGACTGATAAAGTGTGCGATACCTTTTTTCAGGTTCAGTTGACTTGCGCCTTGTGAAGACGGGCCGGTAAACGTCACGGTCGAAAGTTCGTTCAGTCGCAAGATGGAATTGTTATTGAGGTAAAGTCCAGCGCGACTGTTCAGTTGGGTACGCACCATGTCACCAACACAAAAGGTATCCTGTGCAATCACTTTTTCCCACACTGTGCCAGATTTTTGGCGTTTCTCTACGACTCCTTCAATGGCAGTGGCTGTTGCCATGGTTTCAACACACTCCTCAGCCACCACTGGCGCAGATAAATATGTCAGCAGTAAAAACAAGCTACAGCGAACGAGACAAAACCGATTCAAAAAAAGAGACACCCTATTCATTTATAATCCTGTTTTTTATTATGTAGAAATAATGCTGAGTTTGATGCCAGTACACTGCTGGCCAAGCGGGACGCGCTGCATGATCCTCTTTATTTTACTTTCGTTCAAGCTGCACTGGTAAAAGCTACCACATGCACCCAGTAACAATACCTGGGACACTCAGCTAGTAGCTCTTCCTGCCCTACAACGCTTGATGATAACCCTACCGTTTTCCTATGACTTGCAGCTGTAGCCTACGTCTTTTAAAATATCTACTTTTAGTTATAAGGTGTAACGCTGACCGACTACATGATGTTAATTTTCTTCGGGTCAGTGAGGAAATTACTCCGTGTATCATCGCAATACTATGTAATAGTTGTGTTGTAGCATGTGCAGTATTTACATTGACACGAACCTTCCTAATGAGTAGGGAATCGCGGATTACCTATTTTTTCTGCATCACGATAACGCCGTCCTGTGGCAGGGGTAGCATTTTTTGCTCATGTAATTTGCAACGTTCGAGGTAGTAGCGGCTGGGGCCATCACCTGGGGAAAATTCAAGTGCTCTCTGAAAACAATCCGTCGCGGTCTGCCAGTCGTGCTGCTGATAAGCATGCAATCCCTCGGCAAAATGTTCGCACAGATGAAGCTGCTGTTGATTACATTCTCCCTGCCGACCTAACAGTTCATGGAGCACAATGGCTTTTTGTTTGCCGACCATGCGGAATGCACCCAGTTCGCGACTGATAAAACCTTCCAGCCCCGAGAGCACGGCGGCGGAGACCAGCAAGGCGGTACCGAGTTGTTTGTTGAGCCCCTCGATACGCGAGGCGGTATTGACGATATCACCCACGGCTCGATATTCGTAGTGATCCAAGGCTCCTATATTTCCTAACACGAGTTCACCCGCGTGCAGACCAATGCGCGTCTGTAAAATGCCATCAGGGACAGATGCCTGTCCGGCGCGCAATGCCTCCAGGGCGGCTTCACAAGCCTGTCTACGCAGGCGACTGTCTTCTTGATGCGCAGACCAGATTGCCAACATTGCATCCCCCACTACATCGGAAATAATGCCACCGTGTGCGCGCACGGGTTTAAACAAACGTTCGTAATAATCATTCATGTAGGCGTTAAGGGCTTCGGGGGTCAGCAACTCGGCCAGTTCGGTGTATTGCGCAGCATCCGTTGCCATACAGACGCCAAACATGCGTTCACTCAAAACTTTCAAGTGTTGCGAGCTGCGCGCCAGATTTTCAATCACATGGTTTGGCAGATAATAACCAAAGGCCTGACGAATTCGGCCTCGCTCACGGTTAAGCTGTCGATAACGCCATAAAAGCCCGATGAACAACGCCAGCGGCGTTTGCAACAAGACAGGAACAAAGAGCGGTAACCAGATTGCTGAGCTGACAAATAACTGCAAACTGACCAACGTATAAAGTCCGGCAGTCAGCAAACTCAGAGACACAAACGCGCTAGTGCTGGACAGTCTGCTCAACCAGGCCAGCAATAAACCGAAGCCGACGATGATGGTGATATAGGCTCTTGGTTCTGGCAGACGCAGGCTTTGTTGCGCCGGATGTTGTGTCAAAAAAGAAGTTGAAAAAAACGCCAAGATGGAAGTAGGTGGCGGTGCTGTGAGATTGGCAAAGGCGGTAGCGGCGATCTCCACGCCGCTTAGATCCAGTCCGCTGGTTTGCGAAAATACCGTGTAAAAATTATCTTTTTGCTCTGGTTGGCGTTCTTCAGAAAAACCGACAAACACAACTTTGCCCTTGAAAGACGCCCGCTGCTCTGCTGTCGCGGATAGCACTTCGTTATAGGAACGCGTGGGGATACTGCGCGGTGGTCCGTAAAAATTCAGATAACGACGCTCCGGCCCAAGATACATCGAGAGCAAGGCCTGGAGACGTCGGTTGGTTTCCGGGCCGACCTCTGGGTTAACCACCACCCTGGAAGCTTCCTTCAATGCTTCTAATAGCGCCTGGGTAATAACCGTTTGCTGCTTGAAAAAAGTGCGCATCTGCACGATGCGCTCGCGCCGGGTGAGGCCGTCAAGTGATGCCTGCAATACCACCGCTTGTTGTGGGGCGACTCTGGCAAGGATTTTAAATAATGAGACATGATCCTGTGCTGCATAAAGTTCCAGGGCGACCGTTGGCATTGAGGGATGGCCTCCGGCCGAGGTGTGAAAGGTCCAGAATTGACTGACCTTGATCGGCACTTTGGGCAAAGCAAATGGTGCGCTGGCAGCCGCAACCTGCTGAAACATGGGCAACGGCAAGAGCAAACGCTCCAGGTTATATTCGCCGCCGCCCTCCAGAATCTGCCTCTCACGTTGCAGTTTGGCAAAGATCACAACATTGCCCGCTTGTCGCATGGCCTGCGCCAGACGCGCATCCTGCGAAGGTATTTTGGGCTGATGAAAAAACACATCGAAGACAATCACTGCGGCCCCTGCCGTCGCCAACTGGTCGATCAAACGCGCATGCAGTTCACGCGGCCAGGTCTCCGGGTCATTGGCCAAACTCAGTTGCTGGGCAGCTGTTTTATCGATAGAGACCAGCATGACATTATCTGGAGGGGGGAGGTGCTGACGCTGGTTGAACAAAAAATCCAGTGCCACATTTTCTTCCAGATCAAAACCACTCGGCAGCGCATAGGCCAGCAGGCCCACTGCGGCGATCAATAACGCAAAACCAAACGTCAACATGCCGTGTGATTTGATATTCGGAGAAAACTGCCTAACCATGGACTTCATCGCCTTCTAAATTCTGGATATTCCAACGCGCACACTGAGTGTGGATGGAATAAACGACCTCGCAGCAAACTAACGAGGTATTAACATCTTCACGTCACACTGGCACAGAGGCCAATGTCCAGGGGGCTCGACCTCTGGATTCCGGCCTACGCCGGAATGACGATATTCTCAGCGAGCTGCGAGAAATCAGACTCACAGAGATTAAAAAATATGCAGGAATTATCACCAGCGTTGCCATATTTATTGTGACAACGAGGTCATCCATTTTAGATGAAGCATCTTTAAGAGTCTGTAAAATATAAAAAATCTGTCCGATGATAAACTGATTACGCACAAACAAAAAGCAATTACCGGAAGGTCAGACAGACAAGGGGCATCTAATGCCTCATTCAATGTTGATCGTTGAATCATTGTTAATTAATGGTGCGTGGAACGTAGCCTGCTCTCTCATGTATAATTCATTCCTACTTCCGGTTTTCCGTTGTCAATTCAGGTAGGAGCAATATCATGATAAAAGGTGGTCTCGGTAAAATGATGAAGCAGGCCCAGGAAATGCAGGCCAATATGCAAAAGGCTCAGGAAGAGCTGGCCAATATGGAAGTTACCGGTCAGGCAGGCGGCGGCATGGTCTCGGTGGTGATGACCGGTCGGCACGATGTAAAACGTGTCAGCATTGACGACAGCCTGATGGGCGACGATAAAGAAATGCTGGAAGACCTGCTGGCTGCAGCGGTAAATGATGCTGTGCGTCAGGTGGAAAGCACGTCATCGGAAAAAATGGCCGGCATGACAGAAGGGCTGAATCTGCCCGGCGGTTTCAAGATGCCGTTTTAAACCGTACCCCAAACCAACAACAATCCTCACGCACCTTATATTATATCCCCGTGGAATTCAGCCCGCTGATCAATCGTTTGATTGAAGACCTGCGCTGCCTGCCTGGTGTCGGCCCCAAGTCGGCACAACGCATGGCCTTTCATCTGCTGGAACGTAATCGTGAAGGGGCGCTAGCACTGGCGCGTTCACTGACCGATGCTTCGGAGCAGGTGGGTCACTGCTCGCGGTGCCGCACGCTCAGTGAAACTGATCTCTGCCCATTGTGCGCCAATGCCAGCCGCGAGCAGCATTTGCTGTGCGTGGTGGAATCCCCCGCAGATGTACGCGCCATTGAGCAAGCCACGCCGTATCGCGGCTGTTATTTTGTATTGATGGGACATCTTTCGCCGCTGGATGGCATCGGCCCTAACGAAATCGGCTTGGACTTACTGGACAGTCGGCTTGCCGAAGGTGCTGTCCACGAACTCATCCTCGCGACCAATCCCACCGTCGAAGGTGAGGCCACGGCCCATTACATCAACGAAATGGCCAAGGTGCAGGGTATCACCAGCTCGCGTATTGCCCACGGCGTACCGTTGGGTGGCGAACTGGAATATGTCGATGGCGGGACGCTTTCACATGCCTTTTCTGGAAGGCGTCAGCTTTAATACACCGTTTATCCCGTCATTCCCCGCTAAAGATTCCTTTCTCTTCTGCCGCAATTTCAGAAGAACCCCCACAAGTCTGCGTTTATAACAACGTAAAGGCACATTCCTGTGCGACTGCTGAGGAAGGCATGTACGACAATCTTGAAAATGCAGGTCACGACGAACTGGTCACCAAATACGCGCCATTGGTAAAGCGTATTGCCTACCATTTAAAAGCGCGCTTGCCCGCAACCGTGGTGGTAGATGACCTGTTGCAAGCTGGCATGATCGGTTTGCTGGAAGCTTCGCGTAAATATGATGCGAATCAGGGTGCCAGCTTTGAGACCTATGCAGGTATTCGTATTCGTGGCTCCATGCTTGATGAGTTGCGTCGTAACGATTGGGCCCCCAAGTCCGTACACCGCAGAATCCGCGACATCACCCAGGCAATTCGCATCATTGAACACCGTGAAGGACGCGATGCCCGCGATGAGGAGGTCATTGAGCAGTTAGGCATTTCCCGTGATGAATATTTCAAAACCTTGCAAGATGTTTCCAGCCACCGGGTTTTAAGCTGGGACGAAATCGGCATCAATGAAGACGCCTTTGGGTACAATACCGGCGACAGCAAAATCGGCGTGCATGACCAATTGGAAAAACAGCATTTCCAGGCAAAGTTATCAGACTCCATTTCCTCATTACCTGAACGTGAGAAAATGATCGTTTCCTTGTATTACGAATCTGAACTCAATCTGCGGGAAATCGGTTCGGTAATGAATGTCAGCGAATCACGCATTAGCCAATTATTAAGTCAGGCCCATATTCGTTTACGGGCTCGCATGCGAGACTGGATTGCGCAACAATAGCCACTGGCTCAAAATTCAGGCTCCCAACGCGCTTTATGATACATCCTTTTCTCATCGCCAAACGCAAACGATATAACATTACCACCCTGCACGAGGCAAACTTCAGAAAACTCGCGCGCGTGGTGCCTGCTTTGCTCGAACTGGAAACGGCTGTTACCGTACAGAATGCAAACGGAATGCAGCTGTCTTTGCGCATTCTGGAAACCAGCAAATACACCAAAACCTTTTCACTGCACCTGCAGCACTCAGTCGAGCAACCCTGGCTACCCGGCCTGCACATGAAAATCCGTAACTATTACGATGCAGGCGTCAGCGAAGTGCTGGCCTTTCAACACAAACATCGCCTCAGCGCACGTTACGACTACCCGAATTGCGACATGTTTCAGCGAAACGAAAAATGGCAAATCAACCAGTTTTTAGGTGAATGGCTGGATCATTGCTTGCGCACAGGCTGCGTTTTTCATGCGGCCACTGCGCCTCTTGACAGCTAATCTATCCCCGTCCGAAAACCCATTTCGTATTTGTTGACCACTTTTTACACTATCATTGAAATAAACTTGCTAACATCCGGTAATACAAGCGAAAGTGCTCTTCGCTGTTTTTAAAGTTCCCACTCCCCATTGCCGACATTATAGCGGTAGGCACACCCCCTTATTTGCACCGGCTATTGCCAAGAGAATGCTCCATGAATAACCTTTTTGGAATTATATTATTAATCATCACTACGGGCTTTTTCACACAGGCTTTTGCTATTGATGATTACATCTGGGAAGAAAAATTCGAAAATGCTCTGCCCAAAGCAGAACAAGGTGATACAAAATCACAATATGCCATCGGTGAAATGTTTGAGAAAGGAAAAGGCACCCTCAAAAACTCCCAAAAGGCCTTTGAATGGTACAACAAGGCTGCAAAACAAAATGATCCAAAAGCAGCTTACAAAGTCGGCCGTGCCTATCTGGAAGGAAAAGGTGTTAGCAAAAATTACAGCAAAGCACACGACTGGTTTAGAAAATCGGCCAATAAAAAATATGTACGTGCTGAATACTACCTCGGTACTTTGTATGAAAATGGTCAGGGCGTATCAAAAAATTACAGTGAAGCCCTCAATTGGTACAAGCAGGCACTGGCGGGTGGTTACGCTAGTGCTGCCGAAGGTATCAAACGAGTCGCCGATGCACAAAAATCTGCCGAGCAGGAACGCCGCGTGGCCGTCGTAAGCACAGTCAAACCAAAGCCTGTACCAAACCCAAAACCTGTACCCCAAATTAAATCCACCAAAGATAAGGTAATGGCTGGTGGCTGGAAAAAACGCAACAAGTCTGTCGAATACCTCCCCTCTTCTCTCACCCAATGCAAAGATAAAGAAGGACGAGTGGAATGCCTGTCGACAGACATCTCCCGCAACATTGGCATGGCAGACATCAGCTATACAACCAAAGCCATTTTGTTTGGCTTTGAAAACAACGGATCATTTAAAGTTTCTTACCGCAACAACGTCTCCAAAATCAGTATCACAGATCTCGAATTCGCTGAATCTGGTCGCAAGGTACCCGTCACCCTGGGTTGGCAGGATGCCGACCACAAACTGACCTGCCAATTTGAAAATGACCGCTCCCTGACCTGCACCAAAAACAAACTGCGGAAAATCAAATTTCGACGGTAGATGTTTAATGACTCGGTCTAAGATTTTGCTATATGACGAAAGAGAATGAAGACAACCGAAAATAAAAAAGAGGCTCCAGATGGAGCCCCTTTATGTGTATATGGCGGAGAGCGAGGGATTCGAACCCCCGGACGGTTTCCCGTCAACGGTTTTCAAGACCGCCGCTTTCGACCACTCAGCCAGCTCTCCGTTGTGTACTCTCGTTGTGATCCCGTGGCAGCGCAAATAACACTACAATAGGTAGGGGTGGTAAATATACTCTTGAAACGGACTTTTCCACCCCCATCTCAAGCGAGGCGGGCAATGATACTGAATCGCCGTGGGCATTGCCAGTCACCAAAAACAGGTTTGACCCGCACATAGGCGGAACTTATAATTCCAGGCAAGTCTAAAAGCTCGCTACTTTCAAAATTTGAAACAAATGACAAACCGTGGAGGTTTACCCCTGATGAACCCAAATTACTCTGTTGCTACCCACGCGTCTTCTTCGACGTTGGCCACCAACAAACTTATTCGTAATACTTACACTCTGCTGTCGATGACGCTTTTGTTCAGCGCAGGCACTGCCGCTGTAGGCGTAATGATGAATCTTTCACAGGGCATGGGATTAGGTGCGACCATCGCCGCTATTGTGATGTTGTGGTTTGTTTTGCCGCGCACAGCCAATTCCGCTGCGGGCATCCCAGTCATCTTCGCGATCACTGGTTTACTCGGCATGGGTCTGGGCCCTGTGCTGAATTATTACCTGGCGGTTAACCCCAACATTGTGATGACGGCACTGGGCGGCACAGGCGCTATTTTCCTGGGTCTGTCCGCTTATGCACTGACCACACGTAAGGACTTCAGCTTCATGGCGGGTTTCCTGATGGTGGGTATGTTTGTGGTGATCGGCGCATCCCTGCTGAACATTTTCCTGAGTATTCCTGTTCTGTCCCTGGCAGTGAGTGCTGCGGTCATCATGCTCATGAGCGGGTTCATTCTGTTTCAGACCTCATCCATGGTCAACGGTGGTGAAACCAACTACATCATGGCAACGGCCAGCCTGTTCCTGTCGATCGTCAACATGTTCCAGGCATTGCTGCACATTTTGGGTGCGTTCAACAACAACGATTAAATACTGTTTAGTGGAATTGAAAAAGCCCCGATTGGTCGGGGCTTTTTTTTGCTGAATATTTTATATTGAGAGGTAACTATGGACTGGCTACAAATTGTTTCTGTAATATTTCTAGGAGCCATGTTGATTTTCATTTTTCCGCGCATGCGTCATGCGGTAAAAAATGCCCCCAAGGGCAGTAATAAAGACTGGTTAAATTATCTGATGATTCTGGTTGTTGTGGGTCTGTTTATTGTCCTTCTGATTCAGATGGTGTAATGCAAAATCAACTGTTTTTGAGGCTGAATACATCACGCACCACTGGCTGAATACGCTGCACCAACTCCGGTGCTTCGATGTCCATCACCTGTTCAAGCACCCATTTATCATCACTGAGTGACATAATGTCTGCAATATTTTTTGCCAGATAACGTAAAAAATCATAGGCCGGGCCGTCTTCGTCAAAACCGCATTCGGCATAATTGACCAATCGCTCATTAAGTCTGTCGATAAACAGCGTTTTATAATCACCGGGACCCAACAGGTCAATTTGGTTGCTTTCAATTGTTGCTGTAATTTCTTTTGCGATGCCATTGATCAGAGCGCTACGTTCTTCTTCACTCAGTTTGCCGTAAATCATTCTGTCAGCGATGTGCAGCATAAAAATACAAAACTCGGCGATCACATCAATGGCCTGAGCATCTTCACGAAAACGAAAATTTTCCTTTTCCATACGCGTAAATGCCTCCTTTGCCAACTTCCAGATATTAATGGCCGCTACACTGCACAGGTTTTCCTGTGTCTTGGAGCGTTGCGAACCTTCACGGTTTCGCTCTGAGCGTTTCGAACGATGCCAGCGGGTTTTAAGACGAATGGCCATATTTTTCTCCCATCAAACGTTATGCACATATACCCAAAGGGCTCAGGTGTTAAACTTAAACTGATCCGTTAAACGTGCGTCATATTCATACGTATGTGGAATAACCAAACCCTGCATTTCAACGCAAAGACACAAGGCAGGCATCACAGTACATCAACATCATGGTAAATTAAGCTATTGATTTGTAAGATAGTGATTTAGCTTTTAATTTACATTTTATTCTACTGAAACTGACATCGAAACACTGACCATCCTGGAGCATACGCATGAATGACACCGATTTTGATTTGCAAAGCGGCATCGCGGCATTCGAGGCCAAAGATTTTACCAGTGCTTTGCGTCTGCTTTCACCGCTGGCAGATGGTGGTATCCCCGAGGCACAATATCGTATGGGCATGATGTTTCAAAACGGCTTGGGGCGCGTAAAAAATGACGAGCTGGGTGCTCGATGGATGCGCGCTGCCGCAAACCAGGGGCATGCCTATGCGCAGCACGGACTGGGGGTAATGTACCTCTATGGCGAGGGTGTGGAAAAAAATGAAACCAGCGCACTAGAATGGTTTCGCCGTGCTGCCGAGCAGGGACTGCCCGGCGCACAAATGACCCTTGGCATGATGTACGAAAACGGCCAGGGTGTGGAAAAAAATGAGGTCGAGGCGCGCCGCTGGTATAACCTGGCCGATAAGAACAGCTAACCTGATTGCACTACTTACTTTCCCACGCAGAAAAATTACTGTCGTTTTTGGCCTCACCATCCGTGTAACCTGCTTCGTAAGCATCATTCACACGTTGCTCTTCCACCTTGGGGTTTTGCAAAAAACCGCTGGCCCAGCCAACAATA
>Ga0316202_10000744_pt1 | contig 31138 bp, 29 predicted proteins | sample 3monrhotite_MG_FD_204934 | JGI IMG/M metagenome (GOLD analysis project Ga0316202, IMG submission 204934) | Microbial mat bacterial communities from mineral coupon in-situ incubated in ocean water Damariscotta River, Maine, United States -... | ecosystem: Environmental > Aquatic > Marine >...
TGCGCCATCTCAGTTTCTTGATCAGCAACAGCCTTCAACATCAAATCCCGGATTTCATGGTGCTGCCTTCTATCTCCATTCAACCTCCCCGGAATCGTAATGCGAATCAGATAGCCTCCAATTTCCTGGCTCAAAATATTAGCCATTTCTGGGAGAAGAGTTGTGCTCAAAAGATGAAATTTTCTAGGATGAATTTGACGGCCAATGTCCGCTGAAATCAACTTGCATTCGATTTCCAATTCAATGCCGTCTTTTTCAATGAGATAATCAAACCCTCCGCCCTGATCCATATCGTAAAAAACCACATCAAAACCTTGTGACATCAAGTGTGCGACGGTCTTCATTTCGTAAGCCAATGGTGAAAACCCAGAATCGCTTTTCAAAGCGTCAACAATCATTCCTTTCAAGCGTATTTTGCCTTTTGAGTTTAGTCTATGGTGGCACCTAGAAACCATCGCCAAAAAAGAGTAAAACCTTTGTTGCTCAGGTGTTTCCGGGGGCCATGGGTAACGACCGGACTGATTGTAATGCCTTCTAATTTGGTCAAATGCGAGTTCTAACCCAAACCGTTCATCAAGGAAGTAAGGCATGGTGGGATTAGCACGTACTTGCTCATGCAACCATGCCAATCTACGCTGCCAAGGCTTCCACCCCGTTATGGCAATGAGCCGAGTCATTAGTGCGTGGATTTCGGCGGGAACGGCTTCAGGTAAAAAATGCACAGCTTAGTACCCCATTTAGCATTGACTAACCGCCCTAGATTTCCATCTTCGCGAGAATGACGTTGTTATTTACCCCAACCTCACATATCCCGCGCGACTCTAAACCCAAGTTCGTTGAGTTTGAAGATGGCGAACACGCCGTGGCGGTTGGCGGATCTTAGGTCTTTTTGGAGGTAGTGCCACGAGCCCCCGCGCACGGCGCGTTTTTCACATTCACCGGAAACGGGTTTGGCGGTGCCGTCTGCGGGCACGCCTTCGTAGTTGGGTTGATAGCAGTCTTCGACCCATTCGCGCACATTGCCGAGCATGTCATATAAGCCAAAGGCATTGGGCTTTTTTTGTCCCACGGGGTGCGGTTTTCGGTCGCTGATGCCTCGGTACCAGCCAAATTCTGCGACGCAGTCTTTCTTTTTGCCACACGCCCATTGGCTTGTCGTGCCCGCCCGAACCGCGTATTCCCATTCACTTTCGGTGAGCAAGCGGTAGGTTTGTCCCGTTTGTGTGCTCAGTTTTTCGAGATACGTTTGCACATCAGACCACGAGACCTGATCGACGGGGATCAAGTCTCCTTCAAAGCTGCTGGGGTTTTCCCCCATCACCGCCTGCCATTCGGCTTGGGTGATTTCGAATTTTCCCACGGCAAAGCTGGACTTGATTTCAACTTGGTGTCTTGGTTTTTCATACCGCCCCTTGCCGCCCATTAGAAACGAGCCAGCCGGAACGACCACCATTTCAGGGCAGGTCGGGCAATCTTTGAAGGTTTTGGGTTCGGCCAAGGCCAGACCGGAATTCAACACAAGCCCCAAAAAGGCCGCAACAGACACTAAAGTTTTCATATTTCTTGAACCTCGACAATGCCCGCAATCGAATGCACTTGGTGGAGCAATTCTGGCGTTACGGCGATGTTTTGTGTGGGGGCTAAGTCTATTATTACGTCTTGGGTCGCGGTTCTGGCGACGATGGTGATTTTGCCTCGACCTCGACCTGCGGTTTCCAACATGTCTTGGATTTGGCCGATGGGCTTGTCGTTGGAAATAACGATTTTAAGGCCTGCGGCGGTTTGCGATGCCAGCTTGTCCAACGCTTTGACCGATTGAGCCGTCAAACGCACGCTTTCCCCGTCAAATTGAGCGGTGGCTTTGACCAACACGGCGGTTCCGGCCACCAACAAGTCCCCGGCTGCGGTCAGGGTTTCGGAAAACAGCGTAACCTCATAGGCCCCGGTGGCGTCCGAACACGATAAAAAGGCGAAGCGGTTGCCTTTTTGGCTGATGCGTTCTTTTTTGCTGACCACGGTTCCGGCCAAGGTGAAGTTTCCGGTTTGCCCGCGTGCCAGAATTTCGGCGATGGTTTGCACACCCAACCGTTCCAAACTCTTGCCATAGCTGTCCAACGGGTGAGCCGACAAATAAAAGCCGATGGCGTCAAATTCTTCGCGCAACTTTTCCATCGGCGGCCAGTCGGCAACGTCGGGCAAACGGATGGTTTGAACGGGTTGGTCTTCGCCGCCAAACATTCCGATTTGATTGCTTTCACGTTCGGCTTGTTGCGCCGATGCCTCGCCCATGATCATCTCAATCCCGGTGAACATTTGCTTGCGGTTGGTGTTCAGGCTGTCAAACGTTCCAGAGCGCACCATGTTTTCCATTTGGCGCTTGTTGACTTGACGCGCATCGACGCGCGCGGCGAAGTCATCAATGTCTGCAAACGGGCCATTTTTGCTGCGCTCATCAATGATCGCCTGCATCGCCGCTTCGCCAACATTTTTCAACGCCGCCAAAGCATAGCGGACCGCCGTGGCCTTGCCATTTTTATCACGTTCTACTTTAAAGTAAGCCTCTGACATATTGATATCAGGGCTTTTTAATGGTATGTGTATGCGGTCAAGTTCTTGACGATAGGCATTCAATTTATCGATGGTGCCAAGGTCCAAGGTCATGGACGCGGCCATGAATTCGTGGGGAAAATTGGCCTTCATGTAAGCGGTTTGATAGGCCACCAAAGCATACGCAGCGGCGTGAGATTTGTTGAAACCATAGCCCGCAAATTTGTTGACTTGGTCAAATATTTCATTGGCTTTAGCGCCAGGAACACCCCGGCCCTCGGCCCCTTCGATGAACTTGGCGCGCTCTTTGTCCATCTCTTCTTGGTTCTTTTTACCCATGGCGCGGCGCAACAAATCGGCACCGCCCAGGGAATAGCCCGACAGCACTTGGGCGATCTGCATGACCTGTTCCTGGTAGATCATAATGCCGAAGGTTTCTTTCAAGATCGGCTCTAGAGTCGGGTACAGGTAATCGGGTTCTTCTTCGCCATGTTTCCGGCGAATATAAGACGGAATGTTTTCCATTGGACCCGGACGGTATAACGCCACAATAGCGATGATGTCTTCAAACGTGGTCGGTTTCAGCCCCCGCAATTGGTCTTTCATACCCGCCGATTCCAACTGGAACACGCCTTGAGTTTCGGCCCGTTGCAGCAAATCAAAGGATTTCTGATCATCGAGCGGGATTTTTTCCAAATCTACGGTGTGACCACCAATGGCGGCGAATTTCACCGCCGTAGCCAACACGGTGAGGGTTTTCAGCCCCAGAAAATCGTATTTCACCAAGCCCGCTTGTTCGACGTACTTCATATTGAAGCCAGTTACGGGCATGTCGGATTTGGGGTCTCGGTACAAGGGCACCAGTTTATCGAGCGGACGATCGCCAATCACCACCCCCGCCGCGTGGGTCGAAGCGTGGCGAAACAAGCCTTCCAGGGGCTTGGCAATTTCCATCAAACGCGCGACGCTTTCGTCTTCGCGCATCATTTCACGCAATTGCGGCTCGGCGGTAATGGCTTCGGGCAACGTCATGGCTTTGCCCGGATCATTGGGCACCAGCTTACAAATACGGTCTACTTGGCCATAGGGCATTTCCAACACCCGTCCGACATCGCGCAGCACCGCACGGGCTTGCAGCTTACCAAAGGTAATAATCTGCGCCACGTGGTCGCGGCCATACTTGTCTTGCACGTACTTGATCACCTCGTCGCGGCGATCTTGACAGAAATCGATATCGAAATCGGGCATGGACACACGTTCAGGGTTCAAGAACCGCTCAAAAAGCAAACCAAAGCGCAACGGGTCCAAATCGGTAATGGTCAACACCCACGCGACCACGGAACCCGCACCCGAACCACGTCCCGGCCCCACCGGAATGCCTTGGTCTTTGGCCCACTTGATAAAGTCCGAAACGATCAGGAAATAGCCTGGAAAGCCCATATCGATGATGGTTTTCAGCTCAAAGTCCAGCCGTTCGCGGTACGGCTTGGCGATGGCCTCTCGCTCGGCCTCGCTCATGGCGTCGGTATAAAGTTGAGCCTCAAGACGCTTATCCAAACCGACGATGGCTTGTTTGCGCAATTCACCTTCTTCGGTTAGACCTTCGCCGCAATCAAACGGTGGCAAAATGGGATCCACCCGTTCGACTTTATAGGCACAGCGTTTGGCGATCACCAAGGTGTTGGCAATGGCTTCGGGCAGATCCGCGAACAAAATTTCCATTTCGCGCGCGCTTTTAAAGTAATGATCCGGGGTCAGGCGGCGGCGATCCGGTTGGCTGACGAACGCGCCGGCGGAAATGCAAATCAGCGCATCGTGAGCCTCATACATTTTACGATCTAAGAAAAACGCTTCATTGGTGGCGACCAAAGGCACCCCCAGCCCATAGGCCAGATCAATCAGGCGGTCTTCGATCTTGGCCTCGGCGGACAAACCGTGGCGTTGCAATTCAATATACAAGCGGTCACCAAAGGCCACTTGAAGCCGTTTAAGGGTCGCTTGGGCCAAATCGTCTTGGCCTTCGAGCAATTGACGCCCCACGGGTCCCTTGGTCCCACCAGAGAGCAAAATCAGCCCCGCAGCGTGGGTTTCTAAGTCCCCGAAGCTCACTTTAGGGTCTTCGACGTCTTCGTTGTCTAAGTAGGCGATGGACAACAGCTTCAACAGGTTGCGATAGCCCAGATCATCTTGGACCAGCACCACCACCTGATCGGGGGCCGCGTAAGTCACGGTGCGTCCGGGTTGAGGATCGCCTGGACCTTCCCGGTTTAAGGAAATCTGACAGCCAATGATGGGCTGAACCCCGGCGTCTACAGCGCCTAAGGAAAATTCCAGCGCACCAAACAAGTTGTTGGTATCGGTCACCGCCACGGCGGGCATCTTCGCATCCTGGCAATAGCCCAGCAAATCCTTGATGCGAACCGCACCTTCGGACAGGGAATAAGCGCTGTGAACGCGCAGGTGAACAAATGAGGCGTGGGTCATGGTAGGGCTATAATTCCACACTCAAACCGATTCTGACGAATCAAAGTTTTCCCCATCGCCAAGAAACTGAGTTTCCGCTGAACACGGCGCCCTGTATGCGCCCCCCAGAAATAGGCCAGTTCGGTCTTGGTGGCGCCAATAACACTTCCGTCTCAAACAACCCAAAGCAGCCCCGATGTCCGCGTTCCGTACGATTCTGTTGTAAAACTCGATTTTGATCGGATTTTCTGTGTCCGCTTATAGTAATAACGGACGTTTTCTCTCCCGCTTTCGGCTGATGCCGATGCGAGGGGTTATTTATTGGCTTCTTGTTTCGTTATTTCACATTCTTTTTCAGCCTTTCGCAGGAATAGGCGGCGGTCTGCTCACGTATCGAGCCAGTTTCCGAAGGTTTTGTGCTGTGGCCGTTAACAGAACTTCATCACGAGCACCGCTCAGTCCACGCAACCGGAACCGATCCAGTTTGAATATGTTTTTCATATGCGCGAAGGCCATTTCCACCTTCTTACGCTCGTCTCGCATGATATTGAAGGCCTTCGTTTTGGCCAATGCACGGACATAGTCACGGGCGTCCTCATTGATGTCGCGTGGAACTTTACGAAACGGGGTATTGGGACAACACTGTTTCTTCAGCGGACAGGGCCGGCATTCTTTGGTGCGGGCCAGATAACGAAGGGTGTCATCATGAACATTACCTGTTGTCTTTAGAGTGTTGCCACGCGGGCAGGTATAAACGTTATGTTCCGTATCATATGTAAAATCCCCTTTTGAGAACGTTCCATCCGTGCGCTGGCTCTTGTCCCAGACCGGAATGTGCGGATCGATGTTGCAATCCAAAAGAGCCTTGAGGGTCTTGCCTGATCCATAGGCCGTATCGGCAGCAAGGCGTTTGGGTTTTAAATTAAAGCGTTTGATCACCCGCTTGACCATGGATACGCACACCCGGTTTTCATCAATACGGTTGGCGCGTGTGCCTTCGGCATCCACGATGATCCCCAGCTTATTGTCGATCAGATAGTTGGCGTCATAGACGAACACGGGGCGCACCTTCTGCTTTTTTGTTGCCCAGGTGGCTTGAGGGTCGGTTAAGGAAATCGCCTTGGGCAAAGATTTGAGACGACCAGCCTTGCCGACCTCGGGAGCGTCCTGATCCAGGGCTTTCAAATACTCCGTAACCGCACGCGACACCTGTTTGTCTTCGGGCCAATCAATCGGCGTGTCGCCGGGAACGCGCTTAACCTGATCGACATCGGCCTTGATGAAGCTGGCATCAACCGAAAAAGACTTACCGCCGACCAGTCCTTCTCCGATGCACGTACCAACGACATTCTCAAAAACAAGCCTAAAAGTATCTGCATCGCGGAACCGCTCATGACGGGCACGGGAAAAAGCCGAGTGATCGGGGATCGTATCCTCAAGACCCAAACGGCAAAACCAACGATAGGCCAAATTAACCTGAACCTCTGAACACAGTTGCCGTTCCGAGCGAATGGCGAAAACATAGCCGATGATCAACATCCGTATCATCAGTTCGGGATCAATCGATGGACGGCCCGTATGGCTGTAATAAGAAGCCAACTCACCGTGCAGCCAACTTAGATCAAGAACGGCATCAATCCGGCGCACCAGATGATCGGCAGGAACGACATCATCAAGGCAAAAGTTGTAGAAAAACTGATCTTGAGAACCTTCAAGCCGACCCATCATTGTTCCGTCCTCCTGAATATCACCAGGAAAATTGAATCACGTTCTTAGGCCGTAATCAACAAGGAGTTTTGCAACAGAATCCGTACAAAAGCAGACGTTTTTAAGAGGTGCCTGGAACTTCTGTTCTTATCCAGAAGCGGACATATACAATGCACCACTGCCTCCGGGGGTTGGATTTGGCGCGTCAACATACACAAACGCCCCAATTGCCAAGGTGGATTTATCGTTGCCCAATAAAATGATGTTTTGAGGATTGAATCAAGAACTTGGCTTGCGTATATCTGTGGACAACTTTTTTTACTCACATAGAATTATGGACATAAGTTATGACGCGCATCTCAACTTTTTTCGCACTTGTTTTACTCTTGGGTGCTTCAGCATTCTCAACGGCTTCAGCTGTTGAGAAAACTGAAATTCAAATCACCGATACCAAAATCGGTGAAGGTCGGGTGGCGGGTGTCGACCATCGAGTGCAGGTCCATTACACAGGCTGGGACATGGATGGTAAAAAATTCGATACCAGTCGTGATGGAGATGCTCCCTTTCGCTTCACAATTGGCATGAATGAAGTCATCAAAGGTTGGGATATAGGGGTTCGGGGCATGCGCGAGGGGGGTAAACGTGAATTGCTCGTTCCGGCTGAATTCGCTTATGGTGAACATGGATACCCTGGTTACATTGCCCCCAATGCCGATTTGAAATTTGAAATTGAGTTGTTAAAGATTGAAAACCATCCATTAACTTGGCTCCGCAATAAAAAGAATAATGATGAGTTGGATGCGGCTCTGGCCAGCGGCATGCCCGTTATCGACATTCGCAGCCTCGCAGAATTAAAAGAAAAGGGCGTGATAATCGCAGGCTCTCATCACATTCCGGCGCTCGCCAAGCACGGCGTCATTTTAAAGACCTTCTTTCCCGCATTGAAAAAGGTTGTGCAGAAAAACGATGCATTTATGCTGATTTGTTCAAATGGTAAGAAGGCCATTTATTTGGGGCAAATCATGAGTAACCTTAAAGGTTATTCCAAGCTTCATGCCGTTCAAAAAGGCATCGATAAATATATCGAACATGGTGGTGCTGTTGTTCAATATGATGGCAAGACACAAGATGAAACGAAAACCAAGTGAGTAGATTTTCCATGCGCAACGCTCCAAAAATACTTGTGTTGGCCCTTTTTGTTACCGTATAAAAGCGGACGTAATGAGAGGTCTTCAAGAAGGTCCGCTTCGGGTCAGAAGCAGACATCAACAGCTGTTCTTAATGATGTCCGCTAAGCGCGACATAGCCGACGTTTGTTTCAGGAATTGACACCTTGATACCCTTGTTGAAGCTTTCCTCAAGAAACAAAGCCAACGTGCGCATTTTAAGCTTCTCCGTATTACACTTCGATCAAATGGCCGTCTTCTACTCTGACGATGCGATCCATACGCGCCGCCAAGTCCATGTTGTGGGTGGCAATCAGGGCCGTCAAGCCGACTTGACGGGTTAGGTTGAGCAAGATGTTGAAGACATCCCCTGCCGTTTCCGGGTCTAAGTTTCCGGTCGGCTCATCGGCCAACAGCAAGCTTGGCGCGTTGGCTAGGGCTCTGGCGATGGCAACGCGTTGCTGTTCGCCGCCGCTGAGTTCTGCTGGACGGTGGGTGATGCGATCTGACAAGCCCATGGTTTCCAACAACTGTAACGCCCGTGCGCGGGCTTCGGTTTTACTAAGGCCCGCAATAATCTGGGGAATAACAATATTTTCGACCGCTGAAAACTCTGGCAACAGGTGATGGTATTGATAGACAAAGCCCAAATGTTTGCGGCGAATTTCCGTGCGGCGGTCGTCGTTCAACTTTGAACAGGCCTCACCGACGATATAAATCTCGCCCGCATTTGGCTTTTCCAACAGACCCGCGATTTGCAACAAGGTTGATTTACCGGACCCACTGGGCCCCACCAGGGCGACAATTTCACCACTGTTAACGGTGAAGTCGGCGCCTTTTAAGACCTGCAATTCGGTATGACCGCGACCAAAACTGCGCACCACACCGTCAAAGGTGAGAACAGGTTTTTGCACATCACTCATAACGCAGCGCCTCGGCCGGGTCCAAACGTGCCGCGCGCCACGATGGATAAAGGGTGGCTAAGAACGACAAGCCCAGCCCCATCAAAACGGTGGCGAGCACCTCCATTGGGTCGACCTTGGCTGGTAATTGCGACAAGAAATAGATTTCTGCGGCAAACAATTCGGTCCCCGTGATGGATTGAATCCATTGACGGATGGTTTCGATGTTCAGCGAGAACCACAAGCCCAAGGCAAAGCCGCCCAAGGTGCCAAACACGCCAATCGATGCCCCGGCAATGAAAAAGATCCGCATGATCATGCCGCGTGTGGCCCCCATGGTGCGCAAAATCGCGATATCCCTGCCCTTGTCCTTGACCAGCATAATCAGGCTGGAAATGATATTAAAGGCGGCGACCACGATGATCAGGGTTAAAATAAGGAACATCACATTGCGTTCCACCTGAATGGCATTGAAGAAGCTGGCATTGGTTTTTTGCCAGTCATAAACCCGCGCATCGCCGTTCAAAGCCCGCTTGATATCTTCGCCAATGAGGTCGGTATGGTTAGGATCATCGACGAACACTTCCAAATTGCTGACAATTCCAGGCATTTGGAAATAAATTTGGGCGGCGCGCAGCGGTATGAAGGCAAAGCCTGAATCGTATTCAAACATGCCGATGGAAAAGGTTGCGGCAACGCGAAACGCGCGCATCCGAGGCACGGTGCCAAAGGCCGTGGCTTGGCCCTTCGGTGAAATAATGGTGACCTTGTCGCCCACACCTACGCCCAAACGCCGCGCCATTTCGGTGCCAATGACAATGCTGTCATCGGGGCCAAAGTCATCCAAGGTTCCCGCCTTAATATTGCCTGCCAAAATGGATCGACCACGCAAATCATCGCCGCGAATACCGCGCATTACGGCGCCGCGCGCTTGACCGTTGTTCGTTGCCATCACTTGGCCTTCGATCAAGGGGGACGCCGAGGTCACGCCAGGAACATCCAACACCAATTTGGCCTTGGCTTCATAGTCGGTCAGAGTGCCTTGACTGGCATACACATTCACATGGCCATTTAGCCCCAAAATGCGGTTCATCAGTTCGGCGCGAAAGCCGTTCATGACGCTCATGACGATGATCAGCGTTGCCACGCCAATGGCGATACCCAACAGGGAAAACCACGCGATCACGGACACAAAACCTTCTTTGCGCCGCGCGCGCAGGTATCTGATGGCCATCATCCATTCAAAGGGGGAAAACATAAATGTAAAAGCCTAAATCCAATGACGTTCAATTGTGTGCCGACTTTAAGCGATGGCGACGCGCGCGGCAATGACCGCGACGCAAACCAACACAAAAGGTTATTTCCCGGTGGTTTCAGCAGGGGCTGGGGCCAGCATCAATTTGCAAGCCTTGGCAATGGCCCGCGAATCGTCTCGTTGCAGAGGCTTTCCGTTGACCGTGAGCGCCCCCATACCAAGGTCATATTCGATGGGGAAAAGACTGGCCGTGGCGGTTTGCTCCCCGGTCCCAATGATCCCATATTTCCCGGCCAAATCGATGCCAAAATCGATCACGATTTTTTTCGGCAATGCAATTTCCAAAGGCGCTGGACCATCCCCGTGGGCCGGCACCACAGACTTGCCGTTGACATCGACCCCGGGTTTGTAAGCCACATCCGCACTTGGTGTATGCTTCACCAATCGCTGGCAATCTTCAAGGCTCACAGACACCTCGGTCACGGGCAGGCGGGGTTTTTCAGGAGTCATATCTTGAGCCAGAGCCGGAACGCCCGCCAAAATCGTAGTTATGATCAAAACTGTTTTTTTCATATTAACTCTGCATCCACGGCGGGTTGGTTTTGGCTATTTGTCGAAAGACAGGGCAACTTTCTTTATGCGCCCCTTTAAGATAACCCGTACTCATTAAAAACTCATTCACAACCTCAGGCCCTGTGAATTTAAACGTCTTTTTAAAGGCCTTCACCCACTCAGATAAGGCCAAAGGATGGTGTATTTGCAGCCATTTTGCAAAGCCACCATGGCTTTTTCTCAAGCTTTTCAGCACCTGAGCATTGTGAATAATGGACTTAACTTTCAAACGGTTACGAATGATTCCAGGATTCTCTAGTAGACGTTCTATATCCTCATCGGTAAAAGCTGAGACGGTATCGACGTCAAAACCCAAAAAGGCTTCAAATGTCGTCTGACGCTTTTTTAGAATCAACTGCCAAGACAGTCCAGCTTGAAAAATTTCCAGACACAACAGCTCAAAAAGTTGCGCCTCCCCTTTACCAGGAAAACCGTATTCTAAGTCATGATAGGGACGATGCAGCTCTTGTTCTAAGGCAATATCACAATAGCTCTGCGGATCATCCACCATGGCTACATATTGGCCTTAATCACGAACATCATGATCACGGCGGGGAAAAACATAATGCTAAGATAGACTAAGACCCATTTAACGACTTTGGGGTTTAAACGTACTTTGGGACGTTCATAGGCCATATTTCATCACCAATCTTTTCCATGTGTATAACCACCCGAATTAACGGTTGCCGGGCGCGAGGTCGCCGAAATTACCAGCATCGTTCCGGCGATGATGAAAAACACAACAAGCGCCAAGATACACCAGCACACCCATTTTTTACTCACCGTGATCTGGCTTTCGCCCGTCATTATAATCTTTTGTTGTTCTTTCATCAACGCCTCCCCAACGTAAATGAATGCCTAGGCTTCCTCTATTTCAATCAGAGTAGCGTAAAAATCTTTGGGATGCAGGAACAAAATTGGTTTTTCGTGGGCGCCAAGGCGAGGCTCTCCCGTTCCCAAAATACGCACTCCGTGGCTTTCCAGGTTTGCTTTCGCGGCCAAAATATCTGTGACCTCAAAGCACAGATGATGCACCCCACCGTCCGGATTTCGCTCTAGAAATTTTGAAATCAGCGAATGATCACCCAAAGGCTCTAAGAGTTCGATCTTGGTATTGGACAATTCAACAAACACCGTGGTGACGCCGTGCTCGATCAAAGCCAAAGGTTCAGACACCTTCGCGCCCAAAACATCACGGTATTTTTCCGTGGCGGCGGCCAAGTCAGGAACCGCAATAGCAATATGGTTTAAGTTTCCGATCATGGTGCCAATCTTACCAAATGGACCGTGGTCACCGGATTCTTTTTAAACGTGTTGCGGAAATAACGACGCACCGCGATGCGCACGGCTTCGGCGACTTGATCGTCATCGCGGCGGGCTTTTTTGTTCAGGTTTTCGACCGCATCTTCGGCCCGATTCAAAGCTTCGTCTTCAAAATCAAAGTCATCTGGTTCCAACAATCCGGTGGTGGAAAGTTGTGCATCACTCAACAGGTTACCGATTTTATCGACCACAATGGTCACCGTGGCGGTACCGTTCCACAGCGCACGGGTGCGACCGCGCACAAGCTCGCTATCTAAGGCCACCAAGCGCCCCCCTTCCAAAGCCAAACGCCCCGAATGAACATGGTCTATGATTTGCGCCGGACCTGGGGCAATGCGGACCATGCCGCCGTTTTCATTGATCACGGTTTCTTTGACCTGACAGGTCTTCGCGATATGTCCATGTTCGGTCAGGTGGCGAAATTCACCATGAACCGGAATCGAAATTTGCGGTTTGATGGCTTGGTACATTTCAAACATTTCGTCGCGCGCCGGGTGCCCCGACACGTGCACAAAAGCCTCTTTGTCGGTGATCAGATCAACGCCTAAGCGCACCAAACGGTTCTGCAAATTGCTAATTCCGACCTCGTTACCGGGAATCTGGCGCGATGAAAAAATGACCAAATCGCCCTTTGAAATAGAGATACGCGGGTGATCGTTTGCGGCAATGCGGGACAAAGCGGCACGCGCTTCCCCTTGGGACCCGGTGCACACAATCAGCAGTTTATCCTTGGGGATTTGGCTCGCCATTTCTTCATCTAAAAAATTAGGAGTATCCTTCAAGTATCCGTTTTCTTTAGCACTTTGTATCATTCTACCAAAGGAACGCCCGGCCAAGACAATGTCTCGGCCACACAACTTTGCGGCCCTTGAAATGGTGTCAATCCGGGCCACATTTGACGCAAAACAGGTCACAATGACCCGCCCGTCACGTTTGCGAATAAGATCAACAAGATTATCTAATATGTCGCCTTCTGATCCACTGGTGCCTTTGGTGAAGACATTGGTGGAATCACACACCATCGCCAGCACCCCTTCGTCCCCCAAATCACGAAGCGCTTTCATATCGTAATCGGCCCCCAAAACCGGGTCTGGATCCAGCTTCCAATCGCCCGTGTGCAGCACCGTGCCCAAGGGTGTACGGATCACCACCGCATTGGGTTCAGGGATGGAATGGGTCATAGTGATCAGTTCCAATTGAAACGGACCTAAATCAAATTTTCCATTCAAAGGAATCTCGATAATCGGCACATTGTTAAAGACGCTGTCTTCGGCCAGCTTGCGTTTCAGCACCGACACCGTGAACGGCGTGGCGTAAATCGGGCATTTGAAACGATCCCATAAATACGGCACCGCGCCTAAGTGGTCTTCGTGGGCGTGGGTGAGAACAATCCCCTTCAGTTTGTCTTTATGGTCTTCGATAAATTTAGGGTCAGGCATAACCACATCCACGCCCGGCTGGCTGCTATCGCCAAAGGTAATGCCTAAGTCCAGCATAATCCACTCGGCGTTTTCAGGCTTGCCATACCCATACAGGTTCAGGTTCATGCCGATTTCACCGGCCCCGCCTAAGGGTAAAAACAGAAGTTCGTCGTTCGCCATGGATCAGTCTCTCCGGTTGCGCTGATAAATGAGATAGAGACCGCGCAGGGTCAAATCCGCGTCGGTCCTTTCGATGACATCGGTGGCTTCGGCAAACAGTGCCGCCAGACCGCCCGTGGCAATAACGTTCATAGGCGCGCCAAATTCGTCTTGAATGCGCCGCACCATACCTTCGATCAACGATACATAGCCCCAATAAATTCCAGACTGCATGGCACTGATGGTGTTTGTACCGATCACGCGGTCCGGGCGTTCGGGGACCACGCGGGGCAATTTGGCGGCTTGCGCATGTAAGGCATCCAGCGACAGATTGATCCCCGGCGCAATCGCCCCACCTACATAATTACCATCCCCATCCACCACATCAAAGGTGGTGGCGGTGCCAAAATCCACACAAATCAAGGGACCACCGTAGGTTTCCCCCGCCGCCACAGCATTCACCAAACGGTCCGCGCCGACTTCGCTCGGCTGATCAAGCAAGGCTTTCAGGCCTAAGTCCACGCTCTCGGACCCCACCACCAAAGGCGAAACGTTGAACGTCTCTTCACACAAGTCCACAAGAATCTTTAAATTAGACGGCACCACGGTCGCAAGGATGGCATCCGTGATCTCCGTTGCAGCCAAGCCTTGCCATGTCAGCTCTTGGCTCAGCCAGGAGCCGATTTCAGCGGCAGAGCAGCTCGCCTTGGTTTCAGAGCGCCACGAACCCACAAGGGTTCCAGCATCGCCGAAAACGGCAAACACGATGTTGGTATTTCCAGAATCAATAGCAAGCAGCATACGTTATTCCCTACCACGCGCAGAGCTTTGGTTCAAATCACTTAGGGTCCAAACTCATTTAAATGATCCATTGTGCGGTGTCCGTTTTCTCAAAGGATAGGAGACAGGCCGTAGGAATATTGGTGATATTGCAAGGCCTTTCAACGACGCCTTTGAGGAAACGGACATCGTCCTTCGGATTCAACAAGGAAAGCCAAATGCAAGGAAATCAGCATGAAGGACAGGCCCTAGCCTATTCAAATTCTGTTGACGCAGCATTTGGCTTTCCTTGTTGAACACAATTGCATCCTTTAAATGAGTTTGGACCCTGGATTGCCAATAAACACATCCCCGGCCGTAATCAAACGATTGGGCTGGTCGTCCATGTGCAACACCAGCGCCCCGTTTTCATCTAGGGCAGCAAACAGACCGTGCAGGGTTTCTGTGGGCAAGCGCACCGTAACCGGCCCGCCCAGTCCCTTGGCCCGCATCAACCAATGACGACGAATGGGGCCAAAGCCTAAATTCCGCCACGTCACCAGGCCCGCTAAGAACCGTTTGGCCAAGGTGTCTAACAACGCTTCAACATCAAGCCCCGTCCCGCTTACGCCCTCACCCGCCAAAGACGTAGCCGGGGTTTCTGTGTCTTCTGCGGGCGGATGCGAAGCGACATTGACGCCCACCCCCACCACCAACCACTTAAAACGATCCGTATTGGGTTCACATTCGCCCTCTAATAAAATTCCGGCGATCTTTTTGCCTTCTAACAACACATCGTTGGGCCATTTAACATTGACGAACGCACCTTTGGGGGCCGCCACAGAAATCGCATCGGCCACCGCATTGGCGGCAACGAAGGACAACTGGGTCATAGCCGCCATGGGGTATGGCAGACGTAACACGATGGAAAAAAACAGGTTTCCGTCACCCGACACCCATGCCCGCCCCCGTCGGCCGCGCCCCGCCGTTTGGCGTTTCGCCCACACCAGGGTGAAGTCCTCACACCCCGCTTCGGCCAGACGTTTGGCTTCGGCGTTGGTGGATTCAACGCAATCGAGCTCCCGAAGTCGATAAGGACTTGGGAGCTCGAGCGATGTCATGGGCGTTAAATCGCCCTAAAACAGAGAGGCTGCAGCGACTTTAGCTGCATCAAGTACGGGCGTTGGAAAGAGAATGAACAACAAGATAAGCGCCGTACAGAACGCCAAAACCAGCGAAACCGAACGGGGCAAAGGTGTGTCCAAGGATTCAATCCCCGGCTCGTCAAAGTACATGACCTTGATCACGCGGATATAGTAATACGCTGACACGACCGAGGCCAAAACACCGATCACCGACAACGTGTACAGCTCGGCTTCAATCGCGGCCAAGAAGATGTACAACTTGCCAAAGAACCCGGCCAACGGCGGAATTCCCGCCATCGAGAACATCATCACCGTCAAACCTGCCGCCATAGCCGGATGGGTTTTCGCCAAACCGCTGAGATCGGAAATTTGCTCGACCGCACGACCGCCTCTGCGCATGCCCATCAAACACGCAAACGCGCCGATGTTCATAAACACGTAGATGGTCAAATAGATCAACACACCCGTAATGCCGGCTTCGTTACCAACCGCCAAGCCAATCAACGCATAACCAACGTGACCGATGGAACTGTATGCCATCATACGTTTGATGTTGGTCTGAGCGATGGCGGCAAACGAGCCCAGCAGCATTGAAAGGATGGCAATCATCACCACCACTTGCTGCCATTGGGCCGCAATGTCGCCAAACGGGCCAATCATAACACGCATAAACAAGGCCAAGGCCGCAACCTTTGGCGCCACGGCAAAGAACGCGGTGACCGGAGTCGGTGCGCCTTCGTAAACGTCCGGGGTCCACATGTGGAACGGAACGGCTGAAACCTTAAAAGCCAAGCCAGCCATCATAAAGACCAAGCCGATAACGATGCCCACGGGAATCGTATCGCCGCTTTTAATGGCGCTGGCAATGGCAACAAAATCGGTGCTGCCGCTAAAGCCGTAAACCATAGACATGCCATAAAGAAGCAGTCCAGACGCCAACGCGCCCAAGATGAAATACTTCAAGCCGGATTCGGTTGATCTGGCATCATCACGATGAAACGCTGCCAACACGTACAAAGACAACGATTGCAGCTCTAACCCCATGTACAAAGACATCAGGTTATTAGCCGACACCATCATCATCATGCCAAGCGTCGCAAACAAAATCAGAATGGAAAATTCAAAGCGATGAGCGCCCTGCATTTCCAGCCAATTCTGAGACAAAATCAAAGTGAACATACCCGCGACCAAGATCAGAACCTTGGAATACGTGGCAAAGGCATCACTGATAAACATGCCTTCAAAGGTCACCAGGGTTGATCCAGAAACCGTGTACACCAGCACCAAAGCCAGAAGCAAAGACAACACACCTAAGTTTGAGGTCATGCGGGAAACCCGAATGCTACCCTCTGATGTTGCCCAATTTTGGAACACGCCCAGCATCAACAAAACCATCCCCGCCAAGGCGAGAAAGATTTCCGGCATTGCCGGGGTTAGATTGGGGACTGCAGCCATAGCCATCGTCCTTCTACTCCTCTAGTTTCCAGCCATCGTGGCTGAACCGCTGGCTTCAATAGCCACCTGCACTTGTGACAGCAGGTGATCCACAGAAACGTGCATCATGTCTAAGAACGACGCTGGATAAATACCCATCCAAAACGTCAAAACGAGCAACGGTGCAAAAACCGCCCACTCACGCGGGGTCATATCAAGCATCTTCTTGACTTCCTCTTTCTCCAACGCGCCGAACACGACCCGACGATAGAGATAGAGCATATAAGCCGCACCCAAGATAACCCCCGTAAGCAAGAACGTTGCCACCCAGGTGTTGGCTTCAAACGCGCCCAACAAAACCAAGAACTCACCAACGAAACCGCCGGTACCCGGAAGCCCAACCGAGGCCATCATGAACACCATGAACACCAAGGCATAGGATGGCATTTTGTGAACCAAGCCGCCATAGGCCGAGATTTCGCGGGTGTGCATGCGATCATAAATAACGCCCACGCACAGGAACAAAGCGGCCGACACCACACCGTGGCTGAGCATCTGATACACCGCACCTTCGATACCGTGCACCGTCATGGTGAAGGTCCCGGCCGTCACAAAACCCATATGGGCAATTGACGAATACGCGATCAGCTTTTTCATGTCGGTCTGAACCAAAGCCACCAGGGATGTGTAAATCACAGCCGTAATGGACAAGGTGTAAATCAACGGCGTGAAGTACACACTGGCGTCAGGGAACATCGGCAACGAGAAGCGAATGAAACCATAACCACCAAACTTCAGCAACACGCCCGCCAAGATGACAGACCCAGCCGTTGGCGCTTCAACGTGCGCGTCTGGAAGCCAGGTGTGGACAGGCCACATCGGCACCTTGACCGCGAACGAAGCAAAGAACGCCAACCACAGCCAATTTTGCAGGGCTGGATCAAACCTAAACTTCATCAGTTCGACAATATCGGTGGTGCCCGCCTGAACGTACATCACCAAAATGGCCAACAGCATCAAAACGGAGCCTGTCAGAGTATAAAGGAACAGCTTATACGAAGCGTAAACGCGTCGTTTGCCGCCCCACACGCCAATGATCAAGAACATCGGGATCAACACAGCTTCGAAGAAGATGTAGAAGATCATGATATCAAGCGCAGCAAACATGCCCACCATCATGGTTTCCAGAATCAAGAACGCGATCATGTATTCTTTGACACGATCCTTGATGCTGTTCCAACTGGCCAAGATGCAAACCGGAGTCAGCAACGTGGTCAGCAGCACGAACAACACCGAAATGCCATCCACGCCCAAGTGGTAGGAAATGTTATAGGCAGGCATCCATTTTATGTTCTCTTCGAACTGAAACGCTGCGGTGCTGGGGTCAAACATGAACCACAGATACAACGACAGAACAAAGGTCACCAAAGATGTCCACAACGCCATATTTCTGGCATTGCGTTTACCCACTTCATCATCACCACGAATGGTGAGAATAAAACCCGCTCCCGCCAACGGCAGGAAGATCAAGAGCGAGAGGATCGGAAGATTAGACATTCATCTCACCCCACGTGAAAGATCATGTACCAAGACACCATCGCCACCACGCCAATAAGCATGGAAAACGCATAGTGATAGAGGTACCCAGATTGCAAAACACTCACTTTTTGAGCCGTGTCCTGCGTCGTACTTGCAATGCCGTCTGGACCAAGGTGATCAATTGTTTTTTGATCCCCCCAGACCCAGAAGAAACGACCAATCGCAAAGGCCGGCTTGACGAAAATTAGATCGTAAAGCTCATCGAAGTACCATTTGTTATAAACAAAAGTATGAATCGGCCCAAAGGCGCGTTTGACCTTTTCAGGCAGTGATGGAACAAACATGTACATCACATAAGCCATGGCAATCCCGGCTCCGCCCACCACCAACGGCAGGTATTTAACCCAGGCCGGAACATGGTGTGCATCTTCAAGCGCCGTATGGTCAGACAGCACCAAAATAGCATTGCCCCAGAAATGTGCGGCATCGTGGCCGACAAAGTAGCTGTAACCGGCCCAACCCGCGAAACACGCGCCAAAGGCCAACAACATCAGTGGCAAAATCATAACCTTCGGGCTTTCGTGCACGTGCGCCATGGTTTTTTCGTCGGCGCGCGGTTTGCCATGGAAGGTCATAATAATCAACCGCCAGCTATAGAATGCGGTCAGGAAGGCGGCCGTAATGCCCATCCAGAAGGCATAGTTACCCGCCCCTGTATGTGCCGCCCAAGCGGCTTCCAAAATCATGTCTTTAGAGAAGTAACCCGCGAACGGGAACACGCCAGCCAAAGCCAACGAACCAATCCACATCAGGCTGTAGGTCACCGGAATCAGTTTCCAGGTGCCGCCCATACGCCGCATGTCTTGTTCGTCACTCATGGCGTGGATCACAGAACCCGCGCCTAAGAACAACAAGGCTTTGAAGAAAGCGTGGGTCATCAAGTGGAAAATCGCCGCTTGATACGCCGACACACCGATGGCGAAGAACATATAGCCCAACTGAGAACAGGTCGAATACGCGATCACCCGTTTGATATCAAACTGCGTACAGCCCACCGTGGCAGCAAAGATAGCGGTCGTGCCGCCAACAATGGTCACCACTTGCAAGGCAAAGTCGGAATATTCAAACAACGGCGACATGCGACTGACCATAAAGACACCCGCCGTCACCATGGTGGCGGCGTGGATCAAGGCCGACACAGGGGTCGGGCCTTCCATCGCATCCGGCAACCAAGTGTGCAGGCCCAACTGAGCTGATTTGCCCATGGCCCCAACAAACAACAGCAAGCAGATCACCGTGATGGCATGATATTCGCCCGAGAAAACAGAGATGGTGGCGTTCGACAAGCCCTCGGCGCGCGAGAAGATCACGTCCAAATTAACGCTATCAAACATCACGAACGTGGCAAAGATGCCCAGGGCAAAGCCAAAGTCACCGACCCGGTTGACCACAAAAGCCTTAATGGCTGCGGCGTTCGCCGTTGGTTTATTGTACCAGAACCCGATCAACAGGTACGAGGCCAAGCCCACACCTTCCCAACCAAAGAACATCTGCACCAAGTTGTCGGCGGTCACCAACATCAACATGCAGAATGTGAACAGGCTGAGATAGCTCATGAACCGTGGCACGTCAGGGTCGTGGTGCATATAACCGATGGAATAGACGTGAACCATGGCCGAAACCGTGCACACCACAACCAACATAACGGCTGTCAACGTGTCCACTTTCAAGGCCCAATTGATGTCCAGGCCGCCCGATTGAATCCAGCTCAACACCTTCACCGTATAGGCATCGCCGCCATGAATACCGACGTTATAGAAGGTAATCCACGACATCACCATGCACGCCAGCAACACGCCAGCCGTCATGTATTGCGCGTAGGCATCCATACGGTGTTTTTTGTCTTTATCTGTGCCGCAGTCAACAAACGCAATAAGTCCTGCGACCATTGAGGCCAGAAGCGGCAGGAAAACGATGGCTTTAATCATAGTCATATCCGTTCCCTCACCCTTTCATCGTATTGATGTCTTTGACCGCGATCGTTCCGCGATTGCGGAAGAACACCACCAAAATGGCAAGGCCGATGGCTGCTTCGGCCGCAGCAACGGTGAGGATGAACAAGGCGAAGACTTGCCCCGCCAAATCACCCAGCTCGACCGAGAAGGCCACCAAGTTAATATTAACCGCAAGCAACAACAGTTCGATCGACATCAAAATGACGATCACGTTCTTGCGATTGAGGAAGATACCAAATACGCCCGTTCCAAACAGGAGTGCGGCAACGGCTAAGTAGTGCGCCAGTCCAATCGTGGCCATTAGATGCCCCTCCCCGTTTCAACTTTTTTCAAGACAACCGCTTCTTCAGCCCGACGCGCCAACTGTTCACGAATAACTTGTTTGCGTGAGTCGCGGCGTTTGCGATGGGTCAACACGATGGCGCCGATCATAGCGACCAACAAAATCAAACCCGCCGCCTGGAACAGATAGAGATACTGCGTATAGATCAACTGACCCAACGCGCGGGTGTTATGAACGGTATCTGGTGAGGGGGCCGCCGCTTGAATATTGGCCGCCGCATCCGGGGCCATGGTGTACACCAGACCCACAAACACCAATTCCGCCATGAAAACCGCACCCACGGTCAAACCGATGGGTAAATAAGCCCGAAAGCCGTTTTTCATTTCAGCAACCGTGATGTCCAACATCATAACCACGAACATGAACAACACCGCGACCGCGCCAACGTAGACGATGATCAACAGCATGGCTAAGAATTCCGCACCCGCCAACACAAACAGGCCAGCGGCATTGAAAAACGCCAAAATCAAAAACAACACCGAATAAACCGGGTTGCGCGAAGTCACCACCAACACGCCAGCAGCGACGCAGGTGATGGCAAATACATAAAAGACCAGAGTTTCAATCATTATCCCTGTCCCCCCTTATCGGTACTTAGCGTCAGCGTTGAGACGGTGAGCAATTTCCACCTCCCAACGAGCGCCGTTGTCCAGAAGCTTAGACTTGTCGTACAAAAGCTCCTCGCGGGTTTCAGTCGCGTATTCAAAATTAGGCCCCTCGACAATGGCATCTACCGGGCAGGCTTCTTCACAGAAACCACAGTAAATGCACTTGGTCATGTCGATGTCATAGCGCGTGGTGCGCCGCGATCCATCGTCTTCTCGAGGCCCAGCCTCAATCGTAATTGCCAGTGCCGGGCAAACCGCTTCACACAGTTTGCACGCGATGCAGCGTTCTTCGCCATTGCCATAACGACGCAGAGCATGTTCACCGCGAAAGCGTGGCGACAGGTAGCCCTTTTCGTATGGATAGTTCAAGGTCACCTTGGGCCTGAACATATAGCGCAACGTCAGCAACATTCCGGCCAATAGCTCGGTCAACAAGAAGGCACGGACTTGACGGTTGATAAAGCTCATGTTCGCATCTCCCCTTAACTAGCGTTCGGAATAAGATCGAACGCAACCAGCACGCCCGAAACGATAACCACAGCCGCAAGCGACATCGGTAAAAAAACTTTCCAGCCCAAACGCATCAGCTGATCGTAGCGATAGCGCGGGAAACTGGCACGGATCCAGATATAGATGAACAGCAACGACGCGATCTTAAGGCCAAACCAAATCGGGCCGGGGATCATGTTGAAGATGGCGATATCCATAGGAGGCAACCAGCCGCCCAAGAACAACACCGTGGTCAGGCCACACATCAAAATCATGTTGGCGTATTCACCTAAGAAAAACAAAGCAAACGTCATGGCTGAATATTCAACGTTATAACCAGCCACCAATTCGGCTTCCGCTTCGGGAAGATCGAAGGGGTGGCGATTGGTTTCTGCCAAGGTCGAAATGAAGAACACCACGGCCATCGGGAACAACGGAATAATAAACCACATGCCCCGCTGGGCTTCGACAATGGCGGTCAAGTTGAGTGAGCCAACACACAGCAGCACGGTGATGATGACAAAGCCCATCGACACTTCGTAAGAGACCATTTGCGCCGCCGAGCGCAGTGCGCCCAAGAACGCGTATTTCGAGTTCGACGCCCAACCCGCCATCAAGATGCCATAGACACCCAAGCTCGACATGGCGAACAGGTACAAAATACCAACGTTAATGTCGGCCAACACCATGCCTTCGCCAAACGGGATCACCGCCCACGAAATCAAGGCCAAGAAGAAGGTCAACATCGGCGCAACAATAAACACCGCCCGGTTGGCGCTGGACGGGATAACCGTTTCTTTCAAAAACAGCTTCATACCGTCCATGATCGGTTGCAGCAAGCCAAACGGACCCACAACGTTCGGTCCTTTGCGCAATTGCATGGCGCCAATGATTTTGCGTTCGGCAAGCGTCAGATACGCGACGCACAGCAAAACCGGCACGACAATAGCGAGGATCTTAATGATGATCCAAAGCAGCGGCCACAGATAAACATTCCACATCTCAACCATCGGTGCCCGTCCTTTCCTGATCGCCCAGGAGTTCAGCGGTACACGCTGCCATGGTTTCAGATGCGCGTGAAATCGGATCGGTCATGTAATAGTTCCGAACAATTGAAGACAGCGGTTTACCCAGAACATCGCCCGCAGTCCCAAAATCGGACCACGTGGCTGGCTGGAGTTCGTTCACGGTGCCAAACACCCCATTGAGTTTTTTCATGCGCGCACGCACTTGGCTCAAGTTGTCGTACGGCAAGGCTTTGCCCAACACATCCGACAAAGCGCGCAAGATGGTCCAATCTTCTTTGGCTTCCCCTGGCGGGAACACCGCCAAAGACCCACGTTGCACACGGCCTTCGGTGTTGACATACGTGGCGTTCTTTTCGGTATACGCAGCCCCCGGCAAGATCACGTCCGCCATGTGGGCACCGCTATCGCCATGATGGCCTTGATAAATGATGAAAGTATCGGAAAGCTTGGCTGGTTCAACGCCATCGGCACCCAACAGGTACAAAACCTTGATTTTGCCGTCGCCACAGGCATCCAAAATTTCTGCCGTGGCTTTACCGTTTCTACCGGGAACAAAGCCAATGTCCAAGCCACCAACGCGGGACGCGGCGGTTTGCAAGACGTTAAAGCCGTTCCAATCGTCATTGATCATACCTGTGCTGTCGGCAATCTGTTTCGCCAGAGCCAAAAGGGCGGCCCCATCGGCGCGCATCAAGGCGCCTGTGCCTAAAATCAACATGGGGTTCTTGGCTTTTTTGAGAACCTTAGCAAAAGCATGTTTGCCCGCAGCGATTTCGCTCAACGTTGCCGCATCGGCACCGAAGTATTCACTTTTATAGGTGAGATCAGCCGCTGGCCCAACAACGCCCACTTTAAAGCCGCCTTGTAGGTAACGTTTGCGAATGCGTGCGTTCAACACGGGGGCTTCGATGCGTGGGTTCGAGCCAATGATCAACAGCGCATCGGCGTTTTCAATCCCGGCAATCGAAGTGTTAAAGATATAGCTGGCCCGAACCGAAGGATCGACCGCGCTGCCTTCTTGGCGGCAATCCATGTTGGTTGAGCCTAAGCCAGCCAACAGGTCTTTGGTTGCGGTCATCGCTTCAACGTCAACCAAATCCCCGGCAATGGCGGCAATTTGCGCGCCCTTCAGGCCTTTTAATTGAGCTTTGATCGCGGCAAAAGCTTCGTCCCAGGTGGCGGGTTGGAGCTTGCCACCTTTTTTCACATACGGTTTGTCGAGCCGTTGACGGGTTAAGCCGTCACAGGCGTGGCGTGATTTGTCGCCCAGCCATTCTTCGTTCACGTCTTCATGTAAACGCGGCACGATGCGCATCACTTCGCCACTGCGGCTATCGACGCGGATGTTGGAACCAACGGCGTCCAAAACGTCAACACTTTCGGTTTTTTTCAGTTCCCAAGACCGCGCCTTAAATTCGTAAGGGGCCGAGGTCAGCGCGCCCACCGGGCACAAATCAACCATACAGCCCGACAATTCAGACTTAATCGTGTTGCCGACATAGGTGCCGATAGACAAATGTTCGCTGCGGAAGGTACCGCCCAATTCGCTGGTGCCGGCAATTTCGCTTGAGAACCGAACACACCGAGTGCAATGGATACACCGAGTCATGGTGCCTTTGATCAGCGGACCGTAGCTATTGTTCGGCACCACGCGTTTTTCTTCTTTATAGCGCGATTCGCCACAGCCATAGGTCACGGCTTGATCTTGCAGATCGCATTCGCCACCTTGGTCGCAAATGGGGCAATCCAACGGATGGTTGATGAGCAAAAACTCCATCACCGCTTCGCGCATTTTGACAACTTTTTCGGTTTTGGTATGGACCACCATGCCGTCGCCGACAGGCATACAGCACGACGCGACCGGCTTTGGCGCGCGTTCCATTTCCACCAGACACATCCGGCAGTTACCCGATAATGGTAGGCGTTCGTGATAGCAAAAACGCGGCACTTCGATTCCAAGCTGTTCACAAGCTTGGAGCACGGTGCTACCGGCTTCGACTTCAACTTCCTGACCGTCAATGGTGAGCTTTGGCATGGCTCCCCTTCTCCTAAATTCTAAATCACTCAGCTGCGTCGGCGTGGGTGCCGACTTTAGCTAAAATTTTTGCTTCCATGTCACCGCGAAACTGACGGATCAAACCTTGAATTGGCCAGGCCGCAGCATCGCCCAGCGCACAAATGGTGTGGCCTTCGATGCGCTTTGTGACATCTTGTAACAAATCAATTTCGTCGATGTGGGCATTGCCTTCGCAAATGCGTTCCATCATGCGCCACATCCACCCGGTGCCTTCACGACACGGTGTGCACTGGCCACAGCTTTCATGCTTATAAAAAGCCGCCAAGCGGGTAATCACTTTGACCACGTCAGTGGATTGATTCATAACGACCACCGCCGCCGTGCCCAAACCTGACCCGTGTTCCTTCAAACCGTCATAATCCATCAACGCGACATCGCACTGGGCTTTGTTCATCATCGGCACAGACGATCCGCCCGGAATGACGGCTTTTAAGTTGTTCCAGCCGCCCGTCACGCCGCCACAATGTTTTTCCAGCAAGTCCTTCATAGGAATGCCCATTTCTTCTTCGACCGTGCAGGGATTTTCCACATGGCCGGAAATGCAAAACAGTTTGGTGCCTTTGTTGTTTTCGCGTCCGATGCCGCCAAACCAAGAGCCGCCACGACGCAAAATGTCAGGAACCACGGCAATGGATTCCACGTTGTTCACGGTGGTTGGGCAACCGTACAAGCCACAGTTGGCCGGAAACGGAGGTTTCAAGCGCGGTTGGCCTTTTTTGCCTTCGATGCTTTCGATCAATGCACTTTCTTCACCACAAATATAAGCGCCAGCGCCCATATGAATGTAGATGTCGAAGTCATAACCCGATTTGCAGGCGTTTTTACCCACCAGTCCCGCCGCATAGGCTTCGTCGATGGCGCGTTGGAGAACTTCGGTTTCGCGGTAAAATTCGCCACGAACATAGATATAGCAGGCGTGCGCGCCAATACCGACCGAAGCCAGCAAGGCGCCTTCGATCAATTTGTGCGGCTCGGCGCGGAGAATTTCGCGATCCTTACAGGTTCCAGGTTCGCCTTCGTCCGCGTTGATTACCAAATAGCTGGGCAACGGGTTGTCTTTGGGCATAAACGACCACTTCATACCGGTGCCAAATCCAGCACCGCCACGACCGCGTAAGCCGGACGCTTTCATTTCATCAACAATCCATTCCCGACCTTTGGCAATGATGTCCTTGGTCTTGTCCCAATCACCGCGCGACTGAGCGCCTTTGATGGAGATATCATGGAGGCCGTAGATATTGGTGAAGATGCGATCTTTATCCTGCAACATGGATCACTTCCCCCCTTTTAATGTGGTGAGGCCACCCGCAGGCTGACAGCCAACGCGTTTGCCCGCTTGGGAACCGGGATTTGGGGTTTCGCCTTTGGCCATGGCATCAAGCACGGCTGTGGCGCTGTTCGCGTCCAGGTCTTCGTAAAAATCATCGTTGATTTGCATCATCGGCGCATTCACGCACGCGCCTAAGCATTCAACTTCTAACAAGGTAAACAACCCGTCCGGCGTTGTTTCGCCGTTTTCGAGGTTCAATTTATTCTTGCACACCTTAAACACCTCGTCCGCACCTTTGACCAGGCAGGAAAGGTTGGTACACACCTGAACAAAATTTTTGCCCACAGGTTTTAAGTTATACATGGTGTAAAAGGTCGCGACCTCGTACACGCGAATGGGCGCAAGACCAACCATGTCCGCCACCACATCCATAGCCGCCGTTGGCAGCCAGTTGTCGTTTTGGCGCTGGGCCAAGGTCAACAACGGCATCACAGCACTGGCCTCACGGCCTTCTGGATACTTGGCGAAAATGGTCTTTGCCACTTCCAAGTTTTCGGCGCTAAACGCGAATTTTTCGGTGCTCACACTCATCTGTCGATCTCACCAAATACAACATCAATAGACCCAATAACCGCAACGGCATCGGCCAACATATGCCCTGAACACATCATGTCCATAGCCTGAAGATGGGCAAAGCCCGGGGCGCGGATTTTACAACGGTACGGCTTGTTGGTGCCATCAGCCACCAAGTACACGCCGAATTCACCCTTAGGCGCTTCGACCGCGGTATACGTTTCGCCAGCCGGAACATTCACGCCTTCGGTCATCAGCTTGAAGTGGTGGATCAAGCCTTCCATAGACGTTTTCATTTCTTCGCGCGGTGGCGGTGAAATTTTACGATCCGTGCAACGCACGGGACCGTCTGGCATTTCATTGATGGACTGGCGAATGATTTTCAAAGATTCGCGCATTTCCATCATGCGGCACAAATAGCGGTCATAACAGTCACCGTTGACGCCAACGGGAATGTCAAAATCCATCTTCGCATACGCATCATAAGGCTGTGATTTACGCAAATCCCAAGCAATGCCGGACGCGCGCAGGTTCGGGCCGGTAAAGCCCCAATCATAAGCCTGTTCAACGGACACCTTCGCCACATCAACGGTGCGCTGCTTAAAGATGCGGTTTTCCGTCAGCAATGTTTCCATGTCGTCGATCATTTGCGGGAACCGATCGCTCCACGCCAAAATGTCTTCGGCCAAACCGTCCGGCAAATCTTGGGATACGCCGCCAATGCGGAAATAGTTCATGTGCATACGTGCACCCGAAACGCGTTCGCAAAATTCCATCAAATGTTCGCGATCTTCAAACGACCACAACATCGGCGTCATAGCCCCAACGTCCATGGCGTAAGACGCGACGTTCAAGATGTGATTGAGGATGCGGCCGATTTCGCAATACAACACGCGAATGTATTGTGCGCGTTCGGGAACCTCTGCGCCCAAAAGTTTTTCCGCAGCCAACACAAAGGCATGTTCCTGGTTTTGCGGTGCCACGTAATCAAGACGGTCAAAATACGGCGTCGACTGTTGATAGGTCTTATTTTCAATCAGCTTTTCGGTGCCACGGTGCAGCAAACCAATATGCGGATCGGCCCGGTCGATGATTTCACCGTCCATTTCCAAAACCATCCGCAACACGCCGTGCGCCGCAGGGTGTTGGGGACCAAAGTTCAGGGTCATATTTTTAATCTGGTTTTGAGCCATACTTAAGCGCCCTCCCCGTTTGCTTTTTCATCGCCAGGAAGCGGTGCTTGACCATCCCAAGGGCTTAAGAAATCAAAGGACCGGAAGTCCTGGGTCAGTTTCACAGGCTCATACACAACACGTTTCTTTTCATCGTCGTAGCGCAATTCAACAAACCCGGACAACGGGAAATCTTTACGCAAAGGATGACCTTCAAAGCCATAATCGGTAAGAAGGCGGCGCAAATCTGGGTTGTCCGAAAACGGCACGCCATACATGTCCCAACATTCGCGTTCAAACCAACCCGCCGTGGAAAAAACCTCGGTCGCACTTGGAACCGGATCACCAGCGGTCCGGGTTTTGACCCGAATGCGGCGATTGTGCGTCAGACTGAGCAGATTGTAGACCACTTCGAAACGTTCTTCACGTTCGGGGTAATCGACGCCGCACAAATCCATCAACAACTTGAACTGGCAGCTCACGTTGTCGCGCAGAATTTTCAACACGCGCGGAACATCCTTGCGATCAATCTCGATGGAAAGTTCGTCCAAAGCCAATTGGCTGTTCAATACGCTAGACCCTAGCGCATCTGTGACGATTTCCTGTAATTCGTTCAGGGCCGTATCCATGGTCCCAAAGCTCCTAATGTTTAACGAAAAAGCGTACCAGTACGCTTGATCTTTTTTTGCAATTGCAGAATGCCGTACAGCAGGGCTTCGGCTGTTGGTGGGCAACCGGGAACATAAATGTCCACCGGAACCACACGATCACAGCCCCGCACCACGGCATAAGAATAATGATAATAACCGCCGCCATTGGCGCACGACCCCATCGAAATCACCCACCGGGGTTCCGCCATTTGGTCATAAACCTTGCGAAACGCAGGGGCCATTTTGTTGGTCAGGGTCCCCGCCACAATGATCACATCAGACTGACGTGGGCTTGGCCGTGGCACCACACCAAAGCGATCCAAATCATAGCGCGGCATATAAGCGTGGATCATTTCCACAGCACAACAGGCCAAACCAAAGGTCATCGGCCACAACGAGCTGGTGCGAGCATAGTTAACCACCGCATCCACACTGGCCACGACAAAACCACGTTCGTTCATATCGTCAGCCACTTGCGACAATAAAACGTCTTGATCCGCACCTTGAAGGTCTGTTGATTTGGGTTCTACTCCCATTCGAGAGCTCCCTTATTCCATTCGTAAATAAAGCCAACGGTGAGAACGCTCAAGAAAATCATCATTGACCAGAAGCCAAACACGCCAATGTCGCCGAGGCTGGTCGCCCAAGGGAACAAGAACGCCACTTCCAAATCAAAGATAATGAACAAGATCGCCACCAGATAAAAGCGTACGTCAAAGCGAATCCGCGCATCTTCAAAAGCCTCAAAGCCACATTCGTAGGCCGAGTCTTTTTCCGCGTCCGGTTTTTGCTGACCAATAATCCAACTGGCAATGATCATAAAGGCCGCCATAGCACCCGCGATGCCAATGAAGACCAAAATCGGTAGATAATCAGATAAAAGCGCGTTGCTCATGAATAGGCTCCCTTAAGAAAATTCCACAAACCAGGTCCCGAGATTGCTTGCTTTTGGACGCTGACAGAAACGCAAACTGCATTTCGGCCCCTTCCCTAAGGCGCAAAACAGACGTAACCAGCATGTAATTTGGAACTCCCCCGGCGGTTCCGCAGCTTCTGTATGCAAGCGTGTTGCTCACTTAGACTGCGGTTCGCATTGTTATCGTTACAGTCAACGCACCGTAATTATTTTTGGTCGTATGCGTCAACCCCTTCCCTGTAAGGTCGGTAAGTTGAAACCTTTATAGGACATTTGTTTAAGCCACCAAATACCCCGGTTGGGTAGGTTAATCCCACCCCATACTTTCTCCATATAATCTTTTAGAGACTGTAAACATTGAGGTTTATCTAAAATATTACCGGGTAGGCTGAGACATAAGGCCAATAAAAAAAATCGACCCAATAGATTTTTTTTGTCGTTTCCAGGATGTGGCATCGAAAGGCTTAAACAGCACGATGAGAAACCATGAGCTTATGATATAGGTTTTCTATGACCACACCTGTTCAGGCGCAAACGGCACCAACTCTCGCCATCTTGATGACCCTCATCACGGGGGCCGTTTTAGCAGGCATGGATGTCACGGCAAAATACTTAGCCCTTGAGGTGCCTATTTTAATGGTCATTTGGGGGCGTTATTTTTTTCACACGGTTCTGACCTTTGTCACCTATGGCGTCAAACAGCGGTCCTTTGATTTTTTACGGGCCAAAAGACCTGGCCTACAGTTCCTTCGTGCTGCGGCCCTGTTTGGCGCGACCTCGACCATGTATGTGGCGATTACCAAGATGCCGCTGGGCGATGCGGCGGCGATCCAATTTTTTGCCCCGGTTCTGGTCACCGTCTTTTCCGGTCTGTTTCTAGGCGAGCATGTGGGGGCCAGACGTTGGTTCGCCGTGGTGTGTGCCTTTGCGGGCGTTCTGCTGGTGGCGAGGCCTGGATTCGGGGGCTTGGGCTGGGTCACCCTGTTGCCATTGGTCACAGCGGTCTTGTTGGCCACATATATGGTGATGACCCGAATCATCCGCACCAAAGACAGCTCGGCGGCGACCACCTTTTATTCAACGGCGGTCGGGGCTTTGGTCTTGACCCTTTTGGTGCCGTTTGTTTGGCAGAGCTTATCGCCCACGCAATGGGGCCTTATGGTCATTATGGGCGCTGCCGGGGCCGCTGGACATTTCTTGCTGGTTAAGGCCTTCCACGCCGCTGAGGCCTCGATGCTCGCCCCCTTCACCTACGCACAAGTGGTTGCCGCTATTTTTTGGGGGTTTTTGATCTTTGGCGACGTACCGAGTCTTTGGACCTTCACAGGCACCATGATCATTATCGGCAGTGGCATTTACGTGTGGTACCGAGAAACCCGCCAAAAAACAAAAAAGCCGCACCCCTAAGGGGAACGGCTTTTGTGGAGAGAGTGGCGAGAGTGACGAGACTTGAACTCGCGACCTCCGGCGTGACAGGCCGGCGCTCTAACCAACTGAGCTACACCCCCATCTCTCAACCCGTCAACGGCAGAACCACTGACTGGTTGGCGTTTATTAAAGCAGCC
>Ga0316202_10000745_pt1 | contig 31090 bp, 34 predicted proteins | sample 3monrhotite_MG_FD_204934 | JGI IMG/M metagenome (GOLD analysis project Ga0316202, IMG submission 204934) | Microbial mat bacterial communities from mineral coupon in-situ incubated in ocean water Damariscotta River, Maine, United States -... | ecosystem: Environmental > Aquatic > Marine >...
CTTCGCAAGGGGCTGGATAGCTGTGTTCGAGCGGAGCGAGGCTCTCGTTTCGTGGAGAGTGTTCTCTGCGAACCTCTGCGTCCTCCGTGTCTCTGCGGTGAGCAGCGACTTCGCCTCGCCCCTCGCGATCTTCACTCGCGGAGCTCCCTCATATCCCGACCCCTGCTACGCAGGCTCGGTTCCGCCAGGTTGGAAGTGTGAGCGCTCTGTCTCTGTATTCCGCTCCGCGGAATGAGCCTCGCTTCGCTCGGCGTCGCGATCTTCACTCGCGGAGCTCCCTCATATCCCGACCCCTGCTACGCAGGCTCGGTTCCGCCACCTTGGAAGTGTGAGCGCTCCCTTGCTTCGCAAGGGGCTGGATTCGAGCGGAGCGAGGCTCTCGTTTCGTGGAGAGTGTTCTCTGCGAAACCTCTGCGTCCTCCGTGTCTCTGCGGTGAGCAGCGACTTCGCCTCGCCCCTCGCGATCTTCACTCGCGGAGCTCCCTCATATCCCGACCCCTGCTGCGCAGGATCGGTTCCGCCACCTGCGAGTGTGAGCGCTCCCTTGCTTCGCAAGGGGCTGGATAGGTGTGCTTCTACTCGATCTCAGTCGACGGCTGTCCCGGAGTGACGTCTAGCGTGAGTCCGGGAGGCGGAGCCTCGCGGGCGGGGCCCGAGTAGTTAGGGGTCACGTCGATCACGTCGTCGCCCAGGGGGTGGTGTTGGGGCGCCTCCCCTGCGCCGGGGAAGCCGGCACCCGGGAAGCCCGCGCCGGGGAAGCCGCCGCCGACGCTGACGTTGACGCGCTTGGCGGCCCAGCCGCTCAGGAGGCGCCCCAGGAGGCTGCGCACCGGCGGAAGGAGGAGCAGGAACCCAAAGGCGTCGGTGATCACGCCCGGCGTGATCAAGACCGCGCCCGCGACCAGGATCAGGGCACCGTCGAAGAGGGCTCGCCCCGGGAGCTTGCCGCTCGCGAGCTGGGTCTGGATCTCGCGGAGGGCCTTGGTGCCTTGCCAGCGAGCCAGGGCCGAGCCGACGAGGCCCGTCACGAGGACGAGGCCTATGGTGGCCGGCCAGTCGATCGCCTGCCCGATCTGAAGCAGGAGGACCAGCTCCACCAAGGGAAGGACGACGAAGAGCGCGAACAGGACCAGGAGCACCACGCCGGGATCCTACTCGCAGAGCGAGGATTCAGTCGCGGGATCGTCCGCCCAGGAGGCGGAGCCGGCGCTCCATGACGAACTGGATCTCCTCGGGCGCGAGGATCCCGTCCCCGTCTCGATCCCAGCGAGCCCAACGGCGGGCCTGAAAGCGCGGGATCTCGTCGCCTTGGACGACGCCGTCGCCGTCGCTGTCCCAGCGCTCGAACCAGCTCTTGGTGAGCGCCTGGGCCTTGGCCTCGAGGTTCTTGGTGTCCGCCTCGACGGGGTCTGGTGTCCCTAGAAGACGAGCCAAGAACACCCCGTCGGACCAGCCAATGTGGTTCTTGCCCTGGCGGACGACGACCAGCCCCTGGGTCGGGAGGACGTAGAGGCGCTGGTTGGCGAAGCCGGCGGCGAAGACCATGTCCTTAGGAGCCAGGGCCTGAGTCTTGGCCCCGCTGGGGTCGAGGCCTGCCGCTGGGAGCCAGAAGGTCAAGCCGTAGGCAGGATTGGCCTCGCTGCCTTGGTAGCACTGGGCCAGGAGCTCCTTCTTGACGAGCTGCTTGCCTTTCCAGCTCCCGCCCAACCGAAGCAGCTCGCCGAACTTGACCCACTCGCGCGCGTTGAGGGCCGCGCCAGAGGGCATGTGCGGGTCGCCCACGGAGTCGGTCTTCCAGCTCCCGACCTGGAGTCAGATCGGGTCCAGGATCTTCTCCTTGAGGTAGGCCAGCGGCGAGACCCCGAGCTTGCGCTTGAGGAGCTCGCCCAAGGCGTAGAAGTGACTCGGCCCGTAGCGGTAGACCTGGCCGGGGTCGCTCGTGGCCTCGAGCGCGAGGGCCGTCTCGTATTTGCGGGTCGTACGCGGCGAGCGGAGCTTGCGCGCGGCGGGATCGAGCCCGCTCGTGAGGTCGAGGAGCTGGCGGAGGGTGATCTTGGCCTTGCGAGGATCCCCCTTCCACTCCTTGAGGGTGTCCGAAGCCAGCTCGTCGAGGGAGAGCTTGCCCTCGCCCACGGCGACCATGACCGCGACGCCCCAGAAGCTCTTGGTCCCGCTGTAGATCTCAGTCGCGGCCTCGGCGGTGCGCCCCGCGGCGTAGCGCTCGAACACGACCTTGCCCCCCTTCATGACGAGGAGGGAGGACCCGCGCTTGGCCTCGGAGTACTTGGCGGCGCGCTCGTAGTTGGCGGCCTCGTCGGCGCTGGCGAGGCCGCAGCAGAGGAGGGCGAGGGCGAGGGCGAGGGCGAGGGCGGGGGCGGGGGCGCGGTTCATACCGAAGACTAACGTCAGGGAGGGCGCCGGGTTTCGACGCCCTAGATTTCCCGCGCTTGGAGCAGGCGCAGGGGTCGAGCTTCTCGCAGCCAGCGGTGCCACTCGGTGAGGAGCAGGGGGACGGGCTCCGACCACCCGCCCTCCCCCCGGTAGTCGCGAAGGATCACGTGCTCGGCCTCTCCCTCCTCCAGCGAGACCGAGATCCCGACTTGGCCCCCCGGGGTCCTGCGGTTGATAACGCGGCGGCTGTAGGGCCGGGTCTCGACCGACTCGACCCAGCGAACGCGCGCCGGCTTCTTGGCGGCTGGGTCGCCGCGCCACGAGGCGATCACGTCGCCGGGGCGTGGATCCTCCGGCCCCCGCAGCTCGCGCCGCGCGAGCTCTAGGGCCAGCTCCCAGCGCGCTTCGTCTTCGTTCCTAGCCCGCCGCTCGAGGCGCCTGAGTCGTTCGTCGCTCATGCCTAAGCCTAAGCGCAGCCTGACTCGGAGCAGCGCGATTCGATTCTTGACCTCGCCCGGAGGCATCGGATACAACTTCGCCCCGCAGCGAACGAACGATCGTTCACCATGCCCCTCGGGAGGCCTGCCATGAACTACACGACCTTCGGATCCTTCCTCAGCGTCCTGCTCTGCGGAGCCTTCGTGCTCGGCTGCGACACCGGCACGCGCCAGCACCACGCCAGCCAGACCCCCGGCTCGGTCAACGTCCTCGCCCCCACCTCTGGGAGCACGGGAAGCGGCAGCACGGGGAGCGGCGGCACGACCGCGCCTGGCGTCCAGCCCGGCGCCGGGGCCCCCGCTGGCGGCGTCGCCCCCGCAGGCTCAGCCAGCGTGAGCCCGACTCCGAGCGCCAGCGTGGCCGCACCTGCCTCGAGCGCCAGCACGCCGAGCGGGACAGCTCCCCTGACCAGCGGAGCCACGACGCCCACGACCCCCACGGTCGCCGCCCCGACCGGCCCCCAGGTCTACGGCACGATCCCGCCCGACCCCGAGACCGGCTTCGACGGGACCCTCTACCTCGCCGGTGAGCAGCTCGTCCCAGGCTCGGTGATCGCGGTCGACGTCAACGGCGTCCCGACCAAGGTCCTGCCCGCGACCTTCTACAGCTCCGAGCTCCTGGGCGTCTACGTCAACCTGACCGTCGCGGCCGACTACACCTTCACGCCGGTCGCTCCCGACGGGACCCGCGGGGCAGGCGTGACCTTCACCGTCGTCGACGGCGGGCTCCAGTCCCTCCTCGGCCTGACTCAGCCCGACGTCCAAATGGTCTACCCCCCCAGCCTCGACGCCAACTTCAGCGGCACGGTCTGGTTCATGGGCCGCGGCTTCGTCAACGGCTGCACCGCGACGCTGCAGGTCGGTGGGATCCCGATCGCGGTCGTCCCCCTCAACTACCTCAACGAGCGGACCGTGGGCCTCAGCCTCCCCCTCGTGAACCCCGGCGACCTCACGATCACGATCACCAACCCCTCCTTCCTCAGCTCGACGCCCCTGATCCTGACCGTCGGCCAGGCGCCCACCACAGGCACCGCGACTCCCGTCGCCTACGGACCCGGCTCGATCACGAGCCCCTTCGTGGGCTCGGTCCACCTCAACGGCAACGACATCGAGAGCGGCGCCACGGTCGAGCTCCGCGCCCTGGGCGGCGCGGTCTTCAGCACCACGCCCCTGGTCCGGGTCTCGAGCAACGAGGCCTGGTGGACCCTGGTCTACCCAGCGCCCGGCGCCTACGAGGCCCGCGTCGTAAACCCCAACGGGGCCGCGGGCCCCTGGTGGAGCTTCGACGTTCGCTAGCGTAGACAAGTCACCCTGAGGGCAAGGGGCTAGCTACCTGCGGTTGGCCTCAGCCAGATAGTTGCCAAGGGGACTCTGCCACGCTGGCTCTGCTTCGAGCGCGGGCGCGCAGGGGAGCGGCTCACCAGCCTCCCCACCCAGGACCGCGAGCGCGACCAAAGGCAACGGTCATGTGAGGTCAAGACCGAGCGGAACCTCAGGCTCCTTGTCCGCCACTTCAGCCACAACCGGTTCGAGTCTCGCGCTGGCTCGCGCAAGCTCGGGAACGACAAGAGTTGGCACATGGGACCGACGGACCAACTTCTCGGCGACTGAGCCGAGCATCATCCGTCGGATCCCCTCCTTGCTGGCGGTGCCTAAGACGAGCAAGTCAGCTCCTTCGTCACGGACGAGAGTCAGGATCTCCGCGACCGGATCTCCCGTGCGAATCACTAGGCGGCAGCCCGGACGATCAGTGAACACTGCTCCTCGGAACTGCTCGAGACGGCCCTGCATGCGAGACCTTACGTCTTCGGCCGCTTCGGTCACCAACCCGTCGGAAGTGGAGATGTTCCGCGGCTCCGTCACATACACGAACACGACGGGCAGCCCCCCCAGCTGGTCAGCGATGCACGCGCCGGCTGTCGCAGCATGGTTGGAGACCGTCAGATCGACCGCGCAGACGACCTTGTGGATCGGTCGCGCAGCGTAAAGTCGGTCGAGGACAGCGTCTCGAAAACGGTGCTCCTGCTGGAGTCTGAGAGAGTCGTTCGTCTCTCCCATGCTCAGCATCTCGCTGAGCCCAAGGACGACGAACTCTCTCCCTCCGATCAGCCGTTCGACCGCGTAGACCGTGTCGCATGCCGTGTGGTCAATGATCGCTGCTTGCCCCGTGACGTTCACGATCACCTTGCTCACCTCCGAGGACAGGTCTCGAACATGGTCGCGGAGGTGAAAGGCGTTGAAGCACACCAGGGGGCCGTCAATGTCCAGAGTCAGGACTCCGTCAGACTGGCGCCGCTCCTTGACCGGGTCACGGAACATGCCGCTGACGATCGCCCATGTGGTCAGTCGCCCACCTACGACCCGAGACTCGCGTGCCGCATAGAACGACAGGATCAAGAGCTTGGCGACCGTCCCCACCAACACGCCGATCAACAGGTCGGTCAGGACCGTAACGACTATCGTGCCGACATAGAGGGCGAGCTGTTCCGAGCCGATCGCCGCCATGTGCTTGGCGATGGAGGGGTGTGCCATTCGCCAGCCCGTGTAGACGAGGATCGCGCCGAGCGCCGCTGTGGGAATCAGGGAGATCAGCCCAGGGGCCACGAACAAGAAGATGAGCAGCATTCCCGCGTTGACGAAGTTGCTCCAGAGGGTTCGCCCACCTGCTTCGATGTTGGTCTTGCTCTTGACACCTCCTGGGATCACGGTCAGGCCCCCGACGAAGCTCGAGAGCATGTTGGAGACACCCATTGCCTGTAGAACGCGATCAGGCTCCGAAGTGCGCTTGAAGGGGTCGATCCGGTCGACGGCCTGGGCTGTCGCCAAAGACTCCACACCGTCGATCAGCAGCAGCGTCACAAGCCCGACGGTAGCGGGCCACCACAAGGAGGAGTCCCCAAAGACCTCAGAGAAAGCCGGGAGCCCGACCCCGTCCAGGGGGTTGGCAGGCACAGTGATGAGGAGGTTGGGGTCGATCGACCGCAGCCCCAGCAGCAAGCCCATTGGGACGGCAACCAACACCCCCCACAGGTGGGGTGGGACGAGGCGAAATGCGCGGAGCTTCTGACCCTTGGAGCTAGCAGCTAGCAGCATCACGGCCAACGTCACGGCGCCGATAGCCAGCGCTTGATCTGTGCGCCCCTCCCACCAAGTGGGAATGTGGCCGAGGTAGTCGAGGAATCCATGGGGCTTGCCCGGCTCGACCACGCCAAAGAAGAGCGGTAATGCCTTGACGAAGATGAGGACGCCAATTGCCGCGAGCATTCCTTCGACTACGGCGGCAGGGAAAATCGCGGCGAACTTCGCGAGGCCAGTCCGCGCGACCAAGATCTGCAACAGGCCCACGAAGAAGATCACGACCAGCAACCGGTGGTAGCCGGCACCCACGGTGTGGGCGTCGCCCACACCGCCCATGGTCACCATGATCGCGGCCAGTGCTGGCGCGAGGCCTGCCGCCGGACCGCTGATGGTTACGTAAGAACCGCCCAGCGCCGGGTAGACCAAACCGGCAATGATCGCCGAGATCAAACCGTAGATCGGTGGAGCACCAGAGGCGATAGCGATCCCGCACGATAGCGGCAGTGAAACGAGCGAGACGACGATCCCAGCAACGAGATCGTGTCTCCAGTGCTTCAGGCCGCGAATGCCGTTGGTAGGGGTTTCTTCGGGAGGACGCCGACCAGCGTCGGCAGATTGGTGGGTTGGATTCACAGGAGTTGGCTCCAGATTGAGATTGAGAAGACGCGTTCAAGTACGACCTCGCGGGGCGAATCCCTGCGTAGTCACGAACCGAACCAAGCCGCGCTAGCTGCGGACTGGGCTCACAACGCTTTCTCAGCTAGCTGGAGGCCCTTGTGCGCAGAGGCGCCCAAGGGCCTCCGCGAGAGCTGCGGAGTCGGCCTGACTGAGGAGGCGATCCAGGCTGAGAAGACGTTCGAAAACGACCTCGCCGGGGAGAAGTCCCTGCGTGGTCACGAATCGAACCAAGCCGCGCTAGCCGCGCGACCTGGCTTTGCGACGTAATCTCAGCTGAGTGGCGGCCCTCGGGCCCAGAAGCGGCCGACACGCTCCGCGAGCACTGCCGAGTCGGAGCGACTGCGAGAGGCGTCGACGACGTACGCCGGAACATGGAGACCTAACAGGGCGAGCGCCGCGTCCTCGTCGTCTGGAAATGACTCCGGCGGATCTCCCCCGCTGGCTCGTGGGCTGCTCCAAGAATCGGAGTCGGAAGACCCGGCTAGGGTCGTCTCCTCCTCGAATTCGATCTCGACACGCTCGGCCTGAAGGACAGTGAACGGTGCCAGCAAGACGAGGCAAGTGTGCGGTGCCAGCAAGATAAGACTGAGCAGCGCTAGGAACGAGCCGACTGGTTGTCTGCGGAATTTGCTCATCGCCACGAACCGATAGGGGCTAACAACTCCAGGTCAGGATAGCGCTTCACTCTGCTCCTGGAAGGCCGACAGCTGTTTTGGCTCTAGCCGAACCACGCAGCCTGCTGGACGAGGCCACGGCCTCCAGGCGTCTCCGACCGAGCTAGCTCGCGACCAGCTCGGCCAGCCAGCCCGCGACCTCGCTCATGTGGAACTCGAGCTCGCGGCGGAAGTGGACTTCGGCCGGGTGATTGCCGACGTCCTGATAGCCGAGGCCCAGCGCCAAGGGGCGCGCCTCAGCACCTGGCGGGACGATCGGCGAAGGGTGCCAGGTCAGGGCCCGGAGCCTGAGGATCGCGCGCCGGAGGTAGGCGTAGGCGGTCCGGAGCGCGCGGTGCCAGCGCGGGGCCAAGAGGCCCTCGGCCTCCAGGGCGTCGAGGAGGTGGGCCGTGTTCGCTTGGTGGAGCGCCGGACGCTCAGCTCCGTGGGCCAGCGCCAAGGCCGCCGTCCCGAGCTCGATGGTCGAGAGCCCTCCCCGCGCTCGCTTGAGGTCGCTCGGGTTGGCCTGGGCGATCTGGCGCTCGCGCATGGTCGCGACCTCGTCCCGGAGGGACTCCCAGGAGTCGAGCCCGTAGAGGAGGCTCCGCAGCTCAGCGGCTAGGGTCGCGGCTGAGGCCGGGTCCCCGGTCACAGGGCGGGCCTTGTGGAGCGCCAAGCGCTCGAAGGGGCGCGCGCCTTCGCCCGGGCCTCGCCCGAGGTAGTAGTCACGGACCGCAGACCAAGCCTGGGCTAGGGGCGACTTGCTCCCGCCCGGACGGAGTCGGAGGTCGAGGGCCAAGAGGGGACCTTCGCTCGAGGCCACTGACTCCCCGAGGGCCAAGGCGCGCTGGACGACCTCGCCCCAGAAGCGCGCAGGGCCGGTTCCGTCGGGAGCGGGCCCGCTCTCGGTGTAGACGAAGATCAGGTCGCAGTCAGAGGCGTAGGCCAGCTCGCGCCCGCCGAGCTGACCGAGGGCCAGGGCCACGAGCGTCCCTGGGGGACGCCCGCCGTGATTCGCGGCGACCTCGTCGCTGACCTGGCTCACGAAGGCCCGCAGGAGGCCCTCGGAGAGGTCGGCCAGCTTGCGGGCCGTGTTCTGGAGGTTCGCGCGCCCGGCCAGGTCGGGCATGGCGATCTGGAGGAGGTAGAGGGCCTTGATCCCGCGGAGGGCCCGACCCGAGGCTCCCCGGGCCGAGGCCTCGATCTCGTCGCGGTGGATCGGGGCGTTGGTCAGGAGGCGGTCCACGACCTCGTCGAACACGCCGGGGTGGTTGGCCAGGAGCTCGCTCAGGACGCCGCTCCCTGCGGCGAGAGCGCTCAGGAGGTCGAGGAGGTCCGGGGCTTCGGCCAAGAGCTGGAACACCGTCGCCTTAGCGCCGAGGGGCGCTAGAGCGCGCTCGAGGTGGCGCAGGGTCCGGTCGGGGTCGGGGTAGCGGGTCACGGCCTCGATCAGGCGCGGCGCAAGTCCCGCGAGGACGGTTCGCGCGCGACCGGAGGGGGAGAGGAGGAGGCTCGGCTCGCGGGACAGGCCCTCGAGGTGGCGCCAAGCCGCGCCCGGGTCACGGAACCCGCGCTCAGCCAGGAGGGCCGCACCCGCGGCGGGGTCTGGAGCCTTGGCCAGGAGGAGGTCTTGGAGGTCGAGCTCGCCGGGGGCTACGCTGGCGGCGAAGGGCCGGTGCAGGAGGTGATCGAGGAGCGCGCGGGCGCGGGCCTGGGTCTCGAGGAAGCGCGCCTCGACGACCGCTGGCTCGACGTCGAGGCAGGCAGCGAGGGCGTCCGAGCCGGGCGTCCCCAGGCGCGGGAGGCGCGTCGCCTCGCGGTCGTGGACGAGCTGGAGGAGGTGCTCGAGCTTGCGGAGGAAGGAGTAGACCTCGCGCAGGGCTGGGGCTTCTTCCTCGCGGAGGATTCCGGCGATCTCGAGGGCCTTGATCGCGGCCAGGGTCCCGCTCTGGCGCAGCGCGGGTTGGGTCCCGCCGTGGAGGAGCTGGAGGAACTGGACCGCGAACTCGACGTCGCGCAGGCCGCCGGGGCCGGCCTTGACGTCGCGCTCGGCTTGCTCGGTGTGGATCACGATTTCTTCGCGGAGGGCCACGATCTCTTGGATCGCGCGCGCCTCGAGGGTCTCGCGCCAGAGGACCGGGGCCAGCTCCTCGAGGAGTTGGCGGCCGAGCGCGAGGTCGCCGCCGACGGGGCGGGCCTTGATCCAGGCCTGGCGCTCCCAAGTGCGCCCGCGTCCGCGGTGGTAGTCCACGATCGAGGTCCGGCGCGGGACCAGCTCGCCCGTGCGTCCGTAGGGTCGGAGGCGGAGGTCGACGCGGAACAGGCGGCCTTGGGCGCTGGCCTGTTGGAGGCAGCGCACGAACTCGCGGGCCAAGGCCTCAGCCGCCACGCGCGGGGCGTCGTCGGCGCGAAACAGGACCAGGTCGACGTCGCTCGAGTAGTTCAGCTCGGCGCCCCCCAGCTTGCCCAGGGCCAGCACGCCGAGGGTGACCTCGCCCGCGGCCGAGAGGCGCTGCGAGATCCGCGCTCGCGCGTCACTGAGGGTTCGCTGGATCAGGGCGTCGGCGGCCACGCTCAGGATCGAAGCCGCGCGGGGGGCCGGGAGCTCGCCGGTCAACTCGCGGGCCGCGAGGGCCAAGGTCAGGCGACGGCGATAGATCCGGTGCTCGTCCAGGCTGGCCCCCTCCTCGGGGAGGGTGGGGAGGGCGTCGCTGGCGACGGCCATGAGGTCGCGAGGGTCAGCCAAGAGGGCTTCGGCTGGAGCCCCCGGGACGCGGAGGAGGGCGAGGGCGCGGGCGAAGCCCGCGGGGCCCACCTCGGGGCCGAGCTGGACCTGGCCGCGGGTCAGGACGTGGGCCAGCCGACCGGCCAACTCGGGCCGCTCTTGGACCAGCTCCGCCGCGAGCGCTCGGAGGTGCTCGGGGAGCCAAGGGGCTAGCTCGTCGTTGGGGTTGGGGGGCATTGCTTTCGTTCCACCCGCCTCGGGATGTGGGCGATGAGACGGATTAGCGACGGATCTCACCAGACCAAAGAGCTTAGAGCGTCGGTCGGGGGCTTGCACTTGGTGGGGCAAGAGAGCGGAGCGATAGCAATGATGATCCTTGGAAGCGCAGCAGCAGCCCAATTCATGGCAGCCGTCTTGTTCTCAGCGCTCGTGGTCTTGCTCCTCAAGGCTCAGAACCCTCTCCCCCTCCGCCAAGGCATGAGCGAGGACGAGGTCGAGGACCTCCTCGGGAGCCCGACCCGTCGCTCCCGCGCCGAGCGAACCTCGACCTGGATCTACGCCGAGTCGCAGGCCGAGACCGTGCTCAGCTTCCGCAGCGGCCGCGTCCGTCGGATTCGCTTCCAGTAAGCCTGGCTCGCCTTTGACTGCGAGCGCCCGGCTGGACGGCTGCGCGCTACCGGAGTCGGCTCGAATGGCCTTCTACACCTTGGTCTTCAACTTCAACGGCGGGACCTTCGTCTATCAGCTCCGCCTAGGGGCCAGCGACCCCCCTGACGTCGAGGAGCTTGTCGACTCGTGGCTCCAGCACCTCGAGCGAGACACCGTCGAGGTGGCGGGCTCGGCCCTCACGCTCATGGAGTATCTCGACAGCTTGCTAGACGCGACCTTCGCAGAGCAGATTCGCGAGGACCTCGAGATCCGGGAGGACATTATGACGCCCCTGGACAATCTCGAGGGGGTCTGGTACGTCAGCTGGGTCTTTGACCTCGGACCCGAGACGAGCGTGGACTTCGTAGACCCAGAGCTCGTTGGCTTCGGCGAGCTACACGTGATTCGGAGCACGGAGCCTGAGTGAGCCGCCTGAAATGGGGAGCGCCGGAGCCCGCAGTGCGGGCCCCGGCGCGTTAGGGGCTACAGGACTCGAACCTGTGACCCATGGCTTAAAAGGCCACTCAGCTAACCCCGGAACCCCTTTAGTAGAGGGCTCTGCGGCCGACCCCCTTGAGGAGTGTGGGTCAGGGTGTGGGGGAGACCCGTCCTCCAAGCGTCACCAAGGGCATATGGCGAGGCACCTCATGCGCCTCGCCGCGGAGGCTGAAGACCCCCTCCCGCTCCTTGAAGCAGCCCGCGTCTTACTCGAGCGTTCTCTTTTCGCGCGCGAGGCTCAGGGGAGAGATTCAAGTCCCTCAAGTCCCTAGAGGCGCTGAGGCCTAGCGGTGAAGCGGGATACAGCGCGGAACTTGGTTCCCAGCAAGTCCCTAGGCAAGTCCCTAGACCCGCATTCAAGTCCCGTCGTGCGAACAGCTTTCTAGTCTGAGAGCGCGGCGAGCCGAGTAGCTGCGTCCCAGGGCGCCGCGCGATCGAAGTGCCGCCGGTCATGGGGTGCAAGGACTCGGGGGCCGTGTCTTCGAAAGTGTGCTGTGCAATACTGGCGTGAGTGCCCGAGCCTGAGAAGACCAAACCCGAGGACGACGCAAAGAGCCCTCCTACTGTGGGTCGAACCGCGTGGGATGCTCAGGCGGAGATCGGAACGACCGTTGTCAACGCGGTCCTGACGGTATCTCTCAGGGTGCTGGATAAGGCCGGGCTCACAGGCCTCGGATGTTTCTTGGTCCTCGTGATACTGGGGCTCCTGGCCTGGAGAGTCCCAGAGAGCGAGATCACGAAGATCCCGAAGGTGATTCAAGATTCTGTCTCCCCCGTTCTGTGGACCATGGCTATCGTTCAGACGGTGACCATTGCGCTTATGGTTCTCGCGTTCAAGATGATGCGGTCGAACCATAGGAAAACGGTGGAGAGGATCGCAGCCGAGAAGGCTGCGCTTGAAGCACTTCTCGACCCCAGCGGGCCGAGGCTGACGTCAACAAACCCAGGGATTGCCGAAGGAGAGACTGATGAGCTTGGTTAGCTTTTACACGGCGTGCTTGCTGTGCACGTTGATTCTCCTCTTGGCTATGCGGGTCCTGATCTGGGCTTCGGACCAGATCCAAGTGCTCAAGCTTGAGGCTCTTCACGACGAGTTGTTCGCGACTCGGGGTCAGCTCTACCAAGCGGCTGCGCGGGGCGAAATCTCGGCCGACTCGCTCGGCTTTCGGCGAACCGTAAACGCGATCAACTCAATGATCTGCTCCCGGGAGGAGTTTGGTCTCTTCGCCATGCTAGCTGCCACGCATCGCGACAATGCCCCGGCTGATATTGACGGTGTGGCTTACTTCACGGGGGGCGTGCCGGAAGAGTGTCAAGGCCCGATCGAGGTAGCTCTCTTCAGCACGGCGAAAGCGATGAGGAGAATCTGGACCCACAACTCGAACTTAGCAAGGTGGATCATGGCAATGCGGGGCTACGTCAAGCGGAGCAGGATCTCCGAGGAGGAGCTAATGCTACGAAAGCGAGCGCTCTCCTTTGAGGAATCGCGCGCTCCGCGACCTCGCGAGTTCGCTCTCGCCTAGGCCGGTCTACCGCCTCCTGCGCCGCTTGAAAAACAGGACGGCTCCTCCGGCTCCGCGCTGTTCGCCCTCAGGGATCGTGTAGCAACCGCACATCTCCCAGCCTCCTTTGGACTCGAGCGAGAGGTCGTCATAAACATGCGACTCCTCGGGCATTGCCGTCTCTGCCTCATTGAGGAGCTTCATCTTGTGCTCCCACACCTCTTCGTCCTCTTCATGCTCGTTGGACATGAAGCCGAAGCACATGGGCCCTTCGAGCGCGGCTAGGGCTCCCAAGGCCCAAACGTGATGTTGCTCTAGCGTGTGGCCATTGGCGTCCCCTGTGCCAGCGTATGCCGCGGCGTGCGTTAGGAACTCTTCAACCTTTCCGCGCGCGTTCGCGTTCTTAGCCAAGATCTCAAGCTCGGCACAGGTTGGCTTGACGAGGGCGGGGATCAAGTCAGCGCTTCCCTTGAGGACGTCTAGGTATCCGCGAAGTTGGCCGATCAGAATCAGAGCCCTTGCTCGGAACTTGTCTTTGTCACGAATCCCCATGGTTGCCCCCTTGGTGCACTAGGAAGCGTAAGAACCAGGTCCGATGGCCTTGGGGCTCTGAGCTAGGTCGGGACACTGTGACCTCTTGAGACGGGCCTCGGGTCCTTCCGGCGAAAAGCTCATGAGGGCAGAGCGTAGCGCCTACCCCCCCCTGCATGAGGTTCACACTCAAAATCTCGGTGACGCCGCCTAGCTCTTGGCTCGAGGCGTAGGACTGCAGCGCAGCGGCGACCTCAGCGGGGGTCAGTGCCAGGGGCGCAGGCGGGAGGACCTTCAGCCTAAGGGGCTCCGCGGCCCGCCCTTGCTTGCCTGGGCTTGTGGTCTGGACGAGCGCTTTGGCTGCCGCGACGCGATCGCGTGCCTCGACGTTCGTGTCCCCAGCGATCTCAGCCAGGACCTTGAGCGCCGAGCGCCGTGCCCTGCGCTCAATCTCCCTGAGTTCGTCTGGCGCGTCTTTGGGGGCGCCGGGAGCCTGCCTCCCCTCACGGCGGGCCCAGGCCTCTGCCACCTCAGGGTCGCGATCTCGGAGCCGGTAGAGGTAGCTCCGCGCCAGGCCTACCTCATTCGCTATCGCGTGGACCGAGCGGGCCTTGTCGGGCAAGAGCTCGATCAGTCGCTCTCGCTTGGAGCTGTCTCTGGCGTGAATTCCCATGGCGCAAGTCTAGCGAAGGCGTCTGGCATGGAATCGAGATTCCGGGCCCGGAAGAATCTCCTTAATTGGTCAGCCAGCCAAGTTCAGACTGGCGGGCAGTCAATAGGAGACCGAACCGAATGATCAGCATGGGCATAGAGGCCGCCATTGAGGCGGAGAAGGCAGAGCGTGTCCGCGCTCTGGAGGCCGAGCGAGCCCTCCCGGACCGAAAGGCCGTCACGGAGGCCCAAGCCGAGCTCGCCAAGTTGACGGAGGAGCGCACAGCCGCCGCCGAAGTCGAGCGCGCCAAGCTGCTCGCCCTGATCGACGTGCTGGCGGCCGAGGCCGATCACCTGATCCAGTCCATTCAGGCCTAGATCGCATCAGCTCGGGCCGAAAGGCGCGAGCGCGCGGTGGGGCTCGTTGCTTGCCACCGCGTTCGATCCGCCGGACCCCACCGTCTCGTGAGTCCATGCGCGAGGCGGTGGGGCGAGGTGTCTTTCCCCACAGGAGTCCACCAATGACCGTCAAACTAGCCCACCGAGCCGCCTACCTTCGCGGAGAGGTCAGGGTGAGCTCTCGCAGGGCTTCCTACGTTGCCGCTACTGAGGCCCCAATCGATACGGGCTATGGCCCGGAAGTCCTCCGCATGAGCGGCTGCGACCTCGCCGGCTACAGCAAGAATCCAGTCGTTCTCGACTCCCATCGGCGCGGTTCTTGCCGCGACGTTGTCGGGACGGGAAAGGCTCGGATCCAAGGCCGCGAGCTGCATGTAGACGTGACCTACCTTGACGACGAGGACGGAGAGCGCGCCTGGGGCAAGGTCCAAGCTGGCGCGCTTCGCGCCGTCTCGGTCGGCTACGCGATTCTCAAGGCCAAGCGCGTTCGAGGCGGGCAAGTCGTCGAGGGCGTCAAGGGCCCCGCGGTGATCGTGACCAAGTGGCGGTTGATCGAGGTCTCCAACGTCCCCGTCCCCGCTGACCAAGACGCCGTGCGTCGCGAGCTCGTGAGGCGGGCTCTGAAGTCCAACCGGAAGCGGAACCGCGGGCGGAAGCGATCACCTCAGACGCCAGAGGAGAGGAAGCGCGCCTTCATCCAAGCAGCCCCGAAGCAGTTGCGAGAGCTCGCCGAGCGGCTCCACTCTCACTCAAGGGCCCACGACAAGCTGACGCGGACCTGGGCCGACGTGCTGACGATCGCTCCGACCTGGGCCAAGAGCGCCGCCGTGGACGTGATTCGAGAGAGTCCCTTCGCCTCGCTTGAGGATCACCGGCGGGCCCTGATCAGGCTCCGCGATACTCGGAACGGGATCGCCTGTCTCGGCGGTTTGTTCGGCTAAGGGGCCCTCTTATCCCTGCGCTCGTCCCTTCGCTTGACGATCTCCTCGTGGCGTGAGTGCATCTTGTCCGCGAGATCATCGGGCCAATGAATGGGCTCAAGCGCCCTCTTCCAGGGGCCCAGGGCGAACCAGTCCCAAAGCCAAGGAGGCCATGGCGCATGCGCCTCGCCGTTAGTGCTCCAAAGCCAAAACTGACCGAGGAAGCCGAGCACAGCCTCCCCTTCGGAGGAGCCCGGCAAGTCAAGGCGGAGAAGTCGGAACGGTGGGCTCTCAATTCCGGATCCATCCTGATTCCTCAGAAGAAGGAACCTACCGCGCACGTAGATTGCGCTGCCAAGGTTGTCGAACTCACTGGTCGAGGCCTTCCGAGCCCAGTCCCAGATCGAGTCGAGCAGCGCTCCCATGCTGATCGCTGAGTCCCAAGCGAAGATCCCATAGAAGCGCATGCGCGAGTGACCGAGGAACGCCGAGGCGAGAGCTCGGGCTCTAAGAGTTGTCTTGACCTCTACCGAGCCCGCCGCGGCCTTCGCGTCCACCACCACCAACTCCCCCGCTTGGAACAAGGGAGCGATCTTGTCGGAGCGGTAGATCAGGACGTCTTGTTGTAGCGACACGCCATCCCTTTCTGCAATGAAACCGGTCCCTACCTGTAGCGAGGTCGGGAGGAACCTTCGGACAAGGTGAGAGAAGAGCAGCTCGTGGGCGCGACCCACCTCCCCGTGGTGCTGAGTGAACTCACGTAGGAGGTTGACCTGCGCGGACACCTCAAGCACATAAGCCTCCCCCAGTTTCAGCATTGCCGGTTGGTGGAGGTATGTCGGCTGAGGCCGCTCGCACTCGCCTGCTGCGTCTTCGCTGTCGGTCACTGCTTGCTCCTTGGCCATTGTGTCTGGGCTATCAAGTCCGCGCTTGAGGGCGTGGGCAGATCCAAGCAGGCTCAACCCTCTGGCTCCTTCGGCCCGTCTAGACCAGGACGAGCTCTGGCTAGCGCTTAGGCCAGAGCCTCGCGGCGGCTGCTACGGCGTTGCTCTTGGGGTGAATCCTCCCGTTGTTCCTGACCTCGTTGAGGAGAGCGACTGCGATCTTGCGGCCCTTCTTGGAGCTCATGAGGCAGCCGAAGAAGTTCTCGCCGATTGCGTATCGGGACATGGTGATAGGACCCATGTTGTCGGTGTCCCACTTGGCTGGCGTATCCAAGAGGGTGAACTCGCGCAGCGTGGGGAGTTGCTTGGGCAGCTGGCTCGTGTAGACGCCGCGATAGCGAGAGAGGTTCTCCTTCACCCTCCGTAGCGGATCCCAGGCTTGGAAGTAGGTTGCAAGGCTCTCGTCCAGCCAGGACGGGACATTCGCAGCCCCGACCGCCCGAGAGAGGAGGACATGCGAGCACTCGTGGTTGAGGTTCCCGTAGTCGAGGCCTCCAGGCCCAGCCGACGTCAGGTAGGTGTGTGCCTCGAGCTTGGTGAAGTTCCCCTGTGCGTCCCACGTGTAGGTGGCTCTGCCCCGAGAGGCTCCCCACATGCGGGCATAAGAGTCCTTGGGCAGAATCACGAGGGTCGGCCTCATGTCGACGCGAAAGCTCACCTGAAATGCGCTGCGCCAAGTCTTGGTCATTCGATCGAGGTAGACGCTGGCCGCCGCCGCTGCCTCCCGGTCACCCCAGGCCCGGACATTCCAAGAGCCCTGGCTCGTGACCCAAAAGCCGTTCTCCAGCTTGGCTGACCTGTGGGCTCGCTGGATCGCCTTTAGGTCCGCCCGTCCCCAAGACGGCTCCTCGCCAGTTGCGGTGGAGGCGCAGGCAGTAAGGAGAAGGGTGGCGAAGAGTAGGGCTCTCATGTTCACAAGCCTAGCAAGTCCCGCGTGGTCGAGGTGCTCACCCCCAGTCGAATCGACGGTCACGGAGCCCGGTCTCTACCGGGTGCTGTTCAGGAGTAACAAGCCCGCAGCCAGGCGGCTCCAGCGGGTGACCTTCCACGAGGTCCTTCCTGGCTAGGCAGGAGCCCCGCGGACCGCAGTCATCTGGCTTGGCGCCGAGGGCGGTTCGAAGCGCTTCGCGCGACCTAGACACCTTTCGGATTCGGCGATGTCTGCGGCGTAGAGGGGGACTCTCACGCCTCTTCGCCGGAAGCCTCTGTCGCCGCAGGGCAGCAGTCAATCTTGTGCCAGGCCTGACCCAGAGCCCTAATCACTCTCGCGTCGCTCGCCTCCTCCAACTTCGCGGCGATCGAATAGAGGGCACGTTGTTTCACCAGGAATGCGAGCCGTGGCTGCGCTTGTGACGTCACAACCGCTCCGTCTAGTTGGGAGTCGAAGATTCTGATGATGTCAGAGGGACTAGGGGAAGCAGCCATATCGTGTCTCCAGAGAGTTGGAACTGAAAAAGTCGAATCGTAGGCCTGGGCTCAGTGGTGTTCCATCATCCGTCCTGATGGGAGGTGTCTCCCATACACCCCCCCCTGCTGGAGGCGCGCCAGGCGTGCCTTTGGGGTCACCTAGACCGGTCGGCTGGCCACTGGACTCCGCCAGCCAAGCCCAGTGGCTTATGGGGTCTCTAAGACCCCTTTGAGATTCGCGATATCTGCGGCGATATCTGCGGCTGCACCAATCTGGCTAGCGCCTGAAGCTCGTGGCCAGCCCCATGGGGGTGTGATCCGCACCCCCCTTGGTCGCAGCCAGGATCGCAGCCAGGAGAAGCCCCCGAAATGGGGCAGACCATTGGCCTGGAAGGACTTGAGGGCGATCGTAAGAGATACTTTTATTTGTCTTACATACGTGCTCAAATAGCCCGCATGTCCAACTCGGGTAGCCTCTCTACCTGGAGGACCGAGTGGACGACCGAGAGGATCCCTTGACCGAATCGCTGACCTTTCGAGTGTCCGAGGGCGACATTGAGCGCCTGAAGGGCGTATCCGGTCCCATCCCGAAGTCGCTAGTCGCTCGTGCGGCCCTTCGTATCGGTCTCCAGGTGTTCGAGGAAGACCCCACGAGGGTCCTAGACATCAAGCCCGCTCCGCGCGGCCCCAAGCCTCGCAAGGCCGACTAACGACCTAGGCCGCTACAGGCCCTCCCTCGCCCCTCGGGGCACCCTTCCTAGACCTGTTTCTCGCTGAGCGACGCTTCGGCTCCGCAAGGCTCAACCTTTGTCCTCGCCTCACGTCGGTCGCGATCCAGCGCCCGCTGGGGCTCTCCCTTTGCCAACTCACCACCTCAAGGCCGGGCCTCGGGCTCGGTCAGCGCCAGGAGTCTGCCATGTGTCCCACCGTCCCCCGTCGATCCCGCGTCTACCGGACGCGCGTTCACTCACCGATCGAGGCCCGCCTGGAGGTCCTCGCCTCGGCTCCTGCGGGCTGGGTCACCGTCGCGAGCTGGTCCGGGCCCGAGGCGGCCGCGAACGCCCGAGCCGCCCTGAAGCGATTCCGCTTGGCGGAGAGCGAGGTGCGCTCGTGACGCGCTCTGAGTTGAACGCACTGGCCACTGGCCGCCAGGAGCTCTACCAGCGCGTCCTGAGGGACGGCGCCGATCCCGCCGCGTTGTGCCAGCTCCTTGACCTTCACGCCCGGCTCGTGCGACTGGCCTCCTGCCGAGCTCCCGCCGTGGTGGCTCGCGAGGTCTTCGGGCCCTTCAACCCCGAAAGGGCGCTAGGCGCTGAGGCGGTAAGGGCATGAGCCGCGCTTGCCCACACTGTCAGCGGAAGACGATTCCAGAACTGACCCAACTCCCGCACCTTGTGGTTCAGAGGGAGGCCGCAGAGGTTCTTGGCGTCAGCACGAGCAAGCTCGCGGACTGGCTCAACGATCCAGACGTGCCGCTTCACCGCCACCACTCGAAGCGGATTCGCCGCGTCGACCTCGAGGCCTTCCTTGGTCCACCGTCCGACTTCGTCCCAGGCCCACTTCTCGCCATGAAGCAGCGGCTCGAGTGCCCGCCACCTCCGCCTCAAGAGCCGGAGGTCAGAGCGAAAGAGCCGGAGGTCAGAGCGAAAGAGAGGCGACCTCGACAACCTCGCCGGCTAAGGCGAGAGCACCGACCTGCATCCGTGGGACGGACCGGCATGAGCGGCACTGCCGAGCGAATCCTGGCGGGGCTCTTCGAGATCGGGATCGGGCGAGAGGCAACGTGGAGCACGTTCGCGGCGGTCATGCGGGACCAGCCGGGCTGGGGCTCTGCTTCTGAGCGGTCTATTCGGCTCAGCTACGAAGCAGTCCGAGGCGAGTTGCTCAACGCTGGAGCCAAGGTCTCCAAGGACGCCCCCCGCCTTGAGAGCGTGGCACCGCGGCTGTTGGAGGCCCTGTGGCCAGCGGCATGACCTGCGCGATCCCGCTGGGGCTGCGCGAGCTCTGCGAGGAACTCGCAGAGGGCCGGCGCGGAGAGACGCGGCAACCCGATTCGGTGACCGCCGCGCTCCTGGCCGACGCTCTCGACCGGGCCTTCCCGGTTCTGTCGGCGGCCTGGACCTCGCTCACGAAGCGGCAGAAGCGAGCGATTCGTGAGCGCGCGGACGTGCTCTTGCCGCCCGAACTGCAACGAGGTGGGAGCGAGCGCGAGCTCGGCTGGAGCGCCCTCGAGCTGCGCGTGGCGTTCTGGCTCGCAATGGTGGCTTCGTGATCGCCTTGTGTTCGCCTAGGGCTGTCAGGGTCATCGCGGAAGGTGGCTCCCGCGGGGCGCCGAGCTTGCCGGCCAAAGACGCCCCGCAGGAGGAACGCCACGTGAGCAACCTACCAGCACTGCCCGACCGCCCCGAGCGTTCCCCCGCTGACCTAGCCTGGGGACTGCCTGGCCCAAGTCGGTTCCTGTTCGAGGTAGCTCTTGGCGTCGACTGGCGTCGCTTCGCGCAGCGGAAGGAGAACGCGCGGAGGAGCGCGCAGGCCGAACTGGTCGAGCTCGTGCGGGAGGAGTTGAGCGCAGACGTGTCGGTTCGGTCCGTTGCCGCGCTGGGCTCCTTGCTAGCCCTTTCCCACTCAGCCTGCGGGAGTCACGACTCGGGGGCGGCCCGCCGAGACGCCGCGTCCGTCTGCGCAGCCGCCTCCCTAGCTCAAGACCGGCGGCTTAGCAAGGCGCGCGAAGTTCGCCCTCCGGGGACTTGGGACCTGGATCTGCCAGACGACGCGCTGCACGCGCTTGGTTGCCTTGCCCAGCTAGTTCTCTCCTCGTGCCCTGGATCCGAGGAGCGCCAGGCCTACCCCCTTGGCTGGACCCTCTTCGATCCCTCGGGCGGCTATCAGTTCGTGACGGTTCGTGACTTCCTAGAAGCGTCTCGCGGCGACGCAATCCTAGCGCAGGAGATCGCAAGCCGATCTCCTTCGCCGTCCTTCGGGGTGCGCAGGCCTGGCGCTCCTCTCGGCGTGGATCCTTGGGCAGACTCCCGCTGGCCGGGCTCGTGGGACGAGCTGGTCACGCACTTTCTGGGCAAGGCCGAGCGGGAGGTAGACCGACTGCTGATCGCTGACCCGAAGCCAGTGGAGGAACTGCCCACGAAGGAGCCCCAAGCTGGTGCCCTTGAGGTTGTTGAGGTTGTTGTGTCCTTGGGTCAGGAGCTCCGGGGCAAGCGCCAGTTGACCGTGAACGGAGTCGGGCTCACGTTCAAGGACGGGAGGCTTGACCCGAAGCCGCTCACGCTCGGGAGAAGCTTCGCCAAAGCCTTCTGGAACTCGGCCCAAGGCTTATCGGCAGAGGTCACCGAGAGTGGCCGCGACAAGATGGCCACGGCGCTCAAAGAGAGCCTCGTCGAAGGGCTTCAACTGACCAGGAGCGACAAAGGTCTCCTCGAGATCACTACTCCAAGCGGAGTAGTGCTCAGGGCGGAACCGCCGAAACCCGCATGAGCACTGGAGTAGCCAGCTACTCCAAAGCTACTCCACTACTCCAAAGCTACTCCACTCACTACTCCATAGCTTTCCCCTTGTCGCACGTCGCACCCAAGCGGCACCAAGGAGACAGCAATGCAAGCACCTACCCCCGCCCAGCCTCAGGCCTACCTAACGCCCCAAGAGATCGCCCGGCGACTCGGAGTCAGCCTGAGGACCGTCTACGCCTGGCTCAGCGCCGGGAAGCTCCCGAAGGTCAAGCTCAGCCGTCGCGCAGTTCGCGTGAGGCCTGAGGACTTCGAGCGCTTCGTGGCCGAGCGAACGGCCTGAGCCATGAGCCAGAAACAGAGCGAGCGCGGAGGTCTTCACCCCTCCGCGCCCAATGCCGCACCCACCAAAGGTCTCGACGTGACTCATTGTATCAGCGACTCCCGTCCTCCAAGCGAAAAGCCTCGCTCTCTCGTCTGGGCCGAGCGGCGCGCCGCCTGCGGACTGGACGACGAAGACGATCGCGCCACGATCAGGCTAGGTCGCGTCCTCGATCAGGGTGAGCCGCTTCTCGCCCAGGCCCCGCCCGCCAAGCGCGAGGCGATCCGCCTGGAACTCTCACGCGTGCTCTCTGCGCCTCAGGCCGAGGAGGTCTTTGAGCGATTGCGTGGTGAGTTGGGGAGGGCGAGCTAGTGGACAGCTTGACCCAACGCCTTCGGCGCGCGGCCCTCGGGGGGGACGACGACGCCGCCCGAGACTACGGCTGGACGCTCCTCCGCGAGCTGGGGCTCTCGCCCCTGGACCTGACGGCTCAGTTCCACCTGGCCCAGGACCGCCTCGAGCGGCACCGCGCGACGGCCCAGAAGGACCCGCCGCTCGCGCTCGAAGACCGCAACGCGCTCGCCGCCGCCTGCGGGCTCCTCGAGTTGCACCTGAACCGACGCGACCCCGTTCCGGGCGAGCTCCCCTACTCGTTCGAGCTGGCGTGCTCAGGCCTGCGCCTGGCCGAGGCGCTGACCCGCTGCTCGGCCCTCGCGGACCTGGCACCCGGCTACAACCTCTGCCACCCAAGCAGGCTTCGGGCGCTCTACGCCTTCGAGACCAGTTCGGGAGCGATCCGGTTCGGGGCCCGCTGCGGGTGCTGCCTCAAGGGCGGCCGCAACTGGCTGAGACGCCTCCTGGTGCCCCTCGAGCTCCAGGTCTGGCTAATCAAGCGCGAGCAGTGGGGGACGCCTGCGCGCGTTCGTGCCTTTCTCGATCGCCAGACGACGAACGTCGCGCGGCCCATCAGCGCAGCCCGAGCGGCCGAGCTTGAGGTGGTCGCATGACGACGACCAAGATCGCGACCAAGAACGCTCTGGCGGCCGAGCTCGAGCGGCTCTTCTCGGGGCTCCCGTCGGCTGTCCCGAGGCGGTGGGTCATGGGCGACCGGACGGGCTACACGCCTCTCCGCGAGGCCTGCCCCGACTGCCCGCCGCGCTCTAGGGAAGGCTCGGCCTGGAACCTCCACGCGAGGGCGAAGGGCGAGGAGGTCCTGGCCCGCGGAGGCTCCAAGAAGGCATCCCGAACCGCTGAGAAGGCCGAGAAGGAGCGGCACAACGTCGCCTGGCACGCCGGGCACTGGCGCATGCACGTGACCGCAGGCGAAGCCCATTACCTCGGGGTCTACACGGTCGTCCCGCAGGAGAGCGGCGCGACGACAGGGCTCGTCGCGATCGACCTCGACGACCACGGCGGCCAGGGCGACCTCAACCCGCACGGACGCCTCGAGGGGCTCGCCGACTCGGCCGAGGCCCTCGGCGTCGGCCGCGCGTTCTTCGGCAACACGTCCCGCGGGGGCAAGGGGCGCCACGCCCGCCTGTGCGTTGACCCCTCGACGCCCGCTTGGCTCGCTCGCGAGATCGGCTTGCGTTGGCTCGATCACGCCGGGATCACCCCCCGGCCCGCGCTCGGGTCCCCCGAGGAGGCGGCATGGCTGGAGCGCTTCGGCGAGAACCCCGACGGCATGATCGAGGTCTACCCCAAGCAGGACGGCGAGAAGGGCGGGTATGGCAATCTCCTGGGGCTACCATGCTCCCTTGAGCTCATGGCCGAGGGGCGCACCGCGGCTTTCGCGCGGGGTAGCTGGGAGCCGATCCGCGAGGCGGCCCCAGCCCTTGAGGTCCTCCGCGCGGTCCGCCCCTTGGCGCCCGACGAGGTGCGCGAGCTCGCGACGCGGCTCGAGATCGATCCGGACGCGCCGCCGAAGAGGAAGGCCCAGAAGTCGCTCAAGCCCAAGAAGCCAAAGGGGGGTCGAACCGACCCCCACGGCGCCCCAGCCAGGGTCAGGCGCGACCAGATCGCCTTCCTCGATCACGATCCGGAGGAGGACGCTCAGCGCGCCCGAGAGGCGCTCAAGCTGATTCCGGCCGACGCCTACGACGAATGGCTTGCGGTCGGCATGGCCCTTGAGGGGAGCGGGCTCGCTTCGGGGCGCTCCCTATGGGACGAGTGGGCGAGCACCTCGGAGAAGTTCGACGCCGACACCCAGGAGGACAAGTGGCACTCGTTCAGCGGCTCGGGGCGCTCGCTGGGGACTCTGTTCCTGCTCGCCAAGGACCACGGTTGGGACTACCGCGACTTCTACCGCGAGCAGCTTCGCGAGGCCGAATCGCGAGCAGCTGCGAGTCCAGGGGTTGCCCTTGAATCTGGGACGATTCGCGCGCTAAGGAAGCTCGGCAAGGCTGAGCGTGAGGCCATGATCGTCCGGCTCAAGGCTGCGAACGGGAAGGTGGGTGTCGGAGAGATTCGCAAGGAGATCACCGCTCAGCGGAAGCGAGAGGAAGCTGACAAGGTATTGGCCGCTCGCGGGGACGCGCCACTGATTGAGGTCTCTACTCAGGTCAAGGACTTGGTCAACGCGGCCGAAGCAGCCATGGCGAAGCGGTCTCTTGGTGTCTTCCACCGCGGAGGCGCGCTGGTTCGAATCCTTGAGCAAGACGACGGGTCCTGCGCAATTGGCGCGGTGTCCCTTCCCTCGCTTCACGAAGAGCTGAGCGACGCAGCGAGTTGGGTCAAGGAGACCGACGAAGGCTTGTTCCCTCTTGAGCCTCCGCGTCCAGTCGTGGAGGCGCTCCACGCTCGCGGCTGGTGGCCACGGCTTCGGGTGCTGGAGCGAATCGCAACCGCCCCCTGCCTCCGGGCTGACGGGACAGTGCTCCAGGGCGAGGCTCGCTACGACGAGCTCTCTCGCGTCGCCTACGAGCCCGACGCTGACTATCCGCTAGTGCCTGAGGCTCCTACCCATGCGCAGGCGCAGAAGGCGCTCATGGCGCTCAAGGAGCCGCTAGGGGACTTCTGTTTCGCGTCCACAGTGGACCGGAGCGCTGCTCTTGCCTCGATCCTCGCCCTCGCGGGACGCGGTGCGGTCGATGGGTGCTCCCCGTTGGTCCTGATCAACGGAAACGCTCCAGGCCTGGGAAAGGGGCTCTTGACCGACGTCATGGGCTTGATCGCAACTGGGGTGGAGCCTCGCAAGATCGCGCCAATGAGGACGCCCGAGGAGGAGGACAAGCGGATCTTGAGCCTGGGCTTCGAGGGTGTTGAGGTTGCCGTGATCGACAACGTCGCGGCCGACCTCGGAAGCGACGCGTTGGATCGCGCCCTTACCACCGAGCGATTCTCGGGACGGGTCCTCGGTGCAACAAAGACCGTCACGGTTCGCCCTCCCATGTTCTGGGCAACGGGGAACGGCGTCGCAGTTCGGGGTGACCTTGTTCGGCGGCTGATCCTCTGCGAACTCAAGACCGACCTTGAGCGGCCCGAGCTCCGGACCGGCTTCGAACTCCCCGACCTCAAGTCGTGGGTCAAAGCGAACAGGCCTCGCTTGCTCGTGGCGGCACTGACCGTCCTTCGGTGGCACCTGGCGAACGGTTGCCCTCCGGCGGCGGCACCCTTGGGGTCCTTCGAGCGCTGGTCCTCTGTTGTTAGGGACTGCCTGATTCATCTCGGGGAGTCTGATCCTGTCGTGAGCCAGGAGGGACTGCGCGAGGTCGCGGACCCAGCTCTCCTGGCTCTCAAGCGTCTCGTCACGACGTGGGCGGGAGAACTGGGTGGAGGCGAGCTCAGCGCGGCCGACTTGGTCAAGCGAGCTCAGGACGTCGGCGGCGCCAAGTTCGCCGAGGCCCTCCGGGAATACTGCCCCCCGCGCCGGGGGGAGTCCTTCCCCACAGCGGGTCAGCTCGGCTCGCGCTTGAGGAAGGTCGCGGATCGCGTCGTGGACGGCCTTCGCGTCGTCAACCGAGGTCGCGTCAAGAACGTGACCCAATGGGCCGTCGAGCGAGTGGACGGGGCCGCGGTCGAAGGACCGGGCAGTCTCGTAGACCACTACAGCCGCATGGCTGACTCAGCCGAAGAGTAGTTCGGCTCTCCCTATCCCTTCGTCAACTTGAGACGCCTGAGCGGGCGCTCTGGGCGTCTGTGTGCCTGTCCTTCTGGCACCTCGCCCCTATGCGCCAGGTCAGGCGCGGGGCTAGGGGCTTGGCCAGGGACTTAGGGACTTGGTAGGGACTTGGGGTGAAACCAAGTCCCTGCGCCCTAGCCCTTTATTTAGGGGACCTCCAGAGGTCTCTAGGGACTTAGGGACTTGGTTTCCTTACTACGCGCGGGGGAGAGAAATGTATCTCTACAAGAGAGGCCGCTACTGGTGGGCCGAGTTCACCGTGGACGGGAAGCGGAAGCGAGTCTCGACCAAGCTGAGCGACAAGCGCGCTGCCGAGGAGAGAGCGCCGAAGCTGCTGAGGGAGGCAGAGCGACGTGCCGCGGGCGAAGTGGACCTGTATCGCGACCACGCCCAGGCTCCCGTCGAGGAGCACCTAGGCGCCTTCACGGAGCACCTAAGAGCCAAGGGGACGAGCGCCGCTCACCTCCGTGATCGGGTCGCCTACGTCCGCGGCTTCCTCACCTGGGCTGGGGCGAAGACCTACACCGAGGTCGACCCCGTTGACGTAGACCGCTGGCTCTCGCACTTGCGGCTCCGGGGCGCGCAGAGCGGCGGCCCACTGAGCGCGAGGAGCGTCAACAAGCGAGCCGCTTCGCTACGTCACTTCGGGCGCTGGCTCGTCAAGGTAAGGCGAGCTCCCTTCAACCTCTTCGCAGCCCTCCCCATGCTCAACGAGGAGGAAGACCGGCATGTGGTCCGCAGGCCGCCCAGCGAGGACGAGGTGGGAGCGGTCCTAGCGACGGCCCCCTTCGAGCGCAGCGTCTGCTACCTCCTGGCTGCTACCTCGGGCCTTCGCCGCGCCGAGCTGCGCGCCCTCCGGTGGGCCGACGTGGAGCTCGAGGCGGGACGCTTTCGCGCCCGAGCGAGCACAACGAAGAACCGAAAGAAGGCGACCCTGCCGCTACACCCCCTCACGCGCCTGGCGCTTGGGGAGCTCCTGAGGCGCCGTCGGGCGGGCCTCAGCACTCGAGGAACGGGCAACTTCGCGAGGCCCGACCAAGGCGCTGAGCCTGCTCACTACGTCTTCAACAGCGTCCCTGTGGTCGCCACCCTCAAGCGAGACCTCAAGCGCGCGGGGGTCCCCTTCGAGACCATGGAAGGGAGGCTAGACCTGCACGCCTTCCGTCACGGCCTGGCCACCCTGCTTTGCAAGGCCGGCGTGAGCATGGCGCTTGCCAAGAAGCTCATGCGGCACTCCACGATCGCGCTCACGTCGCGGATCTACACCCACCTCCAGCTAGACGACGCGACCGAGGCAGTCGGCAAGCTAGGCACCTCGTGGGTCCCGTCCTGGGACGAGCCCGAACAGGACCAAGAAACCACTGTGGGTCAGGGTGTGGGGGAGACCCGTCCGCCAAGCGTCATCAAAAGGAGTTATGGGCACTCGGAAACGGGCGCTCAAGGTGTCCCTGAGGACAAATGGGAAGCGCCGGAAGCCGCTGTTTATGCGGCTTCCGGCGCGTTAGGGGCTACAGGACTCGAACCTGTGACCCATGGCTTAAAAGGCCACTGCTCTACCGACTGAGCTAAGCCCCCAATGCGAGAGATTGTAGCGTCCCAAGTTGGGGCGTCACCCGTCACCGCACGGGCGCTACTTGTTGGGGAGGGCGCCGACGGCCTGGAGAACGACCCTCGCGAGGCGCGTGGTGAGGTCCTTAGAGGCGATCTCGCCTCCAGCAAGCTCCACCAGAACCATGAAGGAGCCAGCAGCGACCACGATCCGCGCGCGGTGAATGTTGCCGCGCTTCTTGCTCTGGCGCTCGATCACGCGCTCGTAGGTGTAGGCCTTCGAGGCCCCCTTGATCTCCAGCTTGTCGTCAAGCTTCTTGACGAGGACCTTCTGATACTTCTCGACCCCGGCGTTGTATCGCTCCTCGCTCTCTCTATGGAGGGCTAGCAGCTCCTCGCCGGCCTCGGGCGAGGTGACCCCGTAGAGCCTGACCGAGACGTTGAAGCTGTCCTTCGTCTTGCCCTTGAGAACGAACACCGTCCCCGAAGTACAGAGACCATGAGCCTTGGCGCCTGCAGCCTTGTCGCAGAGGAGCGTAGGCAAGAGCCGCTTAAGGAGGTCGTCCGAGAAGAGAGGCTCCTTGGCTCTGTATTTCTCTTCCCCGAGGGTGGTCGCGAGCTTCTCAATGATCCGCTTGTCCCGAGCGCTTCTGTCTTCGGCGAGGCCGGTCGAGGCGAGCGCGATCAGGGTGCAGAAGGCGAAAGCGACTCGTCTGAGGTGGTTCATGGTCGGCTCCTTCGGGCGCCCGAAGCATAGACGCTGTCTGAGATCCTCGAGGAGGCGTGGGACTCCTCACGCCTCTTCCTGGGGTGAAGGGTGCCGCTTTTGGGCCCAGGGTGGGCAAGTTTCCCGCAACCGAGACGATTGACGCTCTTCCGGGCCCTCGCTAGTGTCGATGAACAGTGAGCAAGGTCGTTCTGGCATTCTCAGCGGGCATGGGCACTCTGGCCGCCCTCCATATCTTGCGCCGTCGCTTCGGCCGCAACAACGTCGTCACGTATACGGCGAACCTCGGTCAGAAGAGCTCGACCGAAGGGCTCTGTGAGCGCGCGACCCAAGGCGGCGCTGCTTACGCGCACATTGCCGACCTCCGGGCGCGCTTTATCAGCGACTACGTCTGGCCGGCCCTCCGCGCAGGCGCGGTCTGCGAAAGCGGCTACGCCTTGGCCCACGCCCTGGCCCGACCCCTGATCGTGTCCGAGGTGATCCGCGTCGCGCGCGAAGAAGGCGCGGACTTCATAGCCCACGGCTGCGCCGGCAAGTCCAACGACCAAGTCCGCTTCGAGATCAGCGCGGCGGCCCTCGCCCCCGACCTGGGCGTCCTGGCCCCGCTCCGCGAGCAAGGCCTCCTCCACCGCGACGAGATCTCAGGCTACTGCCAGCGTCATGGCCTCCCGACCAACGTCGACGAGTGTCGGTTCTCGATCACCGAGAACGTCTACGGCTCCTCGGTCCAGTGGCCGCGCGCGCCCGACCCCTTCCAAGACGTCCCCGAGGACGCCTACCGCCTCACGGCGTCTGAGAGCGAGGCCCCCGACGAAGCCGTCGAGGTCCTCGTCTCCTTCCAGCAGGGTCTCCCAAGCGCCATTGACGGCCAGCCCCTCGGCCCGGTCGCCCTCGTCGAGACGATCAGTAAGATCGCGGGCGCCCACGGAGTCGGTCGCCTGACGACACTCGAAGATCGCCTGATCGGGATCAAGATGCTCGAGGTCTACGAGCAGCCCGCGGCGACGGTCTTGCACGAGTCGCGGCGCGCCCTCGAGCGCTTGGTCCTCGCACCCGATCTGGCCCAGTTCAAGGCGATCGTCTCCTCCCGCTACGCCGAGCTGGCTTACCAAGGGTTCTGGTTCAGCGAGCTGCGGGAGTCCCTCGACGCCTTCGTCGTGAAGGCGGCCGAGTTCGTGACCGGCGACGTCCGGGTCCGACTCCACCGCGGAACCTGTCGCGTGGTCGGAGTTCGCTCGCGCTACTCCCTCTATAGCCAGGGCCTCGCCGAGCCGAACGTCCAAGGCGACGAGTTCGCGGGGCAGGACGGCGTGCAGGGCTACGTCAAGACCCTGACCCAGTCGTTGCGGCAGAGCGAGCTCAGCAAGCGCGCTCGCTAACTAGGCTCCGCATGAGTCTGGCCCCATGAGTCTGGAGGCAGCCCAGCGTCGGGCTCGAGGCTCCTTCCTCGCTCAGCTCTGCGGCGACGCCCTCGGCGCGCCCTTCGTGGGCTGCGCGGCGAGCGAGATCGCAGTCGATCACCCCGGGGGGCCGCGCGAGGTGCTCGGCGATCCGACCCGAGGTCTAGCGCCTGGCCAGGGCACGGCTGCCTCGGAGTTGGCCCTCGCCCTCGCGCGGACCTTGGCCAGCGAGGGGGGCTACGAGGGTGAGCGCGTCGCCGCGGCCTACGTCGCCTGGCACCGCTCGGGTCCTCTCGCGCCCACAGCGGCGCTCGAGCTGGCCTTCGCCGGGTTCCCCGGGACGCCCTCCCTCGTGGACGGCCTCGGCGCCCGCGCCGACAAGGAGACGCGCTGCAGCGCGGGGCTGCTCCGGAGCGGACCCCTGGCCCTCCTCGGTTGGCGCCTCCCGCCCGACGAGCTCGGCCAGTGGGCGGCTCGGGACGCGCGCCTCAGCCACCCTCACCCGCTCTGTCGCCACGCCGCGGTCCTCTACACCTTCGCCATAGCTACCGCCCTGCGCCGCGAAGACCTCGACGGCCCAGGCGTCTACGCAGAGACCCTGGCCTTCGCGAGGAAGCGGCGCTGGATCCCCGAGATCCTGGCCGACCTGGAGGAAGCCGGAGACCCCCTCCCCGATCGAGCCGGCGAGGAAGGAGCGATCCGGACCGTCTTTCGTGGCGCCTTTCACCACCTCGCTCGCAACACGTCCCTCGAGGACGCGTTGAGAGCGAGCGTCCTGCGCGGAGGGGAAACCAGCGCCCAGGCCTGCGCCACGGGTGCCCTCCTGGGTGCCGTCAGGGGCTGGGAAGAGATCCCGCGCAGCTGGGCCAAGGCGACCCTGCAGTGCGACTCGAGGCGCGGCCTGACCTATCTCGCGGGCGACGCGCTGCGGCTGGCCGACGCTCTCGTCTCCGCTGGAGACCGCCTGGCTTAGGGGGTTCAGCCGGCTAGCCCTTTCAGAACCCGTTGCAAAGGCGGCCGGGGATCGTAATCGCTCCGCTCAGGGGTCCACCCTAGAGTCCACCCACCGAGGAGAGGAGTGACCACCCTGGTGAAACGAAACACGAAGACAGCCTCCAAGCCGAGCGGGATCAAGACCCGCGCTAGCAAGAGCCGCGCAGTCCGCCTGCGCTGCTCGTACTGCCACGACGACGTGACGCGAGAGGATCGTCGCTTCTGCGCCGAGTGCATGGCGCCGCACCACGGCGAATGCTGGGACGAACACGGAGTCTGCAGCGCGAGCGGCTGCGGGGAGGTCGAGTGGATCGAGTCCCGAGAGCGGAGCACGCCTCGCAAGAAGCGTCGGACCAAGAAGCGGCGTGGCCCCAACCGGGGCCGGATCGAGAGCGAGGCCAACACGGCCCTCGTGTTAGGAATCGTAGCCCTCGTCGCCTGCGGACTCGCTGGCCCCTTCGCGATCTCCAAGGCCAACGAGGTCACGCGTCAGGCGCGTCAGGCGCGGATCCCGGTCCCGGGTGCTGCCACGGGCGGCCTGATCATGGGCTGGATGGGCACCGTCGGCGTCGTGCTCTCGCTCGGGATCGTGGCGCTGCAGGTCCTCGTGATCGCTGCCAACTAGGCTCTGCTCTGTTCGAGAAGTGCGGAGGCGGGCCGAAGGCTCGCCCTTGCAACCATGCCCGTGCCCGTGCCCGTGAGGCTGTTGCAGACCACGTGCGAGTCGCAAGGGCGCCAAGGGCCGCCGAGGTCGCGAAGAGCAAATTGACCGGACAGAGCGTTCCAGAGCTGGAAGCGGCGGGGGCGAGTTAGCGAGTCGAAGAATTGGAGCTCCGCCGGGCGGAGCGGATTGAGAGATCGGATCGCTCGGTTTCGCGACGGCCTCCCGTGCCCGAGAGCCGGGTTGTGGGCTGCGCTCTTTTGAATCACAGAGGACACGGAGATCCACGGAGGTCACAGAGGTCGTCTCGCGGGATTCGAGGGCGCTTCGGAGTTGGAA
>Ga0316202_10000746_pt1 | contig 31073 bp, 23 predicted proteins | sample 3monrhotite_MG_FD_204934 | JGI IMG/M metagenome (GOLD analysis project Ga0316202, IMG submission 204934) | Microbial mat bacterial communities from mineral coupon in-situ incubated in ocean water Damariscotta River, Maine, United States -... | ecosystem: Environmental > Aquatic > Marine >...
CAAAGACACTACGACTATTTGGTATCGAAAATCAGAAAAGAATGAATGGAAAAAACTTCATACTCGTAAAGCTTTTCATGGTGAAACCTTTAATCCAATCATTGTTAAAGACGATAAAGTCATTGTGATGAGCGACTATGATCTTTACCGCAAAGCATTATGGCAATATGATATTAAAAGTGGTGAATTTGATAAATTAATTTATGCGCATGAAAAGTATGATTTACAAAATGCCATTTTAAGCCCCGATGGTACAGAAGTTATTGGTGTAACTTATTCAGATAATTTCCAAAAAAATTATTATTTTAATGCTGTCGATTCAAAGCTAAATCGGATTGTAAAAAACAGTTTTAAGCAATATAACACCTTCATTGTTGATTTTAGCAAGGATCGTAAAAAGGTTTTAGTGTTGGCGCAGAGAGCTGACTCACCATCTAAATATTTTTGGTTAGATCTACAGAAAAAAGCAGGCGGGTTTTGGTTTAGTCAATATCCTGATCTAGAAAAACAGAAACTCGCTAAAGTTGAGTCTTTTGAATTTACTAACAAAGCAGGTATTAATTTAAATGGTTATTTAACCTTACCTACAAATATGAAAGAAGGTGAAAAACCTCCTTTAATCGTTCATCCTCACGGTGGTCCTCAAGGGCGAGATTACCAGTATTTTAATCCTTACGTACAATACCTTACTCATTTAGGTTATGCAGTATTACAAGTTAATTTTAGGGGCTCTATAGGTTTTGGTAATAACTATGAAGTGGCTGGTTATCGACAATGGGGCAAGCTTATGCAGCAAGATGTTTATGATGCTATTGACTGGCTGAGAGAGCAAAATAAAGTAGATGTTAATAACAGTTGTATTGTTGGTGCTAGCTATGGTGGTTATGTAGCGTTAACTGCTGCGTTTCAAAAACCGGATTTATTTAAATGTATAGTAAGTATTGCTGGCATTGCAGATTTACCTGCCTTGGCGAAGGGTGAATATCAATACCCAACCAAACGAGCTTTTGTGCGTAAAACTATCGGTGACCCCTCTGACAATGGAGATGTTAATATGATGGTAAAAGTATCAGCAATAAATTATGTGGATCAAATTACAGCACCAATTTTATTAATCCACGGTACTAATGATACGCAAGTACGTTATAAACAATCTGTCGATTTTTATAAAAGAGCTAAAAAATCGGGTGTGGATATTAATTATGTAGAACTTGTGCGTGGTACGCATTATCTTGATGGTAATGAAAATCGCTTAAAAGCATTTCAAGCTTTAGGTAAATTTTTACAAAAACATTTACATTAGCTTTAAACGTGATAAATAATAGTTATCACGTTTTCTTTTTGTTGGCGGGATTATGTTTAAACAAATATTTATTGTTTTGTGTTGTTTAACTTTAGTTAGTTGCGCAATGACGCCAATAAAAAATGGTCAAGCACAATGGGATTTTGATCATCATGTGCAATTCAAGCAAACGCGTATTAGTGACAATAAATTTCATTTGGTGGTTAATACCACCACTAAAACTAACTTTTCCGTATTAGCGGCCTTTTTAATGCGTCGCTCATTACAACTTTGTACAAGCTATGGCTTTAAAATTGAAGTACTTGCTGGCGTTGAAACGTATAATCATAAGCTAGAATCGCCAAATATGTTAATGGCTTCTCTAGCGGCCAATATTGAATGTTCTGTAAAATAATTCATATGGAGTCTGGCTCTGTAGTTGGCTAGAGTTTATTAATAGTTCATAACATTATGATTATAAAGTTATATAGTTGGTATTTATAGCAATTATATTCGCTATGATTGGCTTAATCGGCATAGTTTTGTTCTGTTCTTTTCGTTTTTATCCTATAATTGTCCCATAATTTATTATTATTTTTAGATGTTTAGCATTTAACTGTTAAATATCTCCCATCACAGAGGTAAATATCGTGCTTCAAGAATATCGTCAACATGTCGCAGAACGAGCTGCGCAAGGAATAGTTCCTTTACCATTAAATGCAGAACAAGTTTCTCAACTTATAGCATTAATTAAAAACCCACCGGCAGGTGAAGAAGATTTTTTATTAGAGTTATTAACCGATCGAGTACCTCCAGGTGTAGATGATGCCGCTTATGTTAAGGCTGGTTTTTTAGCCGCAATTTCTAAAGGTGAAGCAAGCTCACCAATTTTAGATGCAGCGCATGCGACAAAATTATTAGGTACTATGCTTGGTGGTTATAATATTGCACCAATGATTGATTTACTTGATGATGAAGCGAATGCAAAAATTGCTGTAGCTGGTCTTTCAAAAACATTATTAATGTTTGACGCCTTTCATGATGTTCAAGAAAAAGCATCAGCTGGTAATGTACATGCCAAAGCGGTACTTGAATCTTGGGCAAATGCTGAATGGTTTTTAAACAAGCCAGCGGTTGCAGAAAAAATTACGGTGAAAGTTTTTAAAGTAACGGGTGAAACGAATACCGATGATTTATCACCTGCACCAGATGCTTGGTCACGTCCTGATATTCCATTGCATGCCAAAGCTATGCTTAAGATTGGTCGTGATGGTATTAATCCTGATGACGATGGTAGTGTTGGTCCAATTGTTCAAATTGAAGAATTACAAAAAGACGGTATACCATTAGCTTATGTTGGCGATGTGGTTGGTACAGGTTCTTCGCGTAAATCAGCAACTAACTCTGTTTTATGGTTCATGGGTGATGATATTCCACATGTACCAAACAAACGCGGTGGTGGTGTATGTTTAGGCGGTAAAATTGCCCCTATTTTTTACAACACAATGGAAGATTCAGGTGCCTTGCCGATTGAGTTAGACGTACAACAAATGAATATGGGCGATGTTATTGACATTTACCCATACGAAGGCGTTGTTAAAAATGCTTCAGGCGACGTTATTTCTAAGTTTGAGCTAAGCCCTGTATTGCTTGATGAAGTTCGTGCTGGTGGTCGTATTCCATTAATTATTGGCCGTGGCTTAACAGGTCGTGCTCGTGAGGCACTTGGTTTAGGTGAAAGCGATTTATTTAAAAAACAAGCAGAGGTTGTTGCTTCCTCGAAAGGCTTTACCCTTGCACAAAAAATGGTAGGTAAAGCGTGTGGTATTGATGGTGTTCGTGCTGGTCAATATTGCGAACCTAAAATGACTACCGTTGGTTCACAAGATACAACAGGCCCAATGACACGTGATGAACTTAAAGATTTGGCCTGCTTAGGTTTTTCTGCTGATTTAACCATGCAGTCTTTCTGTCATACTTCTGCGTACCCAAAACCTGTTGATGTTATTACGCATCACACCTTGCCTGATTTCATCATGAATCGTGGCGGTGTTTCACTTCGCCCTGGCGATGGTGTAATTCACTCATGGTTAAACCGGATGTTATTACCTGATACTGTGGGTACAGGTGGTGATTCGCATACACGTTTCCCGTTAGGTATTTCATTCCCTGCGGGTTCTGGTTTAGTCGCCTTTGCTGCTGCTACAGGTGTTATGCCATTAGATATGCCTGAATCAGTGTTAGTTCGTTTTAAAGGCGAAATGCAACCAGGTATTACCTTGCGTGATTTAGTGCATGCTATTCCTTATACAGCGATTCAAAAAGGTTTGTTAACTGTTGAAAAAGCAGGAAAAATCAATGAGTTTTCAGGTCGAGTATTAGAGATTGAAGGGCTTAAAGGTTTAACCGTTGAGCAAGCGTTTGAATTGTCTGATGCTTCTGCTGAGCGTTCTGCTGCGGGTTGTTCAATTAAACTTGAAGAAGAAGCGGTTGCGGAATACTTAAATTCTAACATTGTCATGCTTAAATGGATGATTAGTGAAGGCTATGGTGACGTACGCACAATTACTCGTCGCATTAAAGCAATGGAAGCTTGGTTGGCTAATCCATCATTAATGGAAGCCGATAAAGACGCTGAATATGCTCACGTTATTGAAATTGATTTAGCTGATATTAAAGAGCCGGTTGTTTGTTGTCCGAACGACCCTGATGATGCTAAGTTATTATCAGAGGTTGCAGGTCAGAGTATTGATGAAGTATTTATTGGTTCTTGTATGACTAACATTGGTCATTTCCGTGCCGCCGGTAAACTGTTAGAAACACATAAAGGCGCACTTACAACGAAAATGTGGGTAACACCGCCAACTAAAATGGATAGAGATCAGTTAACGGCGGAAGGTTATTATTCAATTTATGCAAACGCTGGCGTTCGCATTGAAACCCCTGGTTGTTCTTTATGTATGGGGAACCAAGCGCGTGTTGCGGATAAATCAACGGTAATTTCAACGTCTACCCGCAATTTTCCTAACCGTTTAGGTAATGGTGCTAATGTATTTTTAGCTTCGGCTGAATTAACGGCTGTTGGTGCAATTTTAGGTAAATTACCGACACCGGCTGAATATTTTGAATATGCAAGTAAAATTGATGCAACAGCTGCGGATACATATCGTTATTTGAATTTCGATAAGATGGAAAGTTACACGGCTAAAGCGGATAAAGTTATTTTACAAGTTGAAGCTTAATTTAATGTCATCTCTTTGCTATATGCCTCACTAACAGTGTTAGAAGTACTCATGTGTACTTCTTCTGCCTTGTTATTGAATCGTTTAGCTTTGCGTTAAACATTAAATTTAACGCATTGAAAACGTCGCTTTAGCGGCGTTTTTTCTTTCCTAGCTTTTCAAGTACTTTATCCATGTGCTTATCATACATTTTTTCCATTTTAGTTTGTCCGCATTTGAAGCCAGATAATGCAACTATGCCCTCCATACCTACATTGCTTAAATCTTCAGCAATTGAGCAAGAGCCATTATCATTTTTTGTTATGGCTAAACCTCCTGAGTATTGCGTTGTCATTGCGCGTTTTTTTTCTTCTCGTGTTAATTGCTTTTTTGAATGTTTTACCGCATCAGGTAAATCTGTCATGACAGAGTATCCTTTTGGTCTACTTATATGAGCAAACTCCTTCGCCCTTATTTTTTTATTGATGCTTGACCTTAAATTTTCTAATTGTGTTGAAGATAAGTTATTTTTAATGGCAACCTTTTGATTGTTTATTATTACCTTATTTTTCGTTTTAGAGGACGCTGTTTTTTTTATGTCACTTTTTAAAATATTAGTCACATTACTTTGTGGTTTATTAATCGGTATATTCTGAGGTTTTTGAGTGATTTTGACCGTTGTTTGTTTCGGCTTTTTGTATAGATAGCTTTGGATCGCTTTAAATTTTTTCTTTTGCTTTTTAAAAACAAATGTTTTTTGTTGTGTCACTATCGCATTGGCGATCAGCAGCGCTAAAAAAAAATGAAGACTTATTGCAAGAAAAAAGGCACGTCCATTTGAAAAATCGCATCCGTTAAAGAAAGTAATAATTTATACTGCTCAGTAAATATTTAAGGTATACAGTAGACTACGATGGTAAAAACAAGTTCATTACATTTTAGTTACTATTTGATTCTTGCTTGAGTTTTTGGGGTGAGCGTGAATACGTTTTGCTATAATTTTGCCAATTGTTCCGTCAGCAATTAATTTTGTTAATTGCTGTTTCAACTCTTTAGTGAAGTTGTTAATTCTTGAAAGTTTTGATATGGCAATATAAGTTGCATCCGCTTTGTCGTATTGAAATTTGGCTAAGGAAAATTTTTTATTGTATTCCTCCTGCGAGAGTAATGGTTCAATTGATTCTTCTCGGTCTAGAAAGGTATCAAAGCGGTTTTTTAGTAACATGTTTACAAGCTGTTCTCTAGTTGTCACCTCTATCTTTTTAATTTGGGTATTTTTATCAAATTGATCAAAATAAGTAGCACCACGTAATGTACCGACAGTTAAGTTTTGTAAATCAGAAAATTTTGTTATTGATTTATTTGCAGATTTTAAGGTAAAAAAACGCAAAGGGTAATATTGAATTACATAAGGAGGAGATATAAAGGTTAAATTAATTTCTCTTTCAGGAAATCTTCTTAAGCCAAAAATCATATCGGCATGCCCATTTTTTACCATTGCTAAACAACGTGCAAATGGACAATGAATAAAAATAGGTTCTAAGTTTAGAGATTCAGCTAATACTTTAGCTATTTCGATATTTTCACCAACTAATCTATTATTTTTAATGTAAGAAAAAGGCTCTTCAATATAGGTTGCTATTCTCAATTCTTTTAAGGCTTTTGCATCCAGAGAGAATGTTAAAATAAATACAAATAAAAAGAAAACAATATATTTCACAATAAACCTAACAACATTTAATTTGGTGAATAATAATATTATAGCTTACCAAGCTTATTGCGCCAGCCTTTGCTACACTGAGTATAGTTGATATTTATACCGTTAATCGGTTTTAGGACGTATTATGGAATACGAATTTATTCATAACCCAATCAATGGTGTGGCAAGTGCAAGGTTTTCATTTGAGCATGAAAATTTAGGACCTTGGCTTGAAATTGAATTGGCTAATAACTTCGAAAAATTAACCGCATTATTAACTGCGATTAGCGATGTTGAGCATGGCAACAAACATGACGTTACTATTATCGGTCATGAATATTCAGTGTTCATTGAAAAAGACGATGTTACTGTGCGTTGTAATGCTAACGTTAATGCTATGGATAATGGCGACCTAGAAAATTTGCCAGATGAATTACATCTTAGCGAGCAATACGCAAGCTGTACTTGTGGATTAGATGATTTTCGCCAGCTACTGTTGTCTTGGTCTAAGTTTGTGCATTAGTGGCTGATTTTTATTAAGTTGAAAGTCTTACAGTAATTGTTCACTTATATCTTCTACGAGATCTTTATATTTGTCTTCATCAATATCTAATACCGTTAGCACGAAATTTTGCAAATATTGCCAATCAGCGCAATGGCAAAAATGCTTATGTTGATAAGCAATGTTTTCTGCCATCTTTAAAATGGAAAAGGCTAACTGTATTTCAGAACCATCTAATTTGTTTAAAAAATCCCGTTCATGGTGACGCAAAATAAGCTGGCAAATATCTTTAGGTAATCGCCATGAAGACGCGACGTAATAACCTAAGGTAGCATGATTTATTTTGTAAACGGCTTCTTCTATTTCAGGTAATGTTCTATTTGGTTTTTTAAGCGAAAAATCTAAACTTGATTGATAGTTATCGTACTTTAAAGCCATTACTGGAATACCACAATCGTGAAATAAGCCAATAGTAAAAAGCTTTTCGCTTGATATTTGTTGTTTGATTGATTGACCAATAAATACAGCAATATTGGCGATGTTAGTACTGTTTTGCCAAAATTCATCAAGCTCAATACTACAATCGTCTTGCGAAAAACCTTGTTTAAGCAAACAACTCGTTACTAAGCTGTATATCCCAGAAATACCTAAGTAACGGACAGATTTTTTTATGTCGGATATACTGCGGGCTAAACCATAAATAGGGGAATTGATAGTTTTTAAAATAGTTGCTGAAATTGCAATATCTAAAGCAATCGTGTCTGCAATATCATTTAAGTTTGGTTCGTCTTGTGCCATTAAATCTTGTAGTTTAATCAAGAGTTCAGGTTTTGCCGGAACAGTAAATCCACGGCCAATATCGGCAAGTACGTTATCATCAATCTTAATTGTTTTGCTCATATACTTATTATCGTCAGTTATCTTTACTGATTAAATGCAGAGGTTATCGATAATGTTAGCTGTTAACTGATGCTAATTCCACCAATTTATTTACTTGGCCAGGTAAGTTGAAAACGTGCGCCGCCAATATCTGCGGTACCAACACTGGCATTACCATGATGTAATTCAATGAGTTTTTTTACCATGGCTAATCCTAAACCAATGCCTCCAGAGTTTCTATCACGACTTTGATCAAGGCGTACAAAAGGCTCAAACAATTGTTTTCGGTATTCTTCTGGGATGCCTTGTCCATCATCATCAACTACCAATGTGACAACTTTATTAGTATAAGTGATGTTTATTTCGATTGTAGTTTTAGCATAACGACAAGCGTTTCGAATTAAGTTATCTAAGGCTCGTTTTATTGCATCTTCATCAAAATCACACAGTATTGGTAGAGCCAATGCGTTGACACAATGAATATTAAGCTGTTGATGCGTTTGGTTGAATTTTTTCACGACAAGATGACAAAGCGCAACAATATCTTGAGTTTTAACCGTTAAATTGGGCTTTTCGCGATCAAAACGAGCGTAAGTTAGTAGTTCATCGACTAAGCCATCTAATTCTTCAATATTATCATCCATGGTTTGTAAATATTTTATTTGTTGGGATTTGTCATCAAGTTCGCGCACCATTTCCATCGCAAAACGTAATCGTGCTATCGGCGTCCTTAATTCATGTGACACCGCATGCGATAATTCTTTATGAGATTTAATTAAGCGCTGGATACGACTTGCCATGGCATTGAAATGTTGAACTAAGCTGATTAATGGTGCAGAAGTTGTTGTGGAAGCTCTAATAGAAAAATTTCCCTGTCCAAATGCAGCGGCTGCATTGGTGAGCTTTTTTAAACCGGTTGACAGTGGCCACGCCCAAACGAATATAATTAAGGCTAAACCACTAAAAAAAATAACGTTGGTAACTAAATTAGTTGAACCACTTGGCTCCAATAAAATAGGTCCTATAACAATAATTTTGTCACCTTGGGTAAGTTTTTGAAAAAACCATGCTTTGCCAAGTTGATCATCATAACGTGAAACAATGCCTCCTTGTGCTAAATAAGTGTTTTGTTTTTCATTAAAACCAAAGTTATTTAATTGTGCTAATTGAATAGGAAAGCCAAAGGATGGGCTAATAATTTGTAAGTATTTCTGCTGTTCAGATGCAGGTAGTCTTTGTAACTCTTTATTAAGTAAGAAAAAAGTTCCTTTATTTAATTCAATATCAGAAGTGAGATCATACGTAGATTCTTGTTGTTCAAAATAAGCATCAATACTGAAACCTAAGCCGATAAACGCCACAATTAATACTAGATAGAGTCGAATAAATAAATTACTCATGAACTTAAACCTTTGAGTTACTCGCTAACATCGTTTGTCCAAGCATCGGCAACAAATAGGTAGCCTTTTTTCCAAACTGTTTTAATGCGTTTGGGTTTACTAGGATCATCGAAAAATTTTTTTCTTAAACGAGAAATTAACATATCAATGGTGCGATCGATACCGTCGTAGCCAAAACCTCGCAGCTTATTCAATAAATCATCTCTTGATAAAATAGTGCCGGCGTTATCAGCTAACAGACATAATAAATCAAATTCATTTGTGGTTAATTCTACTAATGTATTTTGCCAATAAACTTCCTGTTTTTGCATTTGAATTAATAAATTACCAAAAGATAACTCGGTAATTTTTTTCTCTTCTTTTACTCCCTCATGTTCTGTAGGTACTCTTCTTAAAAGGGCATTTATACGTGCTAACAATAATCTTGGTTGGGCTGGTTTAGCAACATAATCATCAGCACCTATTTCTAAACCGACAATTTGATCGATATCGTCACTACGCGCAGTTAACATGATAATAGGGATTTTACTACTCGCGCGTAATTCTCTACAAATATCTAAACCATTTTTACCTGGCAGCATAATGTCGAGAATAATAATGTCAGGATTTTCATTGAGAATACGATCACAGGCCAGATCGCCTCGTCCCTCTACAGATACTTTGAATCCTTGCAGTGTTAGATAGTCAGTAACTAACGACGCTAATGACGAATCATCTTCAACTAAAAATACATGCGTTGCGGGAGCAAAACTTGGTGCTGACATGTGAATTTTCCTTATTAAGTGATCTTGTGTTCTAGGGTAAAGTTATTAATTATAAAAACTTGGCAAGCGTGCTGCAAAATCGTTAACTGCTTGCTTAAACATTGGCGTTAATTCATTTGCCGATAAGGCTTCTTTTGCCGCAGTGTTGTCTTCGATTATCGCGGTAATAAATAAGCCTACAAGAATACCCGCAAGTAGTCCTTTACCATCGACTTTATTGTTACGGTCTGCATGATTTTGCCAATCATTATCGTTATCATCACATTGGGTATTTTTGTTGTTTTTATCAAGATGACCCGACCAAACTATTTGTGAATTTTGCGTATCTAAAATTGACATGGTTAAACCAATTGAACGACCATAATAATTACAACTAGATAAAAAATTGTTCAATAAGTTTTTTTCACTGTGATCGATGTTTTGCGTAAGGTGAGTGGTAAGTAAATAGCGATTTTTATTGGTGTTTTTAGCCATTAATTGGCTCATAGTTTCAATACGATTTTCTTTTGCAGCAATAAATAATTGTTGATATTGTGCCACGCCTATTTGTTCAGCAAAATCTTCTGTTGTTATTAAATTTTCAGCATTTACGCGTTCAGAAAAAGCACGAAAAACTTGATCGGTTAATTGCTTTTTTTCTTTTGGTGAAAGATTTTTGGTATCATCGATGAGCCCAAGTATATTTATTTTATGCAAACTAATTGTGGCAATATTGAAATTTTCTTGTTGATGAAAATAGTCAAAATTATCATTGATTTTATTTGTGCTTGAACAGGCAGCAAGTAATATAACGATGATAAAAATATAAAATGCGTGCGTAACTTTCATGCTGAAATAACCCTGAAAATACATTACTAAGTGTAATGAGACTAATACTAATCAAGTTAATAACTTATGTCTTTGTGAGTTGTGTCTTAATATGTTTATATCGTTATTAAAGTGTAAAAAATTGTAAGAAGATACCATTTAAAACATGCGCCAAAAGCCTCGACGACGACGTTGAGCCCTTTGCCTTTGTTTTAAAGTGCCAGTGATTGGTACGCTAACCGTTGCAATTAAAGTATCCCCTTGCGCATCTAACAAAGAATAATTTTTACTGTTTTCTAAAATATGCGCAGAAAACTCTAATTCAATGGTGCCGTGGTCGGCATTATACCAACACTTTAATGGCTTTACTCCGGCTTTACTATGTAAGCAAAAGTCACCTTTGGTTGGTGCTTCCCAGAGAATATGAAAATTCATTTCGCAAAATTCGTTAGTCGCCTCAAGCGCACAACTATTGGGGCTAGCAACCATGCTAGCAACTTTTAATGGTTTATTTGCAAATGCGTTATCCGCTATTTTTAACGTTGTTGCCGCATAACTGTAATTTAACAAACTAATGCTTAACAAAAAAATCGTTGATAAGTAAACAATTAATAACGTTATCGTTTTTTGCTTATTTAGCTGAGCTAAAAAGACCACATCACCCCCAAGCCAAGACGATAGCTACTTTCGTTAGGGGCAACGAGTGGACTTTGATTTATATTGTGACTAAAAAGTGTGTAATCGCCGTAACAAATGAAGGATAAAGAGCGATTAACTTGGTAAGCAACATAAAGATTAAATTTGTTGGTAAAGGCGCTATGTGGTTTATAAATAGGGCGGTTGGTAACGGCTTCATTAGCACCAACACCAAAATAATACTGGGTAGTGTCCTCACTTAACCACGAAACACCATAAGAAGGCCAAATAGTCCAACGTTTTAAAAAAAGTGGGTAAGCATAGTCAAACGCAATAACATAGCCATTATGAGTATTCGAAATATCTTTTAAAGCTCTAAAGCGAGTCTCGCCATATTCATGGCTGTAATACACTTCAATACCACTATCGAGTGACGTTCTTCTTTTGTTTATACCCGTTAGTTGTGTACCTTGGTGTTGTGATTTTTGATCAAATCCTTCAAAGAGTGATTCTGCAATAACATTAACAACAAAGTACTTTGTTCGCTGTAAGCTATAGCCAAGTGTAAATGGACGACCAATTAAAGGGCTTATTTCAAAGAAAAAGTCATGATAGTAATAACCCCCAGATAAAATAACAGCACCTGAAAAATCACCATTTTCATGCTTGTTAATGCCTTGAATATAATGTTTGTCAACGTTTACGGACAACCCTAGATCAAGCTCCCAGTAGCTATCATCCTCATCAAGCTTGGTTTTAATTTCTTTAGTGTTATGTATTGGCTGTTCTGCTGCCAATAAAGGAAAGCTAAAAATAAATAGCAATAAAAATAGCGCGTATCGAAAATTTTGATAGTGAGTCATAAATACAGGTTAACAAATTGTAAGGGCTTTATTCTGTCGAAGCAGCACAGTGCGGTCAATAGAAAAATAAAGAAAAGGCAGCTTTCGCTGCCCACAAAAAATACACTTATTTTGATATATTATCTTTTTTAGGTAAATATTTATAGCCATGGATCATTGCTGAAACCAGTGATGACTTTTCTTTTCTTTCTGTAAAAATAACGGCCAAAATATGCAAAGGAATTAATAATAACAGTAAATAAAAAGAATATTTATGCGCTGTTATGAATGGTTTTCTTATCGCTCGCATGCTTTGAAATGCTTCTTTATCAACATTTTCTTTCGAATAAGGCTTTATTGTCTCTAATTTTGTCTTATCAATAGCGATACTTTTGGCAAAATAATGCCCAAAAGGTGGATAATATATATCTGTGCTGGCAAGTATTAAGCCTGAGATCATCTGAATAGTTAATAAAAGTAGCAATATAGCAACCATCAGTTTACCTTTTGGGGAATGTCCAGAAAAAGTCGTATTATTATCATGCTTTAATATAGCTAGTTCTTGTTGGTATGCTTTTGTAAAAGGTAGTGTTTTAGACCACGACTCCAAACCACTCCCAATAAATCCCAGTAGTATTCGAAAGAGCAGATTAATAGCAAAAACATAACCAATAAGTACATGGATCGTTTTTAATAGAATTTTTCCCTCAGTTGAAAGACCTAAAGCATCATCGAAATAAAGTGCTAAACCAATAACTATTAGTAGAAGCACCGAAATTACATTAAGCCAATGAAATAGTCGGATATTTCGACTCCAAACGAATGTTTTTTGTATTGAGCTGGACATTTTGATTTATTTTCCTGATTTGTTATTCTTTAATTATAGACCACTATGCTATAACGTCGTAGGAATAGTATTTAACTGTTGTGGACTGAATTTTAAATACTTATTGTTCTTTGTTACGATAACTATACAGAACAATGCTGCATCTGACTTGTGCCAGTATAATATTAAACCGTTAAGGAAATCATTGTGGCAAAAAGGGTAGTGCTTTTTAGCATGAAAAATTGTGTTCATTGCCAAACGGCAAAACGATACTTAGAACAACAAGGAATAAAATTTAGGTTGTGTGATGTTAAAACACCTAGTGGGCAAAAAGAATTTTCTAAAATAGGTATGCGGAGTGTCCCTATCTTGAAAATTGGTGATCAGTTATTAAATGGTTTTTCAATTAATGATTTTATTAAGATGTATCGTGATTAAATAATACATTAAAAAACAATGGGCTATAATCTTTTTGGTCGAAAGTCTTATAACTCGTTTGATTTGTTTTATTATGTTAAAGTAATACTGTTCTATACTGAAAACAGTCATAACTGCATTGTTCGTAATTCATGGATGTAATATGCAAACGAATAAAAAAATACAGAGACAAGCTATCATCAATCCAACGCATTACATTTTTCGGTTTCTCCTAGTCAATTTCTTTCTGTTTATAGTTCAGGGCTTAGCTGTAGTTCATGCGCAATCTAACATTGAAGTGCCGGTTCAAGAAGATCAAGTAAATCGTGAACCTTGGAAAAGTTATCAAAAAATTATCGCTTTTGAAAAAGAACACTTAAAAAAGAACAATAGCACTGACGATCCCAGTAAAATTTTTTCTAGTAATTCTACGGTTACCTTTAACATTAAAAATTTATCAACGATAACTGATTTACCTTTAAATACATACTTACTGCTGCTGTTGCGTAAAGCTCAAAGTGAAAATTTACTTTATTTTTATAAAGATTTTGAATTAACGGTAAAAAGAGCACAAAAGTTAATTAATATACAAACACCTAATTATATCTCTAGTCAGTTTAATGTGTATGCGGGAGTCGACGCACAACACAAAGGTTTATACGTACAATCAGTAAAATTATTGACTAAGGCAATAGAGCAGGCAACTAAGAGTGAATTACCTCGAATTTATATAATGGCTAAAGGTGAACTAGCTTATACTCGCAGTTTGACTGAATCATACGAAACGTCTCTTAACGAAATTCAAAAAGCTTATGTTGATGCGTTTGAGCTTGATGATCCGTTTTTAGTGGCAACTATAAATGAAACGTATGGCGCTATTTATGGTTATTTGAAAGAATACTCTAAATCAATTGAATATTATGAAAAAGCGCTAGAGTCTTATGAGCAACTAGGTTATAGAGCTCATGTTGCTGAAGCAATTTATGGTATGGCTTCAACTTACCGATATTGGCAAAAGTACGATTTAGCTATTGTTAAATTTCAACAGTATGTGGAAACGGTATCTTACACTCCTAACACTGACATTGCCTTTTTTGGTAATTATGGTTTAGGTATGAGCTTCGCTGAAAAAGGTGACTGTCAGCAAGCATTACCTATTATAAATAAGGCGTTAAGGTTAAACGGCCAAATTGACTATAACGCTGAATTATATAAACGAAAAGCGACGTGCTTAATTAAATTAAATCATTTAGTTGAAGCGAAACAAGCGATTAATACGGCAAGTAAAATATTTAAAGATATTCCCGAGCTTAATGGAACAAGCTGGCAACTAGAAGTTGAAAAAATTTCAGCGACATTGGCTCATGCTCAAGGCGATAATAAAAAAGCCTATACATTAATGGCAAGTTATCATCAACAATACGATGTATTACAACAAAAAAATTCATCAGAGCGTTTAGTTAAAGCACGTTCAGTTTTAGAGGTTGAACGTCGGGATGTTGAAATAGCATTATTGCAACAGCGTGCAAAAGTGCAAAAGTTGCTCATGGCAAAAAAACATCAACAGGTTAATTTGCAGCGTTATTTAATCGTTATAGTGGTAATTTTTATTTTAACAGCGGTAGCTTTTTTAATTGCTCAGCAAAAATATACCCGAAGATTATATCAAATATCGATTCGAGATTCGCTTTCTGGCTTATTCAACCGTAAATATATTTTTGATTTTTTAGATGAAGCGCTGAAAAAAACGATTACGGATAAAAGCGATTTAAGTATTTTATTACTTGATATTGATGATTTTAAATTTGCTAATGATCAGTTTGGGCATCCATTTGGTGATGAAGTTATTAAGCAAATAGCTAAAATATGTCAATATTCACACCGTACTGAAGATATCGCCGGTCGTATTGGTGGGGAAGAATTTTTATGTGTTTTACCAAATATCAATAACGATGAATGTTTGAAAATAGCACAACGTGTTTTAGACAACATCGCTAATCATAATTTTATAACCGAATCGGGCGAGCTATACTCCGTTACGGTTAGTATCGGTATTGCTCATTATAATTCGAAGGTAAAAAACAGCCTAGATCTTTATATTCAAGCAGATAAAGCGTTATATCAAGCAAAACACTCGGGTAAGAACCAATGTTCTTCATATCAACATATTGATGATTAATATAATATTTCAATGCAGTATTCAACATTAAAATTAAAAACATTAAACAATAATGTTAATACCTTAGCTCAACAAATAATATTGCTACAACAAAAGTATATTAATCACTTAGGCTTTTTTGGACATGTTCATTTTGAACTTGAGGGATGTTTTGAGTTATCAAAACCCTTAGTTAAAAATTCAATACAACTGACATCCAAATACTTTAATTATGATGGTATCAATGCTGATTTATTAGCACTGAATATAGATGGTTGTTTAGTTTCAGAATATTGGCAAAATCAATGGGAATTTGTTTCTCATTTTAACGGTCAATCTCCTCTCAAAGAAGCACATAATTTACATTTTATTATAAATAAATTACCGCAATTGGTTAAAAATTATGGTGTAGCTAAAACGCATATTAAACCGGTGGTTTGGGCAGGAGATCGCGGTAAATTAGCGCAATATTGCGATAATGTTTTTTCAAACGATAGTCGGGCTGTACATATACCCAATGCAGTTCAAATCAATGTAAGTGCTAGTAAAATAGAAATTGTAGAAGGGGAGCGTCAACTAACAGATAACCTTATTGCAGAAGGGGATTTTGGTGAAATATTGCAACAATGTTTTTTACAAACTAGTCAGGCTTGTAGTTTATTATATTTGCCAGAAGAAGATGCTTTTGAACGCCTTGCTTTAAAAAATAAATATGGTTTAGCCCGAGAATTATGTTCACCAACCGATATTTCTGGCGGTCATCAAGGTAGTATTGCGCTATATCGTCAACAAGGGAAACATAATCAGTTGATGGGTGAAACGCCTTTGTTGTACGATTGTGATAATAAAGTGATGGTAAGTGAATATCATTGGCAAAAAACAGCCCGAATTGAACATAGATTGGGAGCATCCAGTTGTTATTATAATCCTTATGTAAATGTGGTCTTTGCGTTAGCTAACTTAATTGATGCGTTAGAGTTGTGCTTTTTTGATACAGCACAATGTAACGCAAGAAAAGAAATAACAACAGCACAGCAATTGCCGCAGTCTTTATATGATCATGATGAAAAGTTAGGAGCAATCACCTGTTTTGCTCAAGATTATTGGTTTGAAAATGCGATAAACCAATTACAACAAAAAATGTTAACGTTACAAATAAATAAAAACGAACCTACACAATTATACACAGCTTTGGGCAGTGATCTTAAAAAACAAATTTTAGCGCAATACGGTGGTTTTTATCCACCAATGAAAAAGTAAAAAGTTGAATTACACATGGATATCATAAAAAACCAGTATAAAACGCCATTATTGGTCAGCACGAGTATTGAAGAAAAAAGAGCAGAGTTAAAACGTTATTTTTGTAATACTTGGGCAACATACGAATCTTTATTTTCATTAATTAACGCAGATGAAGCTTATTTCTTAAGGCCCGAGCCTCTACGTCATCCCCTTGTTTTTTATTTTGGCCATACCGCAACGTTTTATATTAATAAATTGATTTTAGGTAAGTTTATTAATAAAAGAATTAATAAACGCTTAGAAGCTATTTGCGCCGTTGGTGTTGATGAAATGAGTTGGGATGACCTCAATAGCGAACATTACGATTGGCCAAGTGTTGATGAGGTACGTGATTATCGAAAACAAGTCTCGGTATTAATTGAGAAATTAATTGATGAGATGCCGCTAACATTGCCTATTCAACAAGACTCTTTAGCTTGGATAGTTTTAATGGGCATTGAGCATGAACGTATTCATCTTGAAACCAGCTCTGTGATTATACGCATGCTAGATTTATCCTATTTAATTGGCGACGCTGAGGTTTATCAACAATGGCAAGCATGCTCAAATGTGTCATTGGCTCCAAAAAATGAATTATTAAGCGTTAAAGGCAAAACTGTTCGACTAGGTAAACCGACAACGGATGCAACTTATGGATGGGATAATGAATATGGTGAGCAGCGCATAAAGGTGGAAGATTTTGCAACGAGTAAGTATTTAGTTTCCAACCAAGAGTATTTAACCTTTATTGATGCCGGCGGATATTCAACTAGCAAATACTGGACAGAAGAAGGAGTGAAATGGTTACAGTTTTCTCAAGCGGCTATGCCTAAATTCTGGTTTAAAGAAAAGGGTGAATATTTCCAGCGTAATCTCGTTAGTACAATGCCTTTACCATTAAATTGGCCAGTTGAAGTGAATTACTTAGAAGCAAAAGCTTTTTGTAATTGGAAAAATCAGCAAAGTGAAAATAGCATTCGTTTACTAACTGAAGCTGAATGGTTTTGTTTACGAGAGAATATTAGCGGAGATGTAAATACTTGGGAAAATGTACCTGCCAATATAAATCTTCAGCATTTTGCATCGTCTTGTCCTGTCGATTTATTTGAAAATAATGGCCTATATGATATTGCTGGAAATGTGTGGCAGTGGAGTGAATCTGAAATAGATGGTTTCGACGGTTTTAACGTACACCCGCTTTATGATGATTTTTCTACGCCTACTTTTGATGGTAAGCATAATTTATTAAAAGGGGGCTCATGGATTTCTACAGGTAATGAAGCGATTAAGAATTCTCGCTACGCCTTTCGCCGTCATTTTACTCAACACGCTGGGTTTAGGTATGTTAGTTCAGAGTATACTGATTTACCGATATGCCCTGTAAATCAGTATGAAAAAGATAGTGATGTTTGTCTGCAACTTGATTGCCATTATGGTAACACTGTCTCTGGGCAAAAAAATTATCAACAACAGGTTGCTGAGTTAGTATTACAGTCGATTAATGAGTTTCATGTTAAAACGAAAAAATTATTAGATTTAGGTTGTAGTGTTGGTCGCAGTGCTTTTGAATTAGCCGCAAGTTTCGATAAGATTGATGCCATCGATTTTTCGGCACGTTATATTCAGCATGGAGTACAACTTCAAAACGCTTCTCGTGTTCGTTATGTTACGAAAAATGAAGGTGATATAGTCGATTTTAATGAAGTTGATTTAGCACAACTAGATTTACCTGCGGCTAAAAATATAGTGTTTAGCCAAGGTGACCCAAGTAATTTAAAAGCAATTTTTACAGGGTACGATGTGATTTTAGCGCAGCAAGTGTTAGAAAAAAATTATCACCCTAAATTATTTTTAACAACAGTAGATCAACGACTAAATAAAAACGGCTTACTTTTTTTATTAAGCGATTATGCTTTTGACGAGAAGATAACCACCAAAGAAAATTGGCTTGGTGGTCTTAAAGTTAATGGCGAAAACGTAACTGGTTTTGCTGGTGTCGAAGCAATACTTAACCCAAAATTTGAATTTTTAGCACAACATGAATTAAGTAAAACCTTAAAAAATAATGCTCGTTATTGTTCTATTTCTCAAATTCACTTAACTATTTGGCAGAAAAAAGGTTAGGTTTTTGTGTGTTTTTTGTTAAAAAAAAGCACACTTTTGTTTGCAAGGTAAATATCAATATTTCTTAAAAAAAACAGAATATTCATGCGTTTTCTTACGATATTGACAAGTTGTATAATGAATACTAGAGTAGGAATGTAATGTCGACTTTATCGGCTGCATTAAGCGAGTTCAATTTTTCTTGAAATAGCTTTTTTAGGAGTAATAATCATACCATTCTCCATTATAATCATTTTCTATTCTTGAATCTAAAGGACATAAGGCTATGCCAACACTAAATCAACCTGATATAGCAAACAAGTTGGCGGAACTACAGCAATTATTCAAACAAGCCCTTCCTAACAAAATTAATGAAATTGAACTGAAGTGGAAGGCGCTGATTGACGATAGTCAAAACGCAACACATTTAGCGGAATTGCATCGTAATATCCATAGTTTAGTTGGCTCTGCAGGCACATACGGTGCTTTAGCCGTTAGCACTATTGCTAGAAAAATAGAATTCGAACTTAAACCCTTATTAAATACAACGGTCGAAACACTATTATCTCCTTCGCCTTTGCAGGCAAATATTGATGAGTTATTAGTTCAGCTACATGACGCTGCTGCTACATGGGTACCAACAAATATTCCATATATAAAACCTGTTATTAAACCGCTACGAGGTAATAACCTCATTTATCTTGCTGAAGATGATGAGCTTTTAGCGCCAGATTTGGTAACAAAACTTGAAGATGAAGAGTATGAAGTTAGAAGCTTTTCACGGCTTAAAGATTTTGAACAGGCTTTCGAAAAAGAAATTCCTGCCGTTATTATTATGGATGTGGTTTTTCAAGAAGGTCATATTGCTGGAACAGAAGTAATATCAAGACTACAAGAAAAACTAGAAGAATTTCCTCCGGTAATATTTATTTCTGTTCGAGACGATCTTGAATCTCGTTTGGCTGCTGCAAGAGCAGGTGCTCGCCGATATTTTCGCAAACCAATTGAAATAAGAAAATTAGTACAAACACTGGATGGTTTAACCGCGAAAGTAGCAACCAAGCCTTATAGAGTGCTATTAATTGATGATGACGAAGCATCGCTTAATTATTATACGGCGGCACTGAATGGGGCAGGCATGGTGGTTAAAGCGTTGTCAAATCCAATACATGGTTTAACGGAATTAGCTAAGTTTCAACCTGATATAACGGTGATGGATGTTTACATGCCTGAATGCTCAGGCCCTGAATTAGCGCAAGTTATCAGACAAGATGACGCTTGGGCGATGATGCCTATCATGTTTTTATCTGCAGAATCCGATCTTAATGTGCAGTTAGCTGCCATGGATTTAGGCGGCGATGATTTTTTAATGAAGCCGGTAGAGGCTAATCATTTAATTTCAGCTATTTCAGCTAGAGCAAAACGAGCGCGCAGAACCAATCGCCTTAACAATGATTTACAAAATGCACTTAGAGAAAGTAAATTTCAAACCATTACCATGGATCAGCATGTAATTTCTAGTACTGCCGATGCCTCAGGAAAAATAACCGATGTTAATAATAAGTTTTGCGATGTAAGTGGCTATAGCCGTAAAGAATTAATTGGTCAACAACACAGTATACTTAAGTCAGGATTACACTCGAAAAGATTTTATAATGAAATGTGGGCAACTATTTCCTCAGGAGAGGTTTGGAGCGGTATATTCTGTAATAAAAATAAGCAGGGTAAAAATTATTGGACTGAATCGACCATAGTGCCTTTTTTAGATGATGATGGAAAACCCTATAAATATGTTTCAGCGCGTACCGATATAACTTCATTAGTAGAAATTGAACAGCGCTTTTCATTTGCAATTGAAGGCGCAGGAGACGGTATTTGGGATTGGAATATGTTAACAGGAGAAATGCTGTTTTCTGGCAATTATGAAGGTATGTTAGGCTATAAAAAGGGAGAATTAGAGCCGAGTATTGATGCATGGGTAAACTCTGTGCATCCTGACGATGTTTATGGAGTACAAAATAATAGGAAGGAATGTTTGACTGGAGTTAAAAATATTTATTCCGTTGAGCTGCGCTTACGCTGTAAAGATAAACGTTATAAATGGGTTTTGTGTCGAGGTACCGTTGTTGCTCGCGCAAGCACCGGTGAAGCTATTAGAATGATTGGTATACATAGTGACATATCTTTACGAAAGAAAATGGAACAAAGCTTAATTGATGCTAGGCAAGATGCCGATAATGCTAATAAAGCCAAATCGGAATTTTTAGCGAGTATGAGCCATGAATTACGAACGCCTTTAAATGCAATTTTGGGCTTTGGGCAACTTTTGAAAATAGATAATCGTTCGCCATTAAATACATCGCAAACAGAAAATGTTAATGAAATTTTAAATGGGGGACAACATCTCCTTGGCTTAATTAATGAAGTGCTCGATCTGTCTAAAATAGAATCAGGTAACATAGATCTAGCCATGGAAAATGTATTGGTAGGTGATGCGATTAGCCAGTCGTTACAAATGATAATACCCTTGGCGCAACAGCGAGGTATTACCATTGAATTGTATAAACATAATACAGAAATAGACATGTCTCAGCTTGTGCAACAAGTTGAAACAGTGCAAGCAGACATAACTAGGTTAAAGCAAGTGTTACTGAATTTACTCAGTAATGCGGTTAAATATAATTGTGAGAATGGATGTATTACGGTTTCTTATGCATCGACTAATGATAATCAGCTCCGCATTGAAGTTCGTGATACAGGTAAAGGTTTGTCGACTGAACAGCAAGCACAATTATTTAGACCCTTCAGCAGGTTAGGTGCAGAACAAACAGAAATAGAAGGCACTGGCATTGGTTTGGTGATCACCAAAAATATTGTGGAGCTAATGGGCGGAAAAATCGGCGTGGAAAGCCATGTGGGAACAGGCAGTACTTTTTGGATAGAGTTACCTGAGCATTCAAGTGACGCGAGTAAAAAAGATGAAGTTAGTAAGGTAGCTAAAGTTGGACTTGAAATACCCAAAGATATTAACAATAAAAAAGTGCTTTATATAGAAGATAACCAAGCCAATTTACGTTTAGTTTCACAGTTAATGTTGAGCCAACCTCATATTCATTTATTAACAGCGAATGAGCCAATAAAAGGGCTCGAATTAGTATCAAAGCATTTGCCCGACTTAATTCTTTTAGATATTAATTTACCCGGTATGAGTGGTTTTGAAGTTTTACAACGCTTGCAGAACAATAAAGCATTAAAGAACATACCTGTTGTGGCAATTAGCGCCAATGCCATGCCGAAAGATATTGAAAGAGGAATCGAAGCAGGGTTTAATGAATATATAACCAAACCTATTGATATTAATAAGCTTATGTCAACAGTTTTAAGCGAATTAGAAAATGCAAATCACAATAAATAATTAGAATAAAATTAGAAAAATGTGGCATTGTTAAAATGGAAAGTAAATGACTGAAAATAATAACAGAATAAACACTAACTTGCTTGATTTGAGCATTCTTGTTGTTGATGACGAGTTAGCCAATGTAACTTTATTATCTAAATTATTAGATATTGCCGGCTATTCAAACGTTATTTGTACTCAAGACCCATGTCAAGTTTTACCGTTGTACCAAGAGCATAAAAGTGATCTGATATTATTAGATATTAATATGCCTGTACTTGACGGTTTTGGCGTTATGCAGCAGTTGAATGAATTTACTCATAATTCGCCACCACCAATTATTGTTTTAACCGCGCAGCACATGCAAGAATTTAAGCAACGTGCATTAGATAGTGGTGCACGAGATTATGTCACGAAACCTTTCGATACAGGGGAGTTACTTTCTAGAGTTCGTAATATGCTGGAAGTTCAAATGGCGCATAAATTTATGCAGCATCAAAATGAAATTCTAGAATATAACGTTGAGCAGCGCACCAAAGAAATAGCAGAAACTCGTTTACAAATTGTTCGCCATTTAGGGCGGGCTGCTGAGTATCGTGATAATGAAACCGGTTTACATGTTATTCGAATGAGTAAAATGGCGATGTTAATTGCTCAGTCAATTGGCTTAGATAAATCTCAATGCGATCTATTACTTAATGCTGCCCCTATGCATGATATTGGTAAAATTGGTATACCTGATCACATATTATTAAAGCCCGGAAAGCTTGATGCTAACGAGTGGGAAATAATGAAAACACATTCAGCAATTGGCCATGATGTTTTTTCTGATGACGATTCTGATTTAATCCTTATGGCAAAAGAAATTGCAATAAGTCATCATGAAAAATGGAATGGCAGCGGTTATCCCAAAGGGCTGAAAGGAGACGCTATTCCTTTAATGGGGCGTATAACCGCATTGGCTGATGTTTTTGATGCGTTAACCTCTGAAAGGCCTTATAAAAAAGCTTGGTCTATTGAAAAAGCGAGTAATTATATTCAGTCTGAAAGTGGTGTTCACTTTGACCCAACCTTAGTTGAGCATTTTGTTACATTGTTGCCAGAATTAACCCAAATTGTAGAAAAATATACAGAGAGCAAGGAGTAATAATAAGTGTCAGAACTTAAACGTATTTTATATGTAGAAGACGAACCAGATATACAAGCGGTAGCAAAAATAGCCTTAGAGGCGGTAGGTAACTTTGAATTACTTGTGTGTAGTTCAGGTGAAGAGGCACTTACTAAAGTGGTTGAGTTTTCACCTGATCTATTATTACTCGATGTAATGATGCCAGGTATGGATGGACCAACCACGTTGAATGCGTTATGGCAAATCCCCGAAATAAAAAGTAAGCCAGCCATTTTTATGACTGCTAAGGTACAGCCAGATGAAGTGGCTGGAATAAAAGCCATTGGCGCGTTAGATGTAATTGCTAAGCCATTTGATCCCATGACCTTGTCTGAGCAAATTAAAACAATATGGAACGATAATTCGCTTTAATATATTGATATTTCGATTATAAAAAATATAAAAAATATAAAAATACATCTATATCAATGTAGTTAATAATGTTGTCAAGTTTGACCGAGTCGGCTTCAATTATTATTGCGATAATAGGTAAAAAGGGAGCCGTAGATTATGAAAATATCACTTGTCCATAAAATCAGTTTAACAGCGGTTTTTTTAGTTGTTGTTAGTGTTAGCTTATCTGGTGGGCTATTTTATGTAAAAAGTACAAACCTATTACTAGCACAAGCGGTTGAAGATATTTCGGATGAAATAAAATATGCTAGCAGTAGGTTATTAGCCCATACGGGCTCACAAAAACGCGATGTGAACTTTTTAGCCAATATTTCACCTGTTCAGCAGTTATTACAACAAATAATAGCTAACACGGAAGGAGCTAAAACTTCAGAATACCAGCAAAGCATCTTAGCATTACAATCTATTTTTTCAGGTATGCTAAAAAGTGAACCGTCTTACCTTAAAATTCGTTTTATTGATAACCAAGGACAAGAGCGTGTTGTGGTTGGCCGAGAAAACAATAAAATTGAAGCAATTAACAATGACTCTCTTCAAAGTAAAGCAAAACGTACCTACGTAATTGAAACACTTAAATTAGCAAGAGATGAAGTGTATTTGTCAGAAATAAACTTAAATCGAGAGTTTGGCAAAATAACCGTGCCACATCTTGAAGTTTTGCGAACAAGCACACCTGTGTTTAATGATTTAAATGGACAACTTTCAGGGTTAATTTTAATTACAGCAGAAATATCCCATGAACTAAAAAATATTCAACAGGTCATTCAAAAAAGTGGTCGGAAAATTTATATTACCAATGATAGGGGGGGGTACCTATTACATCCTGATAAAAACAAAGCTTATGGTTTTGATTTAGGAACTAATTATCGAATTCAAGACGATATTCCTTCCTTAGCGCCGTTATATTCACCTAACAGCAAGGATGAGAATACTGTTTTATCACCCGATGAAAATGATGGCTTTCAGCAAGTTAATTTTAGTAAGGTTTTTATTGATCCTGTACATAAAGAGCGCTTTATTGGTGTAGCTATAAGTCAACCATACGATAGTATTGTTGCTCAGCAGTCGAGCGTTTTAAATCAGGTATTATATATCACAATAGGGCTAGCATTCATTGTGATGATTTTTGCGATAATGCTTTCGTTCAAACTGTTTCGTCCTATTAAACAGATAACTGAAATGATGAATCAGCACGGAGAAAATAAAAACGTTGATGTAAGTGGGCTCACAAATAAACAAGATGAAATAGGGGTGATGGCACGCTCCTTTTTATCCATGATAAAGAAAATAGACTTAGCGCAAAAAAAATCGGATGCAGTGAACGACAGGCTAGAAAATATTGTACATGAGCGCACCAGTTCTCTTGAAAAAAGTGAAGAAAAACAGCGTGCTATATTAGAAAACATTGCAGATGCAATTATTACAATCGACAATCGTGGTTTAATTGCTAGTTTTAATCCGGCGGCAGAAATTATTTTTGGTTATAGTGCAAATGAAGTTATTGGCAATAATGTCTCAATGTTGATGCCAGAAAGTGAGCGTGATGTACATCACGGTTATACTGATAATTCTAGCTTAAATGGTTCTAGAATCATTAATAAAGCAAGAGATCTAGAAGGTTTACGCAAGGATGGTAGTTTATTTCCTTTGGAATTAAATGTTACTTCAATGGCAAGTGATAATTTTACTGGTTTTGTTGGTATTTTACGTGATATTACCGAACGTAAGCAAATGGACAAAATGAAGAATGAATTTATATCAACAGTGAGCCATGAACTGCGCACACCGCTTACCTCTATTCGCGGATCGCTTGGTTTAATCAGCGGTGGTGCTGTTGGAGAATTACCAGAAAAAGCGAAGGAACTATTAAGAATTGCGGGCAATAACACGGAACGATTATTACTTTTAATTAACGATATATTAGATATTCAAAAAATAGAATCAGGCGAGCTTACCTTTAAATTTCATAGCCATGAATTAATGAAAATAATTAAACGAGTAGTTGAAGAAAACACGGCTTATGCAGAACAACACAATGTGGTTTTTAATATTGTAGAAGATGTTAGTGATATTTTAGTCTATGTTGATGAAGATCGTTTTCATCAAGTTATGGCCAACCTGTTATCTAATGCGGCTAAGTTTTCATCGAGTAACGATACTATTGAAATAGTTGTTTCATATCATCGTAAAAATGTTCGTGTTGCAGTCACCGATCATGGTGTCGGTATCCCTGAAAGCTTTCAAGCGAAGTTATTTGATAAGTTTACTCAATCCGACTCATCTGATACCCGAAAGAAAGGTGGAACAGGTTTAGGTTTGAGTATTTCAAAAACTATAATAGAAAAAATGGGTGGAGAAATAGGGGTTGTAAGTAAAGAGGGAATAGGTTCAACCTTTTATATCGATTTGCCTGCCGATATTAAGATTAATATCGCGGATAATATCGATATTACAGATAATACTGATAAAGATTTTTCATCAAGTCGTAAACAACAACCTTATGTTCTTATTGTGGAAGATGATCACGATATTGCGGCATTAATACAAAGAATGCTTGCTGAAGCTGGATATAATAGCCATATCGCCTATGATGCTATTGAGGCAAGACAAAAACTTGCAGATAACCCTAATTTTTACAAAGCAATCACGTTAGATTTAGTTTTACCCGGTGAAGATGGTATTCAGTTTTTAGAAAGAATGAGACGTTTTGAGGATACCCATGATATTCCCGTTGTTGTTGTGTCGGTTAAAGCAGATAAAACTAAGCGAAAATTAAATGGTAGCGCTATGGGCGTTGTTGATTGGTTACAAAAACCTATTGATCAAAATCGTTTAATTGACGCGGTAAAAATGGCTGCTGCGTCAGGTAAAGTCCCTAAAATATTACATGTGGAAGATGATAGTGACATTCATAAAGTTGTGAGTGTTATGCTGCAAGATCACTGTAAAATAAGTTGGGCAACAACGGTCGCTAAAGCAAGGAAATGTTTAAAAGAAGAAGAGTTTGATATGGTGCTGTTAGATATAGGCCTTCCTGATGGATCAGGGTTAGATATTTTAGGGGATATAGAACGTAATGTTCATCCACCCAAAGTCGTAATTTTTTCTGCAAATGAAGTGTCAGCGGAAGATGCTAAAAAAGTGAGTGCTGTATTAATGAAATCTAAAACGGATAATTTCAAATTGGCTGATGTCATTAATAGTGTGATCAGGGGTGAATATTGATGATTAGCATGCTCACACAATGAGTTTTTTAATGTTAACAATTCAAATTAAATAAAGGGTAAAGCATGAATGCAATAATTGAACGCCGCAAGGAAGCTCGTTATCCCTGTATTAATATGCCTTTACTATATTCAGCCGTAAATGATAGCTGCATTGATAATCTTGCTGAGTGTATTTATCAAGCGAGTGCTATTGACCTTAGCTTGTCTGGACTAGCATTTGACATCGATTTTGTTATGAAAATTGGTGAAAAACTGGTTATACAATTTGAAAAAATTAACGAGCAGGAAAATGAAAACTTAATAGCCGAAGTGAGAAGTTGTAGAAAAATATCGCCATCACTCTATCGAGTAGGCGTTTGTATTGTTATCGATGCTAATACACAAAAGGAATTAGCATTAGAGGACATTAGCTCAATATTTTCAGCACTCATTGATACTCAAACAATACCGAATGAAATAGAGTCTATTTGCCCAAGCTGTGAAAAAAAGGCTATTTTTCATTTTATTGCTTGTCAACCCGTTTTAGTAAAAAAAGGAGTCATGCCAATCTATGACTGTGGTAACTGTGGCTCAACAAGAAGTTTTACAAGTATTTTAGGGATAAATAACTTGATATAATTTTCGGGATTAAGCGGTTAGCAACATTGGGCTAGTATCTATTAATACGGCCTTTACATTTTTTAGTGCGTTGTTAACTAAAGAGTAAAGAATGGTGCTTGTTATGCTTCTTGTGATTAAACATATCTGATTATGTTTGCTGAAATATTGATAATGATAACTATTAGTGTATCGATGCAAATTATCTAACTAAAAAGCAATAAAATCATATTGGTAAGTAAGATATAAAAATCCACTATATGATTTCGTTATTACTGATGACAAACACATTTAAAAAAAGTTCAATTTTTTTTCAAATTAAAGTTGATTAATTTTATTAATTAAACTACGAATGTTTTCGCATAATTGATTTTGAAAAATAGCCTAGAGTCGTTGAATTTGCTAGATTCTTGAAAAAAATGATTTTTTTGATTTTTAATGTTTGTTCGAAAATTAATCCGGAACTAACTCCCTTTGTAATAAAAGGATACATTTTCCCCTCTTGAAATAAATACTAAGCTGTTCTATAACTAAATAGTCTATTAAGTAAGGTGATATAAATCATCACTCAAATAGAACATCAAAATATATCTCTTTGTAACGTTTGGAAGGAAATAACATGTCTAATAAATTTCGTACTGGTACGCTAGCTTTTGCTGTAGCTGCTGCCTTAGGTACAACACACGCTTACGCCGCAGACGATGCAGCTGTAAAAGATAAGGATGTAGAAAAAATTGTTGTAGTAGGTTCTCGCGCTGCACCTCGTTCCATTGCTGATTCTCCCGTACCAGTTGATTTAATTGGTGGTGATGAGCTAAGCAAATCTGGTTCTAGCGATATGCTTGACCAAGTTGCCGCGGCAGTGCCTTCATTTAATGTTCGCGCTCAGCCGATTAGTGATGCAGCAACGTTGATTCGCCCAGTAAACTTACGTGGTTTATCTTCAGATAGTACGTTAGTGCTTGTTAACGGTAAACGTCGTCATCGAGCTTCTGTTATTGCCTTTCAAGGTGGCGGCGTAAATGATGGTGCGCAAGGTCCAGATATTTCCGTTATTCCAAGTGTTGCATTAAAGCAAGTTGAAGTATTACGCGATGGTGCCGCCGCGCAATATGGTTCGGATGCTATCGCCGGTGTAATGAATTTTGTGTTAAAAGATGATGCCGACGGCGGTTCAATTTCAGTTAAAACCGGTGAATTTTATAAAGGTGACGGCGCTTCAACCGTAATCGACGGTAATATTGGTATGCCATTTACTGAAGATGGCTTTGCTAACTTTAGTTTTCAATATAAAAATGCGGATGCAACTAGCCGTAGTATACAGCGTCCCGATGCTGCTGGTTTAGCTGCTGCTGGTAATACCGCAATTAACGATCCTGCTCAAATTTGGGGTAACCCAGAAATTAAAGACGATATTACGGTTTTTGGTAACGTTGGTCTGGATTTAGGTAACGACAAAGAATTTTATATGTTTGGTAACTACTCTGAACGTAATGTTACAGGTGGTTTCTATTATCGTAACCCACATAACCGTGGTAACGTTTTCTCTGTTGACGGTGGTGAAACGTTATTAGTAGGCGATTTAGACGGTGTTGGTCAAGGCATTGAATGTCCAACAGTGAATATCACGACAGGTAATGTCTTAGGTCAAGCTGATTATGGTTTAATTGCTGATAATAGCACTGCTGTTGGTCAGAACTGTTTTGCTTTTAATGAAATGTTCCCTGGTGGTTATACGCCACTATTTGGCGGTAATATTGTCGATACTGCTTTAACTGCCGGTACTAAAGGCGAAATTAAAGGAGGTCTGTTAGATGAAGCTTATTATGATATCAGTGCCTCTGTTGGTCGTAATGCCTCAACGTTCTTTTTAAGTAATACGGTTAACCCATCGTTAGGTGCTGATCAACCGGTTGGTCATCAATTTCAAACAGGTAGCTATATTCAACTAGAAAAAACCTTTAATGCTGATTTAGTAAAAAGCGTAGAGGTTGGTTTAGAAGAGCCAATGAATGTTGCTGGTGGTTTAGAATGGCGTGAAGAAAGCTTCCAAATTATTTCAGGCGATGAAGCGTCGTGGAAAGCTGGCCCGCTAGCTGATCAAGGCTTTAGCATTGGGTCGCATGGTTTTAAAGGATTTGGTCCTGAATCTCAAGGTACCAATACTCGCCGTAGTTACGCTGCTTACCTTGATACGGAAACGTATTTTACGGATCAATTTATGATTGGTGCGGCCTTACGTTATGAAGATTTTAATACTTTTGGTAATACCTTAAATTATAAATTAACTGGTCAGTATTCTTTGACGGATGAATTATCATTCCGTGGTGCTATTAGCACAGGTTTTAGAGCACCAACCGTTGGTCAAGCCAATGTGGTTAACACACAAACATCTATTGTTGGTGGTGATTTAATTCAAACATTTTTAGCGCCGCCAACGGATCCATTATCAGCCTTTTATGGTGGTAAAGAGTTAAACCCTGAAAAATCTAAAAGCTATTCTTTCGGTATGGTTTACGAAAATAATGGTTTCTTCTTCACTGCAGATTACTACAATATTAAAGTAAGTGATCGTATTGCTCAATCAAGTCAAATTGACGTGCAATCGGCAGATTATGATGCCCTTAGAGCTTTAGGTGTTCAAAACCCTGAATTGATTTCAGCGGTAACTTATTTTGCTAATGATTTTGATACTACGACCCAAGGTTTAGATGTGGTTGCTAACTATGGTATGGAAATGATGGGTGGTGATACCCAATTTAGTTTAGCTTATAACTGGAATGATACTAAAGTAGACAAATTTAATCCTGATACAGTAGATTTAGGCAAAGTTCATCGTTTAGAGGATGGTATTCCTCATCATCGTGCAACTTTTACAATTTCACAATCATGGGAAAATTTAAGTGCTTTTATACGTGCTAATTACTATGGTACTTATTACGCAACTCATGCTGATGATACAAGTGATTGGGGCTCTGAAGATGCAAGTTCTGCTATGACTTTAGATGCGTCTGTAAACTACTTTGTTAACGAAAGCATTACTTTAAGTGCTGGCGCTAATAACTTGCTTGATCAAAAAGCACAGCGTCTTAGCAATAGTTCTTATGGTGTGTTAGGTGCTAAATATTACGAAAGTGGTCCATTCGATTACAATGGTGGTTACTACTACGTTAAAGCAACTTATAACTTTTAAAATAGTTTAAGTTTAAAGTTAAAACACCGTTCAATGAACATTGAACGGTGTTTTTTTATGGGTGTTTTTTGACGTTTACGATATGAAATTTATAGAAAGAGGTTATGTCCAGCAGAGTCATACGGGGCTTGTTTTACTCTCTAGCTTACTTTTAACACACTTAATTGCATGCAGCCGAGCATCATTCATTGCATCTTTAATTTTATAACCTTTTAAGCCTTGTTCAACAAATTTTTTAGCGGTAACTTGTTGGGCTGCTT
>Ga0316202_10000747_pt1 | contig 31065 bp, 31 predicted proteins | sample 3monrhotite_MG_FD_204934 | JGI IMG/M metagenome (GOLD analysis project Ga0316202, IMG submission 204934) | Microbial mat bacterial communities from mineral coupon in-situ incubated in ocean water Damariscotta River, Maine, United States -... | ecosystem: Environmental > Aquatic > Marine >...
TTGCATATGCCCACGTTCATCAATCATTGAACTTTTATAGGCAATCCCCAACCAACCACATAGTGCTACCATGCGCTCATCTGTATGTTGCACCAATGCCTCATAACGCACCTCTTGGCAGGCATATGGATGCTTGGCACTAAATACGTCAACCGCATACAATGCTTTTTTCCAACGTGCAGCAGCATCTGGGAGCTCTGGAACTAGACCGCGCTGCATGCAAGACTGCACGACATCAATACCATCTCTTAATAAATGAATAAATTTCGCTTTAGGAAACACTGCGTAAATATCGTCTAATGCAAAAGTGTTGATGGGTGTCTTATCACCCCAGCGTTCACAAGCCACATCAAGCTGTTCAGCATGAAAATGGTAAAACATATCCAGCATTTTTGCCAAACTGCGTTCATGCTCTGACAGTGCATACAACTTAGGCAATAAAGGACGAAGCGTAATTTGAAATGTGTCAAACTCGGGATGTAGTTCAAAAAGTGCCATGCACTGGCCAACCAATGTCGGCCATTCCAAATAAGCATTTCTGCGATAATGTTCAATGACTTGTGACAAAACATAGGTCTCTGGAGGGATATGTACTTGCACTGATGCCACTAAGATTCGGCGTAATAGCGTGGTGCCTGACCTGCCTGCGCCGACAATAAAAAATGGTGAAATATCTTCATTGCAATGCAATGGATAAGCTTTACGCGTTAGGATCTTTCCCAGCCGCGCAAGCACATCATAACATGCTGAAAACACAATCATCACACACTTTCCTTATTTCGAAGTACATCAAGCAGCCTCCAAATCTCTAGACTTTCTTTGCGTAAGGCAGGTACATAACGCAATACAAGTGTCGCCGTAACCATGACTGCCAGGAAACTGACAGCTAAAGCTTCCCATTCATGCCAAGCAGAGCATGCAGCAAGAGCCAAGAATGCACTCCCCGCCAATATAAAGCTCAAACAAGCGGGGTAAAGCATCGCTTTGCATAAATCACCCAACGAGACAGAAGTTCCTGCGAGTACATAGCGAAAGTGAAAATAACGACTACCATAAATCACCGTAAAAAATGCCCATGCCATACCCAAGGCCCCCCAAGGCAAGGCACATACAAATGCCAGTAACATCACTGGAGCCATCATCATATTCCAGCGCAGCATACGTCGCCCTTCACCACGCGCTGTTAACACCCAGCCCATGGTATTATTCACTGCCAATATCCAACCTGCACTGGCTAAAACCATCACAATCGGTACGGCATCCAACCATTGCTCACCTAAAAACACGTATACTACAGGCTCCGCCAATACAGTCAGCACGGCCATCAACGGCATCGTGGCATAAGAGACAATCGTCACCAACAATAAATAAGTCCGCCTAAAACCTATACCATCATCTTGCAGGCGACTCAGTGTTACCTGAGCAACACTCACCAAAGGTGCAAGCATCTGGCGTATCGGCAACATCAGCATTTGCATCGCCGTACTATACAGACCTAAAGCATATGCCCCCGACCACCAGCCCAATAAAATTTGATCAGATTGTCGGGATAGGTATTGGATCACATTCGCTAGCGTTATTTCACCACCAAATACCATCATGTTTCGCACACCAACTTTCAGCGCAGGCAGAGATGGAATCCAACCTGCCAGCAACCACAGCAACACAACTCGCACCACAATTGCTACCACTTGCATCCAAACCATTGCCCAGTAACCAGCTCCAGATATTGCCAAAAAAACTGCAACCCCTGATGCAGCAATAAGCCCAAGCACCTCAATCACCATCAAGCCTCGAAAACGCATTTGTCGACGCATTAATGCTTCATGTTGGATAGCCAGACCACCCAATACAAATACCAATGACAGCACCTGCACAATTTCAATCAAACGAGGCTCATTAAAAAATAACACAACCATGGGAGCAATGAGGTATAAAACACCACCCAACAAAAAACCGATTCCTGCACTCAGCCAAAAAAGCAAGCTCACTTGCTCATGGGTTACTGTTTCCTTCTGTATCGTTGCAGCAGAAAAACCTGCATCCTTAAATAACACAAAAAAATTCACGATGATCATCACCATCGCTACCAAACCAAAATCCTCTGGCACCAATATATGCGCGAGCCAAACTGTGACTGCCATATTCAATATAAATTTCATTAACTGTGCTGCAAAGGTAATCACACCACCACGTACAGAAGCATGTTTTAGTTCAGTCTGCGTCAGACTTTTTTCAGACCAGCGCCTCATTGATTTAACCAGATATCTGCTCCCACAGCACCCGCTGATCTAAAGCTCGCGCCAAGGTATATTCATCCAAATATTCCAATTCACAGCCTTCAGGCACACCACGTGCAATACGTGATACTTTCACATCAGAAGTGCTATAGCGGCGAGCAGTAAAATGCGCCGTAGCTTCGCCATCCACGGTTGCACTGGTTGCTAGAATCAACTCTTGAACTGCGCCCGATGCCACGCGTTTATCCAATGCTGAAAAATTCAGTTGCTCCGCACCCACGCCATCCACAGGACTCAATCGCCCATGTAACACATGGTAATGCCCTGAAAATCCTTGCCCTCGTTCCAACATCAACACATCCACTGGCTGCTCTACCACGCAAACCACGGAGCCGTCGCGACGCACTTGGTCGCACACCGTGCAGTGCTGATGTTCGGAAAAGCTTCCGCAACGTGAACAAAAGTCCATTGCTTGATGTAGCCCTGCCAATGTTCCCGCAAGCTGTTTTACATCTTCCTCGGGTTTGGATAATAGGTTCAAACTTAAACGCATGGCCGTCTTGGGACCGATACCTGGCAAACCACTTAACTGCTCAACCAATTGAGCTAAAGGCAAAGGCATGCCTGGAAAGTGATGCATCACAGCGAAAACCCTGGCGGCAGTGGTAAGCCAGCCATTAACTTCTGCTGCTCTTCTTTGCCTTTCTCTTCGGCAATTTGACTGGCTGCATTCACTGCCGCAGCCACCAAGTCTTCAATCAATGACTTATCTTTTTCTTGCCATAATTCATCTTCAATCACAATCGATTTCACCTGTCGATCACCCGACATAATGACTTTCACCATGCCGCCACCCGACTCGCCGCTGACTTCAATCTGCGCTAATTCTTGCTGCAAGCCCTTCATGTTTTCTTGCATTTCTTGGGCTTTTTTCATCATTTTACCAATGTTCATCATGTTTCATTCACTCCACTAATCTTTCACAGCCGGCTGCACATCCACCAAACGACAATCCATTTCTTGTTTTAGCAATTGCACCGCAGGATCCTGTTCAGCCTGCTGCCATAATTGTTTTCTTTCTTCATCGGCATGACGCGCTCTGACTGTTGAAATAGTTTCCACATGTCCGCCCTGCGATTTATTTTCCCACAACACTTCGCGTCCCAGCCATGTTTCAAAAGCGCTACGTTCATCAGCTATAATCGCCCGCTGCTGGTGCGCATCCAAGGCCAAACGCACTTGGTTTGCTTGATATTCAACGCAAATAATATGCTCTAACATAGCTGTAACACCTGGCCGAATCTCACTGTATGCCTCAACAGCATCTTCCCAGCGCTCATAGGATGAAGGTTTTATTTCCACAACATCTTCAACCGTTTCAATGACTGCTGGCTCAACATGAAGGCTTATCACTTCCGCCTGTTGATTTGTTACGCCTTCTTTTTTTTCTGTACCCGCGCTCTTTGCAGAGGCAGCTGCTTTCACGGGCTCATTTCGCACCAAAAATTCATTACCTTCAACCAGTACATGCAAATGACATAAGCGCATAACAATCATTTCCACGCCGCGCTGTTCATCCACCAGCCCCAAATCACGAAGCCCGTGAATTAACACCTGATAACGCAAATCCAAACCCTGTGAAGACCAATATTGCACAGCTTGTGTAAGCCATTGCTGAGCTTGCTCCGAAGGCACATCAGCTATCAAATCTTTATCAACCTTCATGCATGCCACTTGGTGCCATAACTCTGACAATGAAAGCAACAATGCGCGCGGAGCACTCCCCTGTATTGCAGCCTGTCTCACCACAGAGACTGCCGTAGCAGCATCGCCCGCTGCAATCGCATCGGAAAGCGATTGTACCACCTCAGGGCCAATCATGCCCAAGGCTTGTCGCACATCCTCTGCTATAATTTTTTCACGAGCATATGCCAGCACCCGTTCAGTTAACGATAACGCATCCCGCACACTGCCATCAGCAGCCCGAGCAATGGTTAGTAATGCTTCTGATTCGGCCTCAACCGATTCTTGGGTTAATACATGTCCTAAATAACCCGCCACCTCTTGCACGCCCAAACGTCGCAAATCAAAACGTTGGCAACGGGAGCGAACAGTGATTGGCAACTTCTCAGATTCGGTTGTCGCCAAGATAAACAACACCCTTTCAGGCGGCTCCTCAAGGGTTTTTAAAAGCGCATTAAATGCTGATTTCGACAACATATGAGCTTCATCAATAATATATACTTTATACGGCAAACTCACCGGTGGATAGCGCACACCATCAAGTATCTCGCGTATATCATCCACACCCGTGTGACTGGCAGCATCCATCTCCTGTACATCCAAATGACTACCTGCTGCAATCGCAAGGCAGGCACCACACTTACCACACGGTTCTCCATCGCTTTGATCAGCGCAGTTCACCGACATCGCCATCAAACGCGCAATCGTTGTTTTGCCGACACCGCGAATCCCCGTCAGCAAATACGCATGCGCCAAACTATTTGAACTTAAAGCATTTTTAAGGGTGCGAACCACCACATCCTGACCTACAAGATCAGCAAATCGTTGTGGTCTCCAGCGTCGAGCCAATACCAAATAAGACATGCGAAGACTTTACAACAAGCGCATTCAAAAAGCATCTTGGAAAATAAAAAAGATAACAAGCAACCACATATAAGCTAGATGAGAATTGACTTATTTACTCAGCATAACACCCAACAGCAAGTGAGTTTGGCTCATTCAAAGTCAGCAAAACAATCACGGCAAACTTTTATGCCAATCAACTAACTCAGCCTGGCAAGCCTTAAACTACAATTTAAAGCCATTAAACATGGGCCGCTACAAGCTTTAACCAGCAAGCAACCAAAACATTCACCTGCTCTTCTGGATTTACTGACAATAAATCTTTTTTAAGTGTCGGAACATAAGCCTCAGGAATGTGGTAAATTGCACCCGATGTTTCCCAGCCTGCGGAAGCCTGCAACAGCCTCAAGCCAACAACATCGCCTTTTTCAAGCATACGACTGCCATAACTATCATTAATTTCCATTGTTTCCGCACTATCATCCAGAGCATCTCGCACACTAAAGCTTTGACCTGCCTGACAAGCCGTTACTTGATACAACTGTAGTGGACATGAAGGCAGCTGCTTCAAATAATCTTGCTGAACCTTATCCAAATTTAAATCATCCGCGGCAAGCACTAGTTTCAATGCGTTAGGCTCACCCGTCACATCTTCAAAGCTACCTTCCGACAACAGTCGTTCTAGCAAGTTAATATCATGAATACTGCGAATTCTCGCATCCGCACTAGCAATGCCAGCTCTCTGTTCATCAGAGGCATCCGCCAGCCAGACATGCTCAACCCAAGCTTCAATCGGCTTACTATGATGTTGATTCAACCAACTTAGCGCTAGTTGCACACCTTCTTTGCGACCCAAGCTCGCTACATTTCGCTCTCGTTTTTGCAGCATGCAGCACTTTTTATATTTCTTACCACTGCCACACGCGCAAGGTTCATTTCGTTGAACTTTAACAGTCACTGTATATTCCTTAGAAAAAAATAATGCTATTTACAACACACGCTTCATTTCAAATTTCATGCGATTACAAGGAAAAACTGATATAAAAGCGATATATTTACATTTAACTGTCGAGAAAACGGCTAAAATAGCCGTTTCTCAACAAGATAACCTACTGAATATCTTTATCTGGTACAATCAACATTTCAACACGACGGTTTAACTGGCGACCTGATTCTGAATCATTGCTCACACGCGGTTGTGATTCGCCACGACCTTCCACACTCACACGCTGCGGGTTCAAACCAGCATCTTCCAAACTCCATGCAACAGCATTGGCACGCTCTTCAGATAAACGCTGATTATATGCCGAAGAACCCACGTTATCGGTATGCCCAATAATGCGAATATTTGAACGGGGGTAGCGTTGCAAAATATTCGCCACCTTATCCAAGGTACGACTAAAAGCAGGCTTTAGTGCAGATGAGTTAAAATCAAATGATACTTCTGAATTCATGGTAATTTTAAGGTTTTCATTTTTCAAACGTTCCACTTCAATTTGATTTGCACGACGCTCGGATGCCAACTGCTGCTCAAACTCGGCCTGCTGTTTATCCATATAAATACCTGTACCTGCTCCAAGCGCACCGCCCGCAGCTGCGCCAATCAATGCACCACGCAAAGCTCCGCCCGAATGATCGCCCTGATAACCAACAATTGCGCCAGCCAGCGCTCCCAATGCAGCGCCGCCCGCAGCATTCTGTTTGGTATGCTTATTCGGATCATTAGGCCCAGTAACACATGATGCCAACAATAAAACCGCACTCATCAATATAATCTTTTTCATTTCCATCTCCTATTCTCAAACCAAGGCAAACTATTAAAAGTATCTTCAGGAAGTTTGGTACTTTTAATGTGCGAACGCAATAGCTTTGCTAGTGGACTTTCTACACCCATACGCAAATACACCCAAAAACCTACTCCACTAACCTTAACACACAGTTTACTCAGCCAGCTCTCTCTAAAATAACCAAGCAGCCTCTTTATGACGCTTTTCCTCATAATCACGAATTACATCGGCATGTTGCAAGGTCAACGCAATATCATCCAAGCCATTCAATAGACAATGCTTACGAAAATCATCCACCTCAAATGAGAACACGTGCCCCTCTGGGCTTGTGACCGTTTGTGCATGCAAATCCACAGCAAGACAATAACCTTCCTGAGCCAGTGTTTCAGAAAATAACACATCCATTTCCGCATCACTTAACACAATCGGTAAAACACCATTTTTAAAGCAGTTATTATAAAAAATATCTGCAAAACTCGGCGCAATCACGCATGAAATGCCATAATCTAAAATTGCCCATGGCGCATGCTCTCGCGATGATCCGCAGCCGAAATTTTCACGTGCCAATAGTACTTGCGCGCCTTGGTAACGCGGCTGATTTAACACAAAATCCTTACGTAATGGACGGTTTGAGCAATCCATTTCGGGTTGCCCAACATCTTCATAACGCCATTCATCAAACAAAAATGGACCATAACCCGTACGTTTAATGCTCTTTAAAAATTGTTTCGGAATAATCGCATCCGTATCTACATTGGCACGATCCACGGGTACAACCAGTCCGTTTAAACTTGTAAATGCTTGCATGATTAACTCCCTACCTTTGCAGGCCAATAGCGAACATCGACAAAATGGCCTTTAATCGCCGCTGCTGCCGCCATAGCTGGACTTACCAAATGTGTACGCCCACCTGCACCCTGACGACCTTCAAAATTACGATTCGATGTGGAAGCACAACGCTCTCCCGCATTCAAACGATCTGCATTCATCGCCAAACACATCGAACAACCAGGCTCGCGCCATTCAAAACCCGCCGCTTTAAAGATTACATCCAGACCTTCTTCTTCAGCCTGTTTTTTCACCAAGCCAGAGCCTGGAACCACCATTGCAAGCTTCACATTACTCGCAACTTTGTGACCTTTGGCAATCACCGCTGCCGCACGAAAATCCTCGATACGTGCATTGGTACAGGAGCCAATAAACACTTTATCAATCGAAATATCTGATATGGATGTATTTTCTTGCAAGCCCATATAGGCAAATGCGCGCGCCCACCCCTCTCGCTGCACATCATCTTTGGCATCTGCCAAAGCAGGCGTTCCGCCTGTAATAGGCACAACCATTTCAGGGCTCGTTCCCCACGTTACTTGCGGCACAATATCCAGAGCATCCATGTTCAATTCTTTATCAAACACGGCATCCGCATCTGAATATAATTTGCGCCATGCCATCTCAGCTTGATTCCAAACATCCCCAGTTGGGGAATTTTTTGGCGCATAGGGGCGACCTTTCACATAGTCAATGGTCGCATCATCCACAGCAACCATGCCACAGCGAGCTCCAGCCTCAATGGTCATATTACAAAGGCTCATACGCCCTTCCATACTTAAAGAGCGAATCGCAGAGCCTGCAAATTCAATAGCATAACCTGTCCCGCCAGCCGTACCAATTTCACCAATGATATACAAAGCAACATCTTTACCTGTAATACCTTCAGGCAAAACGCCATTCACAGAAATACGCATCACTTTGGGTTTCTTTTGAATCAATGTTTGTGTGGCAAGGACATGTTCCACTTCCGATGTCCCTATACCCATAGCAATTGCGCCCAATGCGCCATGTGTCGATGTATGCGAATCGCCACATACCACAGTCATCCCAGGCAAGACCAAACCTTGTTCAGGGCCAACCACATGTACAATACCCTGCCGAATGTCGCCCATAGGAAATTCAGTAATACCAAACTCTTTACAATTCGCATCCAAAGCTTCGACCTGTGTACGCGCCACAGGATCCGTAATCCCAAGCTCCAAACCTGTTGTGGGAACATTATGATCAGGTGTTGCAACCGATGCATTGACTCGCCAAGGCTTACGCCCAGCCTCTCTCAAACCTTCAAAGGCCTGCGGACTGGTCACTTCATGCACCAACTGCCTATCAATGTATAATAACATGGAACCATCGTCATTGGCCTTCACCACATGCTGTTCCCAAACTTTTTCAAACAACGTCTTTGCCATCACTCACCTCTTGAAACCACTAAACACTTTCATACAAAACACCTAGTAAAAAGGATGTCCTTTTGCTGGGGTAACGAAAGGTACCCTCTCTTGTATTTTATGGAAAATGAAATAAACTATCTTTATGATTGAGAAAAACTAATGTCTAAAAAACTCCCTTCTTTAAATGCTCTGCGTGCTTTTGTCGCTGTCGGAAAACACGGGTCCCTCAAAGGCGCCGCCTCAGAGTTATTTGTCACGGCTTCTGCACTCAGCCATCAAATTAAAAATATGGAAGAAATGCTTGGTGTTAAATTATTTAAACGGAGTAAAACTGGGTTAATACTCACCTGGGAAGGCGAACTAGCTCACAAAGGTCTCGCAGGCGCCTTTGACTCAATACACCAAACGATTGCCAAGCTAGGCGCTTCTCAATATCAAGAAATTCTCAATATAAGCATGCTTTCAACCTTTGCTATGCGCTGGTTTATCCCTCGACTATCTGACTTTCAAAAGTCACATCCAGATATTGAAGTGCGTATTTCCACATCCATTCATGCCGTCGATTTCTCACACGAAGGCATTGATTGCGCTATTCGTTCGGGCGCTGGCAAATGGCAAGGCTTGCATGCTGAATATCTATTTACAGAGACATTCACCCCCGTGTGTAGCCCAAAACTCGCCAAGCAATTAAACTCACCTCAAGACTTAGAGCAACAAACACTGCTTCATGCCCACTTACGCCCTGATGATTGGCAAGTTTGGCTAAGCTCTATAAATAACAACATTCAAATAAACCACGAACAAACATTTGAAACACGTAACTTTGCCATTCAGGCTGCTGTCGACGGTGTAGGCATCGCTATTGTCGACCCCTCACTTGTTACCGAAGAAATTAAAGCCGAAAGATTAACCTTCCCATTCCCACAAACTTTAGCTGATAAAAGCGCTTATTATTTGGTTTACCCAGAAAAACAATCCACACCTCACATACAATCCTTTCAAACATGGCTTCTCAAACAAACCTCTAAACAAACCTGATTTTAAACAAAAAAGGGCGACCCAAGGCCGCCCATTTGTTTTATATACATCGCTATCAGAAGTTCACCCGATAGTGCATATTACGCCAACATTCGGGCAAAACTTCTCCAGAAGGAAATACCAAACGCTCTTTATTCGCAGCCATTGGATCACCCACTTCTTCACCTGACTGATAGCGCACAGAAATTTCACCAACACTCGGATCCATCAATGCACTTACATCTAACACATCTACCAAATCGCCATTTTTCATATCCTTCAAAAACATGATAGCCTCCTTAGACACATCATTTCACAACCACCTATCAGTAGTGAAGCAGCTATGGCTACCATTGTCTATACAGGACTAATTTAATCTTATTACTTTGGGGCTCCAATTGCCGCAAAATTAAATGCGGATGCAACCCCAAAGAACTAAAATTGTGGTACAAGCAAAACAATATCAATGCGTCGGTTTTGCTCGCGTCCTTTCAATGTTTCATTGTTGGCAATCGGCTTTTCTTCACCAAAGCCTACAGATTCAATCGTGCGGGAAGCTTCAAGCTTCGCCATCAAATAAGATTTTACCGCATCAGAGCGCCGCTCTGATAATGCTTGGTTATAATCGTTGCCACCTGCAGAATCAGTATGTCCTTCCACCCGTACTGAGCGATCTGAAAACATCAAGATAGACTGTACTGCACTATCAATCATAGTATAAGTATTGGGTGGAATCACCGCACTACCACTACGAAAATTAAGACGTTTCATTCGTAAAATAACATCGGCATCGGGTGTCAAAAGAATTTCAACTTCCTCAGGATCAAACAGCTTCGTTAAGCGCTCAATTTTCGCTTCGGCATCCCTTTTAATCTGCAGCTTCCTACGTAATTCATTCATACTAGCAAGATCTCCTTCATAAACGCCCATTTTCGCATTCAATGAAGCAATAACTTTATCAGAATCTTGAAGCTGTTGCTGATAACTTTCTTGCATTCTCGCCACCGCTTGCTGCAATATCAATGCTTGCTTTTCAGCGCTATCAGCACTACTAAGGTTAACCCCAAGATATTCTCCCAAAGCACTTAGCCGAGCTTCTTCAGCATCACGCAACTCTTCAACCATGGATGGATTTTCACGCATCTTGCGGCCCAGTCTCGCCACCTCAATTGCACGCTCAGCCTTAGCTTCTCCCTGTTCAGAAAGCGCATGCATTTTCACTTGATCATCAGGATTATCTTTAATCAAATGTTGCACTTCTTTTCTCAAATTATCTGCTATACCTGCCGACTTGGGAGCATACTCTCTAGCTTTCAATTTGCGACCTTCTGCCACTTTCAACATCACAGGGCGCACAAACTGCTTACGCAAAGAAACGACCTGCGCCGAGCGCAGTGTCTGCAAAGCAAACCTAGCCCGCTCCTTTGCCCGCTCCATATTTCCATCTTCAACGTATTCCACAACTCGATTAAAATCTTGCTCCGCACGCAATACCAAATCATCACGCAAATAACTTGCATCCGTCATCTGCATACGATCACGAGACTCTACAAGCCCTGAAAACTTCGAACTCATGGTCTGCACTGCTAAAACAGCTTGTTCAAGATCATTCGCACTATTATCCAGTGCTTCTCGAGCCTTGTCATTTCTTCCTGCGCGCAAATATTCTTTAGCATCTGTCAAAGATTTCTTGGCATCACTATAATGTCCTGGTGAAAATTCAGTCGCACGAAGCTGCTCTGCTTCTCCCATGCGTTTTTCCACATCATCCATACTCATGGCACATGCTGATGATGTGAAAAACATCAACGCAAAAGAGCTGATTAAAATACGTGATAATACCAATATATAGTTAAACATTACAAAGACTCCCTTATCAATTAAGAACATTAAGAAAAGTAACTTTAAGGTTTTAATTTTAGACTAAAATGACCCACATCACAAAATAAGCATCATAATCGGCTTACCACAAACCCACAGAAATCAATCCAGTGCTTGAATAAGTGACTCACATGCTTTTTTAGCATCATCGAAAATCATCATGGTTTTATCCATGTAAAATAAATCATTATCCAAACCTGCATAACCCACAGATAACGAACGCTTAATAATAAGCACATGAGATGCTTTACTTACTTCCAAAATCGGCATGCCATAAATAGGGCTGGCTGGATCTGTCTTCGCAGATGGATTGGTCACATCATTCGCACCAATTACCAATACCACATCGGTATCAGAAAATTCTGGGTTAATTTCATCCATCTCATGCACAATATCGTAAGGCACATCGGCTTCTGCCAAGAGTACATTCATATGCCCTGGCATACGCCCAGCCACAGGGTGAATAGCAAATTTTACCTGTACACCCTGTTTTAATAGTAAGTCCACCACTTCTTTGAGCGCATGTTGCGCACGCGCCACAGCCAAACCATAGCCTGGTACAATCACCACATTACGTGCATTTTTAAGCAAAAAGGCAGCATCTTCTGCGGCACCCGATTTGAAAGGTCGATCTTCTTTTACTCCGCCGGCCGCCGCAGGTGCATCTCCACCAAAGCCACCCAATAAAACGTTGAACAAGGAACGATTCATCGCCTTGCACATAATATACGAAAGAATAGCGCCTGATGAGCCCACCAATGCACCTGCAATAATCAACATATCATTGCCCAACGTAAAACCAATACCCGCTGCTGCCCAACCCGAATAAGAATTAAGCATGGATACAATCACTGGCATATCCGCGCCGCCAATAGGAATAATCAACAATACACCCAACAACATAGCAACACCAAGCATAATCAGGAAAGGCATCCATGATGGCTCTATACAAAACATCACGCCAGCAGTGATCATCACTACGCCAAGTGCAAGGTTCAGTAAATGCTGTCCAGAAAAGGTGACGGGGCTACCTGATAGTGAGCCATGTAATTTACCAAAAGCAATCAAGGATGCTGTAAAGGTAATCGCGCCAATAAATGTACCTAAAAACAACTCAATACGGCTAGCAACATGTAAGCTACCCATGGCATCGGCAATACCATAACCCACAGGGTTGGCAAAAGCAGATACCGCAATAAATACGGCCGCCAGACCCACCAACGCATGCATAAATGCAACTGTTTGTGGCATATGCGTCATCGGAACTTTCTTTGCAGTAAAAGCTCCAATTAAGCCGCCCACAGCAATCGAAACAAAAATCCATGCATAATTCTGTACAGATGGTAATTGCAATGTAACCACCACGGCAATAAACAAGCCAACCATGCCAAACGTGTTACCACGCCGTGCTGATTCAGGTGATGCCAAACCTTTGAGTGCTAGAATAATCAATACCGATGCGGCCAAATAGGCCAACGCCACCATATTTGCAGATAACATACTTTCCCCTATGCCTTACGAGCGTTTCTTAAACATGGCAAGCATGCGTTGTGTTACCATAAAACCACCAAAAATATTCACCGATGCCAGTCCAACTGCGATCAGCCCCAATACAGTTGCTAAATTCATCTCAAGCGGGCCGGCGGCAATAATCGCTCCAACAATAACAATACTGGAAATCGCATTGGTCACACTCATTAAAGGCGTATGCAGTGCAGGCGTTACATTCCAAACCACGTGATAACCGATAAAAATAGCCAATACAAACACTGAAAAAGACATCACGAATGGATCTGCACTTTGCCCAACAACTTGTGCAGCATGGGCAGTTGCCTGTCCTACCACATCACCAACCAATAAAGCATCAGACATGTGCTACTCCTTCTCACCCAATAACTGTGGTTTTAAAAACGCCCCATCACGACAAATTAATGATGCGGCAATCACTTCATCATCCATGTTGATGTTCAAATGAATCGGTGTTTCATCGGATTCGCGTTCCAGCATTGGGGAAATAAAATTGAACACATTGCGCGCAAACAGCTGACTCGCATCGGTTGCCATCAAAGCTGGAATATTACTTGTGCCAATCAAGGTCACACCATCTTTGACCCATACCGCATCTTTTTCGGTTAACGGGCAATTTCCACCAGCTTCCGCTGCCATATCAACAATCACGCTACCTGCTTTCATCTTCGACAATGTCTCTTCAGTCACCAATACCGGTGCGGCACGCCCAGGAATCAAGGCTGTGGTAATCACAATATCCGATTTGGCTGCGTGCTCTGCAATCAAAGCTGCTTGCTTTTCTTTGTACTCATCCGACATTTCTTTGGCATAACCACCCGCATCTTCGCCGTCAGTATCGCTGTCTGCATCATCAAGCTGCACCTCAACAAATTTTGCGCCCAAACTTTCCACCTGTTCTTTGGCCGCAGCGCGCACATCAAACACTTCCACCATCGCACCCAAACGGCGAGCAGTTGCAATGGCCTGCAAGCCAGCCACCCCAGCACCCATAATCAATACTTTTGCAGGCTGTACTGTACCTGCCGCAGTCATCAACATCGGCATAAAACTTTTGTAATGTTCAAGTGCCAAAAAGACTGCCTTATAACCTGCAATATTGGCTTGTGAAGAGAGTACATCCATGCTTTGCGCACGCGAAATGCGAGGGATCATTTCCAAACAGAAGCAGCTCAAGCCAGCTTGAGCATAATCGTTTAACAGAGGGTTTGAAAAAGGTGCTATCAAAGAGGCCGTCGCGGTTCCTGGCTTAATGTGCGTAAGCTCTTCCTTCGAAGGCGCACGCACTTTCACTACCAAATCTGCATCCTTGCAAGTATCTGCAAACGAATCAGCCAAACTTGCGCCAGCGTCGGCAAAATCAGCATCGGTTAAATCAGCATGCTCTCCAGCACCTTTTTGAACAATCACTTCACAACCTGCGGCGACAAACTTCTTCACAGTTTCAGGTGTTGCCGCAACACGCGTTTCATAAGCCAAAGTTTCAGTTGGAACAGCAATGCGCATCAGGAATCCCCCTCACTGAATAAAAGAAAGCAGAACCTTAAACACGCCACGATGATTTACAAGCGTAAGGACACCTGTGTCAGCACACCCGCTTTAACAACAGGGAGTGTTAAATCAATTAACTCTGATGCTGGACCAAACACATGGGCATAACGAAACAAATCATTATCCAGTATTTCATCGCCATACATCACTAAATCCAAATCCAAGGTGCGTGGTTTCCAAGAGCCTTCCGTACGGTCTCTACCATACTTATCTTCTAGCAACTTTAACCACTTAAGAAGCTCTACCTTCTCAGGCACATCCATAAGCAAACAACACGCATTAAGAAAATCATCACCGTCCATGCCAACCGCCGTAGATTGATACACGTTCGAATATGTCACACCTGAGAAAGATTGCCTTATATCTTGACTGGCACATTGCAAATATTTCTCAGGATCAATATTCGATCCCATACCAATGAGCGCTGTCACCACTACATTGCACCACGTTCAATCAACACGGCTACATTTTCGGAACCGCGCACAGCACCAGGCTTAGACATTTTCAGCCGTATCCAAGGAACATGAAATTCTTGCAGTAAAATAGCTGCGCATGATTCCGCCAACTTCTCAATAAGTCCGAAAGAGGATGCTTCCACAAACTCAATCAACCGCTTAGATACAGCTTTATAATCTAAAGTATCGGCGATATCATCAGTTAGCCCTGCGGTGGATATATCCCATGCCATTTCAATATCTAAACGCACTGTTTGACGAATTTCGCGTTCCCAATCATAGATGCCAATCACAGTCCTCACTTCCAAACCTTCAATCAATACTAAATCATATTTCATCTCTATACCCTTAAAAACACTCTCTATTTAAACTTGACTCTTAATTATAAAGCAACAGTATGCGCCGCCTTCTTGGGAGGGAATACAAAATGACTGTAGACACTATTACGACAACTGATGAAATTGTTTCCTGTTCTGACAATGGTCAACACCCTTTGGTTTACATTAACCTTAAAGATGGTGAAGGAAAGTGCCAATATTGCGGTCAATCTTTTAAATTGGCTCAAAAAACAGCTGCCTAATCACACTAAACAGACATAGTTTTTTATACATACTCCAGACCTCACGACGTCTGGCGCACCACTTCAAATAAAGTAACGCCCGTTGCCACAGATACATTCAATGACTCAACTTTTCCTGGCATCGGAATACTCAACAACTGATCACAACCCTCGCGCACCAAGCGGCGCATACCCTTGCCTTCAGCACCCATTACAATAGCGTTTTTACCACTAAATTTAGCCTTATAAATACTACGTTCAGCTTCACCTGCCAATCCAGACACCCAAAAACCCGCATCTTGCAAATCTTTCATACTACGTGCCAAATTCGTAACACGTAATACAGACAAGCGCGATAGTGCGCCACATGCACTCTTAGCCACAACGGGAGAATCCAAGCTTGCCGCATGATCTTTGGGCACAACGATACCTACACAACCCGCCGCCTCTGCCGTACGGATGCATGCCCCAAGGTTATGTGGGTCTGTTACCTGATCAAGCAACAAAACCAAAGCGGCATCAACACCCTTCAAATTAGATAACCAAGGCTTAAACTCCAGCAGCCCTTTGGGCTGCACACGTGCCACAGCACCTTGATGAGGAACCCCTTCCGCTAAACGTTCCAGCGCTTCGCGTGGCACAAAGGATACGCGCACTTTGTTTTTCTTTGCCAAATGTACCAACTCATTCAAGCGCGGATGATTTTTACCCTTTGCAATCAATAATTCATCCAGTTTTTCTTTGCTATCCAAGGCATGTTTCACGGCATGAATGCCCGCCAAAATACTCATATTGTCATCCCCATATCATCAAACCTTATTCCCATTAATCATTTGCAATAGTTCATCGGACTCAAAAACTCGATATTCCCCAGCATTCAAGCCTAAAGAAGCCAACGATAGCACACCAATTTGAATCCGCTCTAGAGCAGTCACATGATTGCCCAGTGCAGCAAACATACGCCGCACCTGATGATAGCGCCCTTCATGCAAGGTCAAATTTGCGGTATTCTCGCCCTTAACCTCCAACTCTGCCGCTTTGCATGGACGCTCATCTGCATCCAGCATCAATGTCCCACTGGCTAGTTTTTCCACCTCATCACCCTTTAAAGGCTCTGCAAGTGTGACCGCATAGGTTTTGGAAATATCATGCTTGGGGCTAGTCAGCTGATGGTTCAGTGCTCCATCATCGGTTAAGACAAGTAAGCCCGAGGTTTCCTTGTCCAAACGGCCCACACTAGATAAGGCTGGCTTGCGCCCCAGCCAGCGCTCTGGAAAATCAGCAAAAATGAGTCGCCCATCTTCTTTTCTCGAACACACTGCCCCCAAAGGCTTGTGATATACAAGTGTCAGTCCATAGGGGTGATCCAATTCTTTTCCTTCCAGCATGACTTGCGATGCCAAAACCTTTTGCGATGCTGATGTTGCAGGCTTTCCATCCACTGTTACCCAACCAGAACGCACCCAGTAGCCCACATCTTTGCGTGCTCCGTAACCCAAACTCGACAATATTTTTTCCAAACGTTCTTTTTTCTCTGCCACGTTTATCGCACCCCATGCATGATTTTAAAGCCCTGTGTTTCAACCACAGTATGATGACTCCTCAAATGTTTCGCCAATACCGCCTCATACGGCAATTTACGATTTGCCACCATATAAAAGTGCCCGCCACGCTTCAAACTACGACAGCCTTGCGTCACAATGGACTGCCCCAGCGTAATATCTTGATCTTGTCCAGTATGAAATGGCGGGTTGCAAATGACATAATCTAATTTTTTCGGCAAGCCATCCAACTGAGCATCCAGCCAATAAAGCTGCACCTTATCCTGCCATGATTGCGTATTCTTCTTGGCGCAATGCAATGCCATATTATCCGCTTCAACCATATACCACTGTCTGATATCCGAATAATTTTTCAAAATATGCTCTGACAGCAAACCATAGCCACAACATAAATCCATGCCATCACCTGTCAGTTCAGGCAAATGCTGCAATAACAATTCCGAACCTATATCCGCACGATCCCAGCTGAACAAGCCTGGTTGAGACCATAAACCATGCGATTCAACACGGCGCATTTTTGCCGCATTTATCCATTCTTTGGCCAATTCCTTATTAAATCCAGCATCTAGCCGAGCAGAAAATACCCTGCATTTGGATTTTGATATCGAAGACGCATGACCGGCCAGTTTCTTCAAAGCAGCATCATATGATTTAGCTCCATGCGCATTGGCACAGGCCATGATAATTTTTCCATTTGTGTCCAGCAGAAGCATTGCTTTTGCCATATTGGAGAGTGTTAAAAGTTTGTTTTTTGAAGGAAAAACAAGAATTTCATCAAATATCCCATCAATATCACATGTAGATATCAATCCCATGCGCTCTATTTCATCGCATATGGGCTTAAAAGACTGTTGCAATTGATATGCGTCAGACTTTGAACAAATCTCTCGCAAAGAAGACACAGTTTGAGCGTTGATCACCGCAAGGCAACCTTGCAAGGAAGATAAGCCAGCCTGATATAATAGTTCAACAGCTGGCATCAAGCCCTCCTATTTAAAAACACTATAGCCATTCAAGTTTCTATAAATTTTACAGCGGCAAAACCTATAGCACCACCAGAAAACTTACAGCAAACTGAATCATAGCACTTTAAGCAGTTTGGCACTCAGCACGGTAAAGACAAGGGCTAACCGCGCAGTTTTGAATATTCGCAAAACAAGCATCATTCCCTTCAGCAATCTGAATTTCATGAATCAAAGCTTCTTTTTTCAATTTCTGAACGCCTTTAAGGTCAAATTCCGCAGCTTTTATTAATAGTTCTTTTTTTGTAACTTTCTTTTGAGACATTTTTTTCCCACCTATGCGTTTTTTTCGCACGATAAGTATTATTTGATGTAATGCAAACATTCAAGTTATTCAAGGTGTGTCAAAAACAAACACTTCATATTTGAATGACCCTACTTACCAATAAGCCATCACCTAATTTATAGCTTTAATAGCCTTTTAAGTAGCATCGCATAAAAACACGCCCTGCATAAATTCGTTTATGACTTAAAGTATGTCATAAGCTCCTCTACCGCAGCAACTCGATAATCCCAATCATGCTGCGAGGCCTCTGAAGTCACCCAACAAGTTTTCGCCCCAAGCTCTCTAGCAGCAGCAAGGTTCTCCTGCATATCATCCAATACCAAGGTTCGCGCCGGCAACACCGCCTCATCATGCAGTAACATCTTCAAGGTCGTTGCGCATGGCTTAGGTAAATATTCATTATAACGAATATCATAAATTACATCAAAATGATGCCGTACCCCAAGCGCTCCCAAAACACGTTCCGCATGCTCATAAATACCATTGGTATGAATCACTTTTCGGCCGGGGAGCTGATGTAATGCTTCATTTAACCGTGAATTTTCACAAAGCAATTCATGCGCATTCACATCATGCACATCATGCAAAAAAGCTTCAGGTTCAACACCATGGTGTAACACAAGACCTCGCAAGGTCGTGCCGTATTGTCGCCAATAACGTATCCGCAAAGCATTTGCTTCTGTGTGCTGGATATCCAAAGCATTAGAAATAAATGCTGTCATCCGCTTATCCATGCGAGAAAAAACACCGTTATCTGCGGCATAAAGCGTATTATCTAAATCAATAACAATCAGATCAAAAGGCATACGACCTACAAGAAAGAAGCTTTAGGCTTAACGCTTCTGCATGGGAATATAATTTTGGCCATTTTTGCCAGTATAAATTTGCATCGGGCGGAAAATACGACTAACTCCCAACTGCTCTCGCCAATGCGCCAACCAGCCAGATACACGTGCAATAGCAAAGATGGGTGTAAATAAATCTGTTGGAATGCCTAACTTGCGATACACAATGCCTGAATAGAAATCAACATTCGGGCAAATGCCTTTGGCTCCCAACGTACTCTGTGAAAGCTCTTCAATACGACTGGCAATGGCATAGGTTGGGTCTTCACCCATTTCTTTGGTTAGCTCGACATAAAGCTCTTGCAAAAGAGTGGCACGCGGATCTTTTGTTTTGTAAACACGATGCCCCAAACCAGCAATTTTTTCTTTCTTCGCCAGCTTCTCATTTAAGTAAGCTTCAACATGATCTACATCACCAATTTCATCCAGCATGTGCAATACATCTTCATTGGCTCCGCCGTGCAAAGGCCCAGAAAGCGAACCAATCGCTGCACTAATACAGGTATAAGGGTCAGCCAGCGTTGAGGCCGTCACAATGGTTGAAAACGTACTGGCATTTAACGTATGTTCGGCATGCACAATCATTGCTACATCCATAATACGTTCCATCAATAATGTTGGTTCATTGCCTGTTAACATGTATAAAAAGTTAGCAGCATGCGATAAGTCATCGCGTGGTGGGATCGGATCATCTCCTCTACGCATACGCGAATGTGCAGCCACCAAAGTTGGTAATTTAGCCACTAAGTTTAAACATACCGTGCTCACATGCTCATCACTTAAAGATCCATCTAAGCTATGTGGTAAAGGGTAAAACATGCCCATCACGGCGACGGTGGTCTGTAGGGAATCCATGGGATGTGCTGATTCGGGAAAGCATTTCATAATATCCCGTATGCGAAATTTAATCCGGCGATGATGCTGCAGCTCATTTGTAAATTCAGCTAGTTCACCTTCACTTGGTAAATGACCATAAATCAACAAGAAAGAGGTCTCTTCAAAGGAAGATTTCTCAGCCAGCTGTTCAATATCAATGCCGCGATATTCTAAATGTCCAACACTTCCATCTACCGATGAGATAGAAGATTCTGTTACTGGAATACCAGCCAAACCGGGTGAATAACATGCAATTTCCTGATTCTTCGACATGGTTTTCAATCTCCTAACATAGATATCATTCAGCATCATAACATATGTGTGACTGTTCAGATTGCGCGCAATTTAACATAAAGCTATGTCATACGCGCTATTTTATTGAATCTACATACAAGCCGTGTCCTGTGCGCAATTATTTCATATCAATATAATTATCCGCACCCCACACATTCCCAGACTCTGGGCGCATAACCTGGTCACCTGAAGACAAGCGAACGTGTTTTAAAATTGCCCCTATCAGCCACGGCCGTTGAAGCATAAAGGGTTCAAAATCATGACGAGGCAGACGTAATAAGTGACAAGACGTACCTGACAGCACTTTATAAGCAGCATGATGCCCACGTAACAAGCCCCCAAGGTGAAAGAAGTCGCCTGGCTGCACGCTACCAAGTAGGCGCTCCTCTTCCCCACTACAGTCCAATAATAACAATACACCACTCTGCACCATATAAGCATGCGAGTGATCTTCTCCCTGCTCCATTAATGTATGACCAGATCTTGTTACAGTATTTTCAAAAATCGACGTTAATCGTTTGCGATCAGGCTCATTGAATAATTTAAATATTTGGTGCCGTGATAGCACATGTGCCACAAGCCGATGACGAAATAAATAATCCATCATTTCATACAATGACTTGTCCTCTTCTAACAATGCTCGAATAGCTTCATAGGATAGTTCAATCACTTCAACATGCGTTGCACAACATAATGTCGCTGCTCTTCGCATACCTGTAAAGTATGCCAACTCACCCATCAAACATGGACGGTCCCTAGTACCTTCTAGCTTGGATATTTTTTGATCGGGTAAAACCGCATCAATGACTCCTTTTTGCAGCAACCACATATGCCCAGCCAGTTCATCTTGGTGACACAACACATCACCAGGCAGTAACGAGCGGGTATAACCGTGCTCAAACAAACGCACTACAAATTCAGCTTCTGCTGCATCACGATTCGCATCAATAACGGGATCAGTTTCTGATTCGCCCACATCAGCCATCAGCTCACGTAAGCGGGTCATGCTCTCTTCGGCCAAATCTTGTTCTCCGGCCAAATTTGGCCGATTCGCACTATTCCCCATCAACGCCTTATAAGCCTGCAAAGCCTCCGTATAATCACCCGTCCGCTCACAGGAATAAGCATAACTCAACTGCACATCCGTATCATGTTTCCATGTTGGAGATTGCCATAACTCTGCATACAGCTTGCGCGCCATTTGAAAGTCACCCTTAGCTGCGGCATCACGCGCCCGTTGAAATGTTTTTTGAAAATCTTGCATTGCTACCCCCAAAAGGCCGTCACCTCCTAGTTTAGACGATTCTCCCCAATTCGATACGCCTATCGCTTTTCCATAAATAATCATCATTGGGACGCATCACTTGCAAATGCACTGGACGACGAGAGTAACGCAGCACTGCCTGAACAATCCATGGGCGACGCAATGCAAAAAACTCGAAAGCTTCTCGAGACAAATGTAATAAACGTACTGGTGTCGCGGCAACCACACGATACGGACTATGATAGCCATGCAACAAACCACCTATATGTACCATGTCACCGGGCACAACACTGGTTAACAAATTACCATTTTCATCAGCAAGTTCATCATCAAGCGGGCTATCAACACCATGCAAAAAAAACAAACATCCCATTTGCAGCAAATAAGCACCATCGTGATCTTCGTTAAGCTCGATTAAGCACTGCCCCGGTTCCAGCTCAACAACTTCCAAAGACTGACTCAAACGACGGCGGTCGATCTCATTGACACGTTCAAAAATAGCATGTTGGGCAAGCACTGGGTCTACCCAATGCTTACGCAAAAGCCTTTCCATCGCTGCCTGAAAAGCCAAATCATCACAACTCTTGATACGCTCGGCAGGAATCGCACACAAGCGGCACAGACCTTCAGCATATACGTCAGCATAACGTCGCTGATCGGTAAATACGCCCAACTCTCCCACCAATACAAATTCGCCCGCTTGAGCACATAACTTATCAGGTTCATCTTTCGTATAATCAGGCATATGCACCGTTAATGTTCCCAATGTCAACAACCATAAGGTATCAGGCATATCACCTGCATTACATAGCTTATCACCTGGCAATAACTCAATCTCTTTACCCATTACCTGTAATGCTTCCATGAGTTGCTCTTTGTTCAAAGCCTCAACTTCCTGAATTTCAGCTTGCCTTTCCTCAGGTTCAAAGAGCGCATCCACGGACTTCTGTAAGGCTTCGGCCGCCCCTAACTCGCCCTCAGCTGTATATTGTTTAATCACGCCTTGGTACAAAATGCATGCTTCATCCACATGCCCCAAATGCTCATGACACCAAGCCAAACGCAATTGGATGTCCAAACTGTTCTTCATATCCTCAGTATCAAGTATCTGCTGATACAAATCTCCCGCTTCTTCATACTGCTCATGATTGGCAGCCTTACGAGCCTTTCGCATCATCACATGCACGTTCAAGCGCCACCTCCCAGTGGATGCGCAGCATCAAGCCATTGGTGTAAGCGTACACGGCTCACATGCGTATAAATTTCTGTAGTGGTAATGTTTGCATGCCCTAACATCATTTGCACGCTACGCAAATCAGCACCGTGATTCAATAAATGTGTTGCAAATGCATGTCTCAGAACATGCGGTGACGGCAAGGGCTTTAAGCCAATTTCTTTCGCATACTTTCGCATCCGTAGCCAAAAATTTTGACGACTCATTGCTTTACCTGCTCTGCCCGGAAACACAAAAGCGTTGGCCACATTTGGACGTTGCTGCAACCATCGAGACAACCAATCCGCGGCTTCTTCACCAAAAGGAATCAAACGTTCTTTATCGCCTTTCCCCACCACGCGCAAGACACCACCTTGCATATCCAAGCAGCCCAACTGCAAACTCACCAACTCGGAAACCCGCATGCCTGTGGCATACATCAGCTCCAGCATACAGCGATCTCGCAACCCATGCATATTACCCACATCAGGAGCCTGCAATAGGTGGTTCACATCATCTTCAGACATATTTTTGGGTAAGGGTCGCCCACGTCGCTGTTTGGGTAAGTTCCGCACAGGGTGATCATCTCGCAAACCCTCCTGTTGCAAAAAGCTATACCAAGTCGATAAAGCACTACGTTTACGTTGAATGCTACTGGCACGCAGCCCCCGCTTCATCAATGCCCCCAAATACAAAACAAGCGCCTCTGATTGCGCGTCAAACAAGGTGCTTTGTGATTTATGTAAAAAGGCGTGTGTATCCATCAGGTCACTGCGATAAGCCGCAAGTGTTTGGCGCGACCAATTACGCAGCATCGCTAAACGCTGCAATAAGCCTTCAACCCGTTCAAATGTATCCCCTGCTAACATGCAGCGAGTATAAACAGTTTTATCAGATGATACGAACGCGGAATGAACGGCCTTTCAACTTACCATCACCCAGCTTCTTTAAAGCCAGCTTACTCACTTCACGGCTCACAGCTACATATGCCCACTGATCCATGATATGAATCTTCCCAACCTGCGTACCCGCAATATCCTTGTTTGCTGTTAGTGCCCCTAAAATATCACCGGGCCGCACCTTTTGCTTTTTGCCTCCGCCAATTTGCAAGGTAGTCATCGCAGCTTTAAAGGCTGGCTCTTTCGTTTCATTTGAGGGCAATGCCTCCGCATCCAAATCTCGCTCAAGATAATCGCCCAATACGGTCATTTTATAGCCATCTTTAGGGGTGAATAACGTGCATGCCACCCCTTGTTTCCCTGCTCGTCCAGTACGTCCGATACGATGCACATGAATCTCTGGGTCATGCGCGAGTTCATAATTCACCACCGCATCTAGCCCTTCAATATCCAAACCACGCGCAGCAACATCGGTTGCCACAAGAATCGATACACTCTTATTGGCAAAGCGAACCATCACTTGATCACGTTCCCATTGCTCCAGATCACCATTTAAGGCTAGGGCACTAAAGCCTTCATAAACCAATGCATTGGCAACGTCTTCCGTTTCACGTTTGGTATTACAAAAAATAACCGCCGATTCAGGTCGATACTGCAACAACAGTAAGCGCAATGCCTGCAAACGCGCATCATCACCGTCATCCACCTGATAAAAATGCTGTTCAATGCTTTTATCATCGTGTGTCGATGCCACATGCACCATCACCGCTTGTTGCATCATGCGCTTAGCAACCGATTTCGTTTGAGCTTGAAATGTGGCACTAAAAAGTAATGTTTGACGCTGCTCTGGTGTATGTTTCACAATGGCATCTAAGGCAGATTGAAAGCCCATTTCAAGCATTCTATCGGCTTCATCAAGCACCAATACCTGCAAGTTATTTAGATGCAAAGTGCCCCTAGATAAGTGATCCTCAATCCGGCCAGGCGTGCCTACAATGATATGCGCGCCATATTCTAAAGAGCCAAGTTGCGCTCGCATGGGCATGCCGCCACACAGTGTCAGCACTTTAATATTGGGAATATTCCGTGCCAGTCTTCGCAGCTCTTTTGCCACTTGATCTGCCAACTCCCGTGTCGGACAAAGCACCAAGGACTGCACATGTAATTTTTTAACATCCAGTTTTTCCAACAAGCCAAGTCCAAAAGCCGCAGTTTTTCCCGAGCCAGTTTGGCTTTGAGCAATCACATCTTTGCCAGCTAAAATATGCGGTAAACTTTTCGCCTGAATCGGCGTCATCGTGTCATAATTCAACGATGATAGGTTTTCTAATAAATTCGTTTGTAGCTTAAGATCTGAAAAAGGTGTTTGGCTCAAAATCACGTCCTATAATTGCATGAAAATACATGGATGCCATAGAGTAACCGCTCACGCCCATCAAATCACATATATTTCAATAAGTAATACAGCTTGCCTCTGCTAGTGTTCAGAAAAATATTCACTCAAAGTGCTAGCAAACCTTATGGAGAACCTGTTATGAAAAAAACCAACTTCCCTTATTTAGCCTTACCTTTGGGACTACTCTTTATAGTCATTATTGTCATGGGCAGTGAAACCAATGCTGAAGGTATTACACGCATTCCTATTTTAAGCATGCTTATTATGAACGAGTTTGCTTTCTTTATGTCCGCAGCTGCAACATATATAGGCATCAAGCACATTCAACAAGCCGGCTTTCAAGCCATCTACGGCATTGTATCCATACTGTGTTTTATACTAACACTAAGCTTTATATTCCTCGGCCTAAAACTCTGGCCTATTTAAGGGGAACCCAAAGTACGCAACGGCTTAAGATTGTAAATACAACAGGTAAAGATACGACACAAAGGAAGCAAGCAACAGAAGCCCTGAAAAACGACCAATTGCCCCCCGTGATTTAAAACCAAAAGCGACGAGAAAGAGTGCAACAGTAAACCCGAACATGATAGGAAAGTCGCGAAGTAATGCCTCGGGTGCAAAAGCTCCTGGTGCAATAAAGCTTGGCATAGACAACACCAATAAAAGGTTAAACATATTAGAGCCGATGATGTTACCCACTGCAAGGTCAGCCTTATTTTTCAAGACACAGGTCACAGAGGCCACCAACTCAGGAAGGCTTGTGCCAATTGCAATAATCGTCAAACCAATGATTAAATCACTAAGCCCAAATAAATGAGCAATTTCCACGGCTCCCCAAACAACCATTTTTGAGCTTATAAAAAGTAGTATCAAACCGATAAAAAACCACATGACTGAAGCTCGCATGGTCATTCCATCAAGCGCTACTTCCGTAAACTCTTCAACCAAAGGGTCATGCTTATCTCGCATTGCCACGCGGGCAACCCAAACCAGAACAAACACCAAAGCAAGCATCAAACAAACACCATCCAGCGGGCTCAACTCGCCATCTGCCATCAAAGCAAAAGCTAAGGCCGTCACCAAAAATAATACTGGCATCTCTCTTCTCAACGTTATCGAGCGAACAACAACCGGTGCAGTTAAAGCTGTGACTCCCAAAACAAGTCCAATATTAGCAATATTGGATCCCAGAACATTACCAATGCCAAGGTCTCGATTGCCATCAAATGCCGCCATCCCCGAAACGACCATCTCAGGTAGCGATGTTCCCAAGCTAACTATCGTTAAACCAATAAGCATTGGCGGAATACGAAGGTTGCTTGCTATTGAAGCCGAGCCATCTACAAATCGATCCGCACTCCAAACCAATAAAGCTATGCCAAAAAAAAGTACTACAATCGCAAGAAACATTCGCTTAATAACCGTCCTATCATATATTGTGCGCACCCTCCAACTTTAGGCACGTCTGAGTCCTTAGGTTACTCCTGTTCCCCTTAGCCCTTTCAAAAAAGAAGCCATGGGTATCAAAAACGTCTCCAAAACTATTGATCGAAATATCTATTAACAACTATGGGCATACAAGAAACTTTGAACACACCCAAAGCATGGTAGCTAGGTATCCAGTTCAGCTCTGATCGTCTGGCTAAGTAGTGCTATCGAATAAGGCTTGGAGAGCACGGTATATTCACTTGAAGGCATGTCACTCTTCAACGTGTCATCTTTGTCATAACCAGATGCAAAAATAACTTTTACCGTGGGGCAAATACTTTTAATCCGTTCCACCGCAATTACCCCTCCCAGTCGAGGCATCATAATATCCATAATAATAAGTGATATGTCATCTTGCTTCGCTGTAAATTTCTCTATTGCTTCAAGTCCATCTGATGCCAACTCCACCTGATAATCTAAACTAACAAGCACCTCTTTACTGGACTCCAAAATATCCATATTGTCATCAACGATTAATATAAGCTCGCCATTGCCCTGCTCTATCTCACCACTCGCCTGATGTTGGTCTTGGGCAAGCTGCCCTTCAAACAGTGGCAGGTAGAGATGAAAGGTCGTGCCCTTTCCAAGAGTACTACTAACATCAATAACACCACTATGTGACTGAACGACTCCATACGTCATGGAAAGCCCAAGTCCAGTTCCTTCACCAACACTTTTAGTTGTAAAGAAAGGTTCAAAAATATGTTCTTGGTCCCCAGCACTTATACCAACCCCATTATCACTCACTTCCAAATGAGCAAATGAATGCGCGTCAACACCTGGATGCATCTGCATGAATTTTTCATCCGCTTCAAACTGTGAAAGTTTTAAAGAAACCTCAGCCATCTCTACATTCGCCACAGCATCACGAGCATTATTCAGAAGATTCATTAACACCTGTTGCAGTTGTGTCGAATCCCCTTTGACAACAAGCTCGTCTTGACAAAAGTAATGATGAAAATAAATACCCTCAGGAATACTGCCTTCACTTAACCGCAAAGCATCCCTAACAAAAGAACTAAGAGAAAGTGTTGCCATTTCAACATGCCCTTTTCGGGCAAAAATGAGTAACTGTTTAATCATCTCGGCCGCTTTAAAACTCAGCTTTGTCACATTATCCAATTTTTTCACAACATCTGGAAATTTATCTAATTTTTTCTTAGCTAGGTAAAGGTTACCTGTCATACCTGCCAACATATTATTAAAATCATGGGCGATGCCGCCAACCAATGTGCCAATAGCTTCCATCTTTTGCGATTGGCGAAGTTGTCCTTCAAGGTTTTTATACGCTGTGATATCTTGCACTGTGCCAGTTGAAACAATGGCAATACCATTACTATCATAAATGTTTTCACAGTATTCATGGACATATTTAATTCGACCATCGGGAAAAAGAAGCCTGTGCTCAATATCATAAGCCTCCATGCTTTCAAGGGCTCTTGTATAAGCAGTGCTTACCATCTCCCTGTCATCAGGGTGAATTGCATTAAGAAAGGTTTCATAAGATACCACAAACTTCTCAGCATCAACTTCAAAAATACGAAAAACTTCGTCTGACCATTTTAGCTCATTGTTTTTTAAATCAAGTTCCCAGCTGCCTATTTGAGCAATACGCTGAGCATCCTTTAATTTCAATTCGCTATTTTTAAGATCCAACGTTTTCTCTCGCACTTGCCTTTCAACTTCTGCATTTCGCAACTGAAGATCTTTTGCTCTAAATTCGATGTTACGCACGGCAATCAATAGAAGCATTGTTAAAAGAAGTCCAACGGCCAAAGCGATAAGCAAGAGAAAATAATCTGTTTCATACCAGTACACACTCTTTTTGAAATTTAACACAAACTCTGCATCGGCAAATTCAACGCTTGCTGTAGCATGTAAAAATTTAAAAACCCACGGCCTACTTTCCTCTTTAGTAGCATGACTCAATAAAGTATGACTCTTTCCAGCTAAAAGACCATTTTGCTTCAACTGCCACTTAACTTGAAAATTTTCTGGAGGTATTACTTCCTGCATAAGCTTTCGAGCATCAACTGTCACAACAATCACGGAATTAGCCAACGCTAATAACCTTTCTCTATGTTTCTCAATATACATGGGTGACATGGCCTTGAATAAGATGATTATATCTTTCCCTTTGCCAAAATTTTGAGATGTCATTCGCCCTGTCATAAGGGTTTGTTGAAGGTGGGCTTGATATGCATCATTGCTCATAAAATCTCTTCCCAACAACATCGCATTTCGAGGTGTTAAGGGTTCAATATATTTCACAGGAAAGTAGTTATCCTTTTTACTATTGGAATGAACAGTATATGTGACAAAGCCTGATTCTTGCATTTCTTTTTCAAAATTAGCGCGCCCTGACGACATGATTCGGGGTAACAAAGCTACAAAGTGAATATATGGGTAACGTACCAGCTGGTCTTCACAAATAACCTGAAACTCTTTCGCGTCTACGGCGTCCGAAGCTTTAAAAAGCGCAGAGACATTATCGGCTACCACTTCACTTTTCTGAATGTTATGAAGAACCTGTTCTTTAGCATGCAGGTACTCCTCAAGGAAGTACACCTTCTCACTGTTAATAATGTGAGTATATGCTGAAAAGGTCAATAAAGCCGTAACAAGAAGGCCGCCAAGCAAAGCAAAGAAACTCATTTTATTATCTCTAAACCACATGGGTTAGAAGCTCACTCGTTTGGCATGCAGCATGACATTTTGAGAAAGTTTTATATGACTCGCCAACAGTAAGTCCATATTAACCTGCACACTCCACCTTCTATTCACGATAATGGGTATATCACTGATATTTTCGCCGTTCAAAACCGCTAAAGCCACCTCAGCCGCCCACTCACCCTGTTCTTCAGCAACCTTAGAAACAGCAAGTATCGCATAACGAATCATCCAATCATAATTCGTCACTGAAAGGAGTTTTCCTTTCTTTGATACAAAACTGGCAACCCGCTCCTTATCCCAGTCTCCAATCCCTCCGTTGTTACCAAGAATTAAAAAGTCCGAAGCTTCCTGCGCCGTCTGATAAGCACCCATCCATTCATGCATATTTTTTACAAACACTGGTCTTAATATAATTCCCTGTTTGGCATAAGCTGCATGATTCAATTCAAACTCTCTATGCTGAGAGATAACATCAGATGCAAGGTAAGTACCCCTGCGCACCTGTTTGATACTTCCTTCTATATATTTTAATAGCGTCTTCGTCGGGGATACTTCAATCATACCCGTCGCATTCGCATAAGGGTAGCCATAAGGCTCGACTGTATAGTTGATACCACAGAACACGACAGGCATTTTTACATTTTTAAAATAAGGTAAAATAAGGTACCGGGAGGCATTATCATCAGCGGCAATCAAAATATCTGGCTTACTACTCTCTATATAAGCTTTGGCACGCAAAGCAGCCTGCTTACCAAAACCCTCACTTTTATTCCGTTTGGTATCCAAGTAAAATTTATCTAGTTCACATTTCCCTTTAAGAACTGACTCAATACCGCGTTCAATGCCATCATTCCACTCATAACCAGCGTGATATGACGAAACAAACAGGCACTTTGCTGCATATACTGTGGAGGTTAATGATAAAAAAACTGCGCAAATAACACTGCATTTTATTATTATTTCAACTAAAAAAGAAAGTTTTGTGTGGAGCATGGATGCATGTTTGTATGACGTCATCATTCAAAACACCTTCGCCCTTTTAAATTATGAAGTATTAGCATCCTACTCATTCAATTTCTAAGAAGTATCTATATTAAGGTTATGTTTTCAAGCTATGTCAAGCGAAAGCATTTATAATTTAATCAATATAACTCAAAATGTGCAGCCTGCCTTTAGCGGCTAAATGCATAATTATCTTACTTTCAGCAGTATCTATTGAAAATGGGTTATATTTACATTTAACTATCGCCAAAACACCTTAAAACAAGACTTTTCCAGAAAGATAAACGCATTATTTCATTATCATGTTTCTTATATTTTGGACATAAAAAAAGCCCCTTCGGAGTATTGCTACTCAACGAAGGGGCTTGTATTAAATTCTTGGCATCGACCTACTCTCCCACAGCGAACGCTGCAGTACCA